>Ga0209026_1000309_pt1 | contig 53002 bp, 43 predicted proteins | sample AraplaCL_Col_mCL_FD_184262 | JGI IMG/M metagenome (GOLD analysis project Ga0209026, IMG submission 184262) | Arabidopsis root microbial communities from the University of North Carolina, USA - plate scrape CL_Col_mCL (SPAdes) (version 2) | ecosystem: Host-associated > Plants > Roots >... | reverse complement strand
AAAACGGGCAGTAATTAATTTGGAGCCGCAGGTTAACGAGTCTGTTTTAATTTTCGCTGCCAGGGTATCCTTACGGGATTCGTTCCTAACCGAATCAACAAGGTAAACTACCGAGTCGGGCATAGCACCCGACGGTGATGAAACCTTAACCGATACCACATCACCTAACTTATAGCCTGTACCCGCCTCGGGTGTTATGCTTAGTGTTTCGTTATTGTCTTTGTTGTGGCAGCCCGCAATTGTAAAAATGGCTAAGGCTATAAATAAACCAATTCTCAGTTTCATAGGGTTAAAGGGATGGCGACGGCCAAAAGGCATCGGGTATATGTTTTAATGTATGTGTGTTTTTACGATCAAATAAAATGGCCACGATGTCAAACCTCGCTTCGCCCTCGTGCCCCATCAGGTAAATATATTCATTTGCGGCATCTGCCAGTAATTTTTGTTTACGGGCATCAACAAAATCTTCGGGTTCGCCAAAGCCGTTGCCGGTACGTGCTTTCACTTCTACAAATATGATGGTTTTGTTTTGGTAGGCAATCAAGTCTATCTCGGCTTTGCCATGTACCCAGTTTTCGTCCATTATCTCATAACCCAAACTTTCCAAATGTGTTTTGGCTAATTGCTCGCCAAGGCGGCCAAGGTCAAGGTGGGTTGCCATTATTCGGTAATTACGATGCCTAAATAATCGGCTATGGTTTTTTGCACTTTCTTCATATGCAAAAACTGGCTCAGTAATATCTCCTCCTCTTCCGGGATATTGGTAGCCTGTAATTGCCTTTGTATATCACGTAAAATGGCGCCTACCTTTTGCTTTTTTAAATGGAATATTGCTGTTAGAATAGTCGCCTTCATATTCTTTGTTTCATCGCTGGTGGTTATCTTATGCATATCGTACCAGTTATGACTTAATGTATATTGCGATAGCAACAACGTGATCACCACATCGGCAACCTTTTTATTGGTATGATTGATAAAGAAGGTTTCTTCGGGCAGGCTGCCTTTATCAACTTCTTCGTGATATGATTTTACAAACTCTTTGTATACCGGGTGCTCAAACTCAACATCGTTCAGTTCGGCAATCATAAAAGGGCCAATGTAGGTATTGGCAATGCCGTCCCAGTTAATAACTTGGTTGCCATAAGTTACCAGCAGGCGCACTATTTCCTTTTCCTGCGTTTCATAAGGTTCGCCTTTGTCCAGTCGTTCTGGTTCAGCGGGGGGCGCCGCTTCGTGTTCTTCGAATGTGGGTTTGTAACCTTGGTTTTGTTGCTGAAAATCCTTTTTGTTTTTGGATTGCCGCATCTTATTGAGCTCCGTTATCAGCGATCGCTCCTCTATCTGCAGCAGGTAACTACATTCTTTTAAAAATACTGAGGCCTTGATCGAGTCGGGTATTTTGGCAATACTTTCCACCACCTCGCGGATCACCTCGGCTTTGCGGATAGGATCGTTGCCGGCTTCCTTTAAAAGAGTATTGGTCTTGAAAAGGATAAAGTCCTTTTTGTTTTGTTCGATGTAGTTTTTAAAGCCCGAACTGCCCAGCAAACGCACATACGTATCCGGATCGTGCCCGTCGGGGAACGAAACTACTTTTACGTTCAGGCCTTCCTCCAATATCAGGTCCAATCCCCGTAGCGAAGCTTTGATTCCCGCGGCATCGCCATCATAAAGTATAGTAATGTTTTTGGTAAGGCGGCCAATTAACCTGATCTGCTCAACGGTTAAAGAAGTGCCCGACGAAGCCACCACGTTTTCGATACCCGATTGATGTACCGAGATCACATCGGCATAACCTTCAACCAGGTAGCAAGTATCCTGATCGCGGATCGCTTTTTTGGCATGGAACAAACCATAAAGCACGTTCGATTTATGGTAGATCTCGCTCTCGGGTGAGTTAACATACTTGGGTACGGCTTTATCTGTTTTAAGCGTGCGGCCGCCAAAGGCGATAACCCTGCCCGTAAAGTTATGGATAGGAAACATTACCCGGCCGCGATAGCGATCATATAGTGTGCCGTTTTCGCGTTTAACGGATAGCCCTGTTTCTTCTAAATATTCCTGTTTGTAGCCGTCCCTTATAGCCTGACTGCTAAAGGCTTCCCATTGGTCGGGTGAGTAACCCAGCTCAAATTTCCGGATAGTTGCCTCAGTAAAGCCGCGCTCCTTGTAATAGCTTAACGCGATGGCTTTGCCATCGTTGGTTTCCCACATGCTATCCTGAAAAAACTTAGAAGCATACCCGGTCACGATCAATAAGCTTTCGCGATGGTTTTCGGCCTCCCGGTCTTCAGGCTCATCCTTGGTTTCCTCAACCTCGATACCGTATTTTTTTGCCAGCCATTTCAAAGCCTCAGGATAGCTGAACTTTTCGTGCTCCATTAAAAAGGTAACAGCCGAACCACCTATGCCCGACGAAAAATCCTTAAAAATACCCTTCGCGGGAGATACCGTGAACGATGGTGTACGCTCGTTAACAAACGGCGATAAGCCGATATAGTTAGCGCCGCGCTTCTTTAAAGTCACAAACTCGCCGATCACCTCCACAATATCTGTGGCTTCCATTATACGGTCGACGGTATGTTTGAGGATCATGGGTTACAAATAGTTTTTAAGCGACTATCAAAATAAGATAGGCGTATAGTACATGTAAAACTACAATTGTTCAAATATACAATTGTTAAAATAATCGGAGGCAAAATATGAGTACCCTCAAAGTAATTGGAGGGCACTTAAACAAGGTATAATTACATATTATAAAGGGTAATTATACGGTATTGTGATAGCGCGACTAGTTTCAAATTAGCATAATTAATTATTAATCAATTAGCCATGAAAAAATTTAGCATATTAATCCTCCTGTTATCTTGTTCCGTTTATTGCCTGGCGCAAAAGAACAACACAACACCATCACGCGATTCTGTTTTAAGAGCGTTGCTCAGGGATCCATATTATTGTGATTCGCCCAGGGTTCAAGGATCCGCGAAGTTTTATTATACAGATCAGCAATATATTACTAATTACTCTATGAATCGCCTGATCAGGCAGGACATTACAAAGATCACACTTGGGCAAGATGGCCTGCCTGTACTTGGTAACTATGCTTCGCTACAATACTCGGACGATAAATCAACAATTACTTTAAACACATCCATTTATAATCCTTTTAGAAAATCTTCGGAAACGGATCCCATGAAGAGTATTTTATCGGTAACCATAAAAGCAGGAATATCAGATGGTGCAGCCGCTCTTTTTTCGGGTAAGGATGTTAACAGCGGCGTTGGCATTAAAGCGAAGATGTCTTTTTTAACCACGAAAACATTGTACGTGGCCAAATCAAACATGGATTGCGCCACCCTTAAACTATACCGTGACAGATTGTATGATAATTATCTTATGGAAAAATACGCTTATAATTTAGCTCGCCAATTAAAGATAGCTGATTATACAGCTCAAATTAAGGCATTAAGAGAAAAACTAAATACCGACCCTGCCCCAGATGGTACCCTTAAACTGTTACAAATAACAAGCGAATATAATACCTACATGAGCCAAAATCTGGGCTATAATGAAAATGCTACCATCGACTCGTACTACAAGCAGCTATTAGACATTGAAACCAAAAATGTAAAATGGAAGCAATTTAGAATAGAGTTTTGGGATGTAAACGTCAATTTGGCGGGCGATAGGTACAACGTATTTGTACCGTCGTTACCGGTAAGCAAACAGCTTAGCAAAGCCAATTTTACTACCTGGAGCGTTGGTGCAACCTTTAATCACTTTGCATCAAACGATAGTCATTCGTTTATTAAAAATGGTATTTTCTATAAAATCGGCTATAGTTTATCCGACGATAATAATTTCGACGGCGCAAAAACAAAATCTATTACCAATACCACCACCATCGATACTACCGGATTTAAGCGAGAAGTTGTTGATAATGTTAGCGCCTATGTTGGCCCTTTGACAAAGTTTTTTGCCCATACTTTCACCGGGCAGTTCAGTAAATACTTTGATGAAAAAAAATCAAATGCGCTATCGCTGTACACTACGGTCATTTTAAACTTCGACAAGCTCAACGCACCATTAACGATACCCGAAAAGCCCAATTGGACGTTTGGAACAGGTTACGCATTTTCAATATTAGATAAAGACAACCTAAAATCTGTTTTGAACCTTGAGCTATATTTTAACTTTAACGATATGCTAAACTCGGCTAAGGAAGAAGATAGTAAATTTTATCAGCGCAGGGAGATCGGCTTAAAAATAGGGGTTCCGTTTAATAGTATATTCCTAAATAAATAACAAAATGAAAGATTTTCACAAAAAAATTCAGGCACACATTTCAGCGACAACAGGCGCCGCGTGCTTTACCGACAATGCTACCGGGAGTAAATATTGCTCAAACAATTTGACTCAGCAACAGGCGGCAGACTTTGCGGTCAATAATAATTTAACTTTAAATTCCTGGCATCAGGGGCAATCGTGTGCACAGGTTAATTGCTGATACTTTCGGCGTAGCGTTTAATAAATGTAACGCCTATACCTATCAGTACAATTACGCCGCCTACCAGTTCTATAAAATCAACGTGCTCATCTAATATGATCCAGGCCAGTAAAGCGGTGGCAATGGTTTGCCCTAACAGGGCGATGGATACTTGCGTAGAATCCATGTGGTGTATGGCATAGTTAATGGTTATCCAGCCGATGAGTTGGCAAACAATGCCTAATATTACCAGGATTGTCCATGTGTGGGTGCTGTAGTTCCAAAGCTGGTCGCCGTTAAACAAGCAATAAATGCCCAATGCCAGTGTAGATGCCAACATGCTATAAAACATAAATACAATAGCATCTATTTTGGCCAATACATCTTTGGTAAGCAAAATATAGATCGCGTAAAGCACACTCGAAGCCAATGCGTAAAGTACACCGGCATTTAGCTGCAACCGTAATAAATTATTTATCCCAACCAAAACGCACATGCCGCTTATCGCGATAAGCGTACCCAGCCAAAAACTGGTGCCTGGCTGTTTTTTTATGATGAGCAAACTCAGCACGCCTACCCAAACCGGAGCCAGGTTAGCTATTAATGTTGAGATGGTAGCAGTTGATTTAAGAATGGAGATATTCCATACCGCGATATCCAGGGCAAAAACCAATCCACCTATAATAGCAGTAAGCAATGATTTTTTTGGTATGCGCAGGTTTTTATAAAACAGGCAATAAGGCGCCAATATTATCCATGCAAAAAACATGCGGTAAAAGGCGGCGCTTAACGCAGATAAAGGCACCAATTTTACAAATATGGGCGAAAAGGCAATACACAAAATGCCCACGAAAAGGCTTAGCTTCGGATTCATACAGAGGTCAGTTGGCGCAGCAAACTTATAAACCTTTGGCCAATGCCAAAGCATATGGTTACCAATAAAAGAAAAATGACCCCGATATTAAAGTTTGTAGCGTTTATGTTATAGCTTGCGTAATGGTACAAAGCCATAATATGAAAAAGTTATTACCGGTATTGATTATTGCATGCCTGGTCCACACTATCGGCTGTACCAAAGCGAACGAAAAAGAGAAACCGGTTTGTTGCGTAATACCTCAACCCCCTGCATTTATTTTTGCACAAAAAAATGGAGTATCCTGGGCAGCTACGACATATTCTGCTGCAATTATCCGGGATAGCCTGAAAATAACCGGTAACACCGACGATAATGAAGCGTTGGGTATTATAATCAAATACAACGGCACAGGCCAATATAATTTAGCCGGTACCCAGGTTTATTACCATAACACAACATCACCATTGGTACCCTTAGTTAATTTAAGTAATTATGTTTTGGATAACACCGTGGCAAATACTTTCAGCATTTCTACATACGATTCATCGACAAGTACTGTTAGCGGAACATTTAGCTTAAGTTTAATCAAAACATATGGCGCCACAAATACCGCATATCCGCAGAGCGTAAACTTTTTGCATGGAAATTTCAAGTTGCCGTTAGCTAAATAATCGTATTTTTGCGGCTCAATAATTATTAATAATGAGCCAGAGAACTAAGATCAAAGCACTATTGACCGGCGAATTGGTCGGTAAGGAAGTAACAGTTAAAGGATGGGTACGCGCGTTCCGTCAAAACCGTTTTATTGCTTTAAATGATGGCTCAACAAATAGTAACATCCAGATCGTAGTCGACTTTGAAAACACCGATCCTGCTTTATTAAAGCGCATCACTTTTGGCGCGGCTATCAGCGTTACCGGCGAGATGATCCCTTCGTTAGGATCGGGTCAAAAAGTCGAAGTTACTGCTAAAACTATCGATATCCTGGGTGATTGCGACCCGGAAGAATTTCCACTGCAGCCCAAAAAACAAACCTTAGAGTTTTTGCGCGAAAAAGCGCATCTGCGTTTCCGTACCAATACTTTTGGGGCGATATTCCGTTTGCGTAATACATTGGCCTTTGCGGTACATAAATTCTTTAACGAGAAAGGTTTTGTATACCTGCATACGCCGATCATTACCGCATCGGATGCCGAAGGCGCCGGCGAGATGTTCCGTGTGACAACTTTTGATCCGCAAAAACCACCTTTGACTGATACGGGCGAGGTTGACTTTAAACAGGATTTTTTTGGCAAATCAACCAACCTGACGGTTTCAGGTCAGTTAGAAGGCGAGCTTGGCGCGATGGCTCTGAGCGATATCTATACTTTCGGGCCAACCTTCCGTGCCGAAAACTCAAATACCACCCGCCACTTAGCCGAGTTTTGGATGATAGAGCCCGAAATGGCTTTTTACGATCTGAACGATAATATGGACCTGGCCGAGGAAATGCTAAAATATTTGATAGCATACGCTTTGGAGCACAACCGTGAGGATATTGAGCTTTTAACCCAACGTTTGTTAGATGAGGAAAAGCAGAAGCCACAAGCCGAGCGCTCTGAAATGACCTTGTTGGAAAAACTACAGTTTTGTTTAGATAACGATTTTCAGCGCTTAACTTATACTGAAGCTATCGCCATCCTGAAAGATTCGAACCACAATAAAAAGAAGAAATTTCAATACCTGATAGAAGGCTGGGGCGCCGATCTGCAAAGCGAGCACGAACGTTATTTGGTTGAGAAGCACTTTAAAAAACCGGTTATCCTGACCGACTACCCTAAAGATATAAAATCGTTCTACATGCGCTTGAATGATGATGGTAAAACTGTACGAGCTATGGATATCCTTTTCCCCGGTATTGGCGAGATCATCGGCGGCTCGCAGCGTGAAGAACGTTACGATAAGTTGGTTGAGCGCATGAACGAAATGGGCGTACCTACCGATGAGTTGTGGTGGTACCTGGATACGCGCCGTTTTGGTGCTTGCGAGCATGCCGGCTTTGGCTTAGGTTTTGAGCGTTTGGTGCTGTTTGTTACCGGTATGGGCAACATTCGCGATGTGATACCTTTCCCAAGGGCACCAAAAACTGCAGAGTTTTAACTAAAATTATACCGATATATAAGGCTGGGAGGAATCCCGGCCTTTTTTGTAATAGGTGATAATCACATATTTGCGCGGTTGATTTTCTGCTTCGGTACTTTTTATTACATTAGAAGTTGAAAATTTTTACAATGAAAAAAATATACCTGATCATTTTATTCTCCGGTTTGTTGTTTGGGCAAGCCTTTTCGCAAAGCCATATTTTATGGATGCAGCAGCCTGCCATATCACCCGATGGCAACTGGATAGCTTTTGAATATAAAGGCAACCTGTTTAAAGTGGCCGCTACCGGCGGCGCGGCCATTCCTTTAACTATTAACAGCTCGTACAATGGTTACCCGGTGTGGAGCCACGATGGCAGATCTATCGCGTTCGCGTCCGACCGTTACGGTAACTTTGATGTTTACATTATGTCGTCCGAAGGCGGCATAGCTAAACGCCTGACATTTGATTCGGCTAAGGATATCCCAAACGAGTTTTCGGCTGACGATAAAGCAGTATACTTTGGTACCCGTCGTTACGATGTGAGCACATCGGTGCGTTTCCCCGAGGCGGGTTATTTTACTAAACTTTACAAAGTACCTGCAACGGGCGGTCGCAGTTTAATGGTAAACTCTGCCGGTACCGAATTTGTCCATTTTAACAAAGAAGGTGATAAGTTTATTTTTCAGGATAGCAAAGGGTACGAAAACAGCTATCGTAAGCACCACACATCGGGCATAACCCGAGATATTTGGACGTACAATTTAAAAACAGACGTTTATACCAAAGTATCTACCTATAAAGGCGAAGACCGCGAACCTGTTTGGGGCGATGGTAGTACGTTTTATTATTTAAGCGAGCGCGCGGGTACGCAAAATCTTTTCCGCTCGTCGGAAGCTGATCCGGCAAAGGTGTCGCAGTTAACCAACTTTGATAAAAACCCGGTACGTAATTTATCACGTTCGGCAAACGGCGTTTTTGCCTTCACACAAAATGGCGATATCTATACATTGAAAGAAGGGCAAAAACCTCAAAAAGTAAACATCGCATTAAATGCTGATTTTAATGGCGATCAAACCCAAAACATTGCCGTAAGAGGCGGTGCTACCGAGATGGCCGTTTCGCCGGATGGCAAAGAAATAGCCTTTGTATACCGCGGCGAAATATTTGCCGCTGCAGCGGACGGAGGTTCCGTTAAGCGATTGACCAATACCCCTTACCAGGAACGGATGATCAACTTTGCTTCAGACGGACGAAGTATCTTTTATTCGGTTGAGAACGAACAATCGTGGGATATTTACAAAGTGAGCATCGCTACCAAAGCCGAGCCTTTCTTTTATGCAGCTACCACTTTAACCACAGAGCCGGTTATAGCTACTGAGAAAGATGAGTTTCAGCCTGTGCCATCGCCCGACGGTAAAAAAATAGCTTACCTTGAAGAGCGTAATGTTATTAAGATATTCGATATCGCAACCAAAAAAACCGTTACCGTATTGCCCGAGGGCGTAAACTATAGTTATGCCGATGGCGACCAGAATTTTGTATGGTCGGCAGATAGTAAATACATGCTGGTGCAGTCATCAGAAGGCAATGCTTTAGGCAGTGCCGAGGTTGTATTGATCAAAGCCGACGGATCAAAGGAGCGTGTTAACTTAACTCAAAGCGGGTTTAACGATTATAACCCGCAGTTTGGTATGGGCGATAAAATGATGTACTGGATAAGCGATAAACAAGGGATGAAAAACCTAAGCCGCGGCAGCCAGGGCGATGTTTTTGCGATGTTTTTTGATCAGGCTGCCTGGGATAAGTTTCAACTGAGCAAAGAAGACCTGACCGTTAAAACAGAAACTGATAAACGCGATTCGGTAGATATAAAAAAAGCGATGGCCAAAGCCGATAGCATAGCCAAAGCCGAAAAGAAAACCGTAAAGCCCGCTATCCCCGAATTTTTGCCAAATCTTGAAAACCTGGAAGACCGCACAACGCGTTTAACCAACACTTCGGCAAATATTGCCGATGCCAAGCTATCGAAGGACGGCGAAAAGCTTTACTTTTTGGCCAGGTATGATAAAGGTTATAATTTATGGGTAACATCAACCCGTACGCGCGAAACCAAATTACTGGCCGAATTAAATTCGGGTGGCGGTGGCCTCGAACTGAGCAAAGACGGTAAGGCGTTGTTCCTGATATCAGGAGGAAACATTATGCGTATTGGTGTAGATGACGGTAAGGTTACCCCAATATCCATCAACAGCACTTTTACTTTAGACGCCGCTGCAGAACGTGCTTATATTTACAACCACGTTTGGAAACAGGTTAAGAAGAAACTTTTTGATCCGGAACTGCAGGGAGTAGATTGGAACTATTATCATGATACTTATGCTAAATTTTTGCCGCACATTAGCAATAACTACGATTTCCAGATATTGCTAAGCGAGTTTTTAGGTGAGCTGAACGCATCGCACACCGGCGGTATTTACAATGCGAATTTCCCGGATGCGGACCGCACGGCAGCGTTGGGCTTGTTGTACGATTATTCGCACGGCGGCAACGGCCTGCTGGTTAAAGAAGTTATAACCGGCGGACCGTTCGATATTGCTAAAACCAAAATGAAAAGTGGCTGCGTTATAGATAAGATCGACGGTAGCGCCATTACTGCCGACGTTGATTGGTCGATATTGTTAAACAACAAAGCCAACAAATTTACCAGCATTGCTTTCCACGACCCGGCAACCGGGCAGCAATATACCGAAACTATTAAACCGATAACGGTTGGTAAAGAAAGTGGTACCTTACTTTATAACCGCTGGGTGCGTAAAATGGAGCATTTAACGGATAGCCTGTCGCACGGTGAAGTTGGTTATGTGCATGTGAAAGGCATGGACGAGGCGAGTTACCGGGTTACGTTTGATAAAGTGTTAGGTAAAAACGTTGGCAAGAAAGCACTAATAGTTGATACCCGTTTTAATGGTGGCGGCTGGCTGCACGATGACTTGGTGACCTTTTTAAGCGGTAAAGAATATTTTACCTTCAGGCCGCAAGGACATAAAACCAACGGTGCTGAATCGGCAAACAAATGGGATAGACCAAGCTGTGTATTAATGAGCGAGGGTAATTATTCGGATGCGTTTATGTTCCCGTACGCTTACAAAGAGTTGGGTATTGGCAAACTGATAGGGATGCCCGTTGCAGGTACCGGTACAGCCGTATGGTGGGAAAACCAGATAGATAATACCATAACCTTTGGTATACCGATGATATCGACGTGGGGCACTAATGAAACGCACGCAACCGAAAACCACGACCTTGATCCGGATATTAAAGTAAACAACGACTATAAAAAAGAATTAACCGGCGAAGACCAACAACTGGAAGCTGCCGTTAAAGAAATGTTGAAACAGATAAAGAAGTAATGACTCACGAACGGTCATAGAAAAAGGGCTGGGATTTTCCCGGTCCTTTTTTTGTTTAGCCGGGGTATCAGCAGAGCAGCTTCGGGATCGGTTATTAATGAGGCAGTTAGGTTGTTTTCTGGTTGTTAATCAATAGCAAAAAATGTATATTTGTCATAAACCTGCTTATCCTGCTATGAAAAAGTTTTTTATTTTGATACTGGCTGGCTTTATAATAATTGATATCGGCACAGCCTGTTTTGAAAAGGCCGCGCAACCTACTGTTGTTCATATTACAGTTGTAAACGGTAACCCCGCTGCAACAGGCAGCGCCATGGTAAACTTATACCGAAATATGACTGACGTGGCCAATAACTTTCCGCTATATACACAAAGTACTAATGATAATAACAGCGTTGATATTACGGTTGACTATATAAGCCAGTATTACGTGGTTGTAACCAAGGGTGCCGCTAAGAACTACTATAGTGGTTATATCCCCGTAGGCATATTTCAATCGCAAATGGATATTAATAACAGCCCAACGCAAACCCCGGCAGGTACTATTGGCGGTGTAAAGTTTAAAGATATTAACGGCGACGGCGCAATTAACAATTCAGATAAAACAGATGCGCCAGTTATCGGGATAACCAAAAGCGCCGAAAACGATCAAAATATCACGGTTTATTAACAATCGCGCCTCTTTCAGAATTATTTAAATCTATTCCTTCTTATAATTTTTATGCACAATCAAAAAGCTGGCGCGCTCTTCTTTATGGAGCGGTACATCCCAGTTGCCCTGGTAGGTTATTTTAACAGGTAAAAGCTCCCCGTTAAAGTTGTTGCATTCGATATTCATCTGCACGTTAAAATCAACCAAAAAGTTATGGAACTTGAGGTCGATGTAGCGGCCCAGAATTTGGAAGGTGCGCATATCAAATATGGTGGTTACTTCTTTGATCATGACGTCATCATCCTGTATGCTTGGTTTGGGCAGGATCCTGAATCGATAAACAGGTATCGTATCCAGATAGGTACCCCGCGCAAACTGGTATATATAAAACTGCTTCATGTCTGGGCCGAAGATCTCCGTTTTGCCGCTGATAAATGGAATGCCACTAACCCTGCGGCCAGGGGTGAAAATTAAAGTTTTAAGCTTGGCTTTATACCCCTCGTTTTTACCGTTGCCAATTGGCGAGTCGCCTTTAACAAAATCGGAGTTATAGGCATTCATAAAAATATAATCGAACATCTCTACGGTGTATAGTTCGTACTTACCGTTCTTTTTATAAATAGCTCCGCTATCGCGCTTGGCCAGAAACTCCATTTTGTGCGCGCCTTTAATATTGCTGTGGTGTATCTTGCGATAGATCTTGCCATCAACCTTATTCTTTTTATCATAAGTAAACACCCGGTTCTCGGCATCAAAAGCATACTTCTTCATGTTGCGAAAAGCCTGGTAAAAACCCGTATCGGCCAGCATGGCATCAATAAAGTCCTGGGCATTTAACCGGTGCGATCTGATGTTCACCAGGTTGCTGTCGATAACGATAGTGCGTAAAGTATCCGGATTAAAACGTTTGATCTGCTGGGCCTGGGTATTGGCTGTCGACAGGCGTAATAACACGATACCAATTACAATCAATTTGATCACTGCGGAGTTTAAAAACTTCATGCTTAATTGTCTTATTATTTTTGATGTAAATAATAGCTGGCCAAAGGTCTCGAAAAACGAGCTATTAAAATATGATCTTAAACACTTTCTTCTAAAGACAAAAAAAGCGTTAAAGAAATGCTTTGAAGCTTAAATATTATTGTGCTGCGCTAATTAATTCCCTAACTGTTTTACCGCCAGATACGCCATCAAACCGGTGCTTAGTTCCAAGGCTTTTTCGTCGATATCAAAAGTTGGGGTGTGTACGGATGAAGTGATGCCACGCTCTTCGTTGCGAGTGCCCAAGCGGTAAAAGCAAGCATCAGATACTTGCGAATAATAAGCAAAATCTTCGGCCGCCATCCAGATATCCAGGTCGAGCACATTCTCTTTGCCCAAATAATCTTCGGCAAAGCCACGTGCGCTGGCGGTTAGTACAGGCTCATTTATCAGGTAAGGATAACCGTGCATGATATTGAAATCGCAGCTGCCGCCCATGCTTTCGGCAATGCCTTCGGCCATTTTTTTCATTTTGATATGGGCGTCTTTGCGCCAGGCTTCGTCCATCGTACGGAAGGTGCCTTCAAGCTTAACTTCGTTAGGGATAACGTTGGTTGCACCGTTGGCGATTACTTTACCGAATGAGAGTACCGACGGTGATTTTGGGTCCGCATTGCGGCTTATAATAGTTTGCAACGCCACCAAAATATGCGCGGTAATAATTACCGGATCGATATTTTGTTGAGGTTGCGCACCGTGTCCACCTTTACCTTTTACCGTAACATAAAGTTCATCGGTTGAAGCCATGTATTTACCAGAACGGAAGCCTACTTTACCTGCATCAATTAATGGCATCACATGCTGACCCATTACGGCCTGTGGTTTTGGGTTTTCTAAAACGCCTTCTTTGATCATTAAGCTTGCACCGCCGGGCAAACGCTCTTCTGCCGGCTGAAAAATAAACTTTACCGTACCAGCAAACTCATCTTTCAATTCGGTTAATATTTTAGCGGTACCTAACAACGATGAAGTGTGTACATCGTGGCCACAAGCATGCATTACGCCTACATTGGTTGACTTATAAGGTACGTCGTTAGCTTCTGTTATCGGCAAGGCATCCATGTCAGCACGTAATGCAACCACATTATCCGATGGTTTGTTACCCTTTAATAATCCCACCAGCCCGGTATCGGCCATATGCTCATAAGGTATGCCCAGAGCCTCTAATTGTTTTGCTACGAAAGCAGAGGTATTATGTTCGTTAAACGATAGCTCAGGGTTAGCGTGGATATGCCTGCGGTTAGCAACTACATCATTAAAAATATTCTTCGATAGCTGCTGTATTTTCTCTTTAATCATTGCTGTCTGTTTTAGGCAGGTTTATTTTTTCGGATAAGATAATGAGCGAAGTGAATTGTTTGCGCAATTGCTCCATCAGCCGGGACGCTTCAAGCCGCGTTTTAAAGTCGCCCACCTTCACCTTAAAATCAGGCTCGACGTAAATAATATAGCTTTTTATATCCGGGTAAAGCTCATTAAACTTAGCCTGGCTGTTGTAAGCATCGGTACGGTTGGATCCCATAAAGATCTGCACACGGAAACCATTTCCTGAGTTTTGGGCGACCGGGCTATTAGGGAGTTTGCTCAGTTCAATCCGTTTGGCTATTACGCTGTCAATACGCGGATCTTTAACCTCGGTAACTGTGCCGCGCGTTTGCGCTAATGCCGATGCCGATATTAAAACAAAAAAAGCAATACCGCATCTTTTAGCTATTACGCTTAATAATGATAGGATATTGCTTTGTTTCATATAGCCCCCTCTAAATCTCCCCTGTAGGGGAGACTTTTGATTAGTATTTTTATCGTTTCTTAAAAGTCCTCCCTTCCGGGGAGGATTAGGAGGGGCTTTACGCCACACCTACACCGTGGCAGTTTTTATATTTTTTACCGCTACCGCAAGGGCAAGGGTCGTTACGGCCGATCTTTTGCTCAACCTTAACCGGCATTTGTTTTTGCTGCTCGCGGGTATCGCCAAAACCATCAGGTATGCCATTGGTTTCGTGTGCCAGCTCAGGTTTTGATGTACGCATTTTTCGCAGATCTAACTTCGGCTGAGGCCTTGCTTCACGTACTTCCTCCGGCTGCTGCATCGGTATGCCGCCACGGTACAAAAAGCTTACGATCTCTTTATTGGTATTGGCCAGCATCTGGCGGAACAATTCAAAAGCTTCAAACTTGTAAACCAATAGCGGGTCCTTTTGCTCATAAACCGCGTTTTGTACCGATTGTTTTAACTCGTCCATTTCGCGCAGGTGCTCTTTCCAATCATCATCGATCAGCGCAAGCGTTACATTCTTTTCGAACGATTTAAACACCTCCATACCATGGTTGTCGATCGCTTTCTTTAAAGGTACAGCAATCTGCATGCCATGCACGCCGTCGGTAAACGGTACAATGATGTTTTCTATCTCCTGGCGGGTATCGTAAACATCTTTCAATACGGGGTATGCCTGTGCGGCGATGGCTTCAGCTTTGCGCTTGTAAAAATCGGTTACTTCAGCAAATATCTTGTCGGTTAATTTCGGGATGGTGATGGTATCAAACTCTTCCTGGCTCAGCTCCGGGTCAACCGAGAATAAACGGATGATCTCCAGCTTAAAGCCTTCAAAGTTTTTGGCTTCCTTATATTCGTTAACCACATCATCAACCACATCAAAAGTGGTATTGCTCAAATCCACGTCTAAACGTTCGCCAAATAAGGCATTTTTACGTTTAGTGTAAATTACGGTACGCTGCGAGTTCATCACATCATCAAACTCCAACAGGCGCTTACGGATACCAAAGTTGTTTTCTTCTACTTTCTTTTGCGCGCGCTCGATCGAGTTAGTGATCATCGAGTGTTGGATCACCTCGCCCTCTTCGATCCCCATTTTCACCATCAGGCCCGAGATACGCTCCGACCCGAATAAACGCATCAGGTTATCCTCTAACGACACAAAGAACTGCGAAGAACCCGGGTCACCCTGACGACCGGCACGACCACGCAACTGACGGTCAACCCGGCGCGACTCGTGGCGCTCGGTGCCCACAATGGCTAAACCACCGGCTTCTTTTACACCTGCCCCAAGTTTAATATCCGTACCACGGCCAGCCATGTTGGTGGCTATGGTTACCGTGCCTGCTTTACCCGCTTCCGCAACAATTTCGGCCTCTTTTTGGTGCATTTTAGCATTCAGCACGTTGTGTTTAATACCGCGCATCTTTAACATTCGGCTTAGCAACTCCGATATCTCGACCGAGGTAGTACCTACCAGTACCGGGCGGCCTGCTGTTGTTAATTTTACAATTTCTTCGGCAACAGCATTGTATTTTTCGCGGGTGGTGCGATATACCAGGTCCTGCTCATCGCGGCGGCTGATAGGCGTATTGGTTGGTATTTCAACCACGTCGAGCTTATATATCTCCCAAAACTCGCCTGCTTCAGTTACAGCGGTACCCGTCATACCGCAAAGCTTATGGTACATCCGGAAGTAATTTTGAAGCGTGATGGTAGCGAAGGTTTGCGACGCATCTTCAACCTTTACATTTTCTTTTGCTTCGATAGCCTGGTGTAACCCGTCAGAATAACGACGTCCATCCAGTACGCGGCCTGTTTGCTCATCAACAATTTTAACTTTTCCATCGTCCAAAATGTATTCAACATCTTTTTCGAACAAAGTGTAAGCTTTTAAAAGTTGGTTAACCGAATGGATACGCTCCGACTTAATTGAAAAGTCGCGGATCAAGCTGTCTTTTTTAGCGATCTTTTCTTCGTTGCTCAACGACGATTTTTCGATCTCGGCAACTTCGGTACCCACGTCGGGCATTATAAAAAAGTTTGGGTCTTCGCCCGATGCAGTGATCAGCTCAATACCTTTCTCGGTTAATTCAACCTGGTTATTTTTTTCATCTATTACAAAATACAGCTCAGAGTCAACCTTAGGCATCTCTTTGCTCGAATCCTGCATGTAATAGTTCTCCGTTTTTTGCAAAACGGTTTTATTGCCACCCTCACTTAAAAATTTAATTAAAGTTTTATTTTTGGGTAAGCCGCGGTGTGCGCGCAATAAAGCGAGACCTCCGTCATCAACGCCTGTTTTACCATTGTTGATCTGATTTTTGGCTTCGTTTAAAACGCCCAGTATATAATTTCTTTGGGTGCTTACCAATCGCTCAATGCGTGGTTTTAACTCATAAAACTCGTGCTCATCACCGCGAGGTATTGGCCCCGATATAATTAGAGGTGTACGGGCGTCATCAATTAAAACCGAGTCGACCTCATCAACCATCGCGTAATGCAATTTACGTTGTACCAGCTCTTCGGGGCTGCGTGTCATATTGTCACGCAGGTAATCAAAACCAAACTCGTTATTGGTACCAAAAGTAATATCGGCAAGATAGGCTGCGCGGCGCTCTTCGCTGCTTGGCTCATGGCGGTCGATACAATCAACCGATAAGCCGTGGAACTCATATAACGGGCCCATCCACTCGCTGTCACGTCGTGCAAGGTAATCATTCACGGTTACGATGTGTACGCCCTGTCCGGCAAGCGCGTTGAGGTATGCTGGCAAGGTTGCAACTAAGGTTTTACCTTCGCCTGTGGCCATTTCGGCAATTTTACCCTGGTGCAATACCACACCACCTATTAACTGTACATCGTAATGAACCATGTTCCACGTAACTTCATTTCCGGCGGCTAACCAGGTATTGTTGTGTGTAGCTTTGCTGCCGTTAATAACTACATTGGCTTTTTTTGCGGCAAGGTCACGGTCAAAATGTGTTGCGGTAACTTCGAGCGTTCTGTTTTCAGTAAAACGTTTAGCTGTTTCTTTAACTACAGCAAAAGCTTCAGGCAATATCTCTAATAAGATAACTTCAAGCTCTTTATTCCGGTCTTTTTCAAGCTTGTCGAGTTCGGTATAGAGGTCAACTTTTTCACTAACCTCCAGTTCGGGATTATCCACCTGTTCTTTAACAGCTTGTATCTGCGCGTCAATTTCGGCCAGGCCTTTTTTGATCCTTTCTTTAAAATCAAGGGTTTTAGCCCTTAGCTCATCATTGCTGATATCGCCAAGCTTCGAAAACTCATTTTTGATCTTTTCAACTATAGGTTGTATACTCTTTACGTCTCTGTCCGATTTGCTTCCGAAAAGCTTACTGATAAATCCCAACATGGTTTATATTTTGAATTAAAACATGGCTCAATCAACAATTAAGCCATCGGCTCATTAAAAGCCATAATGACAGGCGAAATTACGGTTTAATGCCGAAAGTTTGGTATTAAATGTGCAAATGTGCAGATGCGACAATGTGCAGATGACTTTTGCTATCCATGATCAGCTAACAACGATCATTTGCACATCTGCACATTTGCAAATTTGCACATTCCCTTAAGCACATTTATCTATCTTTGCCGCATGAATATCCTCATCATCGGCAGCGGCGGCCGCGAAAGTGCCTTCGCCTGGAAACTGACGCAAAGCCCCAACTGTTCGCAATTGTTTATTGCCCCCGGTAATGCCGGCACGGGTCAATTTGGCAAAAACGTAAACCTGAAGGTTACCGATTTTGCAGGCATCCGTGATTTTGTGCTGCGAAACAATGTGGAGCTGGTTTTGGTTGGCCCCGAAGAACCGCTGGTTAAAGGTATTCACGATTTCTTTCTGGCCGATGAACAATTGAAGAGCATCCCGGTAATTGGCCCGCAACAGGAAGGTGCGCAATTGGAAGGGAGTAAAGATTTTTCCAAGCAGTTTATGTTCAGGAACGGTATCCCGACAGCAGCTTCCAATACTTTCACGAAAGACACTTTGCAACAAGGTTTGACCTATCTGGCTACGGCCGGATTGCCTGTTGTGCTTAAAGCCGATGGTTTAGCTGCAGGAAAGGGTGTGCTGATTTGCACCACGTGGGAAGAAGCCGAGCGCGAACTGATCGCGATGTTACAGGATGCCAAATTTGGCGAGGCCAGCAGCCGTGTGGTGATCGAACAGTTTTTACAAGGTATTGAGCTTTCGGTTTTTGTGATGACGGATGGTGTTAACTATAAAATATTACCATCCGCAAAAGATTACAAACGCATTGGCGAAGGAGATACCGGTTTAAACACAGGCGGTATGGGTTCGGTTTCGCCGGTGCCGTTTGCTGACGATGCTTTTTTGAAAAAGGTTGAAGAGCGCATTGTTATCCCAACGGTTGAAGGCCTGAAAAAAGAAAACATCCCTTATAAGGGTTTTATCTTTATCGGCCTGATGAACTGCGATGGCGAACCTTACGTAATTGAATACAACTGCCGCATGGGCGACCCGGAAACGGAAAGCGTGCTGCCAAGAATAGAATCAGACTTTTTAGACTTGTTGCTAGGCGTTGCCAACGGCGATATTGATAAACGCGAATTAAAAATTTCGGCTAAAACAGCCGCAACTGTAATGTGTGTGGCAGGCGGCTATCCCGGCAATTATACCAATGGGAAAACAATAACCGGTATTGATAATGTGCGCGATTCGATCGTTTTTCAGGCCGGTACCGAGCTGGAAAACGGCATTATTAAAACCGCCGGCGGCCGTGTATTGGCAGTAACTACTTTACAGGATAATTTGTTCGAAGCGCTGCAACACGCCACTACTGATGCCGCCCGTATCTATTATGATGGTGTTTATTTCAGGCGAGATATCGGGTTTGATCTGATCTAACTATTTATTATAGCCATTGGTCATTGCGCGATGATGGGTAATTGACGACAGTGAGAGTTTAGAGCTTTCAGGATGCGTTATAAAACGTAACCTTGTTCACAACAGCTACGCCGTTGCCACTGCTAATAAAAAAGCTATTACTGTTTTTACTTACCTCTTTAATAGAATGAAAAGGCCCGCCACCTTGTATCATATCGTTTGTCGATATCAAGATCAGGTCGGGTTGTTGCCAGTTTTTTTTGGGGTTGTTTGTTTGCATATCCGGTCGTATTAAATAAACTTCACGATATCGCACAATCAAATGTGGCTTTACCTACCTGGGCGGAAGCCGTTAACCCCGACCCCGCATAAAGTTGGATCAATTAATCTTATACTCGCGGTGGCTTGGGCTGGACCCGCTATTAATATGCCGAGTTACCGATATTAAGATCACTTGAGGGCAAGGCCATTGCCTTTTTGTTTGGGGCTTCATATTGAGATGCGTTGACTCCCGACTAAGTTAGCATTATATACCTACAATTCACAACTCTCAACTGACAACCTATTTCATTTCAGCACCTCAACCAGCTTAGCCTCCAAATCTGCTCCGCGCAAGCCTTTGGCAATAATCTTTCCGGTTGGATCTAACAAATAGTTTTGTGGTATCGAACTTACCTTATACAAAACACCGGCCTGGTTTGCCCAATATTTCAAATCGGATACTTGTGTCCAGGTCAGGCCATCGTCTTTAATGGCTTTAAGCCATGCCGCTTTGCCGTCTTCCCTGTCTAATGATACACCAATAATGGTGAAGTTTTTGGCTTTATATTGGTTGTAAACCTTTACCACATTAGGGTTTTCCTGGCGGCAAGGGCCGCACCATGATGCCCAGAAATCGATCAATACATATTTGCCACGCAGGGATGATAAGGTCACCGGTTTGCCCGATGTATCCGCCTGGGTAAAATCGGGCGCTATCGATCCGATTGCCGTTACTTTGGCAATATCCAGTACTTGTTTAAATGATACGCCACCTTCGGTTGCTTTTACTTCAGACGAAAGCGTGTTGTATATTTTTTCGATCTCGTATGGGTCCGTCGATGAGTTGTTTAATGTGCCCAAAGCCGCAAGGCTCATAAAGCTTTTAGGATTATCGGCAATAAATTTGCGCATCACTTCCTCTTCCTGTGCCTGTGCAACTTTGTATTTGCGCTGGATGGAGTTTTGAAAATAAGGGCTGATCTTCATCGCATCACTCGCGCTGTCGGCTTCCCTCAGTACGGCCATTTTCTGATCGTTGCTGGGTTTTAAAGCAGTCATCAGCAGTTTGTTGTCATCATTAACTTTCGATCCGGTTACGGTAGCTTTAGATAGCGAATCGGCGCTGGTTACGGTAATGTTGCCTTTTTCAAGGTAAAAGTTTAACAGGTCCGATCCGCGTGCCAGCTTATCCAAACCAGTACCTTTTGCATCAATAACCATGGTAGCGCTTACCGGGCTGTTCAAATGTCCCTTAAAATTTGCTTCGCCGTTAACAATGGCCGATGAGTCGATGATGTTTTTACCGGCAACCTGGTATCCTAAATAAACTTTAGCCGGTGCGCCGATGGTACCGATCTTGGTTTTTAAGGTAAAATTATCGGCAGGGGCCTGGGCAAACAACGCGGCGGGTATTGCCGCCATTAATAGTAGTATTATCTTCTTCATAATAGTTTTTTACAATTTATTATACCAGTTTTTGGTAAGTGCGCCACCACAAATCTGGCATTTCGCCGGATACTGCCAGGTTGTAATCTTCGTACCGGCAGGGTACCAAATGGAAGCGCTCGTTTTTTGAACCACCCGATGGATAAGGAACCTGCATCCACCAGCGGTCGCTCTTTTTACTTTTTACAAATACCAGTTCATGGTCTTCATGTTTTAAACTGGTTTTATAGATCAAATATTGTGAGCGGGGCTGTAACGGGAAATCTTTTTTGCGGTTATAAACACCATCGATAAAATACCAGATCATCTGCGAAAGCAGGATGGCCGTTTGCCCGTTATTATCATACGCCGGGTTAAACTCGTAAAAACCTATTGAGCTTAATTTATCATTAAAACCTGCGTAACGGCAAAGCTGGCATGCCTCTTCGCCATAAAAACCGTTTGGCGTAGCGTTGGTATTACCTGGCGCATCCGACGAGCGGATTGCCCCTATATCAAAACTTACCATACTCGCGTTGCGGATAATCGGCTCGGCAACGTTGATCTGGCCAGTCAATTCGCCAAGGCGATGTACGTCAAAATATAACTTCTCCATCACCCTCAAACTATCCTGGCTGGCAAAATAGGTTTGGTAGCCCAGATTACTGTAATTAAACAGGTAGTTAGGTTCGTGCAGAAATATACGATTGAGATATGATGTTGATGTAGTTTGCAGGCTTTGCTCGGCAAAATCGTCATCCAGATCAAAAAAAGCATCGATAGTAACTACGTCAACTCTTTGTTCCAGATCTTCATAAGCCATGTACTGCGCATAAGTCAAGTCCTGTCCTCCGCCAATAATAACCGGGATGATGTCGCTTTTGATCAGTTCGTTAACAACTGTTTTTACAGCAAAGTAGGTATCGGTTACCGTTGCGCCCTGGCGAATATTACCCAGGTCGGCAATTTTTACGGTATATCCGCCTTCGTTTAACTGGTATAATCTTTCGCGCACATAATCGGGTCCGAGTGCGCAACCCGAGTTATCGATAGATTGCCGGTCTTCCAGTACGCCGATGAGCGCGATATCGGGTTTATTCTCATCCAAAGATGGAAAATTAACCGAATAATGGTCTATCTTCATACCAAGGTGACTGGTATAATAACCCTTTTTAGGCGTAATTTTTTTTAGATCAATGGGTGTAAAGAAATCAACTAACGACATATACCTGTAATCAAACGATCAAATATCAACTTATTTTGCATTAAATTGCACCGTTTTAAAAAAAATCCAAGCATGATACTGGTAACAGGTGCAACAGGTTTCCTGGGTTCGGAAGTGGCAAGGCAAATTGCAGCGGCAGGAAACAATTTAGTTTGCATAAAACGCAATACATCGGTTATCCCCGAAATACTCAAACCCTACGCTCAGCAGATTAATTGGGTTGAAGCCGATATGCTGGATATTTTTGCTTTAGAAGATGCCGTGCAAGGCATTACACAGGTTTACCATTGCGCCGCATGGGTTTCTTTTAATCCAAAACACAAAAGAGGAATGATCAAGACCAATGTAGAGGGCACCGCTAACCTGGTTAATTTGTGTATAGAATATAATGCCCGCCTGGTGCATGTTAGCTCGATAGTTGCCATTGGCGATGCAAAACCGGGCAGCCTTATCACCGAAAATAACCATCTGGAAGAAACCCCGCACGAAGATGGTTATGCCATATCAAAGTATGAAAGTGAGATGGAAGTTTGGCGCGGCATTGCGGAAGGATTAAACGCGGTTGTTGTAAACCCATCGCTCATCATAGGCGCAAATGCAGGCACAGCAGGGACCGGCGCTATTTTTAATAAAGTACGTAAAGGCTTAATGTATTATACCAATGGCAGTTTGGGTTGGGTTGATGTGGAAGACGTTGCCAAAAGCATGATAACGTTAATGAACAGTGATATTAAAGCCGAACGCTATATTGTGAGCGCCGAAAACCGGACTTATCAAGATGTATTTACAGAAGCAGCGCAATGTTTTGGTGTTAAGCCTCCGGGCATGGAAGCTAAACCATGGATGCTTGGCCTGGCCTGGAGGGCATCGGCGCTGGTGAGTTTGGTAGCGGGTAAACCTAAAGGGATTGATAAAACAGCGGCACAGGCGGCATCAAAAACAACCCGGTTTGACAATAGTAAAATTAAAAAGGCTATTGGCATAGAGTTTAAGCCGATCAGGCAATCCATCGAAGAGATTTGCAAGGCTTTGCGTTAAGGTAGCTAATCACAAATAGACTACTGATTTAATGGTATTTTTTTGCACATTTGCGGCGTAACATATCTGCACTATAAAATACATGAGCCCATATTTTATTATAGATTTCGACAGCACCTTTACCCAGGTTGAGGCGCTCGACGAACTGGCACGAATCTCGTTAAAAAGCCATCCCGATAGGGAAAAAATATATCAGCAAATTGAGGACCTTACCAACGCGGCTATGGAAGGCCGGTTATCGTTTGCCGAAAGTTTGGAAGGGCGGGTTAAGTTGTTACAAGCTAATCAAACCCATTTAAAACAGCTCATCAGGCATTTAAAGCGGAAGGTTTCGGCCTCGTTTTCGCGGAATAAAGTTTTTTTGCGCGATCATCAGGACAAGGTCCTGATCGTTTCGGGAGGCTTTAAAGAGTTCATCATCCCGGTTGTTACCGAATATCATATTAAAAAGGAAAACATCTACGCCAACACTTTCGTGTTTGATGATGAGGGCAATATTATTGGTTACGATAAAGAAAATCCGCTTTCGCAGGAAGGTGGGAAGGTTAAGTTGTTAAAACAGCTTAACCTGCCGGGAGAGATATTCGGCATTGGTGACGGACACTCTGATTTTCAGTTGAAGGAATCGGGTATGATAGATACCTTTTTCGCTTTTACCGAGAATATTGAACGTAAGGCAGTAGCCGAAAAGGCCGACCATATTACCCCCAGCTTCGACGAGTTTTTATACCTCAATAATTTCCCGAGGGCAATATCTTATCCAAAAAACCGCATCAAATGCCTGGTGGTTGGCAATATTGCCGATGAGGCATTAAGCTACCTTGAAAAAGAAGGTTATAATATACGCGAACGCGAAACGATTGAAGACAAATACCTCCAGGAGGCCGGTATATTATTTTGTGATGAAGAGAACCAGCCCACACCCGAACAACTGATAGCAGCACCAAGGTTAAAGGTTATAGGTTGCTTTGGCCGTATCGGTAGCCGCAAAATTGCAGAAACAGCCTGTGAAAACGGAATTATTATTTTCGACGATCCGAAACACAACCCGCACAACATAGAGTTTATACCGCGCCGTGTAATGGATTTTATGAACGAGGGCAAAACACATTTAAGCTGCAATTTCCCCGAATTGCAACCACCGCGTGTAAATAATGCGCACAGGCTGATACACATTCACAAAAACGTACCCGGTATACTGGCCAAGATAAACGAGGTGTTTGCCGATCATAACATCAACATCGTAGGCGAGTTTTTGGTAACCAACCCGCAGATAGGCTATGTAATTACAGATGTAAACGCCGGCTATGACGAACAGGTATTAAGCGAGCTCAAGAAAATACCGCACACCATCAAGTTCAGACTGCTTTATTGATCTTCGGTTTTTAGCGGCACAACCAAAACAGCAACTGGTGAGTGGCGTACTACATCTTCGGCAACGCTGCCCATAAAAAAGCGGTCGAGCCCGGTGCGGCTATGGGTGCCCAAAACAACCAGGTCGGCGTTGAACTTGGTAATGCAATCAATAATAGCATCGGCAGTTGAGCCAAACTCGTTAAACTGCGTTACTTGCAGATCGCCGGCTAGCCTTTTAATAGTATTATCAATGAGTTTACTTGAATGTTCCTCCTGCAGGTTGATCAACTCCGGATCTTCCACGCCCAAACCAGGTATAATTGAACTAACCATACCGGGGTCCGTTGGCTGTGATATAATTATTGGCTCGGTGATGTGTACCAGGGCAACTTCGGCTTTAAAGGCATGCGCCAGATCAAAGCCATATTCGGCGGCATTTTCGGAGTATTTGCTGTCATCAATGCCAATCAGTATTCGTTGAAATTTCATGGTCTGTGTTATTTATTTAGGTTATTGATATAACAATACACAGCCAATATGTTTTAAAAGAGACTATATTTATATTTCAAAACGTTGATTATGCGCTTTAATTTAGCTTGTTTTTTGTTGGCGATGTGCTGTTATAGCTGCCTTGCGCAGGATAGTATAAAGACTGTATTTTGGCAGGTAACTAAAAACGGCACTAAGGATACCTCTTATTTGTTTGGCACCGACCATGAAGTTAATTCGTCTTTTTTTGCTAACTATCCAGGTGCATTGCAAAAGTTAAAGCAGAGTTCGGTTTTGTTTGTTGAGGAAGAAGCGGTTAACACACAGTCGGCAAAAAAAGAGCAAAATCCAAAAATCGCCGAACCCTTTAACGAAGACAAATGGAACCAGTTGCTGGATACCGGTGAGCAAAAAATATTTAAACAGTTTACCAATAAGGCAGAAGATAAAAGCTATTATAAACAATCGCCACTGTCGGCTATGCTTAAACTTTACCGGCTGTACGCCATAAATTTTTGTGATACATCCAGGCGCGATTCGTCAAACATAATTATGGATGCATTTATCGAACAACAAGCGATACTTGCGCATAAAACTATTAGGTACCTCGACGAAGATCAAACCAAAATTATTGCTGACGCGGCTGCCACTATGCCAAAGAAAACGGAAAAAGGCGAAGCCGAAGGCTGTGCAGAGCTAATGAAGTATATGCTTAACGAAGACCTTAGCGGATGTAAGTTGATGGATAGTTATAAAAACTTTCAGTTTGACTACGCTTTTGATAAGCACAATACCGGCAAGCCCGATCTGGCTACTGAGCGTAATAAATTATGGTTACTCAAACTTGATGTGGCTTTTAAAAAAGATAGGTGTTTTGTAGCTATGGGATTTAGGCATTTGCCGCATGTTGAAGGGTTGATAGTATTGTTACGTAAATCGGGCTATACGTTAACGCCAATACTTCAATAATTTCGTTTTAAAATAGCCGTTAGCTTCTATCCCGCTTTTTTGCGACGGATAAATACCCGAATGCCCACTGGCCAGATAAGCTACAAAGCAAGCTATAGCAAAAAACACTGCGTGATCAGGGCCGAATAGCTCCATACCCATAATGGTACAGGCCGCCGGGGTTTTGGTTGCGCCCGAAAATACGGCGATAAAGCCCAGTGCCGCGAATAAGCTAACAGGCGCGTTAAAAAACTCCGCCAAAGTATTGCCCAGCGTTGCGCCGATATAAAACAACGGGGTAACCTCGCCGCCTTTAAAACCAGTGCCCAGTGTTATGGCCGTATAAAGTAGTTTCCAAAACCAGCTTAATAAATCTGCCCCGCCCTGGTTAAATGCCGATACAATAGTAACTGCATGTGGATATTCGGGTTCCACACCAAGGCTTAAATAATCAGGTTTGCCTAAGATGAACGTTAAACCGATGATGATCAATCCTCCGCAAACCGGGATTAACCAGGTGATCTTGATCAGTTTTAAAAAGATCTTTTTTATACGATGTGTCGCTTCCGCGAAAGCGATGCTGGCTAAACCGAATATAATGGCTGCAAAAACCACCTTAACAAACAGGAATATTGTACCGCCAATATTCGCTGCTTCAAAATAATGCCCGACGGACAGATAGTCGATATGATAAGGGGTATGTTTAATATGCCATGCCGATACGGTGATATCGCCAACATAGCCGGCAACTAAGCAGGATAATAAAGCAGTATAATGTACCCGGCTAAGTGTTAAAACCTCGATAGCAAATATGGCGCCCGTTAACGGCGTGCCAAATACCGCACCAAAGCCAGCAGCTATGCCCGCGGTAAGCATAACACGCATCTCGTCGGGGTCGAGCTTAAACAGGTCGCTGAAAAAGTGAGCTATACTGCCGCCAATTTGTACTGCCGTACCCTCGCGCCCGGCCGAACCGCCAAATAAATGGGTAATCACGGTGGTCACTAAAATTAGCGGAGCCATCCGTTTAGGTACACCCGCTCCGGGCCGGTGTATCTCATCGATGATGAGGTTATTGCCCTTTTCGGCCGATTTACCATAAAGTTTATAGGCAAAATGGATCGCTATCCCCGCTAAGGGTAATAGGTATAACAGCCAGGTGTGTTGAAAGCGGAAATGTATCGACCAGCTCAACAACCATAAAAACAACGCCACCATACTGCCAATTGCAGCAGCCACGGGAATCACCAATAATATGCGGCGGGTAAAGTATCTGATCAGGAAGTCGCGGTTTGTCAATTCGGATTTAAGCATAATACACCTGTAAAATAAATAAATTTATTTGGCAGGCGTCATCAGCTTTGCAGCGGTTCAATTAGGTGGTACACCATCACCTGGTTATCTCTGTCTCAAAAGTCAATAAAAAAAAGCGCAAAAGCAATATTAAAACTTAATGCCCTGCATAATAGGTTTAAAATACTCCTGCACGTTGGTTTGATGTACTACCACGGTTTTTGTAAACACAAACGAACTGAGTTTAACGGTGCCATCAATATTAAGCGCGCTTTTGCCCGAGAATAGATTCGACAGCGATAATATTTCGGCGGGGTGCAATAGGTTAATCTTTACGCTCACGGTATGATCGGCCGAACTGTTGCCCTGGATGACAATAGGTGGCGAGGTTTGTGTAATGTGTGCAATAATTTTATTATCCGACATCAGGTCCATCTCGGCTTCCTTAGCCGTAATATTATAGCTATTGAGGTTTTGAACAGGCACTACACCTTCCAGTTCGATGCCGGTTAAGCCAATGCTTTTCACATTAACGTTGTGTATATCGCCTATTTTAAGGTCTTTTGGCTTTCCGCAGCTGCTTATTATCGCTGTTAAAGCAACAACTATTAACAGCTTAATGTATTTACCCGTTGGTTTCTTCATATTGTTATAACGCAAAACTGTGCAGTATGATTGCAAAACTAAATTTATTTCACAAATAACCATTGCAAGAGCAAACATGCACAGGATATTTATATTTTTACTGAAATAGCAATTAAATATGAGGTTAGCGCACTTACTACTTATTCACGCCGACCCGGAGCAAACCCGGCGCCTGGTAAACAGGTTGCACCATGCTGATGCGGATGTTTATATCCATTTAGATGCCAAAGCAAATATGGCCGACTTTGAAAGCCTTGCCGAAACAGATAATGTGTTTTTTATCCGCAACCGGGTGTCGGTTTTTTGGGGCAATTACAGTATGATAGAAGCTGAGCTGAACGGCTTTGAAGAAATTTTAGAAACGAAAAAACAATACAGCCATATCAATCTGCTAAGCGGCCAGGATTATCCGCTGAAAAGTGCTGCCGAGATCCAAAAGTTCCTGTTCGCAAATGCGGATAAAAACTATATGCGTTTTTTTGCTATTCCGCAAGATTGGGATGAGCCGGTATCGCGCTTGCAAAAATATAATTTCGGTGATTTTAACATCCCGGGCAAGCACCAGTTACAGGTATTGGCCAACAAGTTTTTACCCGCCAGGAAGACACCGGCTAACCTGCAAATGTACGGGCGCTCGCAATGGTTTACCATCACTCCGGCTGCTGCTAAATTCTCGATCGATTATTTAAAAGCCAACCCCAAAATACAGCGCTTTTTTAAGCTCACCTGGGCTGCCGATGAGTTGATATTTCAAACCATATTACTCAATTCGCCTTTGCGGGACAGTATTGTTAACGATCATCTGCGCTATATCAGGTTTAAGCGGGGCGACTCACGTCCTCACACACTCACCATGGCCGACGTGGAAATACTGACTGGTTCCGGGAAATTTTATGCACGAAAGTTTGACCCCAAAGTTGATGTGGCGGTGATGGATGAGCTTGATAAACTGGCAACAGAAAGGCCAATCTTATAGCCTAATCTATCGTTTTAAATAATATTTAAAACCTTTCATTAATCAATAAGTAACAAATCGAATACCATTAATTAAAACGATGTTTAATTAACAGTTAAGCTTTTTTGTTTGGAGTATTATGCATAATTTTCGCATACCTTAATTAGTGGGCGATTAAAATCGTTATCTGTTTTAACATTACTATAATTAACCATTTATAAAAAAGAGCGCAATTTGACATGCCCTATGGCAGGCTTATTGCATTGCTTTGTCAATATCTATAAAAGACTTGAGCACTTTAACTAAGTATCCTAACCCCCAAGTGACCCTTGGTGGTTTAATTACTGAACGAGCAAACCAATCGCCCGACCGCTTAGCTGTAAAGTTTAAGGATGCCGCCTTAACCTACCAAAGTTTAAACCAACGGGTTAATCAACTGGCCGCGTTGTTGATCAGCCAAAATATTAATATCGGGGATAAGGTAGGGGTTGCGTTAGACCGTTCGACCGAGATGGTAATTGCTTTGTTAGCTATTATCAAGGCTGGGGCGGCTTACGTTCCGCTCGATCCCAATTTTCCGGCCGACAGGCTGAATTTTATGCTTGCAGACTCGGAGGCCAGTTTGTTGATCACCTCAAAACAATATGCCGGACTTTTTGAAACAAGCGCCGGTAAATTATTTATCGATGATGCCTTATTGCAATCAACGGCTTTCAGTATTGAAGAACCGGGGCTCAGCGTAAAGGGTACCGACCTGTTATATATTTTATATACATCCGGATCAACAGGTTTGCCAAAAGGGGTACAGATCACCCATCAAAACCTGATCAATCTTTTAAATAGTTTTCAAAGTACGCCTGGTTTTAGCCAGGATGATATTTTATTGGCTGTAACTACCATTTCGTTCGATATGTCGGTTGTGGAACTGTTTTTACCTTTGGTATCAGGAGCGTTGTTGATCGTAGCCGACTCTGAGGCAGTAAAAGACGGACGCTTGTTGCTGGATACCATGAGAAAAGAAAAGGTTACCGTAATGCAGGCCACACCGTACACCTGGCGCATGATCGTAGCTGCCGGCTGGGATAAGCCATTACCTGTAAGAGTTTTTTGCGGCGGCGAACCCATGACCAAAAAATTAGCCGATAGTTTACTGGCTGTTTGCGCGGAACTATGGAACATGTACGGGCCAACCGAAACGACTATTTATTCGATCATAAAAAAAGTTACCACAACCGCCGAAGATATCGCCATAGGTAAACCGGTAAACAACACCCAGATCTATATTTTAGATGAGGAGCTAAAACCTGTTGAACAAGGAGGAATAGGCGAAATATGTATAGGCGGAAATGGCCTTGCCCGGGGATATTATAACCGGCCCGAACTTACTGCTGAGAAGTTTGTGAATTATCCTATTGACGGAGATCAGGATTACAAAATTTACCGTACAGGCGATTTAGGAAAGGTAGTTACCAATGGCGATATATTATGCCTTGGTCGGATCGATCAGCAGATAAAAATACGCGGTTTTCGAATCGAAACCGAAGAAATTGAACATAATATATCCAAACTGGATAATGTTAACGAGGCTGTTGTTGTAGTGCATACCGACGAGCTGGATAATCAGCGTTTGGTGGCTTACGTTCAGCTTAAGGATGATACACTCAAAATTGACCCGAAAGATTACACCGCTGTTTGGACAGATGGGTTACGTGGCAAATTGCCCGACTATATGCTGCCCCATTTTTATGTGATCATAAAAGAAATACCTTTAACACCCAACGGTAAAGTAGATAGGAAAGCTTTACCCAAACCCATAATTGAGGCCCATGTTTCAAGTGGCGACGTGATAGCCCCTGTTACCGAAACCGAAAAAATGCTTACCGAATTGTGGGCAAAATACCTTGGCGTAAAAAATATAAGCACCACCGATAATTTTTTCGATCTGGGCGGTCACTCGATGGTTGCCGTGCAGATCATGGTTGAGGTTGAAAAGCAAACCGGGCAACGCTTGCCGATCGCGCTGTTGTTTGATCATCCTACCATACAGCAATTGGCCAACTGGGTTGATAGTAAAGACAAGGGAATAGCCTGGAAATCGCTCGTTAAGGTAAAAGAAGGGGGTAAAAAAATGCCTTTGTATTTGATACACGGCGAAGGGTTAAACCTGTTGGTGTTTAGCGGACTGGCACATAACCTCGATCAGGAACAACCGGTTTATGGCTTGCAATCACTTGGTTTAAACGGGTTTGATGAGCAGCTGGATACCATTGAAGAGATAGCCGCACACTATAACAGCGAAATACTGGCCGATAACCCCAATGGCCCCTATGCTATTATAGGCTACTCGCTAGGCGGCCACATTGCTATCGAAATGGTAAAGCAACTGGAGGCGCAGGGCAAAGAAGTTAAGTTGCTGGGAATGATTGATACCAACTTAAAACCATCGGATGGTGATACTAAAGTTGCCCGGATATTTAACAAGATCAAACGACAATTCCCTAAAGCATTGTTTACCATCAAATCGTTATTTGCCGACCCTGGCGCTACCATAGCCTACCAGGCCATGATGATCAAACTAAAAACCCGCGAGCTCTTTGAAAAGGAGAAGACCTTTAAAGGGAGCTATCTGGAAGGTATTCCCGATTTTATGGGCAAGCTGGTTGAGAAATTGCGTACTGCTGTTGCCAATTATAAAGTTACCCCTTACAACGGCCGGATATTTTTATTCAAGGCAAAAACAAGGGTATACTTTGTTGATGATTTTAAGACTCTCGGCTGGAGCGGCATTGCAAAAAAAGGCGTGGTGGTTAATGAGGTCCCTGGCGATCATAAAATAATGTTATTGCCACCACATGATAAGCAGTTTGCTAAAATATTGCAGCGTGTTTTGGACGAGGTGGCCAAAGGATACCTGTTTTTATTTTTTATTAATTACCTGATAGATAACCTGACCTTAGCTTAAAACCGGCGACACTTCTTTGGCTTCGGCAAAGCGGTTACGCAGGGCAGTAACCCTTTTCTCAAACATATTGTATATCAACGATGAGCAAACAAAAACGCAGGCCCAGAGTATGGCCATCAACCACCACGCGTTCAACTTTCCACTTAAGTAATGCGATACCAGGTAGCTGAAAAGCGGATGGATGAGATAAATAGAATACGATATCAAACTGATGTAAGTGATACTGTAACGGAGATATTTAAACGAGCGCAACCGAATGGCGTGTACAAAGGGCAACAACATAGCCAGCGCCAAACTGAATAGGGTAAAGAAGACCGTATTCATAAAAAAGCTGCCATAAATGGTATTGTTTTTTAACAGGTTGTGATACATTTCGGCGGTTAAAACGGTGAGCAGGGAAGTGCCAGCAATTACCATTTTGTTTTTATTGTTGAGCCAAAAATCCTGGTAATAAAACTTGATCACGGCTGCCAAAACACCGATGGCAATACTATCTAAGCGTAGCGGCATTTGCTTGCGGAAACCATCGTCCCACTCGTGGTGCGTGGTTAACGATACCATGATGCGTAATAACAGGCAGGCGGTTAAAAAGCAAAATATCGATATCACAACTATCCGCATCTTGCTCTTCAAAAAAAAGTGTTGTACTACCAATAGCACTAACGGAAATAACAGGTAAAACCACTCTTCTACACTTAACGACCAGGCTACACCGTAAAACCATTCGTTATGGATAAACGCGTTCTGTAAAAAAGTAAGGTAAAGCGGCAGTTTATGGTATGGAATATATAAGCTGTAAAATTTAAAGAACAGGACATATATTACTAAGATAAGCAGGTAGTTTGGTAGCGTACGAAACCAGCGGCGAATCCAAAAGCCTTTAATGCTACCGAATGTGGTAATTTTTTCTTTGTTGTGAATTTTGATGAGTATCGTGCCGATTAAAAACCCGCTTAACACAAAGAACAGGTCGACCCCTGCGCTGCCTAAATAAAAAATAAACGCACGTAGTGCCTCGGTGTTTAAAAATCCCAAAAGCGTGTGCGATGTTAAAACCAATAAAACCGCTACGCAACGGAACAGGTCGAGACCAAAATTACGGCCCTCAAATTCGGTTACAGGTATCCCAAAAAAGTGTTTAGCCATATTAGTTTAATCAGGGTTTTATTTCATTTGTACCAATAAGTAAATATAGCTTTTTGGGTGCTAAATTCATCGCAAAAATGCCCGTTTGGTCTGAATTTTACCCTGTAAGCAAAAAATTACAATGCAGGCAATATTAGCTAACAGGTGATGCTGGCTTGTAATTACCCTTAAGGCGCGGAGCTAGAAACAATAGTCATCACACCACAGGATAGTTGAGCCGATAATGTTTGTTAAGATTGATGTATCAATAACCTGGTATCCAAATTTACTGCACATGAAAACAAAAGTATGGGCACTGCTTTGTCTGCAATTATTGGCAGTTGCGGCCATAAAAGCGCAAGCCGTAAAGCTGATTGATAACGGCGACAAGGTCACCTTACAAAATAGGCTGGTATCATTTACTTTTAGTAAAAACTCCAACATAGCTGGCATTGCTTTTAAAAACTACACTAACCTTTTAGGTGCAAAAGGCCGGGCTTATTTATTAGGGCCGGGATTTTCTATGGGTAACCCTGAATACAGAGTTGTACAAAATACTCCGGAAGCAGTTGAAATAGCTTTTGATAATCATGCAAAAAATCATTTTGAATACGACTTGCACTATGTATTAACTCCCAATGTAGCGGGCGTATATTGCTTTTTGGTCCAAAGCCATAAAGGCGGCGATCCGGTTGGCAGTTACGGGCAAACGCGCTGGGGCATCAGCGCCGATGAGGGCTTGTTTGATTACCATTTGGTACGGGACAGCATACAGGGCCCGATGCCGAAAATAGAGGTTTTGGAAGAAGGTGAAAAAGTGCAGGACTGGACCTATAAACTCCCCGATGGCTCCATTTATACCAAGTATGACTACGCCGATTACATCGAAGGGCGTAATGTGCACGGCATGGCCGGGCAGAGATCAGGATTAGGTTTATTTGTGATACAGGCCAGTCACGAATACCTGGATGGCGGGCCAACAAAGCAATATCAGGACGTGCATTCCGGTCCGTTTTTAATCAATATGTTTAACTGCGGGCATTTCCTGTCGGATATCCGCCACGCTGATGATCAGATCGGCGATGACTGGCAAAAACTTTGCGGGCCGTTTTTGTTGTATGTGAACAAGGGTAAAGATATCCCTGAAGTTTGGAACGACGCCAAACAGCAGGCACAAAGAGAGATCAAACAATGGCCATATTCCTGGATGAAAAACGAGCTTTATCCGCTACAGCGCGGAACGGTTAAAGGGACCATCGCTTTATCGTCGGGCGCTAAATTTGCCAACGCCCATATCATTTTAGCCGCACCGGGTTACGATTGGCAGGCACAAACCCGGGGATATATTTTCGACGTGCGAACTGATGCCAACGGGAGCTTCGAGCTCAAAAACGTCCGCGCCGGTAATTATACACTTTATGCTTATGGCGGCAATGTTACCGAAGAGTACAGCAAAGGTGGCATTACTGTTAAAGAAGGGCAGGTTACTGATTTGGGTACGCAAACCTGGACACCTGCCACCTATGGCGATAAACTTTGGCAAATAGGCATTGCCGACAGGCGCACTACCGGGTTTAAACTAGCCGACCATAAGCGCCAGTATGGTTTGTTTAACGATACCCCTGCTGATCTGAGTTTTACTATTGGTAAAAGCAGTGAAGCCAACGACTGGTACTATGCGCAAACCAAAAGCGGGCAATGGAATATCTTATTTAATGTAGATAAAAGCTATACCGCTAATGCCACTTTAACGTTTGCTATAGCCGGGGCCGCGAAAAAACCAAATGTTGAGGTTTGGGTAAATAATAAACTGGCCGGGACGCTTAACAACATGGGTAACGATGCCAGTGTTTACCGTTCGGCGGTTGCGGGCGGCTATTATCAACGCAGGCAAATTACATTTCCGTCAAATTTATTAGTCGGCGGACAAAATACAATAGCGCTAAAATTAGTTAATGTTAGAGATGGCGGCGGTGTAATGTACGATGCTATTAAATTAGAAGCACAGTAAAATGATTAAGTTCAAGAACATATTGATAGTTATGGTGCTCGTGCAGATGACAGTGTTCATGGCGCATGCCCAGGATGGTAATTTTACCGGCCGTAAACTGCTTTACAGCGATAACTTTGCTCAACCTTTAAATAGCAATACCTGGATCACCGAGATGGAACCCGCGCCTAATTCGGCGGTGTACACCCAAAACGGCAGCCTGATAATTAACACCCGAAAGGGCGTTACGGTGTGGTACAATAAACTGCTAAAAGCCAACATCCAGATTGAGTACGACCGTATGGTTATAGTTGATACCGGGAAGAACGACCGGCTGTCGGATTTTAACATATTCTGGATGGCATCCGACCCAAACAGCCCCAACTTATTTACGCGTAAAGGCAAGCTGGAAGATTACGATGCTTTATCGCTTTACTACATCGGCATGGGTGGCAATACCAATAAAACTACCCGCTTCCGTAAATACATCGGCGATGGTACCAAGCCGTTGCTGCAGGAATATACCGATGATGCGCATTTGCTGCAGGCCAATAAAATCTATCACATCAAGATCATCGTAAAAAATGGCGGCACCAGCTATTGGGTTGATGGTCAATGTTATTTCACCTATGCCGATCCCAGACTCTTAACCGAAGGATATTTTGGGTTCCGGTCGACATGGTCGCGGCAGCAAATAAAAAACTTCAGGGTTTACCAGTTGCTTTAGGGTTTGGTAATTATGCTTAATTTTGGTTGAAGTTAACCAGCCGATATGCATATTACGCCCGAAATAGAAGAACGTTTACAGCGCCTGCAGGATAAGTATGAGGCCATGGGCCAGGATATGACATCGTATCTGGATGGTTTGCTGCACGCCGATTTTTTAACCTATTGGGATTATATCCATCTGGATACGCTGCTGAGCCTGCAAAATCCTAAAACACCTTTTCCGGACGAAGAGATCTTCATCATCTATCACCAGATAACTGAGCTGTATTTTAAACTGGTGCTGCACGAATGTAAACAGATTGCCGATCACATCGCCCTAAGCGCCGACTTTTTTACTACCCGCTTAAAACGCATTAACCGCTATTTTGAAGCACTCACACAATCGTTCGAGATCATGGTGGATGGGATGGAAAAAGAACAATTCCTGCAATTCCGGATGTCGTTATTACCGGCAAGCGGTTTCCAAAGCGGGCAGTACCGCATGATCGAAATTCACGCTACCGACTTTATCAACCTCGTCGCTAAAGATAAACGCGATGAACTACGCACCGTATCCCTTGCTGAACAGTTCGAATACATTTATTGGAAATTTGGCGCTACCGAATTATCTACCGGTAAAAAAACATTGACGCTGAAACAGTTTGAAAAAAAATATGCCAAAGCGTTTATCAAACTGGGCGAGGCATCGGTTACCAATAACTTTAACGCGTTACTCGCTCAAGTCAAAAGCCGGGGCGAGGATACTACTGCTTTGGAAGATGAACTGCGCCGGTTTGATGTGCACGTCAACGTGAACTGGCCGCTGGCGCATTATAAATCTGCCGTGCGATACTTAAACCGCGAACCTGAAGAAATCAAAGCAACCGGCGGTACCAACTGGCAAAAGTACCTGCCTCCGCGTTTCCAGAAGCGCATATTTTATCCGTCGTTATGGACGGGTGAACAAATGGAAAACTGGGGCAAATCCTGGGTGGATGGGGTGTTGGGAAACCCGCCAATTTAAAAATTGACAATCCCCGCATATTTCTCTGATTACCAATTCGAACAAAAATCCGTAAATTGCGCTTTTCTAAATATTAATCTCTAAATACTATGACAGAGACACTTGACATCACGATCACCAAAGTTGCCAAATCGCGTTTAGCAGAAACCGATTTTAACAACTTGCCATTTGGCCGCACGTTTAGCGACCATATGTTTGTTGCTGACTACGCCGACGGCGAATGGAAGAATTTCCAGATCGTCCCTTACGGTGATATTAGTTTAAGCCCTGCTATTTCGGCTATTCATTACGGACAGTCGTTTTTTGAAGGTTTGAAGGCTTATAAGCACGTCGATGGCAAGGTCTCTGTGTTTCGCCCTTACATGAATGCGGCCCGTTTCAACAAATCGGCCGAGCGTTTGTGCATGCCCGATTTGCCCGAAGATATTTTTGTACAAAGCATAGCCGCTTTGGTTGAGCTTGACCAGGACTGGATCCCGGCAAAGCCAAACCACTCGTTATACATCCGTCCGTTTATGTTTGCTACCGACCCTTACCTGGGCGTAGCGCCATCAAAAACGTATAAGTATATGGTACTTGCCGGCCCAACGGGCCCATACTTCAGCAAGCCGTTGCGTGTTAAGATCGAAACCGTTTTCTCACGCTCGACCGAAGGTGGTTTTGGTTATGCCAAAGCAGCCGGTAACTACGGCGGCGCTATGCTGCCGGCCCGTAAAGCTGTCGAAGAAGGTTACGACCAGTTGATCTGGACAGACAGCAAAGAACATAAATACATGGAAGAACTGGGTGCCGCCAACGTAATGTTTATACTGGATGGTAAACTCATCACCCCATCAACCCGCGATACCATTTTAAAAGGCGTTACCCGTGATACCGTTTTAACCCTGGCCCGTGATTGGGGTTATACCGTTGAGGAACGCCGCGTGAGCGTTGCCGAAGTTTTGGAAGGTGCCGGTAACGGTAAACTAACTGATGCTTTTGGTGCAGGTACTGCCGCTACTATAGCGCCGATTGGCGAAATTGAGCACGAAGGCAAATTGTATACACTGCCCGATCCAGCTCAAAGGGAGTTCTCTAAAAAAGTATTAAAAACTTTAGATGAGATACGTTACGGCGCTACTGCCGATCCTTATGGGTGGAATTACATGGTGTAACCACTTTTAGTAAATCATATTTAAATAGCGATGGGTTTTAAACCCATCGCTATTTTTTTGCGCCTACTTTACAAAAGTAAGGTACACTACGTACACGATCACCAGGCCGGCTATGGCTATCACAAAGCCGCTGAAGCGTTTCTTTTTCATAAAGCAGATCATCACAATACCGGTAAGCGATACCAGCGTCATAAATACTGCCGTAACATCAATGAGCATGGCCCAGCCCTTGCCTGCATCGCGGCCCTTGTGCAGGTCGTTCAATACGGCTACCAGTCCGAAACGGGTTTCAGTCAATTTATACTGCCCGTTATCACGGTTAATATAGGTATCCGCAGTATAACCCGGCCCGTTAAATGATACCGAAATATCGCCATCATCAATACGGAAATCGCTTACATTGCCTTTTATCCCATTAGTTTTGCGTAAAAACTCTACGATCTGCAGTTTGGCTACCAGGTTGGTGTCTTTAACGTTTACCCATTTGACATCCATGCTGCCGGTAGCTTTTTTTATCTGGGGCTTGTTGCCAAACCAGTCGGCATGGTTCAAGGTAAATCCGGTAACGGCAAAAAACAGTACAATGGCAAAACTCACCATCGACAGGTAAATATGCAGCCAGCGCGAAAACGTTGCCGTGCGCTTTTTCCATACCGCTTTAGGATGTTTCCCGGCCTTTTTTTTGCCCGGGTCGCCATCCGTATTCAAATCGTTATTGGGCATCCTTGGTCTTTTTGCGGTAATCTAATGACGCCGAAGCAACCTCGGTATTAGGTGTTAGGGTGATCAGTTTGGGCTTGCCCGAAAAGTCCATCGCCTGCTCATACAGCTGGTAGGTGCCGTGTTCCCGGGCAACCTCAATTTCGATGGTGTAGCTTCCGCGAACAACTAAATTGCCCTTGTCATCCTTGCCGTCCCACTTCAAAGTATATTTTCCCGGCGAACGGGTTGCGCTCGATGTAGAGCTCACGCTGCTGTTGGTATCCATAAAGGCATCGTAGTAAGCGCTGTGCCAGGCATGCATATCGCCCAGGTAACGTGGTTTGTTGTACCATAAAGCGATGTTGCGTACCGGCTTTTTATCCTTATCAACCACCCAAACGGCTACGTACGGGCGGTGCACTCTAAAACCCTCGATTTCGGCAAGTTCCAGGTTGATGGCCAGTTCGTAATTGGTGTCCCATGTTTTATCTTTTGCCGAGGTGATGTTAGGATTTACAGCCGATGGTTTGGCTGCCGGAATTTCTAAAGCGCTCCAGCCCTTGCTTTCGATACGCTGCCCATCGCGGGTGATGATCAGATATTCCGATCCGGGTACAGTAGCCGCAAGCTTAGCGCTCTCAGATGGCGTTAAAACACTAAAAGCGGTTGCCAATGCACCAGCATCTGTAGCGTTTGGCGCTATCACGGTTGAGCTGATGACATTCTCAGTTGGTAAACCGCTGCGCGGGTCAACAATATGTGAGTACCATTTGCCATTGATCATTTCGCCGCGACGATAGTTGCCGCTGGTAGCTATAGCTTTGTTGCTCAATGATACGTTAGCTATCGGAGCATCGTTCTCCGCATCTGCTTTTGGATCGCTGATCTGTACCTGTTCGGTATGCTCGCCGCGGATCACGATATCGCCGCCGATGTTCAATACCACACCGTTTACACCACCCGAAGTGAGGGCCGCATTTACAGCTTTGTTGATGATATAGCTTTTCGCGAATGAGTTGAGCATTAAAGGCGCGTCATCCAAACGTTGGGCAGTATGGTTAACGGCATCCAGTTTGTAATGGGCTTGTTTTACTACCGCTACCGACTGGCTGATCTCGGCCTGGCCCGGCAGTTGATTACGTTTGGCAGCATCCTTCCATAGCTTGCCAATTACCTCGGCCGAAGCGTCAAGCGCGCCGTTACTGCGTATCTTCCACTGTTCGAAGAGGTTCAATACTTCGAACAATTCCGGCGAAACCGCGGTGGCTTTTGCCGGAGCATGCATCCAATGGCTAAACTCGCTTTGCTGGTTATAGCCGCTTAAGATATGATCAAGACGGTCTATCTCATTCAAAGCATTGTTTTCAGCCACAGCAGCTTCAGCTTCTGACGCTGCCGAAACTTTGATCTGCAACGATGTACCCAATACGTTCTCGTAATTGTTAACGTAAATACGGTTGTTTTTTGTTGTGGGGTTATTGGTGCCGCTGCATAGTATAAATAATAGGCAGCCGGCTAACAGGCCGGTGTGTAGTTTCATTTAAATTTTGTTGGTACAGGGTAAATATGCAAAACTTAACGCTAAAAACCTGTTAAAAGTGTGTTAAAACAAAGTACCGGCAACGTATTGTTACAATGCCTAAGCCGCACGCAACTAGTTATACAACAGGTCGGTTATCAAAACCTGATCGCTTTTTGGGAATGCTTCCGCCCGTTTGGTATACGATGCGTCCTTGTATTTCTGGCCGGCAAGTACCAGTAAAAGATACATCTCCCCCTTGTTGTAAGGGCTTATCTGCTGATGCTCTTTTGGCTTATCGTCCAGCGTGTAAGGGATCAGGTAATCCAATGCCTTGTGTACGCTGCGGCCATCGGGGGGTGCTGTAGTTCCATACGTCGATACCCGCACGGTCGGCCAGTAACGATACATTGTACCATGCTGCTATGTTAAAGGTGCTGTATCCATAAGCATTGGTACGCGCAAGTTCCAATGGCTCCTGCCCGTCGGGTTCAATTTGTACGGGTACGCGTTTCAGGGTTGCAGTTGCCAGTTCCTTCGCCAAAGCTATATCGCCGGTAAACAAAGCATAGTCAATAGTTTGGGTATCGTAATGGATGCCATGGTTGTTTTTGGCATTATGCTCATCGTTACCGTTTTTGCTGGTGCGCAACCAAACCAGGTATTGTTTGTACCAATCTTTGATGGTGCTTAAATCAGCGTTGGTAAACGATCTCGATCCCGCCAGCAATCCCATCCAATCGGCTACCCAGGCCAATGAGCGGCTTTCGATAATGCCTATCCCACGGCCATCGTTAACACCCAGCACGGCCTGAGCGTAGGTTAAACTTGGGTTCATTTTAGTGTCCGGGTTTAAAAACCAAACAGCTAACAGTTCCTTCATCTTGGTGGCGTATTTCTCATCACCGGTAAAGTAGTAAGCTAACGAAAGGTACTTGCAGCGTTCGTCAAGCTCGCCTAAATACTCATGGTCGCTGATGGTTTTGGTCTCCGGATTATGCTGCCCGTCCTTGCGGATGTACGGTTTACCATCAGGTTTCGACGGATCCGGCCAGAAGTAAGGCGCCAGGCTCATATAATCGTGCTTCGAACCACTTGGCGGCGTCTTGGCTTTATCTACTACCGAGTGCGGCTTTTCCGTTAATACTTTGTTTGCCCTGTCGATTACTATCGCAACTTCTTTAACGACAGTAGCGTCACCCTGCTTGTATTTGGCTTTTTGGGCGGCTATATGCTGCGGACTGATCAAAAACACATTAGGTAACTGCGCATAACTGATCTGCAGAAACGCAATGGTAATAAGGCTCAATAAAAAGGTCTTCTTCATGATGCAATTTTGGTAAAGTTAGCCATTGGTTATTAAGCGCATTTGGCTAATAATTTGATGATGTTTGTATTCGCCACGCATTAACGCTGAATTTTGCGATGACAGAACAATTAGTTTACTTTTCAGGCAGGTAGACTCACTTATTTGTAACACATTTTTGTGGTGTGTAACAAAGGTCGGGACAATCCGAAACACATAGGTATTCTTCGGTATTTTTAAGTGAGTGCCAGTTGCAAGTATCAGGTATTTCCTTGTTATAGCGTGCTGCCAGCACATGGGTGTTTTTACAAATACTTTTACCATTCAATCCTGGCAGCCAAGGGGGGAAATTGTAAGAAATTTTTCAAAGAAATCCTGGTCTTTGCTCTTTAATCTTTTGCCTCGTTATCCTTCTCTACGGCAGCGGTAAGCATAATAAATATACTCATTTGCCCGCTCTTTTGCAAGTAAAAGTCTATTTAAGAACCGAGCATCCTCACCACCATGTCATTGCGAGGAACGAAGACAACCGAGCCCAAGCGAGCTCATTCATACCATAAAAAAACAAACGTAACGTGAATAATCTCTGAGAAATGTAGTACATGTGATTAGCATGGTTTGAATGTCCTCAGGGATTGCCACGCTATCGCTCGCAATGACATGCATAAAGAGGAATAACGGTTTTTGGAAAGGGTGGAAACCTTGTAAAGCAGGTTGTCAGGGTTTACAGCATTACTTCCCAACCATAAACACCGCGTTACTAAACAACAACTTTCCATTCTGCCAAAAACTGCGGAAAAGCGGGTCGTCGGCCATATAGACAATGCTGCCGTGGCCGGCGTTCTGCACGCCTAATACCATGCCTTTGCTAAGTTTGGCTTTGGTTTTCTGGCCAACAAAACCGGCTACATAGGCATCTTTATTAATCGTACCCACGTTCCAGCCCTCGTCGCCTAAAAACTCAAACAGCTCGTCGTTTAGTTTAAGGGTATAGTAAAAATCGGGCAAACCAAAACCCAGCGGGTGGGTGTTATCCATATTTACCTTATAAATTGCCCCGGGTATACTGCTTTTAAGCGATTCGCGGTCGCGGTTATCATATGATTTTACTTCTTCAACTACGGCGGGCTTTTTATCGTCCTTATCGGCTTTTTTCTCTTCCTTATTTTTAATGGAGAACCCTTTTTTATCAACGAGTGTCGAGGCCGCGTTTTCCATGGCGATCAATTTACCGCCGTCGTTCACCCAGTTTTGCAGTTTCTCGAAAGGGGCGTTGCCATAACTACCATCAGGCAGGATGATCACATCAAAATCGCTGAGCTTAATGCGGTTCAAATCCTGTAAACGCACCACGGTTACCGGGTAGCCAATTTGCTGCTCAAACAGCTGCCATACTTCGCCCATAGAGCCTGACGATACGCCATCGCCGGCAACGAGCATAATGCTGGGCTTATTGATATAGCGTATTGACGATGAACCCAGGTCATTCCCCTTATCCACAAATCCCGAAGCTAACCTGCTCAATGGGCAACCAAATTGGTATGCCGTGCGAACGACCAGCTCATCAAAGTTGGGCTGCTTGTTACCCGCCCGGGCTATGATCAGGCTACCGGCGGCAAACTGCTTGCCTCCTTCTTCAAACGGTTTTTCGGAATAACGTACCTTAATGTTCATCTTTAATAATGCTGCCAGAAATTGCACATCCTGCATCGACTTCCATTCGCACACATAAGCATATGGGCTGCCCGGAGAGTCAATATCCCTGTCGATAGTCATTTTAGCATATTGTGGTTTAACGCTTGCTTTTAACCCGTATGTTTTTAAACCGTAGGCGTAAGGCAATGCCCAGGCGGTAATATCGTAGGTGTTAGAGTCGGCCACAAAGGTTTTAGGCTCGAACAGCACGTTCAGCAGCACGGCTTTAGGCTGGTGTGCGTCTATCACCATATCGTTAGCATCCACGTTAAACGTTTCGGTTTTATTATTAAAATAGTTAAAGCCCGAAAGACCCTTAGGGCCGCCAAAGCCATATTGGATACCATTGCGATCGAGCAATTTAGCGAGCGCCTTAATGTTATCCGGATTATCGTTTTTAACCACATAACCTTTGTACTCGCCCGGTGGTTCGCTGATGCTGCTGTCAAAAAACTTTTTAAACTCACCTATCAGTTTCGGAGCGTTTGCCGATGCGATCTCCACCGTGCTCATGCCTGTGGTGTAGTGGTGCAAAATACGGTCGGCCAAAGTTAAAGTATCACCATCGTGCTTTATCACGGCAAGCCCGGCGCTGATGCCGGCCTGCTCATACGTCATACCGATAGAGCCGTTGTACAGCGGGTAAGTATCGCCGTACGAGGGGTACAGCAGGTCGAACTCCTCCTTGGTAAAATACATCCAGCCATTACGATCAAAATATTTGGCGTTGTTTTTACCGATGGTTGTTTGAAACTCCCGCTGCCATTTACTGATCACCTTATGAAAAGGTTCGGCTGCAGGAGCAAAGTAATATGGGGAGTTAACGCCCTGTTCGTGAAAATCCACATGTACCTGGGGCAGCCACTGATTATAAAAACCTACCCTCGCCTGCGATTCCTGTTGTGTTTGCCAGGCCCAGTCGCGGTTCAGATCAAAGTAATAATGGTTAACCCGTCCGCCCGGCCATGGCTCCATGTGTTCGCGCGAAGCAGGATTGGCATCGCCCGCCATCCCACGCACCGAATTATAGAAGTTAACATAGCGTTCGCGGCCATCGGGGTTAAGGCAAGGGTCTATCACCACTACGGTATTCTTAAGATATTCTTTTGTTTTATCATTAGCGGGGTCAACCAGGTTGAACAGGGTTTGCATGGCGGCCTCGCTGCTGCTTGGCTCGTTACCATGCACGTTATAGCTCAGCCAAACAATAGGCGGGGTAAGTGCGCTGGCTGTACCGCTTTCAATCCCGGCAAGGCGCAGGTTGTTTTTACGGATATCTTCGAGGCGGTTAATGTTCTCATTTGACGCGATGAAAACGGCCAGCAAGGGCCTGCCCTCATTTGTGCTGCCGTATTGCTGCAGCTTTACATTTTTTGAGCTTTGCGCGATGTATTTAAAATAGTCGACAATGCGGTAATGTGGAGTAAACCGGTCGCCCAGCTTATAGCCTAAAAACCCGGCCGGCGATTGTATTTTTTGTGCTTGCGCGCTGATAAATAGGCAAACGGATAGCAATAAGGTCAGGTATCTTCTCATGTAAAATAATATAGATTGACTAAGCTACTAAATTTCAGGAATGTTGATCACATCTGTAACGCAAAAAACATGGAGGAAGATGTGTTACTTATGGTGTAGGCACGAATATAGCTGCCCCATCGGGGCTACCTGTTTGTAGGTAAATTAGCCAAAATGCAAGGTGCGCCGGAGGTGCTACCCTTTGAATAGGGCCAGAATTGATATCGGATAAGGGTAGCCTCTAACGAGGCATCACGCAACTTTTAGATTATGTACTACAAACAGGTAGTCCTTACAGGACATAGCTGTTAAGTCCGAAGATGTGTACAGGATAGGATGCTCTAAAGATCGCCGAAAGGCACATCCAGCAGCTCGTAGTTCTGCCAACCAATAAAATCAAAATGCCACCATTCGTTACTCAATACCCGGAAGCCGTGGCGCTCCATAGCGGTTTTGAGCGTTAACCGGTTTTGCAAAACTATAGCCGGCAGATTGGGGTAATCGGCGGCGGCCATTGGGCTAAAACTATCGAATGGCGTAGGCATATCCAGCTCTTTACCGGTTTTCAGGTTTATTAAACTTAAGTCGATAGCGCAGCCCCGGTTATGTTTGGAGCCTTTTTTGGGATCGGCCACAAAGTTTTTATCGCTTGCTTTTTTGTAGAATTGCACTGTTACCGCATACGGGCGATAGGCATCGTAGATCTTCAAGCCTAAACCTTGCAGGGCCAACTCAGCTTCAACAGCTTTTAAGGCCTTAACAACCGGCAGTCGGGCAAAAGCACGTGCCTGGGTGTACATGCGCTGGTGCATAAAATTATTGGTGGTAGCATAGCGGATATCGAGCTGGATCGCAGGCGCGATCTTACTGATCTCCACCAGTTGCTTTTCGGGCGAAAGCTTGATTTGTTTTTTATAATCACTTACGCCGATCACATGCAGCGAATCGCGGTAATCCTGCCCCGAAACGTTAAAAGTTAATAGTGATAAAATGAAGAACAGAAACGTTGCCTTCATACCGGTTAGCGATGCGATACGATGAGCAGATCGAGGTCTTTACACGGGATATTAAACCTGTCGCCGATGTGCTTGTTGGTTAAATGCCCCTGGTAAATATATACCGAATTACGCACGCCCGATTTTTGCCAGATCACGTTCTTCAAGCCCCCATGCTCGCCGATATCCAGCAAGATAGGGGTAAAGATATTGGTTAAAGCATAAGTTGCGGTACGCGCTACCCGCGATGCAATATTGGGTACGCAATAGTGGATCACATCGTATTTACGGAAAACAGGATGCGTATGGTTGGTTATTTCGGAGGTTTCAAAACAACCGCCCTGGTCGATGCTCACATCGATGATCACCGAGTTGGGTTTCATCCGGCTAACGGTCGCTTCGTTTACAATGCATGGGCTGCGGCCCGATTCGGCACGCATAGCGCCGATGGCCACATCGCAGGTCGTAATGGCTTTTTCTAAAACGATAGGCTGCACAACCGAGGTAAATACCCGGCTGCCAATGTTGTTCTGCAAACGGCGCAGTTTATAGATCGACGGATCGAACACCTTCACCTGCGCACCCAGGGATATAGCGGTACGGGCGGCGTATTCACCAACGGTACCGGCTCCTAAAATTACAATTTCGGTTGGTGGTACACCGGTTATCCCACCAAGCATCAGGCCCTTGCCTTCAAACACGTTGCTCAGGTATTCTCCGGCTATCAGGATAGATGTAGCGCCTACGATCTCGCTCATGGCACGTACAACACTCAGCGAGCCGCCTTCGTCTAAAATATCTTCAAAGCACAGCGCCGTTACCTTTTTCTGGATCAACGCGTTGATGTATTCGGGTTTTAAAGTAGAATGTTGCAGCGCTGATATCAGCGTTTGATGAGGTTTCATCATCGCGATCTCTTCGAGCGTTGGCGGGGCTATTTTGATAATGATATCTGCTTCGTAAACAGATTTGCTGTCATATACAATGCGTGCGCCCTGTTCGCTGTAATGGTTATCGTAAAAGTTGGCCGCTTTGCCGGCATTGGTTTCTAAAATAACCTCGTGGCCGTTGTTAATGAGCAGCGCTACCGAGAGTGGCGTTAACGCAATGCGGTTTTCCTGGAAGGATGTTTCGCGGGGAATACCTATATAGAGCTTGTTCTTTTTATTCTTAACCTCCAGCATCGACTCCTGCGTTTGCATCATGGCCTGCTTCGCGATGTCGGAAAATCCGCTTAAAATCCCTGAACTCATATTGTTTCTATTTCCGGTTGATGAAGGTACGTAAAAACTGCTGATTATTAAATACTACCGATGCTAATTTGTCTTTTATCGCCCGCTAATATTTCAATATTAATATCCAGATAGTGATCCGGTAACAAATCTGCTATTTTTTCGGGCCATTCAATAAAGCAATACTCGCCCGAGTAGAAATATTCTTCGTAGCCCATGTCCAGGGCTTCTGTTTGGTTTTTTAGGCGGTAAAAATCAAAATGGTATATCTTCCCTTTCGGGATCAGGTATTCGTTCACGATCGAAAACGTTGGGCTGCTGATGTTTTCATTAGTACCCAAGGCGGCGCACAGCGCTTTGATCAACGTGGTTTTACCCGCACCCATTTCGCCGTGAAAGAGGAAGATCTTTTGGTTGCCGGCAGCTTCAATAATCAAGCGGGCGGTGTTATCGATAGTATCGAGAGCAGAAATCAGACTATTCATTTATTGCGATACGCGTATACAGCGCAAGTTATAAAAAAGGTATCATTTAGAGACAAAATAAACTTTCAATAAATTTTGAAAATTAAATAATGTTTGTACATTTGTGTATGGAATTAGCAGAAGCAAAGCAAAAGTTTATCGAATCGTGGGGTAAGTTAGGTTCCGAATGGGGTATCAACCGCACCATGGCGCAGGTGCATGCTTTATTGCTGATAACGCCCGAAGCATTGACCACTGAAGAGATCATGGAGCAGTTAAGCATTTCGCGTGGCAACGCCAACATGACCCTGCGCGACCTGATAGGCTGGGGATTGGTTGAAAAACAATTAAAACAAGGCGAACGTAAAGAGTACTTTTTTGCCGATAAAGACACCTGGAACATTGCCCGCCAGGTAGCTAAAGAGCGCCGCAAACGCGAGCTCGACCCGATCATTAAAATACTCGACGAGTTGACCAAGGTAAAAGGTGATGCAAAAGATCCTGCTTACGCGACATTTAACAAATCCGTTAACGATATTAACAAATTGGCCAAAAACGTAGATAAAACTTTAGAGACCATGCTCAAAGCCGAAGAAAGCTGGTTTTGGGGATCGCTGATCAAGATCTTTAAATAGGTCTTTTTTTATGATTATATATTTCAATTATTACTGAAAATCCAAACATAATGAATACTTTAAAAAACTACTTGATCTTATACGATGCCGAATGCCCCATGTGCAGCGGGTATACCAAAGCTATGGTGAATGCCGGCATCCTCGATAACAAAGGCCGCAAAGCGTATCAGCGTGTACCTGTGGCGGCATGCCCTATGGTCGACAGGCAACGCGCCGTTAACGAGATAGCCCTGGTTAATCAAACCACCGGCGAAGTAACCTACGGCATCCAAAGTTTGTTTAAGATATTCGGCACGGCTATTCCGTTATTAAGGCCATTGTTTGCATTCAGTCCTTTTGTGTGGTTGATGACTAAGGTTTACGCCTTTATCTCCTATAACCGCAGGGTTATCATACCTGCATCCCATACAGATACCACTCAGCTGCAACCAACTTTTAAATTGAATTACCGCATTGCTTATTTGCTGTTCACCTGGGCAATTACCGCTTTTATTTTAACCCGTTACGTACATTTAATGTACGGTCTATTACCCATTGGCACCGCTTACCGCGAATACCTGGTTTGCGGCGGGCAGATCTTATTCCAAAGTGTAGTGATCGGCTTTTTTGCGAAAGACAAGACCTGGACCTACCTCGGCAATATGATGACCATCTCTTTTGCCGGAGCGTTGTTGCTGTTACCAGGATTAACATTAGCTCATTTCGTTAATCTCCAACCCTTATTTTACGTGCTGTACTTTTTAACTGTTGCCGGGCTGATGTTTTTAGAACATATCCGCCGCACCAAAATATTAAACCTGGGCTGGGCATTAACCATCAGCTGGGCAAGCTACCGCCTACTGGTTTTATTATTGATATTTTTAGCCAACTAAACCATGAAATACAAAAAGATCATCCTTGCCGGTGGTAACGGTTACCTGGGCGGTGTACTGGCAGATTACTACCGAAACCTTGCCGATGAGATCATCATTCTAAGCCGTAGCCCGAAAGCGCGAAATGGCAACGTCAAAACACTGCTATGGGATGGTAAAACCGAAGGCGATTGGCTAAACCAACTGGAAGGAGCCGAAATGCTCATCAACCTTTGCGGCAAAAACGTAAACTGCCGTTACACTAAAGCCAACCGCGAGGAGATCATAAGCTCGAGGGTATTACCTACCAGGTTATTGGGCAGGGTAGTCGAAAAACTGGAGAATCCACCACAATTGTGGATCAACCTGTCATCAGCAACCATATACCGTCATGCAGAAGACCGTCCGCAGGATGAAGCAAACGGCGATATCGGCTATGGCTTTTCTATCGACGTGTGCAAGCAATGGGAAGCTGCTTTCTATGAATCAAACACACCCAAAACCCGTAAAATAGCGTTACGGATGGGCATTGTTTTGGGAATGACCGATAGTGCTTTTCCACGCTTATTTAACCTCGTTAAATTTGGCTTGGGCGGTAAGCTGGGTGACGGCAAACAGTATCTAAACTGGGTACACGAGCAGGATGCCGTCAGATGCACCGAGTTTTTATTGCAGCATACCGAGTGGGATGATGCGATCAACTGTACAGCGCCAGTGCCTATGCAAAATGCCAGGTTTATGGCCACGTTACGCAAAGCCTGGCATCCCTTTCGGCTTGCCTACGCCGGCATGGCTGTTGAGCATAGGCATGGCTATCGTTGGCAGCGAAAGAGAACTGCTGCTCAAAAGCCGCTGGGTTATCCCGCAGCGATTATTGGATGCGGGTTATCAATTTATGTTCTCTGAAGCCGAGTATGCTATTAAAGACCTTTTAAGTACTAGTAAATAACGAAGATTTTCATTATTCTTCGTGTTTCCTGATCCTGATATAAACCAGCTTGCTGGTCGGCGTATTGCTTTTTTCGGCAACGCTGTCGATAGGCACCAACACGTTTGCTTCCGGGTAGTAAGTGGCGGTATTCCTTTCGGGGATGTTATAGGGCACCACCACAAATAGCCGGGCTGCACGTTCTTTTCCATTAAAGTGGCTGAACAGGTCTACCTTATCACCAGCTTTTAATCCTGCTTTCGCGATATCGGCAACGTTCATAAATATTACCCGGCGTTCGTTGTGGATACCACGGTAGCGGTCATCCATTCCATAAATAGTAGTATTAAACTGATCGTGGCTGCGGATGGTCATCATGTAATATTCGTCGTCCGCAATATGGTGCGCAGGCAAACCGGCTACATTAAATTTCGCTTTATCCCCAAAATCAGGCGTCGGGAATTTACCTGCGCGCGGCGAATTAGGTAAATAAAAACCTGCCTTATCGCGCACACGCTTGTTATAATCCTCAAACCCATCAACCACCTTTTCAATATCATCGCGGATATGATCGTAGTGCGAGGCATATCTATCCCAATTAACAACTGACTTTTTGCCAAGCACTGCTTTAGCCAGTTCGCAAATAATTACTGTTTCGCTTCTCAGTTGGTCGGATACCGGGTCGAGTACGCCTTTGGATTGCTGCACCACGCCCATCGAGTTTTCGCAACTCACAATTTGTTCCAAACCGTTAATGACGTCTTTATCGCTGCGGGCATACGTTGGCAAAATAATGGCTTCTTCGCCGTGTACAAAATGGCTACGGTTTAATTTGGTTGAGATCTGAACGGTCAATTTCATTTTCCGTAAACCTTCGGCAGTATAAGTGGTATCCGGCGTAGCCGATAAAAAGTTACCACCCATGGCGAAAAATACTTTGAGCTTACCCGAGTGCATCGCTTTGATGGATTCCACCACGTCAAAACCGTTCTCGCGCGGAGGCTCAAAACCATATACTTCTTTCAACTTATCCAGTTGCGCCGGTTTAAGCTTATCGAATATAAACATGGTGCGGTTACCCTGCACATTGCTGTGCCCGCGTACCGGGCAAAGTCCCGCGCCTGGTTTGCCGATAGCGCCTTTAAGCAAAGCAAGATTGGTGATCTCCTTAATAGTTGCAACGCCATTGACGTGTTGGGTAATGCCCATAGCCCAGCAGATGATGATCTTGCTGGTATCTTTTAGCATGTCCGCGGCTTGCCGTATCTGCGCAAGCGGCACGCCTGCCGCATCAGCCAGATCATTAACATTATATTTTTGCAGGCTGTCGATAAACTCATCGTAACCTACCGTCTTCTCCTGTATAAAATCGTGGTCAAATATCTTTTTCGGGGTTTCCTTTTCAGCCTGATAGAGTAACAGTTCAATAGCTTTGAGCAAAGCCATATCGCCATTAATTTTCACCTGCAGGTACAGGTCGGCGAGTTGGGTACTAAAGCCCAGTACACCTTTTACCGTTTGCGGGTTTTTAAACGCCATCAGGCCGGCCTCGTGCAGGGGGTTGATGGCGATGATCTTGCTGCCGTTCTTTTTAGCTTTCTCAAGCGCGGTTAACATCCGCGGATGGTTGGTGCCCGGGTTTTGCCCCATCACAATGATCACATCGGTATCGTAAAAATCATTGAGTGTCACAGTCCCTTTTCCTATCCCGATGGATTCGGACAAAGCCGTACCGGTGCTCTCATGGCACATATTGGAGCAATCGGGCAGGTTGTTGGTACCGTACTCGCGAACAAACAGCTGGTACACAAATGAGGCCTCGTTGCTGGTCCGGCCCGAGGTATAAAAAGCAGCCTCGTTAGGCGATGCCAGCCCGTTTAAGTGTTGGGCTATTTTTTTATAGGCATCATCCCAGCTGATCGCCTGATAATGTGTGCCGCCTTTTGGCAAATAAACCGGCTGCGCGATGCGACCCTTTTTGCCCATCTCATAATCGGTTAGCGCAGCCAGATCAGCAACAGAGTTTTGCGCGAAGAACTCAGCATCCAGTTTTTTGTTTGTCGCCTCCCAGGCCAGGGCTTTGGCGCCGTTTTCACAATATTCGGCAAATGGCGACCGGTCATCGTCCGGGTCGGGCCAGGCGCAGCTTGAACAATCAAAGCCACCGGGCTGGTTCATTTTGAGCAATGCCTTCAATCCCCGCAAAGGGTTGCCTTCCTCTTCCAAAACGTCTTTCATGGCGGCCCCCACAGCCCGCATACCCGCGGCCCATTCTTTAGGTTTGGTCACCTTTAGTTCCGATAACGCTTCCGGATTTTCGGCATTGGGTTGTTCAGTCTTCATGCTCATGGCTGTGTGCGGCTAAGGGGTTAGGGTAATTATCGCTTTGGTCTTCGTCAACATTATCCAGGCATTTAAAATCTTTCTCCACGTACAGCATCAACTGGCCATGCCCGTTTTCAAAACCAACACGGTCGGTATCCGTCCATTCGGTTGCCATTTGCTGCGGCATAAACAGGGTGATGATATCATGGTCGAATGTGGCGGCCAGCTCCGGATGATCTCCAGAGCGTAAAATATAAGTGAGCTTTTTATTGCCGAAGTCGGTTTGCTCGGTAATTACACCTTCCATCTTAAACTGCTCAACTTCGGGCCGGGTAAGGCGGTAACGGATAGTATTACCCCTGATGCGTATTTTCATAACTTTATAAATTGATGCGGTGTGCCGATGTATAAATATTAAAACGCTTATCGCGTAAAAAGCCAATCAAAGTGATGTTAAACTCATCGGCCAGTTGCACAGCCAGGGAGGATGGCGCACCTATAGCTGCGATAATAGTAATGCCTGCCATAGCCGCTTTTTGCACCAGCTCGAAACTGGCGCGGCCGCTCAACAGCAGGATATTATGGGTTAGGGGAAGCGGACTCCTTTTTACAATCGCCCCTATCAGTTTATCGAGCGCGTTATGCCGGCCAACGTCTTCGCGCACCAGCAGCGGTTCGCCCTTATTAGTAAACAATGCTGATGCGTGCAGGCCGCCGGTATCATCAAAAATATCCTGGTGCAGGCTTAGCTTGCCCGGCAAATCATTAAGTATATTTATTGTGGTACGATTGTTATCGGGCAAACCCAACCCAAACGCACTTACGGTGCGGATAGCGTTGATGGACGATTTGCCGCAAACCCCGCAGCTCGATGTGGTGTAAAAATTGCGTTCGGTATTTTGCAGGTTAGGTTGTATGCCGGGCTTGAGTATAACCTGTATCACATTTTGCCGGTTCTCATCGCAGGCAATAAAGCAATGTTCAACGGCTTCCACGTCATCGCCGCTTTGGATGATCC
>Ga0209026_1000305_pt1 | contig 53618 bp, 47 predicted proteins | sample AraplaCL_Col_mCL_FD_184262 | JGI IMG/M metagenome (GOLD analysis project Ga0209026, IMG submission 184262) | Arabidopsis root microbial communities from the University of North Carolina, USA - plate scrape CL_Col_mCL (SPAdes) (version 2) | ecosystem: Host-associated > Plants > Roots >... | reverse complement strand
CATGGCAGTAAAAAGGCATCTGCGGCAAAGCGAAATGTTTTGATACCGATACGAATAGTTTGCTCATCAACCTTTTTACTGCCATGCCAAACCTGTACATTAAGATTGTACAAATAAGGGTGGGTTGGCGACCATAATTTGGGATTGATAATCTTTAAACCTTCTTCAAATACAACAAATCCATCAGCCTTAACTATTTGAGTTTTCGATACTGTCTCGGCAATCAGTTTACCATCCTGATCTGTCAAAATTAATTTTATGTTCGGCGATGCCTGTAGTAATTTATCACCAACCTCGGTTTTTACCAAAACTTCAGCGCTTTTGTCGCCAACGTGTTCATAATGTACGGTAATGCCACCACCAGCCAGGTGATCAACATCTACAGCGTTTGTAATGTCGATACCGCTTTTTTCGATAAGCCATACATTACGGTAAATGCCACCGTAAAAGTTAAAATCAAGGTCTTTAATAGGTTTACCGGGAGGTATATGTGGATTATCCACATTTTGCAATTTTACTAATATGCAATTCTCGCCAAGTTTCAGCACTTGTGATATATCAACACCGAAAGGTAAATAACCGCCAATATGCTTAGCCAGATGCCTGCCGTTTACATAAATATCGGCGTCGTTGATAGCCCCGTCAAACTGTATGGTAATATGGTGCCATCTATCAGCCTTGGCCATCGTAAAAAACTTACGGTAGTAGCATGCACCCTGCCATTGCTCTTTCACCTTAATTACCGGTTCAATCTGCGGGGTGTGCGGTAAGGTAACCTGCTCCCAGGCTATGTTTGTTTTCGCTTTCGCGGATAGCGTCTCTTTCGATGTCGCGGTGTCGATATCCTTAACAAACTCCCAGTCACTGTTAAAAAGTTTACCTGGGGTAGTTTGTGCAATAAGCTTTACAAATGGTATAAGGGCCAGTAACAAGCCGAGTGTTTTCTTCATAAAGACTATTGTATATTGTATTTGGTCGCAATTTTAGGATATACCTTCATATACTCATTCTGGTGCCCACTCCGGTCAAAAATAGCTTCCTGGTAGTTTAACGGCTCCCAGATGAAAGTTCCCTTACCTTTATTATCGGGCAGGTTAAACTCGATATCGTTCACCTCGTTCTTCTTTTTGGTGTATTCCACCACAATCACATCCTGCTTGTAACGTGTCGCCAGGTCGGTTAAATTGCTCTTTAATTCGTCAATAGTGCCGTGCCACTCGGGATAGTACGATTCGCCGATGATATCAAACTTCACATCTCGTGCAATCATATTATCCAAAAAGTATCGCGACTCTGTATTCTGCCCGCCGCAGGCAATGTGCAGCATAATTTTAGCTTTCTTATCCACTGCTTTCACACCGTTAATTCCTGCTTTAAGCAAGCCCGCCAAAGTATCCAGGTGCTTGATATTGGCAACCGGCCACATCATCCCGTGGTTGATCTCGTTACCTACCTGTACCATATCCGGCAAGGTATTTTGTTCTTTCAAGGCTGATAACACCTTTTTTGTAAAGTCGCGCACGCTGTCCTGCAAGTCAGAATAACCCGTATTCTTCCAAGCCGACGGCATATGCTGTTTGCCCGGGTCGGCCCAGTTATCGCTGTAATGAAAATCTAATAAAAAACCCATTCCGGCTGCTTTGATCCGTTTAGCCATTTTCATGGTTTCAGCCAAATCGCAATAACCTTTTTTAGAGTAGCCGCTATCGGCCCTCGGATTGTTAAATATCCGCAGCCTGATATAGTTAAAGCCATGCGCTTTCAGTATCGCGACAGCGTCTGTGGCAACGCTATCGTCGCCATAAAACTTTTTGCCCTGCGCCTCAAACTGCGGCAGCCACGATATATCTGCCCCTAATATCTTATCATGTTTAACCGCTTTTTGCGCTTTCGCGGAGATTCCCAACAAGCAAATCAATAGGATCAACCCTGTTTTTTTTAAATGTTTCATGGCGTTTACAATTGGTGACGCAATTTAAATAAAAAAGGAGCTTAAAATTTAAGCCCCTTAGATATATTGATTATTTAAGATCTAAACATGTTCATCCTCATTCGGATCAGGAACGTAATTGGCATGCAACTCATCGAGTTTCTTTTTGCCGTAAGCAAACCTGGTGATTAGCACAAACAACACCGGCACAATAAATATGGCCAGCAGCGTTGCTGAAAGCATCCCGCCTAACACGGTAAAGCCAATAGTTTTACGTGCTTCGGCACCCGCACCCGATGCAAATACCAGTGGTAATACGCCTAAAATAAACGCCATCGAGGTCATGATGATCGGCCTTAGCCTTAAATGCACAGCCGTTAACGTCGCTTCTACCACTTCCACACCACGATCAACCCGCTCTTTAGCGAACTCTACGATCAGGATGGCGTTTTTGGCCGCCAAACCTATCAGCGTAATTAAACCGATCTGCGCGTAAACGTTATTAGTTAAACTGGGCACAAAGGTTAACGTCAAAATCGCACCGAATGCGCCCAGTGGTACAGCCAGCAATACCGAAAAAGGCACCGACCAGCTTTCGTACAACGCAGCCAGGAACAAAAACACGAACATGATCGACAAGGCGAAAATGTACACCGTTTTCGATCCGGATAAGATCTCTTCACGACTTAATCCCGAAAACTCGTAACCGTAACCCTGGGGTAAAGTTTTAGCGGCCACATCTTTCAACGCGTTCAACGCGTCGCCGCTACTGTAACCCGGTTTAGGGTTACCGTCGATCTCGGTCGACCGGAACAAGTTAAAGTGTGATATCAGCGGCGCGCTCTCCGTTACTTTATACCTTGTTAACGAACTTAAAGGTATCATCACACCACTTTTGTTGCGCACAAAAAACTGGTTCAGGTTCTCAATTTTATTGCGATACCCGGTATCGGCCTGCTCAACCACATGGAAATTACGACCATAGATAGTAAAATCGTTCACATACAAGCTACCTAAGTAGGTTTGCAGGGCATTGCCTACGTCGGATATGCTGACACCTAACTTCTTACACTTCTCGCGGTCTATCTCCAGGTTATAGCCCGGTGTTCGCGCAGTAAAGAATGAGAACGCCTTCGCAATTTCGGGCCGCTTGTTTACCTCGCCTATAAAGTTTTGTACCGTGTTCGAGAAGGTTTTGATATCCGCACCTGTTTCGCGTTGTTCTAAGTTAAAGGCAAAACCCGCAGTACTTCCCAAACCAGGGATAGCCGGCGGTGGTATCACCACCACGTTCGCCTCCTTAAATTGCGAAGATAGTTTAGCCTGTAATTGCGCTACCAGGGCAAATAATTGGTCTTTTTTATTAGTCCGTTCATCCCATGGTTTCAACTGGCAAAACATGGTAGCACTGTTTGATTTGGATGCGAACGATACTACGTTCAATCCACCCAAAGCGGCATAGTGTCCTATCGCCGGAACGCTGTCCAGCACATGCATCATCTTATTTAAAACAGCAACCGTTTGTGTTGTTGATGAGGCTTCGGGAATATCGAAGGTAATATAGATCCGGCCGTCATCCTCGGTAGGTATAAAGCCCGACGGTTTGTTTTTAAACAACATAAAAGCCGCAACAAAAATGCAGGCCAATATTACCATCACAAATTTGGAGTTTTTAATCCCCCGGCTCACCCCTTTTTGATAGCGGCCGGTCACCCTGCCAAACCATCCGTTGAATACGTAGAAGAAGTGATCCAGCCCCTTTGATGATTTGTCAAGCTTCATTGGCTTTAATATCAATGTACACAAGGCCGGTGTTAACGATAAAGCCACAAAAGCCGATATCATTACCGATATCGCGATAGTGATCGCAAACTGCTGATACAACCTGCCCACAATGCCCGGTATAAAACCAACCGGCACAAACACCGCCGCTAATATTAACGCGATAGCGATAACCGGAGCCGTAATATCGCGCATGGCATGTATGGTAGCTTCTTTCGGATCCATGCCTTTTTCGTCAATATAATGCTGAACAGCTTCAACCACCACAATGGCGTCATCCACCACAATACCGATAGCCAGTACAAAACCGAACAGGGTTAAAGTATTGATGGTAAAGCCCAGCGGGAAGAAGAAGATAAACGTACCGATAATGGATACCGGGATAGCCAGCACAGGGATAAGTGTAGCCCGCCAGCTTTGCAAAAACAAGAACACTACTACAATAACGAGCCCCAAGGCTATCAATAAAGTCTGTACTACTTCGTGCACCGAAACTTTTACCACCGTTACCGATTCGAATGGTACTACATAGGCAACATCTGCAGGGAACTGCTTTTTAAGTTCATCCATCGTAGCATAAACATTCTCGGCAGTAGTTATCGCGTTACTGCCCGGGGCCTGGTATATTAGCAGATACGATGCATGTTTGCCGTCAACATACGAGTTGTTGGCATAGTTAAATTTACCTAGCTCAACCCTGGCAACATCTTTTAAATAGGTAACCGCACCCGTTGTCGGGTTGGTTTTCACGATGATCTTTTCAAACTCGGCAGGTTCGGCTAAACGGCCTTTTACAAATACCGAATACTCAAACACCTGCGAGTTGCTTTGTGGCGGCGCGCCTACTGTACCCGCGGCTATCTGCGCGTTTTGCTCGGTTATAGCGGCAGTAACTTCGGCAGCGGTAATCCCCAATTGCGATAATTTATCCGGCTTTAGCCAGATGCGTAAGCTAAAGTCATCCGCCCGGGTCACCACATCGCCTACGCCTTTTGTGCGCAAAAGTGCATCCTTTACAAATACGTTGGTATAGTTATCAATATAGGGTACGCTATGTGTGCCGGCTGGCGAGTACATGGCCACCAACATCAATATACTCGGGTTACGCTTTTTAACAGTTAAACCCAAACGTTGCACTTCCTGCGGTAAGGTTGGCGTAGCAATGCTTACCCGGTTTTGCACATCCAGCGTGGCGATGTTAATATCTGTACCAACCTCAAAGTTAACCGTCATGCTCATAGCGCCGCTGCTGGTACTGTTACTGGTTAAGTAGGTCATCCCCGGCGTACCGTTAACCTGCACCTCGATAGGCGTTGCCACTGTCTGCTCAACCGTTTGCGCGTCGGCACCGGTATAGTTACCGGTGATTTGTACTGTAGGCGGCGTAATTTCGGGGTACTGCCCTATCGGCAACGTGGTTATAGCCAGTGTGCCTACGATCACTATCACCAACGATATAACTATAGCGGTTACCGGTCTTTTTATAAAAACTTCTGATATCATGATATGGCTTCTTCTAAATTATTTTTGTGCCGTTTTTTTAGGCGTCCCTACTTGTATCCGGCCTTTATTGCGCAAGCGTTGTAAACCATCGGTAACCACCTGATCACCTTCTTTTACTCCCGAGAGGATAACAATATTGGTATTGATCTGCTGGCCTATCTTTACTTTATGTTGCTTAGCGATGGTATCAGGGATCATTTTAGTAGTATCTTTAGGCGATTTCATTGTACTATCGCTGGCTACGAATACAAAATATTCGCCCAATTGCTCAATAACGGCTTTGTATGGAATGATCACCTGCTCGCCCGATTGGTTGTTTAATACCTGCAGTGTGCAGCTCATACCGTCAACCAGTTGCTTTTTAGGATTAGGGAATTGTATCCTCACTTTGATCGTACCCGATTGATTGTCCACCCCCCTGTCAACCACCAGTATCTTTCCCGGTTGCGGATAGGTTGTGTTATCTGATAGCTTCACCCTGAAAGTCGAATCGGAGTTTAGCACCCCTTTACCTTTCATTTGCTCAAAGCGGGCAACGCTGTTTTCGTCCACCACAAAATCAACAGCTATCGGGTCTTCGCTCGATACGGTATTTAATATCGTGGTACCCGGCGTTACCTGCGAGCCTAATTTAACCTGCGATATTCCTATCCTGCCGGTAAACGGAGCTTTAATAATAGAGTAATCCAGATCGGTTTTAGCCGAAAACACCGCCGCTTTCGCTGCTTCAACCTGGCTCTGGCTCGATGCCAGCGTTGCCACCGCATTATCAACCAATTGTTTGGCAACTGCATCTTGTTTTAACAATTGATTGTACCTGTCGGCGTCTTTTTGTGCACGTACCAGGCTAGCTTCGGCATTAGCCTGGTTTGCTTTAGCCTGCATATAAGCTGCCTGATATTTTCTGCGGTCAATTTCATACAAAGCCTGCCCCTGCGTTACCACATCACCTTCTTTAAAAAATATGCCGGTAATAAAGCCGCCTACCTGTGCACGCAATTGTACACTATTTAAGGCCACTACCGTACCGGGGTATTGGTCATAAAAAACGGCATTGGCTTTTTGCGCCGTAGCCAGGTTAACAGGTGTTGGCGGTATGGCGCCTGCGTTAGGGTTTGCAGGTTGTTTGCATGATGTTGCCCACACCAACAGCGCTACAGGGCCAACTATAAAAATGTATCTCTTGTTCATTGCTATGTATATATTAGTATTGTACAGATAAGGTGCCGAGTGCTTTTTGCAAGTCTATTTTGGTTGATAAAACATTAAACAGGGCGTTATAATAATTTAATTCGGATGTACGGAGGTCGCTTTCGGCTGTTATCACATTCAGATAGGTCTTAACCCCTTCGCGATACTGCAAAAAAACCACATTGTAAACGTCTTTAGCCAGGGCTACGTTTTCGCGCAGTACCTTATAATCGTTATAACTGCTTTTGTAGCCCGCCAGCGCCTGCACATATTCGGTATTGATGAGGTTGCGGGTGTTAACAATATCCAGATCAACCCGGTCGACCTGTAACCTTGCCTTGCTCACATTTTGCAGGCGTTTGCTGCCTGTAAATATCGGGATTGACAGGTTTAACCCTACAAGTGAGTTTGGAAACGAGCGACTGTATAAGTCAGACAGATTCTGATTGTAATAACCCAGGTTATAACTTCCAAAGGCCGATACCGAAGGCAAAAAGTTCCATCTGTAGTAATCTACATTTAAGTTATCCAACGTTTTTTGTGTTTGCAGTTGCTGATATTCGATGCGGTTATTTACATCCAGTATTTGTGTGGTGTCAATTAGTGTCTCGCGTTCAAGTTGCGTCGAGTCATAAGCCAGCTCTATAGGTTTCTGCGCTGTAAGCCCCATTACCTGTTTTAAAAACGCGAATTTGCTTTTAATAGCTTCCTCAGCTTGCTTTTTACTGGCCAACTCATTGTTTAAGGCAATGGTTGCTTGTTTATAATCTATTTTATCAACCACGCCTGCCTGATATTGGGCGTAGGCATCCTTTAAACTGCGCCGTAAACGTAAAATGTCTTCGTTGATAATCGCCAGTTGCCTTTGCGATAAAAGCACATCATAAAATGCCTTACTCACGTCAGCAACCACGTTGATCTGGGTGCTCTGTGTGTTTTGTTTATAATATTGCCTGCTGTATTTAGAAGTACGCGAAGCAAGCGCCACCGTATTATTATAAATAACCTGGTTTCCGGTTAACGATAGAGTTGACGAGTTAGCTACTCCGCTGGTGATATAGCCACCATTGAAGGGTTGTTGCGGCAATTGAAAATAATGCTGTGCATTACCTGTAGCGTTAACCTGTGGCAGCCAGTCGGCAAGGGCAATGCCGATATTTCTTTCGTTAATTTCTTCGTCAATAATTGCCTGTTTTGTTGCAGGTTGATTTTTTAATGCAAAACTGATACATTGTGGTAATGAAACCGTTGTTGGTAAACTATCGGTTTTAATCTGGGCAAATAACGATGTTGATAATAAAACAAAACAGGAAATTGTAACAAAAAATAAAAACGGGCATCTTTTCATAGTAACTATCGACTTTCTTGCACAAATTAAATTTATTAAATTTGATTTGTTTTGGGCCCTGGAAAAATAAGGACCAATAAGTCATGGAAATCATTTGATATTGAAGGATATCACAATAATTTTACAAAAAGATTATTTTAGTAACTCTTAAGGCATTATCGTTATAATAAAGTAAAAAAAGAACAATCATTCTGATTATGACAAATAAAATTGATTAATTTGCCGACGGAATTTTAAGTGCATATACACAGTATTGTTAAAAAATTATAAACAGATTAGACGTATATTAGGATTTTCGTGGTATTTTTACAAAAATTTTAAGTAGGGTTAACATACATGGGTAAAAAACTACATGACAAGATTGCGCAATTTACAGACGCATCTTCGATCAAAGAAAAAGGTATCTATCCTTATTTCAGGCCAATTGAGTCAGCTCAGGATACTGAAGTAATTATCAACAACAAACGCGTATTAATGTTTGGTTCAAACTCGTATTTGGGTTTAACCAATCATCCAAGAATTAAAGAAGCATCTAAAAAAGCTATTGATAAATATGGCACAGGCTGTGCGGGTTCAAGATTTTTGAACGGCACACTCGACATTCACGTTGAGTTGGAAGAAAGGCTTGCCCGCTATGTTGGTAAAGAGGCCAGTGTAATTTTCAGCACAGGCTTCCAGGTAAATTTAGGTGTTCTGTCCTGCATTACCGGTCGTAACGATTATTTGATTTTAGACGAATATGACCATGCTTCAATTATTGATGGCAGCCGTTTATCATTCTCAAGAGTGATCAAATACGCGCACAATGATATGGATGACCTGCGTCAGAAATTAAAGAACCTTCCGGAAGAAGCAGTTAAACTGATTGCGGTTGATGGTATTTTCAGCATGGAAGGCGACATCGTTAAATTGCCCGAAGTTGCCGAACTGGCTACAGAGTTTGGCGCCAACATTATGGTCGACGATGCACACAGTTTAGGTGTTATCGGTCATAAAGGTGCTGGTACAGCCTCGCACTTTAATATGAATGATGATGTTGACCTGATCATGGGTACCTTCAGTAAATCATTCGCATCTTTAGGTGGCTTTATCGCCGCTGATAAGGAAACTATCGAATATATCAAACACAAAGCACGTTCTTTAATATTCAGCGCCAGCATGACGCCTGCATCTGTTGCATCGGTTATCGCCGCTTTAGATATTATTGAGTCGGAGCCTGAACATATTGAAAACCTTTGGAAAAACACGCATTACGCAACCCGTTTGCTTAATGAAGAAGGTTTTGATATCGGTGTAACCGAAAGCCCGATATTGCCGATCTACGTTCGCGATAACGATAAAACATTTTTGGCGACCAACATTTTGCAGCAAGATGGAATTTTTGTTAACCCCGTAGTATCGCCGGCTGTTCCTTCGGATATGTCACTGCTTCGCTTCTCATTGATGGCTACTCACACTTTCAGCCAGATCGACGAAGCTATTGATAAAATATCGCGCGCCTTTAAACAGGTTGGCGTAACCAGTATCAAAGAAAAAATATAAAACCAACTTCGCGCGCTTTAGTTATAAAATGATCTTTTATAATTAAAGCGCGTTTGTTTTTATTATACCAATAGCTTTATGAAGAAAGTAGTTCCGGTACAGTCCAAAAAGGATCTTGCAGCTTTTATCGATTTCCCGCACGACCTGTATGAAAACGACCCGAATTATGTTCCTGAGCTCTTCATCGCGCAGCGCGATCTGTTGACCAAACATCCTTTCCATAAACACAACTCGCTGCAATGCTTTTTAGCCTACGATGGCGACAAAATAGTCGGCCGCATTGCCGCCATATTAAACAACGCGCACAACGAGTTTAACAAACGTAACGATGGCTTTTGGGGATTTTTTGATTGTATTAACGATCAGGAAGTTGCCGATATGCTTTTTGATACCGCCGCCAAATGGCTAAAAGATAAAGGCGTCGATCAGAAACTGATAGGTCCGACTAATTTTTCTACCAACGAAGCATGCGGCTTATTGATCAAAGGTTTTGATAGCCCGCCATTTTTAATGATGACCTATAATGCTCCTTACTATGAGCAATTGGTGGAACATATGGGCTTTATCAAACAGGTTGACCTCATCGCCTGGCATTGGGATGGCGATGGCTACGACGATAAATCGGTAAGACTGCTGAATGCTTTGCAGGAAAGGTTAAAGCGCAATAACATCATCATCCGCAAAGTAAGCCTAAGGGATTTTAAAGAAGAAGTTGTTAAACTACGCGAAGTATACAATTCAGCCTGGGATCAAAACACTGGCTTTGTACCCCTAACCGATGATGAATTTGATTGGCTGGCTAAAGATTTAAAACTCATACTCGACCCTGATTTTGCCCTCGTTGCCGAACAAAACGGCAAAATAGTAGCTTTTGGATTGGCATTACCTAACTATAACGAGATATTTCAAACTATTAAACGCGGCCGTTTATTCCCGACCGGACTTTTTAAGCTGCTATTTAATAAAAAGAAGATCAAAAGCCTCCGTATCTATGCACTGGGTGTGGTTGACGGCTATCGCAAAATGGGTATCGAAGCTTGCCTTTACGGGACTATTATTAAGGAATACAAACGCAAAGGCTTAACCCATGCCGAAGCGGGGTGGACATTGGATAACAACGTACTCATCAATGAAGCCATCATCGCCATCAAAGGCGACCCGTATAAAACATACCGTATCTACGAAAAGCCGATATGAAGTATCGGGTTTTAATAACCGGCGCGAGTGGCTTTGTTGGCTATCATTTAATTGCGGAGGCGTTAAAGAACAATCTCGAAGTGTTCGCTGCGGTGCGCAAGACCAGTAAGATCGATCATCTTAAAGAGTTCGATATCCAATACACTTATCCCGATTTTAATAGTATTGATGCGCTCAAAGCCGAACTCGAAGAAAAACAATATAATTTCATTATCCATGCCGCGGGTATAACCGCCGCCAAAACCGAAGAAGAATATAACCGCATAAACGCCGGTTATACCTATAACCTCGCCCTTGCCGCATCACAAGCCAATATCAGATTAAAAAAGTTTGTCTTTTTAAGCAGTCTGGCCGCTTTAGGTCCGTTGCCAACCACAAGCGGCATTATCCAGGATGATACCTACGCCGCCCCGGTAACAGCCTACGGCAAAAGCAAATTACTCGCCGAGCAAAAGCTGACTCCTTTAACCTCACTCCCGCTGCTCACCTTAAGACCGACCGCGGTATATGGCCCGCGCGACGAAGGCATTTTTATCATCCTTAAAACATTTAGCAAAGGTTTTGAACCCTATATCGGCAAGCAGGCACAACAATTAAGTTTTATATATGTTAAAGATCTGGCTGCCATAACTGTCACAGCTCTCTTCAGTAATCTATCGCAAAAAACATACAATGTGAGCGATGGTAAAGCCTACGATCGTTATGCATTGGCCAACCTGACAAAAAAGATATTGAACAAGAAAACGCTGAAGATCCATCTGCCTGTCGCGATTATTAAAGTACTAGCGGGCTTTATGGAGCGTATTTACGCCAACAGTCCAAAGACACCAGCGTTGAATATTGAGAAGCTGAATGAGCTTACGGCAGCAAACTGGATCTGTAGTATCAACAAAATACAGTGCGATTTGAATTATTTACCCAAGTATGACCTTGAAAGTGGATTAACAGAATCTTTACAATGGTATAAACAGAACCAATTACTTTAATTTGCACCTTTACATTTATTTAAGTATTTTTTCAATCTATGAAGCATAACATAAAACCAGCCGAAGGTAAATTAGGCATTCTGATTCCAGGTTTAGGTGCTGTAGCAACAACACTAATAGCGGGCGTCGAAGCTGTAAAGCTTGGCATTTCGCAACCAATAGGCTCATTAACACAAATGAGCAGCATCCGTTTGGGCAAACGTACCGAAAACCGTTACCCTAAGATTAAAGATTTTGTTCCATTGGCTAACCTCAGCGATATTGTTTTTGGCGGTTGGGATGTTTACGAAGATAACGTATTCGAGGCGGCATCGAACGCCAAGGTTTTAGACCCTGGGTTGCTAAACGCCGTGAAAGCTCCCTTGGAAGCTATCAAACCAATGAAAGCGGCTTTTGACCATAACTATGTTAAAAACCTGGTTGGTACACATATCAAAGAGTTTACCACCAAATTCGACCTGGCTGAGCAGGTGATGAAAGATATTACCGATTTTAAGGAGAAAAACAGATGTGACCGTATCGTGGTGATCTGGTGCGGTTCTACTGAGATCTATTTCGAAGAATCGGAAATACACCAAACCCTTGCCGCTTTTGAACAGGCGTTGCACGATAACGACGACCGCATAGCGCCAAGTATGATATACGCCTACGCGGCTTTAAAATTAGGTGTTCCGTTTACCAACGGCGCGCCTAACCTTACAGTTGATATGCCGGCTTTGATCGAGCTATCAAAACTAACCGAAACACCTATTGCCGGTAAAGACTTTAAAACCGGGCAAACCTTAATGAAAACCATTTTAGCACCAGGCTTAACTGCACGTGCTTTAGGTGTAAAAGGTTGGTTCAGCACTAACATTTTGGGTAACCGCGATGGTTTGGTGTTAGATGATCCGGATAACTTTAAAACTAAAGAAGTATCAAAACTAAGCGTACTGGAAGAGATCTTTCAACCAGATATCAACCCAGAATTATACGGCGATCTGTATCACAAAGTACGCATCAATTACTATCCGCCACACGGCGATAACAAGGAGAGCTGGGATAACATCGATATCTTTGGCTGGTTAGGTTACCAGATGCAAATCAAGATCAACTTTTTATGCCGCGATTCTATCCTCGCAGCGCCGGTTGCATTGGACCTTGCCTTATTTATGGATTTAGCTAAACGTGCCGGCATGAGCGGAATACAAGAGTGGCTATCATTCTATTTAAAATCGCCACAAACTGCTCCGGGCTTAAAACCAGAACACGATATCTTTAAACAACTCATTAAGCTTCAAAACACTTTAAGGCACATCATGGGCGAAGATTTGATTACCCATTTGGGACTCGATTACTATCAGGACCTTGTTGAGGCGATGTAAAAAGTCAGACTAATCTAATATTTTAGTGAAGGGCAGGTACAATTCAAATGTATCTGCCTTTTGTATTATTGTAGTGACGATGTCCAATAATATGCAAATCAGTCGTATATCGGGTAATTATATAGGCGTTCTACCGTTATAGTCAACTTTTACAATAAAAGTATTGTTCAACATTTGACTTTTTAACAACATTTGCGTTTAATCAATTGATTAACTTTGTCGTGCTTTTATTTTAATAGCAACTTAACAATTGCCGTTATGATGAATCTAAACCGTATTAATATTACTAATGAAATACTATATACTAACACTTTTTACTTTTCTAACATTCGTAGTAAACGCGCAAACTACCGTTGTTAAAGGCGTAGTAACCGACGCACAGAATAACCAGCCCTTACCATTTGTTAGCGTTGCCTTTAATGGCAGCACAACCGGTACATTAACCGATGCCAACGGCAAGTACACGCTGCGTACAACCAAACCCTATACGCAATTAAAAATATCCTTTATCGGCTATAAAATTGTTATCCGCAATATAACCGCAGGTGAGCAGCAGGTAGTCGATTTTAAACTGCATCAGGAAGGTAAAACCTTAAACGAGGTAACCATCAACTCGGCAAAAAGACTGAAATATCGTAATAAAGATAATCCTGCGGTTGAATTGATCCGAAAGGTAATAGCACATAAAGAACAGAACCGGTTCCAAAGCTATAACTATGCCGAGTATGAGCAATACGAAAAACTCCAGTTTTCTTTCAGCAATCTTTCAAGTAATATTAGTGAAAAAAAGATATTTCGTAAGTATAAATTTTTATTGGATAACCGCGATAGCTCTACCATGCCCGGTAAATCATTGCTACCGGTTTATTTAGATGAAAAACTAACTCAAAACTACTACCGCAGCGATCCAAAAGCAAAAAAGACGGTAATATTAGGTGAAAAGAAGGTAAACTTTGGCGGTTTTATTGATGACGAAGGTTTAAATACTTACCTCAACCGGATGTATTCGGAAGTTGATATTTACTCCAACAACATCTTTTTGATGACCAATCAGTTTCTGAGCCCTATTGCCGATGAGGCGCCAACCTTTTATAAATTTTTTATTACCGATACCGTTACAGATGGCAATGTTAAACTGGTTGAGCTAAGCTTTACGCCGCGTAATACAACAGATATGTTATTTGAGGGTGAAATTTACATCACTCTTGACACTAACTACGCCGTGCAAAAGGCCAAACTATCCATCAATAAAAATATCAATTTAAATTGGGTACGCGATATGTACGTGAACCAGGATTTTGAAAAAAATGCCGATGGTAAGTACATTTTAAAGAAAACAGATATGATGGCCGATTTTGGCATCACCAAAACAGGCAAAGCAGGCGTTTTTGGTGAGCGAACCTTATCGTATCGAAACTATATTGCTAATAAACCCCGGCCTGATACTACTTACAATAATGTAGATGCGCTGCCGCCAGATGGTGTTGATAAACGTTCGGAAGATTTTTGGACGCAGGCCCGCGGTACGGATACACTTACCAAAGCCGAATCGAAAGTTTACAAAAACATCGATAGCCTGCAAACCATGCCATCTTTTAAGCGTACCATGGATATCGCGTCAATTTTATTGGCCGGTTATAAATCGTTCGGCCCTTTTGAAGTAGGTCCGGCCAACGCTTTTTATAGCTTCAATCCAATTGAGGGCTTCAGGCTGCGTCTTGGTGGCCGTACCACGCCCGAGCTAAGTAAACGCTATTATTTTGAAACCTATGCCGCTTACGGCTTCCGCGATGAACGTTGGAAATATTTTGGCAGCGCTACCTACTCCATAAACAATAAAACGATCTACCGCTTTCCTCAGAATTACATTAGGATAAGCGCGCAGCGCGATACTAAAATACCTGGTGCCGAACTGCAGTTTGTACAGGAAGACAACTTTTTACTATCATTTAAACGTGGTGTAAATGATAAGTATCTGTACAACGATTACTATCGGTTTGATTATGTGCATGAGTTCGAAAACCACTTTTCGTATAACTTAGGTTATAAATATTGGAAACAAGCCCCCGCCGGTTCGTTTGAGTTTATCAACAACATTAATAATACCCCTAACATCGTTCCCGATCTGGCAACTTCCGAAGTGTCGTTGCATTTACGTTATGCGCCTCACGAGCAATTGATCCAAGGCAAAATATACCGCCTTACTATCCCAAGCAAATATCCTATTTATAATGTGGATTATAGCGCAGGTATCAAAGATCTGTTTGGGGGCCAGTATAACTACCAACGGCTACATGCCCGTTTTGATAAGCGCTTTTATCTGTCGCAACTGGGTTACACAGACCTTACCGTTGAGGGCGGTTATATTTTCGGGCAGTTGCCATACCCGCTGCTAACCATACACCGGGCTAACCAAACTTACTCGTACCAGTTAGACTCTTACAACTTAATGAACTTTTTAGAGTTTGTAAGTGATCATTACGCCAGCTTTCACATCGACCATTGCTTTAACGGATTCATCTTTAACAAAATACCTTTGTTTAAACACTTGAAACTTCGTGAGTACATCTCATTCAAAGCATTATACGGCGGCATCCGCGATGAGAACAACCCGGTATTGCACCCGTCCTTACTTCAGTTCCCTACCGCGGGCGATGGCACTCCGTTAACCTATGCACTCGGCAAAACACCTTATACCGAAGGTAGCGTAGGCGTGGGTAACATCTTTAAATTTTTCAGGGTCGACCTTGTCGAACGATTTAACTATCTCGACAATCCAAATACAACACGTTTTGGTATAAGAACACGCGCCACATTTGATTTTTAATTAGATTTGATGCTTGAAAACCACTAACAAGATGGATACAATAACCCAACCTTCCGTGCGTACCAACCTGCAATTGGGTATCTATAAAATTATAGATCCGCTGGTTAAACTGTTGGTTAAAATAGGTCTTACACCTAATATGATAACCACCATTGGTTTGCTGCTTAACATGGGGGTTGCATATGTATTTATTTTGGGTGCCGAAGAAGGTAACCGCGGTGATCTGAGATATGTGGGTTGGGCCGGCGCACTGGTATTATTCGCTGGCTTGTTTGATATGCTCGACGGACAGGTAGCGCGCCTTGGTAAAATGAGCTCAACTTTTGGTGCTCTTTACGATTCTGTTTTAGATCGCTACAGCGAACTCATTATGTTTTTAGGTATTTGCTGGTACCTGGTAGCTCAGCATTATTTTTTGAGCTCGATATTTGCTTTTGTAGCGCTCATCGGCTCTATGATGGTAAGTTATGTGCGTGCGCGTGCCGAGGGACTGGGTATCGAGTGTAAAGGTGGTTTAATGCAGCGCCCCGAGCGCGTGGTCACCATTGGCTTATTCGCGATTATTTGCGGAATAGCCCAACATTATATCGGCGATTACAAATTGTTCATACCGGGTATCCCCTTCCATGTTTTCGAAACCATCACCATTTTCACCGCTCCCATAGTTATACTGGCCATACTATCAAACATCACCGCTTTTAAAAGATTGTACGACTCTAAAAAAGCTATAGAAGCTAAGGAAAAAGCTGCTAAAGGCTAAATATTTGCCAATACTACAATGAATATACTATTCTCAATCCTGCTCAATTTCACTTTACTGTACCATAATTCCGGTGCAGTCGTAAACACATCACACATAAATAACGCGTTCGAAACCGATACGATTTCGCGTAAAAAAGTTAAGCAGGTCGTCGCCTTTCCTACCCCTGCGGTCCCTAAGCTGTTTTATGTTCAGCGGGATCCAAATAGCAACACCATTATTTACGATTTGAACCAGGATGCTGCCGGCCAGCTTGATGCCGAAAACCCGATACACCCTTATTGGATAAAATACAATGAAAAGGGACAAAAAGAGGAACTTAACTTAATTCAACGTAAATTTGCATACGGATTAGTTACAAAACCACTGGGCAATAATAAATTTGATGTGCGTTTTGTATCGTATAAGAAGTATCCGCTTTTGCTGATGCGCTCGGCTGCCGATAATAAATATCACGTATATGCCACAATTGCAAAAAAACAGATCGTACTTAACCGGATATTTCTTAAAATTGAAGGTGGTTCGTTTTGGATACCAAATGTAGTATATGCCGAAATTAAAGGTATCGACCCTGATACAGGGAAAGAAGTGATTGAGCGTTTTAAACCATAAAAGGTGTTATGAAGAAAAATTATGTTTCCAACTCTCCCGAGTCCGTACGAATGTTTAAAAGCGACTTATTGGAGGCCCTGTCTAAAGTTTACTTTTTTGTACCGCTCATCATCTATGTTCCGGTAATTATATACCTGCTTTATAAAGCCATTTTTGTAGCTGCAATAGGTGCAGGTACCTTTGTATTGCTTTTAGCAGGTGGTTTGTTTGTATGGACATTTGTTGAATACATTTTACACCGCTTTGTTTTTCATTTTGTACCTAAACAAAAATGGGCCCTACGTTTACATTTTATCTTTCACGGTGTTCACCACGATTACCCCAATGACCTGAAACGCCTGGTTTTGCCGCCATCGGCAAGTATACCTTTGGCTACAGGCTTTTACTTTTTGTTTAACGCTCTGCTACCTCCTACATACGTTTATGCTTTCTTCCCGGCATTTATCGCGGGTTATTTGGTGTATGATATGACGCATTACGCCATCCACCACTTTAACTTTAAATCCGGCCTTTGGAAAAAGATCAAACAACACCACATGCTGCACCACTACCAGGATCCAAGCCGCGGTTATGGCGTAAGTTCCGATTTGTGGGATAAAATATTCCGCTCGCGCTTTACCGATAAATAAATGCGCGACTCCTCTTTGCAAAACGGAGCCACTACTTCCGTTAAAACCATTTTAGCCACTGCGGCAATTTCGCTGGCTTACCTGGTTATTTCGTACTTTTTGGTGGGATACAAGGTCGATCAACTGGTGCTTGTCGCGATATTCAACGGATGTTTTTATATTTCGGCAATATCACGCAAGTTTATTTTAGGTTTTTCAGTGTTCATTATCTACTGGATAATTTACGATTACATGAAAGCCTTTCCTAACTACAACTACGCTACCGTTCATATTGCCGATATTTACAATTTCGAAAAAAAGCTTTTCGGTATCAACATAAACGGCAAACTACTCACCCCGAACGAATACTGGCGCTATAACGGCAATACCACGTTAGACATTATTTGCGGTATCTTCTATCTCTGCTGGATACCGGTACCGATGTTGTTTGCGCTATACCTGTTTGTTAAGCATCGCAGGCAACTCATCCTGTTCTGGCTAACTTTTGTACTGGTTAATTTTTTAGGTTTTATTGTTTATTACACTTTCCCGGCCGCACCACCCTGGTATGTTTTGGAACATGGTTTTACTTTTATAGCACATACCCCGGGCAATACCGCCGGTTTGGCTAAGTTCGATACATATTTTAACATCAGCATATTCAAATCCATTTACGCTAAAGGCTCAAACGTATTCGCGGCCATGCCTTCACTGCACTCGGCTTATCCCATGGTGGTTTTATATTACGCCATCAAAAACAAAGTTGGATATGTCAGCATATTTTTCGCTGTAGTTACTATCGGGATCTGGTTTTCGGCGGTGTACTTAAGCCACCATTATGTACTGGATGTTTTAGCGGGCATCACTACCGGTATCATCGGCATCGGTTTATTCGAATATATCCTGAAACATTCTTCTGCGTTTAACCGCTCTATCGATCGTTTCTACAGCGCCATCCAATAAAACAAAGCTTAGTAATTAACGTTCTAATACCCGGAGACGATATGAAGAGCTTACAATTACTGGCAATAGCCATTGTTTTAATTATACAACCTGTAAAGGCACAAACATTGCCGCACATTAGCAAGGATGAATTTAAAGATCAGTTTTTAGATGCCATCAACGCCAAACGCGCCAAAGGCTGCAATTGTGGCACTACGTATATGCGCCCGGCCGCGCCTTTAACCTGGAATGATATGTTAGCCTCGGCAGCGGGTGAGCACGCGATAGATATGTACAGAAACAATTACTTCGATCATACCAGCATTAACGGTCAAACTTTACAGGACAGGCTCTTTGCCGCGGGTTATAGCTATAAAGGTTATCAGAGCTACACCATTGGCGAAAACATTGCCGAAGGCCAGGAAACCATTGCCCAGGTAATGGCTGGCTGGTTTAAAAGCATTGGCCATTGTAAAAACCTCATGAACCCCGATTTTAAGGAGATCGGTGTATTTGAATACCGTCATTATTGGGTACAGGACTTTGGCGGACGTGTACCGCTCGATAAAAACAAACACTACGGCGGCAGGTGGGTTATCAGGGAATCGAAGTAATCCGCGGATTATAAATCGTTATATAACCTATCTTCGTACTTAGCTTAAACCCATCATCATGAAACATTTTCTTTCCGTTATCCTGTTCGCACTATTATTATCTTTCGGCGTACATGCCCAGAGCAAAAAATCGTTAGAAGTTGGCGATAAGATACCCTTATTTACGCTGACCGATCAAAACGGCAAAGCCTTCAACATCGCCGACCATATCGGTAAACATGCGCTCATTATCTATTTTTACCCGAAAGACGAAAGTATGGTTTGTACCAAAGAAGCCTGTGCTTTCCGCGATAGCTTTAACGATTTTACCAAAGCCGGCGCCATCGTCATCGGCATCAATAGCGGTACCGTTGCCAGCCATAAACACTTTGCTGATAAAGAAAAATTGCCGTTTGTTTTACTAAGCGATCCGGATAACAAGGTATTAAAGCAATTTGGCGTTAAAGGTGCTTTTTTTATGACCGGTCGTGAAACCTTCGTTGTCGACCTGACGGGCAAAGTTGCCTTTACTTACGATAGCATGATGCAGGGCGTGGCACACGCGCAACAGGCCTTAGCTATGGTGCAGAAAATGAATAAGAAATAACTATAAATGAGATGCTGATCCCGAAGCTATCGGGACAGCAAACTCATTTTCATTTGATGTGAGGTATTAGTGATCGTTTAGCGGCATACCCAGGCGCTGAAAATCTTTCCAGTTCATGTATTCGGGTGCTTTGCGTTGCTCCACCATGGTAATGCAATCGTCAACCGGGCAAACCAGTTTGCATAGGTTACAGCCCACACATTCTTCTTCCTTAATGGTGTATTTATTATATGGTTTGCCGTAATCTAAAGCTATCGACTGGTGCGAGGTATCCTCGCAGGCGATATAACACAAGCCGCAATGCACGCATTTATCCTGGTTGATGTTCGCTACGATATGATAGTTGATATCCAGGTCTTCCCAATTGGTTACTGTCGGCACCGATTTACCGATAAAATCATCCAGTTTGGTAAAGCCTTTCTCATCCATCCAATAGCTTAAACCTTCGCACATGTCTTCCACGATACGGAAGCCGTGTTTCATTACCGCGGTACACACCTGCACATTGGATGCGCCAAGCAGCATAAACTCAACAGCGTCCTTCCAGGTACTTACACCCCCAATGCCCGATATTGGCACTTTACGGGTAATTTCGTTTTGTGCGATAGTAGTAAGGAACTTTAACGCGATAGGCTTTACCGCAGGCCCGCAGTAGCCCCCAAAGGCCGACTTGCCGCCAACATTAGGATTAGGTACAAAAGTATCCAGATCGACACCCGTTACCGATTGTATGGTATTGATCAGCGATAAGGCATTAGTACCACCCAATACCGAAGCTAAACCGGTAGGCACAACTGAATGTACGTTTGGCGTTAGCTTGGTAATTACGGGTATCGTGGCTACTTCCATTACCCACTCCACCACCATGCGGGCAATTTCCGGGTCTTGCCCAACGGCCGCTCCCATGCCGCGTTCGGTCATCCCGTGTGGGCAGCCAAAGTTTAACTCTAAACCGTGAGCGCCGGTGTCTTCCACCCTTTTGATCAGGTCGTGCCAGCTTTGTTTGTCGTTATCCGCCATCAGCGAAACGATCATCGCCCTATCGGGGAACTCTTTTAATACCTCTCGTATCTCGCGTAGATTAATGTCGAGCGGGCGATCAGATATCAGCTCGATATTATTAAAACCCATTACCCTGCTGCCATGGTAATCCACCGCCGAGTACCTCGACGATACGTTTTTCACCTGGCTACCCAGGGTCTTCCATACCACACCGCCCCAGCCTGCTTCAAAAGCGCGTAGTACGTTAATCTTTTTATCCGTAGGCGGCGCACTGGCCAGCCAAAACGGGTTCGGCGATTTGATCCCTAAAAAATCTGCTGATATATCTGCCATTTTCTTTCCAGTTGTGAGTTGTCTGTTGTGAGTTGTCAGTTATTGATCGTCTTTTTAACTGACAACCGACAACTGAAAACAAAAAACTATAATCCTAAATAATCGAGTATCCCCGCCGCGCCGTCTTTTCCGGCTTGTACGGCATCTACTACTTCTTTACCTCCATTAACGCAATCGCCACCTGCAAAAACACCTGCAATGCTGGTTACGCCTTTGCCATCGGTAACTATCTTACCATATTTGTTCTCGAGCGCGTTTTCGACCACCAGTTTCTCAAACGGCATTTGCCCTGCCGCTTTGATCACCATATCCACATCAAGGGTAATGGTCTCACCCGTATCCACTGGCGAGCGGCGCCCGCTGGCATCGGGCTCGCCCAAAACCGTAGTGCTGCAAACCAGTTGTGTTACTTTGCCATCGGCACCTAAAACTTCTTTTGGTGTAGCCAGCCATACAATTTTACAACCGTCCAATTTGGCTATATTCAATTCCACTTCGGTACAAGGCATCTCCTCTTGTGTACGGCGGTAAAGCATGGTTACTTCCCTGGCGCCCAAACGTTTGGCTTGTGTAGCGGCATCAATAGCCGTCATGCCCATACCGATCACCGCGACTTTATCGCCAACCTTAACCTGGTTGTAGCCTTTGCTGCGGATATCATAAATAAAGCTGATCGCATCCACAACGCCGTCAAGCTCTTCGCCCGGAATAGCCAGCTGTCTCGCCAACCCAACACCGATACCCATATAAACAGCATCATACTGGCTTTGCAATTCGGTTAACGATACATTTTTACCCAACTCCTGGTTGTATTTAATTTCGATACCGCCAAGCGATAAAATGTACTGCACCTCATCTTCGCAAAACTCAGGCGTTACTTTGTAAGCTGCGATGCCGTAGGTCATTAACCCACCGCCTTTAGCTTCTTTTTCGTAAACGGTCACATTAACACCTTCGCGGGATAAAACATGCGCGCACGATAACCCTGCCGGACCAGCACCAATTACGGCTACACGTTTACCATTAGATGGTTTACGGGTAAACAAAGGCCATTTTTCTTTGATCGCCTTCTCAGTGCTGTAGCGCTGCAAACGTGCAATTTGTATCGGCTCTTCTTCCATCAGGTTATACACGCAGGCGCCCTCGCACAGTTTTTCAACCGGGCAAACTTTTGAGCAGCCCCCGCCCATAATATTCGATGAAAATATGGTATGCGCCGAACCTTTGATGTTTTCGGTAGCTATTTGTTTGATAAACTTAGGTACGTCAATACTCGTCGGGCACGATTTCATGCACGGCGCGTCGTAGCAAAATATACAACGGTTGGCTTCAACGAGGGCTGCCGTCAAATTCTCGAACGGCGGGTGTATGTCAGAGAAATTCTCGTCATACTGTTCTGTTGTAAGCCTGAAATTAGTTATAGACATGTGTTTTCAGTTGTGAGTTGCGCGTTTTCAGTTGTGAGTTTCTTTTACTGCCGCCCTCGTCTTTTGATTTCTTTATTACGGTTTTGTCTTTATTCTTTGCTCCTTTATCCAAACTTACAGCTCAGTTATCTGGCCATAGGTTTCAGGTCGGCGGTCGCGGAAAAACTGCCAGGTACTGCGTACCTCGTCAATCATATCCAGGTCAAACTCCGAAACCAACAGCTCGTCATTGTCTTCTGATGCCTGGCCGATGATCTGCCCGCGCGGGTTTACATGGTACGATGTGCCGTAAAACTTACCCAGGTTCCATGGCGCTTCGGTACCTACTCGGTTGATACAGCCCATAAAATAACCGTTGGCTACCGCGTGCGCGGGTTGCTCCAGTTGCCACAGGTATTGCGATAAGCCTTTTACCGTTGCCGATGGGTTGTATACGATCTCGGCTCCGTTCAATCCCAAACAACGCGCTCCATCCGGGAAGTGCCGATCGTAACAGATGTAAACGCCTACTTTGGCATATTTAGTCTGAAATACCGGGTAACCTAAATTGCCGGGCTTAAAAAAGAACTTCTCCCAAAAACCATTAGTTTGTGGGATATGGTTTTTGCGGTATTTACCCAGGTAAGTACCGTCGGCATCGATCACCGCGGCGGTATTGTACAATACACCGGCCTGCTCTTTTTCATAGATGGGCACAATGATCACCATGTTATACTTTTTGGCATATTCGGCCATCAGGTCGGTTGTCGGCCCGGGCACACTTTCCGCCGAAGCATACCACTTCGAATCCTGCCCGGGGCAGAAGTATGGCGTATTGAATATCTCCTGAAGGCAGAGTATTTGTACGCCCTGCTTCCCGGCTTCTTCAATATACGGGATGTGCTTTTGTATCATGGCGTCTACAATCTCCTTGATGGTACCCTCACCTTCGGTTTTGGGCAAACTCATTTGTATTAAGCCTGATTTAATGATTCTTGGCATGTAAATGTTTTCTATAGTTATATTATTATGTCATTGCGAGCGATAGCGCGGCAATCCCTGAGGACAGTAGCCGAATTGCTAAGCACGTGTAAATGTCCTTTGAGATTGCTTCGTCCCTCGCAATGACATTTAATTAAAAATGATTCCCTACTTTTTTACGCTTAATAAACTGCCCGTTGCCTTTATCAACCTTACATTCATTATCGTCAATAGCAACGGTACCGCGCAGTAAAACGGTTTTCACTTTACCCTCTACTTCCCAGCCTTCGTACCCGCTGTAATCCACGTTCATGTGATGGGTTTCCGCCGACAGCTTATGCTTTGCTTTCGGGTCGAATATCACAATATCAGCATCGCTGCCTACAGCAATGGTTCCCTTACGCGGAAACATGCCGAATATCTTTGCCGCGTTGGTGGCGCTTACTTCTACAAATTTGTTCAGGCTGATCTTGCCTTTGGCCACCCCTTCGGAATATAATAGCTCAAAACGGTTCTCGATAGCCGGGTGCCCGTTGGGTATCTTACTAAAATCGTCTTTACCCATCAGTTTTTGCTCCCACATAAAAGGGCAATGGTCGGTAGCAACAACCTGTAGCAGCCCTTGATTGATCCCGGCCCATAAAGCGGCCTGGTCTTTTTTCTCCCGCAACGGCGGACTCATTACCCACTTCGCTCCTTCAAAATCTTTTTCGTAAAGCGAGGCATCCAGTATCAGGTATTGGATGCAGGTTTCGGCAAATACCTGGTAGTTCTCTTTACCCATATCACGTACCGCGTTCAACGCCCCTTCGCAGGTTAAGTGCACAATATATCCCGGGCAACCGGTATAGCTAGCCAGTTTGGCAAACCGGTTGGAGGCTTCGGCCTCGCTCACTTCGGGTTGCGACAGGTAGTGATACAGGGGAGATAATTTACCTTCCGCGCGATGCTTCGCAACTAAAAAATCAATCAAATCACCATTGGTGGCATGTGCGGTAACCATCCCGCCCTGCTGCTTCACTTCCTTCATCAATCCAACCATCTGACGGTCATCAATCATCAGGGCACCTTTATAAGCCATAAATGTTTTGAACGAGGTTATGCCCTCCTGCTCCACCATTTGTTTGATCTCGGCTTTCGTATTATCGTTAAAATCGGTAACTGCCATATGGAAGCTATAATCGCCAACGGCTGTTCCGGTTGCCCGGGATTGCCAATCGGTTAACGCTTCCTTAAGCGAATGCCCTTGTGTCTGCAGGATAAAATCGATCACTGTCGTGGTTCCGCCAAACAACGCCGCACGTGTGCCGGTTTCGTAAGTATCACTCGAGAAAGTCCCCATAAAAGGCATCGATAAATGCACGTGCGGGTCTATCCCACCCGGAAATACCAGCATGCCTTCGGCATCAATTTCCTTATCGGCTTTAAAGCCCAGGTTTTTACCTATGGCGACAACCGTTTCGCCTTCAATATAGATATCAGCTATCGTATCATCAGCAGCGGTAATAACCCTGCCATTTTTAATTAATACCGACATTCAGATTTTCTTGATTAACATTTAAAAATTCGTTCACTGTTTCTTTTTGCTTTTGCATAAATGCAAGGTACAAGCCACCCGAAATAAAGAAGCCTACAAACCAGGCATAATTATACAGATAATCCACCCACGGCCAAACAGCATCTTTTGATAATACCCCAATAACGGTTAAAAAGCCCGGGATATTGGGGATAATACCACATAACAAGGCTATAATGGCATAACCGTTATAACCATTGCCAAAAGTATAGCGGCCCTTATAGCTGTATAGTTCTTTGATATTGAGTTGTTGTTTGCGGATAAAGTAATAGTCGGCTATCATAATGCCACCTATCGGGCCAAGCAGACCCGAATATCCTACCAGCCAGGTAAAAATGAAGCCGGATGGGTCAGCGATGAGCTTCCACGGGAAGATCAGTAAGCCGATAATACCTGTGATGTACCCGCCGGTTGTAAACGTGATCTTCTTTGGCGACAGGTTGGCAAAATCGTTAGCCGGACTAACAATATTCGCCGCGATGTTAGTAGCGAGAGTGGACAACGCTACCGCGATCATGGCAATGCTTACCAATATCTTACTATCAAATTTACCAGCCAAAACCACCGGGTCCCAAATGGTTTTACCGTAGATGATGAACGTTGCCGAGGTGACCACTACACCAACAAACGAAAAAGCAGCCATGGATGTGGGTAAGCCAATGGCCTGCCCCATAGCCTGCGCACGCTGACTTTTGGCATATCGGGTAAAATCAGGAATGTTTAATGAGAGTGTTGCCCAAAAACCAACCATCCCCGTCAAAGCCGGGAAGAAATATGCTGAGAACGCTCCGAAAGATGTAAACTTTGATGGTTGCGATAGTATTGGCCCCAAACCATGCCCCGCAGTTATCGCCCAAAACAATAGCGCGAGCGCGGCAATAGGCAAAAAGAATGCCTTGAAAACCAAAAGCTTTTTAATGCTTTCGACACCGAGGTAGACCACATACATGTTCAACAGCCAAAACAAAAAGAACGTTATAGCCGGCCCGGTTTGTAAACCCCACGACGTTGGAAATATCTGTGGAAGCGAATCGATCGACGGGATCCACAGCCTCGTCATCTGATATACCGCGAAACCGCCTATCCAGGTTTGGATACCGAACCAGCCGCAGGCAATAACCGCCCTCAGCATAGCCGAGATATTCGCGCCTCTGATACCAAAGCTCGCCCTGGCAAATACAGGGAACGGGATACCGTACTTTGCGCCGGCCCTGCCGTTCAGTATCATGGGTATCAACACAATGGTATTACCCACCAAAATAGTGAGGATAGATTGCCACCAGTTCATGCCGCCTTCAATCAGCGAACTGGCCAGCATATAGGTGGGTATACACAAGCTCATGCTTATCCACAATGCAGCGTAGTTCCAGGTATCCCAGGTACGCTTGTCCATCGGTATTGCCGCAAGGTCTTCGCTGTGCAGTTCCGAATCCACTATATCGTTGGCTATCTCAGAGGCGTTGTGCATGTCCTTTAAATTGAACCTCAATATACGTATTCGTCGGCAATTTTTAAAGCTTCCGCGATAATTGCCAAACCTTCGTCTACCTGCTCTTTGGTAATGGTAAGCGGTGGCGCGATGAACACGTAGTTCCAGCGCACAAAGGCATACATACCCAGTTCTTTTATTTTGCCGGCAACCTTATTCATGATCACCATTTCATCGGGTTTGGCATTGTAAGGCGCCATCGGCTCTTTGGTATTGCGGTTTTTCACCAGTTCGAAACAACCCAGCAAGCCGGTATTTCTAAAGTCACCGATACTTGGGTGCACTTTCTTCATTTCCTCTACACACGCCTCAATATAAGCGCCCATGTTGGCAGCGTTCTCAATCAGGTTTTCGTCTTCGTATATCTTCAGCGTCTCCACACCTGCGGCACAGGCAACCGGGTGTGCCGAGTAAGTTAACCCCAGCATCAATGGCTTATCATCAAAAGTAGCGGCAATTTTATCGGTTACAATTAATGCGCCCAACGGCAGGTAGCCCGCAGTAATACCTTTCGCTGTCGCGATCATATCCGGCACGACACCACCATGATTATCAACACCAAACCAATGCCCGGTACGGCCAAAGCCACTCATTACCTCGTCGGCAATTAATAAGATGCCGTGCTTATCGCATAAAGCGCGTAATTTTTTCAAATAATCAGGCGGATATTTAATACAACCCGAAGTACCACTTTCGCCCTCCATCAAAATGGCGGCTACAGTTCCCGGGCCTTCAAACTCGATCACCCGCTCAATATGGCTGACACACTCGCGGTTACAGCTACTCATTTCTTTACCCCACGGACAGCGGTAGCAATACGGGTCTTCCACATGCACAAAGTTTGGTGCCTGTTGCGAGTCGGATGCTATTTTACGCGGATCGCCGCCTGCGGTCATCACCCCATAAGTTGCACCATGATAAGCGCGGTAGCGGGCAATAATTTTATGACGGCCGGTATAAAGGCGCGCCAGTTTAATAGCATTTTCGATAGCAGTAGCACCGCATACGGTAAATAATGTTTTGGTGAGGTTGCCGGGAGTGATCTCGGCCAGTTTTTTACCCAATTCGCCGCGGGCTTTGGTTACGCAGGTTGGCGTAACATAGCTCACCTGCTGCATTTGCTCAACCACAGCCTGCGTAACCCGCTGATTACCATGACCGATATTCACATTCATCAATCCCGACGAAAAATCCATATAGCGTTTACCTTCGTAGTCATACAGGTAAATACCTTCGGCATATTTTACCGCAATCGGGTCAATACCTTTTTGCTTGCTCCACGAAAAGAGCGTATAATCCATATTATCCTGGATGATCTGTTCTGTTTCGGTTGTTAGTTCATTAGTTGCTTCGTTCATTGGTTTATTGGTCTTAGCAATTTAATATTTTGTTTATTAATTTAATGTTATTTGGGCGTTTCCCTATCGGGCCGGGTTATCCGCTCATACTGCACAGGCCTTAGCCACAAGGCCTGTATCCGCTACTATCCCTAACGCGCTCTACAGTTTATTAGTTGATCAGTACATTAGTTAATTAGTAAAAGGTTTTATCTTTCTTAATCACAAAAGACTAATCAACTAACAAACTAATCACCCAATCAACTAACAAACCAATTAACCGCGCTTCGCGCGTTAACTCATCCAGTTAACCCCTGCTTCCGGGTTCCACTTGGTGGTCGATTTTTTAAGCTTGGTCCAAAACTCTATCGAGCTTTTTCCGGTAATATCGCCTACACCAAAACGGCTTTCGTTCCACCCACCGAACGAGAATGGCTCGCGCGGTACAGGCACACCAACGTTAACGCCTATCATACCCGCGCTGGCATGGGTCATTACGTAACGTGCCGCGCCACCATTTTGCGTAAATACCGAAGCCGCATTTCCGTAAGGGTTTGCATTCTCAATAGCTAAAGCTTCATCTAAAGTATTGGTACGCATAATGCTGATCACCGGGCCGAATATCTCTTCTTTAGCTACATCCATTTCCGGGGTAACATGGTCAATCACGGTTGGGCCAACATAATAGCCGTTCTCTTTACCTTTAACTACGGTATTGCGGCCATCCAATAATATTTTAGCACCTTGTTTCTCGGCACTGGTAATGTAATTATTAATGCGATCCATCGATTCTTTGCTGATCACCGCGCCCAGGTTATCGCCAGGTATCACCTTTTTTGACTCCGTTACGATCTGATCTATGATATGATCAACCGCGCCCACGCCCACCATTGCCGATGCCGCCATACAACGCTGACCGGCACAACCACTCATTGATGCGGTAATATTTTGCGCCGTCATCCCCGGAATGGCATCAGGTAATACCAGCAAGTGGTTTTTAGCGCCACCCAGAGCCAGGCAACGTTTTAGATTGCTTGTCGCTCGTTTGTAAACTATCTTGGCCACTTTGGTAGATCCTACAAACGACACCGCTTCAATATCCTGATGATCGCAAATAGCTTCCACCATTTTACTGTCGCCATGCACAATGTTCAACACACCATCCGGCAAACCGGCTTCTTTTAGCAATTCGGCTATCCGGCCAACACTCAAAGGCACTTTTTCCGATGGTTTTAAGACCATGCAATTACCCAAGGCAATGGCGTTAGGTATCGTCCAGTTTGGTACCATGCTTGGGAAGTTAAATGGAACAATGGATGCCACAACGCCCAACGGCACATATTCGGTTCGGCACTCAATACCTTTGCTTACTTCCAGTAATTCGCCTGTAACCAATTGTGGCAGCGAGCAGGCAAACTCGGCCAGCTCTATAGCTTTTTCAATTTCGGCTACAGCCTCGCTGTACGTTTTACCGTTTTCTTCTTCGACAAGCTTCGACAGCTCAACCAGGTTTTTCTCCAACAAAGTTTTGTATTTAAAGAACACCTGCACACGCACTTTTATTGGCGTTTGCGACCATGCTTTAAACGCCGCTTTGGCCGATCTGACAGCCGCGTCCAGTTCCGATTGTACCGATAACGGCACCTGCGACAATAATGCACCGTCGACAGGCGAGACCACATCCATAAACTGAGATGTTTGAGCCTCAGCAAATTGCCCGTTTATAAAATTCTTAACTTTTGAGTATTTCATTTAAACTATTGATTTTGTAACCGCATTAATTATATTTAGCCCTTGTAAGGCAATTTGCAATAATGCGGAGGTTTATCTAAATCAAACTTAATAAAAAAATTATTATTTACTTCATAATTTTTATAAATCTATGTAATTATCTGCAAATTTTGCATATTTGATGTAGGTAAAATAAAGAATAATCACAATTAAAACACCTAACCTAATCCGTTATACCATTAAGCATGGAAAAAAATAAAGTTACAGTAAAATCAAATGCAATTTTAGATGAAACGGATTTTGCTATCCTGAGTTACTTGCAAAACGATGGCCGAACGTCGTTCACCATCATAGCCGATAATTTAAATGTTTCTATAGGTACCATCCGTACACGTTTCAACCGTTTGTTAAATGATGGTATAGTAAGTATCATTGGTCGTATAGACCCTGCGAAAGTTGGCTTCCACTCTTACGCTCACATCGCAGTTTACATTAGGCCTGCTTTGTTAAAAGAGAACGTTGCCAGGCAAATTGCTGCTATGCCTGAAGTGAGTTTCCTTGCGGGGACATCAGGCGATTACGATCTCGAGATCGACGTAATGTGCCGCGATAACGATCACCTGGAAGAGTTTATCAATAAAATTTCGGGTATCGAAGGTATCTATCAAACCAAAACCACCATTTACTTTAAGGTATATAAATATGCTCAGCCGAACTTAGGCCTATTGGAAGGCAATCAATAAACCACGATATTCCGGATAGCGATGAGTTTTAACCCATCGCTATTTTTATATACCCGTCAATATACCCAATGTTTTTGTAATCAGGCTTTCCATGGTTACTGCGCCATCTTTTGAAAATTTTCCGGTTATCCTATTGGCCATTATGGCGTTCAGGCTTAACACCTTATGCCCTAACAACGTTCCCAGGCCATAGATGCCGGCAGTTTCCATCTCAAAGTTACTAATGCGATGTCCGTTGTGGCTAAAATGAGTTAAGTTATCAATAAAGTTAGGATTGCTTAAAGGCAAACGTAATACACGCCCCTGCGGACCGTAGAAACCGGGACAGGTTACCGTGATGCCATGATGAAAACCATCCTGAAAATGTTGCGCCAAACTATCGCTACATGCTGTAATGTATGGCCCGGCAACTTTAGCTGTCAAACCTACTTGAACGATAAATGCATCCAGCAATTCTTTTTCTTCCTGACTTGGATTGGTTTGGTAAAAATTAAGCAGGTTATCTACTCCCAGGCCATGTGTCGAAACTAAAAAGCTATCAACAGGCACTTCCCTTTGCAGTGAACCCGAAGTACCGATACGAACAATATTGAGTTGTTTCAATTGGGGATTGATCATCCTGCTGTCAAAATCAATATTGATCAATGCATCCAGCTCATTAAATACAATATCAATGTTATCGGTACCGATGCCGGTCGACACTACCGAGAAACGTTTTTTACCAATATAGCCGGTATGCGTTACAAACTCACGATGGTGGCGTTTTACCTCGATACTGTCGAAATGCTTGCTCACCTCACCTACCCGGTCAGGGTCGCCCACAGTAATTACATCCAAAGCCAGTTCGTCCGGGCGAACATCTAAATGATACGCGGCGCCACGATCATTGATGATCAGTTCCGATTCGGCAATACGATTAGCCATGCTTTCTTTTCTTAGTAGTTTAGTGATCTGGCTATACCCAATTCCAATCCACGCAGTTCGGCCAGTCCGCGCAATCTGCCAATGGCAGAATAACCCGGGTTGGTTTTCTTTTTCAGATCATCAAGCATCTGGTGCCCATGGTCGGGCCGCATAGCGATGCTGTATTTACGTTCCTGCATCACATGCAGTAATTCTTTTACCACACCGTACATATCTACATCACCTTCCAGGTGATTATCTTCGTAAAAATCGCCAAACTCGTTACGTTTGGTACTGCGCAAATGAATAAAGTTAATGCGCTCGCCAAATTGCCTTACCATAGCCGACAGGTCATTATCGGGCCTAACGCCAAACGATCCGGTACAAAAACACAAACCGTTATTTAACGATGGCACGGCTTTCGCCAGAGCCTCAATATCAGCAGCAGTGCTCACCACACGCGGTAAACCCAAAATCGGATACGGCGGATCATCCGGATGGATCACCATCTTCACACCATGCTCATCTGCAACCGGGATGACCTGTTGTAAAAAGTAGATCAGGTTGCTGCGGAGTTTATCGGCATCAACATTTTTATAAGCATCCAGCGCTAATTGAAACTGCTCTACCGTAAAGCTTTCTTCGCTTCCCGGCAAGCCGGCAATGATGTTACGCTCCAGCAGTTTTTTCTCATCCGCACTCATGCCTTCAAAACGTACTTTAGCACGCTCCAACTCGGCAACGGTGTAATCAGCTTCAGCACCTTTGCGTTTCAGGATGAATACATCAAAAGCTATAAAAGCAGCTTTCTCAAAGCGCAAGGCTTTTGATCCGTCTTCAACCTCATAGCTCAGATCGGTACGCGTCCAATCCAATACAGGCATAAAATTATAGGTCACTATGTTAACGCCGCAATGTGCCAGGTTGATGAGGCTTTGTTTATAGTTCTCGATATACTGCTCAAAGCCCGGTGCCTGAGTTTTAATAGCTTCGTGTACGGGTACACTTTCCACCACATCCCAAACCAAGCCGGCGGCTTCAACCAACGCCTGGCGCTTTTTAATTTCTTCAACTGCCCACACCACACCGTTAGGTATATGGTGCAGGGCGGTTACTACGCCGCTGCATCCGGCCTGGCGAATATCGGCAAGGCTTACAGGGTCATTCGGGCCGTACCAACGCATGGTGTGTATCATGTTAAAGCCGGTAGCCTGGGTTTTATCTTGAGCAGTATTCATTTTTATAAAGGGTAATAAGCGGCGCTAAAAATAGGAAATCTGTTTACAATATTTTTATCAATATCATTATTAAATTAGCCAAACCGATTAACCGTTTAAGTAAGACTAAAGATGTCCTCAAAAAATCGCATAATTATTTTGCTCGCTTTCGCGATCATCTTCATTTTAAACTTGTTATACAATTCTGCAAGCGCGCAGCAAAAAATTATGCCTTTTGCCGATGAGGTTAAAGCTTTTCATATTAAGGATAGCCTTAACGCCCCACCAAAAAATGGATCGGTATTTATTGGCAGTTCTTCGGTGCGTAAATGGACAGATTTTGAAACACGTTTTCCTAACCCTAAATTGATTCGCCGGGGTATCGGCGGTTCAACACTCGCACAGTTTGTCGATTTTTATCTACCTTACGTGGTATTTCCTTACCAACCAGCCAAAGTGTTTGTATATGTTGGTGAAAACGATATTGCGGCTGGGGCTTCTGCCAATCAATTAATGGAGAATTATAAAAAACTAACTGCCCTCATCAAAGCTAAACTTCCAAAAACGCAGCTCTATTTCCTCTCGGTAAAATACAGCCCGAGCCGGGCCAGATTTAGCGCTGTGGTTACGCAAACTAATAAGCTATTGCAAGCATTTACCAAAACACAAAAAAACCTGCACTACATTAATATTGCCGATTGTTTGTTGGTAAGCGCCGAGCATTCCGACCCATCGTTATTTGAAGCGGACATGCTCCACTTAAACTCCAAAGGTTATGATCGTTGGGATAAAGTGCTTCGGCCTTATTTTGTTGAACAGTAGTTAATATCCGATGTTCTTCAACGCCTGTGCTCCTAACCTTTCTTTCAACTGCGTAAGATAAAGGCTTTGCGGCATAACCGCTTTATTATGCGAGTCGATAACGCCGTCGGGTAATATCGGGTTTGTTTTTTCAAATGGCATACCCTTATGCTCGATATCGCCTTTACAACCGATGATCCAGTTTTGCGAGCCGGGAGGCATTTGGTTTAAAAATGATTTGGCCGTACAATTCCAGGCAACGGCCCAGCCTATCGCCCAACCATGCCCCGAACCCATTTCGCCGCGGTTCATAAACTCTATGCCACCGCCTGGCACCTGGCAATTGTCAACCAGCAAACCCGTCGCCCAGCGCTGGTGCGGCTGTATCCAGCCCCCGCCTTTAAATAGGCAGTTAAGTAGTACTATCGGTCCCGAAACTTTTGGGCCAGTTGCCAGGTAAAATACGTTGTCGCCAGTTATGGTACACTTGTTAAACAATACCTGGCTTCCGCTGCCGTTCAGGTCGGCGGGCTTTGCTGCGCCAAGGGTCGGCACATCGTGCATAATATTTAAATTATCAACGGTGATGCGTTTGCCTGTAACACTTACGCTGTTCACGGTATTAAACAGCTCGATATTGCGTATCCAGCCATCAGCTATCCCACCCATATTAATGCCGCTGTTATGGCCCTGGGTTATGGTTACCGATTGTGCCACTGATACAATACGGAAATTTTCGATCCCGATCTGCGATTGCTCGCCTGCGATATTAACTTTTTGCACCGTTACAGCACCGGTGTATTTGCCATCGTACGAATCGCTGAGCGGCACCGTAACCGTTATACTGTTGCCCGAAATTTTTTCGATGATCCGCTCTGTAATGATATCGCCGTTTACCCAGGTTTCTTTTTTACCGTCGCGCACCAGGTTATCCATCCCCATAAAGGCAAGCCATTGTGGGGTCACCGTGCGGATGATCTGGATAACATCGCCGGTAGCAAAACCTACAGGATTGGTAACGTTAAAGGTTTTAACTGCAGATGGTACATAGGCATCAGCCAAAGTAGTTTGAGGTCCGGCTGGAGTTGCAGAAGTACGCACCCGAACCGCAACGCATACATGCGGATCGCCGGTCATATTAATAACCGTACCTCTTTCACCTGATCCCGAACCGCGCAATACTACTCCGCTGGCATTGATATTGATAGTTTTCGAACAATCGTACTTACCCGCGCTTAGCAACACTGCTCCCCGAAAACCGTTAACCAATGGCATTTTAGCAACCTGGTCGATAGCGTTTTGTATCGCTTCGGCGTTATCGCCACCCATAGGGTTCAACGTTACTTTTACGGCAACATCCGGAATAGCGACACCTCCGCCCATATACCCTGCGTTCGAAAAATCCATGATCTTATCCCCCGCCGGCAAGGCTTTATACACCAATTTACCATCGGTACCTGCATATATCCAATCACTTTTTTGCGCGTAACCCGATATCCCGGTAAGGATGAGGGAACAACATAAAATGTATCGGGGCAAGTTTATTGATCGTATTTTCATTAGTTGGCGTTTAGTTGATGAATATAGGGCAAGTAACCTATAATTAGATCTTGTTTAACTTCTGCAATTGGCGTATTGTTCAGTAATATTAGCAAATCCCGGTCAGTTTTCAAATCCAAACCCATAACAGTACAGGATGCATAATCCACTCAATAGCCTGATATTGGTATGAGCGTTTATCAAGCGCTCTGTAAACCTATTTACCAAAAATTGAATATCGAATAACGAATTTTCAATGTCGAATTGCGAAGGTATTTCATTATTCAGCATTCAACATTCGATGTTCGATGTTGAAACTTTACTAACCTGCTATGAAACACAAACTTGTACTAAGCCTCGCCTTTTGTTTTGCCCTTACGGCGACTTTCGCACAGATAGGCACCCGCTTTCCATCCGAAAAAAAAATTGTTAAAGATCCGGTTACCGGCACCATGCTCACTTTTTTAACCAGCAAGCCTGCCGGCGATCAAAAAATTTACCAGACTCACCCGCAATGGACGTCAGACGGGCAATGGCTGGTATTCCGCTCAAACCGGGTAAAAGGCGAAGCGATGGCTGTTAACGAAAAAACGGGCGACATTGTACAAATAACCGAAGGCGGCTATACCGGCATGTTGTGCTTAGCGCGAAAAACCATGCACCTGTACTTTCAGCGATACGCAGGCGAACGTGGTGATGGCAATGCATCGGGTACGCCCGGCCGCCGCGCGGCAACGGCCCTACAAATCTGGGATGTTGACCTAGGCAAAGTATTTGCCGACAGTAAAGCCGGCAAAATGAAAAGCGCCGATAACTACCAGCGCATGTGCGGCACTATCCCCGCCGAAATGAACCCCGGCAGCGATATGGCTTTGGATGCCGATGAGCAGGTGGTTTACGGCCGCGTAGGTAAAGTTGAGGCTGCCAAACATTTAGCTACTGATGCTAAAATCGAACCGGCTTTCGGGCCGCGCAATATGGGCTCGGGACCGGCGGGCTTAATTAGCATGAACATCCATACCGGCGAGATCAAATACATTATATCGGTACCTTTCCAGATAGGCCACATCCAGGTTAACCCATGGGTACCGGGCGAAATTGTTTTTTGCTGGGAAACCGGTGGTAAATCTCCGCAACGCACCTGGACAGTAATGGCCGACGGTACAGGCTTACGCCCTCTCTACCCCGAAGCACCCTACGAATGGGTAACGCACGAAGCGGTGATCACCAAAGATGAGGTAGCTATAGCCTTGATGGGGCACCGTAAAGTAGGCATACAGCATACCATCGCCACTACCGGCACTGAGTTTAAAGATGTAGCTAACCCGGTAAATCCGGGCCAGGAAGATGGTTGGGGCAATTCAGGCACCCGAGAGAAACCAACCGGTTTGGGTATCGTTAATTTAAGAACACGCGAAATGACGATCATCGGCCAAACGCCAAGCGGCAGCGGCTTATGGCACGTTAACGGCTCGGCTGACGGGCGTTGGACCGTCGGTGATGATTTTTCGAGAAGCATCTACCTGATCGACCGACACACCCGCGAAATGATCATGCTCTCAACCGGGCACAAACCTACCGCGCAGGATCACCCGCACCCAACTTTCAGTCCGGACGGAACCCGCATCGAGATCGAATCGGCTATGCTATCTGAAGACAACAGATCAATGAACATTTGTATCATTCCCGTACCGGATAGCTGGTTAAAACGGCAGTAGAAGTGAGTGGTTGACTAAGTCGGATTAAGTGAGTGGTTTTAGTTTTCTTTAACTAATCACCTAATCAACTTAATAAACTACTCACTCATTTTCTTTTTCTTCACAGTGTACAAAATACACTTTGTTTATATATCTTAGATTCACCAATTATAATCATCATGAATCTACCTAAATCTATCGCCGTACTGGCCTTGATTGGCTGCAGCTTAACCACGTTTGCGCAAACAGTACCACAACTGGGGAAAAACAGTGTTAAAGAAGTTATAGCCGCCATGACCTTGCAGGAAAAAGCCACCCTGGTGGTCGGCGCATCGCGTCCGCCGGCAAACCAAAAAACAATGGCAGGGGGCGCCATGATAGGCGCTACACAAACCAAAGTGCCCGGCGCTGCAGGTAATACGGCAGCAATCCCACGTTTGGGCATACCTTCGATGGTATTGAGCGACGGGCCCGCTGGTGTACGCATCCAGCCCATCCGCAACGGCGACAGCACCAAAACCTATTATGCAACGGCTTTCCCGGTGGGTACTTTACTCGCCTCAACCTGGGACCCTGCTTTGGTGAACCGCGTAGGCAAAGCCTTTGGTAACGAGGTGTTGGAATATGGCGTTGATATTTTACTGGCGCCCGGTGTGAACATCCACCGCAATCCGCTTAACGGTCGTAACTTTGAGTATTATTCCGAAGACCCATTAATAGCCGGCACTATGGCAGGCGCTATAATCAACGGCGTACAATCAAATGGTGTGGGCACATCCATCAAACACTTCGCCGCCAATAACCAGGAAACTAACCGCACTACTATCAACACCATTGTAAGTGAGCGTGCTTTGCGCGAAATGTATCTGCGCGGTTTCCGCATAGCCATCGCGGCATCAAACCCGTGGACGGTAATGTCGTCCTACAATAAAATAAACGGTACTTACACTGCCGAGCGCCACGATCTGATCACGACTGTGTTACGCGACGAGTGGCATTTTAAAGGTTTTGTGATGACGGACTGGGGCGGCGGTCGCAACTGGGTAGACGAAATGAAAGCCGGTAACGATTTAATAGAACCGGGCAAGCCAAGCCAAACCGAGGCGATCATCTCCGCAGTTCAGCACGATTCACTATCGGTAAAAGTATTGGATGAGAATGTGGAGCATATCCTCAACATCATCCTTAAGTCACCATCCTTTAAAAACTACGCTTACTCCAATAAACCCAATTTAAAAGCCCACGCAGAAATATCGCGGCAGGCAGCTACCGAAGGTATGATCCTCTTAAAAAATGAGGCTAATGCCTTACCATTTAAAGGCATAAAAAGTATCGCTACGTTTGGCAATGCCTCGTACAATACCATTGCAGGCGGTACCGGCAGCGGTGATGTAAATAAGGCTTACACCATTTCGGTGGTACAAGGAATCGCCAATGCTGGCTATAAACCAGATGCTGATATACAAAATGCTTACACCGATTATCTTAAACAGGAAAAAGCAAAAGCCCCGGTTGGCCGTCGTGCTCCCACCCCTGCCGAACTGATGATCGCCGATGACGTGATCAGTCAAAAGGCAGGCAATAACGATCTGGCCCTGATCACCATTGGCCGTAATGCAGGCGAGGGCTCCGATCGTAACCTGCAAACTAATTATAATTTAACTGATGCCGAAAAACAACAGATCAAAAAAATAGCTACAGCGTTTCACCAGCAGCATAAAAAAGTCGTGATCGTGCTTAACATCGGCGGCGTGATCGATATGAACGGCTGGACAGACGATGCCGATGCGATCCTGTTGGCATGGCAACCCGGCCTGGAAGCGGGTAACGCCATCGCTGATGTATTAAGCGGCAAGGTAAACCCATCGGGCAAACTGGCAACTACTTTCCCGGTAACCTATACTGATGTACCGTCGGCCAAAAACTTCCCGGGCACACCCGAAGGAAAACCTGAGCAAGTAATTTACGAAGAAGGCATTTATGTGGGATATCGTTATTATGATAGCTTTAAAATAAAACCGCAATACGAGTTTGGTTACGGTTTATCCTACACCAATTTTTCCATCGGCAATTTAAAACTAAGCGCGGCGGTATTAAGCAAAAGCATTACCGCTACTGTAACTGTTAAAAATACCGGAAGCGTAGCCGGGAAACAGGTGGTACAGATCTATGTAAGCGCTCCCGCCAAAACCATCGATAAACCCGAACAGGAATTGCGTGCCTTTGGCAAAACCCGGTTATTACAACCCGGCGAATCACAGGTATTAACATTTGCCATAACAGCTGCCGACCTTGCTTCTTATCATACCGACAAATCCGAGTGGGTTACCGATGCCGGCAAGTATGTTTTAAAAGCCGGGGCATCATCAAGGGATATTAAACAAACCGCTACTTTTTCTGTGTCCGCTCCTATCGTAACCGAAAAAGATCATAAAGCTTTCGAATCATCTGTCGCGATATCGGAATTGAAGAATAGATAATTAGATTATCGTTCTATTAAGAATACCCCTGCTTAAAACCCAGGGGTATTTTTTTTGCAGAAAAATTTGCGAAACCGAATGGTTACCTATATATTTGAAACCGAACGGTTACATAATATAAAACAAATGCGCAGAGACGTTTTTCAGGCAATAGTCGATCCCACCCGCCGGCAGATCATTAATATGTTGGCCAGTCAAAGCTTAAACCTAAACGCTGTGGCGGATAACTTTGATGTGAGTCGCCCGGCAATTTCAAAGCATATTAAGATTTTGGCGGAATGCGGCCTCATTACCATTAAACAGCAAGGTCGCGAGCGCTATTGCCAGGCTAACTTAAAATCGCTTAACCAGGTAGCCGACTGGGTAGACCAGTACCGTTTATTCTGGACCGGTAAACTTGATGCCTTAAGCGACTTCCTCGAAAAAGATAATAAACCATTAAAATAGAGAATTATGAATAACGAACCTTTTGTAATCGAGCGCACTTATAATGCCCCTGTTGAGAGAGTCTGGCAGGCCATTACCAACCGCGATCAGATGGAACAATGGTACTTTAAGCTAAAAGAGTTTAAGCCCGAAGTAGGATTTGTATTTGAGTTTGAAGGAGGCCCACCCGAAAAAATCTATGTGCACCGTTGCGAGATAACCGAAGTTATCCCTTATAAGAGGCTCACCCACAGCTGGAAATACGTAGGCTATGCAGGTGAATCTTTCGTAACCTGGGAACTGTTTAATGAAGGCGATAAAACAAGGGTGAAATTGACACACGCCGGGTTGGAAACTTTCCCTGTCGAAAACAAAGACTTTGCAGCATCAAACTTTGAGATGGGCTGGACAAGCATCCTTGGCGAATCATTAAAAGCATTTATAGAAAAAGCCTAAGCGTCATAACCGTTTGTAACTTAATTTATATATAGGAGCATCCGTAAAAACGGATGTTTTTGTATATTTTTGATCATGCTATTACCTCTAAACCGACCGATCTTTTACTGCTTCATTGCCATTATTTTACTCGCTGCCTGCCATACACAGCCAGGCACAAAAACGCCTGGGGCATCCGATCAAAGCTCTTATCATATTGGTTACGATGATAGTACCCTATACAGCAAATCTGCCCCGTATGTAATGCCTTATAACCGCATTATCAATCCGTCCGGCAGTACCATTTATTTTGGCGATGCCCGGTATGAAAATCATAGCCTTGACTGCAAACTAATACCCGGCCAACACATGCTGGCAGTTGAAGATCGATATGGTATTGCCATTATTGATACCAAAAGCAAAGAAGTCGCGGCGCGCTGGTCATATAACGATGAAAAACGCTTCTCGGGCTTAATGAGCACCTACTCCGGCATCCAGGTTGTGCAGCAATACGGCAAAACCAATATCTTCTGGAGCGCGGCCAGCAGCAAACAGTCGTTCGTAATGATAGCCAATTGGGATGGCGAACATCTCTTTTTCAAAAAATCTATCGCCTTTAAGGCCGAAGGCCTATCGCCCCTGGCTTTGCCAAACGAGTTAAGGATAATTGAAGAGAGCGGCGTAAATTATTTATACGTTGTACTAAACGGCAATAATCAGCTTATTAAAATGGGGCTGGATGATGAAAAAATTAAGTGGAAAGTATCAACAGGCGTGGCCCCATACGGACTAACTATCGCCAACGGCAAAGCCTTTGTAACCAACTGGGGTGGCTCAGAACCTACCGATACCGCCAGCCACGAAACCGCAGGCGTACCTTACGGCCATGCTTACACCGATCACCGTACCGGTGCCACCAGCCAGGGAACGGTTTCTGTGTTTGATACCCATACGGGCGCTTTGGTAAAACAAATACCTGTGGGATTGCATCCTAACGCCATTATCGCCAGTCCCGATCAAAAATTTTTATATGTGGCCAACGGTAATAGCGATAACGTATATGTTATTGATGCGACTAAATATACAACCGTCGATTCCATAAGCGTTAAACTCGACATAGGCGATAAAGGTTTTATAGGCGATTCGCCAAACGCGTTGGCCACCAGCGACCGCGGAACTATGCTTTATGTAGCCAACGGGATGGATAATGCCATTGCGGTAATAAAGTTAGGAGCTAATATAGCTACAAACGGTAAAGATGAAACTCTTGTTCAGGGTTTTATCCCAACGGAAGCTTATCCCGGTGGCCTGACAGTCGACAGGGATAACCTCTATATCTGTAACCTGGAAGGCGAAGGCGCCAGGATGAACAGTAATCAAATTAGCAGCCAGGCATCAAATACCGCAAAAAAATCGCGCGATATTCCCGAAACAGAGGCATTCAACTCGCACCATCAGGAAGCCACGGTTACCATAGTTGAAATACCAGATGGGCCAACACTGAGAGATTATACCGATCGGGTAAAAAAGCTTGGTTTATACTTTCGAACAGAGCTTTCGCGGCAGTTACCAAGAAAGAATGTTGCGACAAGGCCTGTGCCTGAAAGGATCGGCGAACCCTCGGTATTTAAACATGTGGTTTATATCATTAAAGAAAACCGCACTTACGATCAGGTTCTGGGCGATATGCCGCAAGGTAACGGCAACAAGCAATTGTGTATTTACGGCGATAGCGTTACCCCAAACCAACACCAATTGGCCCGCGATTATGTATTGCTTGATAATTATTACGCTTCGGGGAAATCATCGGCCGAGGGCCACCAATGGACGGATGCCGGCATGGTTAGCGATTATGTAGAAAAAAATGTGCGCGCCTGGTTCCGCAGCTACCCGCACGTACAAACCGATGCTTTGGTATATAACACAAACGGCTTTATCTGGAACAACGCGCTCGACCATGGCAAAAGCGTACGCATTTATGGCGAAGCCGCTACCCCGGTATTTGATGAAAAATTAGGCTGGAAACAGATCTATCAACTATATACCCAAGGCAAACCTTTTATATTCAATAACTACTCTACCATTGCGCGGGTAAGGCCAATTTTAGCAAAGGATTACCCTGGTTATGATACGCATGTGATCAACGATCAGATCCGCGCCGAGGCCTTTATTAAAGAATTAAAAGAATATGAAAGTAAACCCGGTGATCAATGGCCTGAGCTAATGGTTGTGGCCTTACCGGCCGACCACACCGGCGGTTTAAAACCAAGCCTCCCTACCCCACGGGCCATGGTTGCCGATAATGATTTGGCCCTTGGTCGCATTGTTGAAGCGGTAACCCATAGCCGCTTTTATAATTCGAGCGTGATTTTTGTTACCGAAGATGACTCACAGGATGGATGGGATCATGTGTCGGCCTATCGCACTACAGGTAACGTAATTAGCCCCTACTCGCGCTTACAGCGGGCGGTGCGTACTAATTACAATCAAACCTGTGTAGTACGCACCATCGAACAGATATTGGGCTTACCGCCGATGAATGCTGTGGATGCTACTGCCCTGCCCATGTTTGATGCCTTTAATAGCAAGCCCGATATGTACGCATATACTCATTTGGCGAACCGTATCCCGCTTGACGAAATGAATAAGCAATTATCCATGTTAAAAGGCCCGGCGTTATATTATGCCAAAATATCCATGCAACCAGCGTATAACCATATTGACGGCGGTAACGATGACCTGCTCAATAAAATGTTGTGGTTTGATGCCCGTGGTAAAAAGTCATATCCGGTAAATAAGGATAGAAAAAAGGATGGCGACGACGATTAATTGAGGTATTTGAACATCATTCCGTTTAAAACCAGAAACTTATTATAATTTTGAGCGGTTTATAACACATGGCAACACTCAGCCCTTCGCGCCAAAAGGCATTAATGCGCAAATACGCACGCAACGTCAAGTTTTTGATGATGTTTTTTAGTATTGGGTTGATTGTTGTGGCCTTACCCAAGCAGGCAAAATTTAGATACGAGTACGAAAAAGGTAAAATATGGAACCAAAAAGACCTGGTTTCGCCATATATCTTCGCCATACTTAAAACCGATGCCGAATTAGATGCCGATAAAGAAGCCGCGATAAAAAGCATTACCCCGCTTTACCAGTTCGACGAAAGTATAGCCAAGCAAAATCTGGAAGGTTATAAAACCGATTTCGAAATTAAATGGCGCCGGGCGGGTTTTAAAGAAGACCTAAAAGCCAAATACTTTGATGTTGGGTACAATCTGTTAAAAGAGGTGTATGACAAAGGTGTAATATCCTTAAATAAAAAGTATCAGAAAGAATCGCCCAATTACCGCATTAGTATATTACACAACAATGTTGCTACCGAAAGCAATACCGACCAGTTATTCACCCGCGAAGGAGCACTCAAATATATCGACGAAGCGATATCGCAATACAAAAACCTCGACAAAACCTTTTTGATGGGTGTTATCGAAGACAGATTGCAATACAACACCAACTTTGATGATAAATTAACCACCAGGCTTGAAAACGAGGCTGTTGATGGCCTGTCGCAAACCCGCGGCATGGTCGAAAAAGGCGAACTTATCGTAGCAAAAGGTTCGGTCATCAACCAGGAAACCTATCAAAAGCTGGCATCATTCAAAAAAGCGTTCGAGGATAACGTAAAAATTACCGGCGATCCGCGTTTGGTTTTATTAGGACAGATACTTCTGGTATCTATCGTGATAACCTTGCTCATGGTGTTCTTATACCTCTTCCGTAAGGATATTTATTATGATAACCGGCTGGTGAGTTTAATATTGCTGGTAGTTACCGCCATGCTGGCAACGCTGGCCTGGGCCATTCGCGCGCAGGTACCTAACCTCTATTACATCCCGTATTGTATCGTTCCTATCATTATTCGGATACTGTTTGATACACGCCTCGCACTTAATATTCACTTGTTGGTTGTATTGGTGGCAGGCTTTTTTGTACCTAACAGTTTCGAGTTTGCTTATGTTGAGATAACCGCCGGTATGGTAGCTATTTATAGTATCAAAAACCTGATCCGCCGCGAGCAGTTCCTCATATCTGCCTTAATTATTGTTGGCAATTACCTGGTGGCTTTCCTCGGAATATCGCTTATCCGCGAAGGCAGTTTTCAAAGTATCGATTGGACCGATTTTATGCCATTTGTAGTGAGCGTTTTGCTTACCCTTCTGGCTTACCCGCTGATCTATGCGTTCGAACGTGTTTTTGGTTTGACATCAGATATCAGCCTTATCGAGTTAACCAACACCAATGCACCTTTGCTGCGCAAGCTGGCATTTACCGCGCCCGGAACCTTCCAGCACTCATTACAGGTTGCGAACCTCGCCGAAAGCGCCATATATGCCATTGGCGGCAACGCGTTGTTAGTACGGGCCGGGGCGCTTTACCACGACATCGGTAAAATGGAGAACCCGCAGTTTTTTATCGAAAATCAAAGCGCGGGCTTTAATCCACACGATAAACTGCCTTATGAAGAGAGCGCTCAGATCATTATTCGCCACGTGAGTAAAGGTGTTGAAATGGCCCGGCGCGAAAATGTGCCCGAAATTGTAGTAGACTTCATCCGTACACACCACGGCAATACCCGTGTTGATTATTTTTATCAGTCGTATCTGAAAAACTTCCCCGAAAAACTGGTGGATGAGAATACTTTCCGCTATCCTGGGCCTATCCCTTTTTCCAAAGAAACAGGCGTTTTAATGCTTGCAGATTCCGTTGAGGCCGCATCTCGCTCATTACACGAGCCAAATGCTACAGCCATCGATGCGTTGGTCGACCGGATAATTGAGTACAAACTCGATCAGGAACAGCTGAAAGACAGCGACATAACTTTAAAAGATCTGGAAACGATCAAGATGATCTTCAAAAAAATGTTGATGAGCATTTACCATGTGCGAATAGATTATCAAAATCCCTAAATTTTTTTTTGATGGGATAGGCTAATTGCTATATTTGCAATCCCAAAACGGGGATATGTACACGGTACATAAATTGGTGAGGTGCCTGAGAGGCCGAAAGGATCAGTTTGCTAAACTGACGTACGGGAAACTGTACCGAGGGTTCGAATCCCTCCCTCACCGCTGAAAAATGCGCTAAAACACGTCAAAAGCCTGTAAATCAAATGATTTCAGGCTTTTGTTTTTTACCTACTCACCGCGAAAAACACCACTTTTTAGGCGAAATAGGTGCGTAATTCGGTGAGTAGCGTTCAAAAATTTACTACTCACCGAATAACTTGATAACATTCTGAATATCAAGCAGTTCAATCATTGAACATCTTGACCCGCTGTATCTGCAAAGCTATTTTTGTTTCACCTAATGTATTCAACATGAAGACAAATTTTAGCGTGCTTTTCTACATGAAAAAGCAAAAGAATTACTACGATGGCCCGGTAAGTGTGTATCTGCGTATTACCGTAGCTGGCCAGCGTGCTGAATTGGCGACGGCCCGCACCTGCCTGCCAGACGATTGGAATCCACAAGCCGGACGCGCAATGGGCAGTCGGCAGGAGATCAAAACATTTAATGCCCATCTCAACGATTTGCAACAAAAGGTTTACGAGGCCTATCGCCAATTAGCAGATGCTGGAGATCATTTCATATACCGGATATCACCGATACCGGTTTGATGGTGTACGCCGGTAAAGACCAGCACAAATACCATCAGGCTGCTGACAATGATCACCATATTCCTGGCTTTATCCGCGTACATTACGTTATAGCCGAATCAGCAGGCTCATGTAAAAACGGGTCATATTCAAATGGATATGATCCGCCTCGTTAACGTTTAAAAACATATTGGCATACATCAACACGAACGACGGCTTCAGCATTAGTGCCAGTTTGCTATAATTTTTATTTTTCATGGGTTATACAGTTTGAATGATCTGCGCCAGTTTACTGTCAGTGTTTATATCCCGCGGCCCGAATACGACCTTAACCACCAGGATGTAAAACATTTCAAGTGCTTTGTTGTTAAAGAGCCATTAAATCACCCATGATCACTACAGAGATTCCATTTGATCTTTCCTTGCTGGCTACTGCTGTAGAGGCTACCAACATGAGCTTTATCATTGCTGACCATACTGTACCGGATGATCCCATTATCTTTTGCAATACGGCATTTGAACGTTTGACGGGATACCGCCGCGAAGAAATTCTCGGACATAACTGCCGGTTCCTCCAGGGCGACGACCGTAACCAGCGGGCTTTGGATACCCTCCGGTCGGCGATCAAAACCGGAGCGGATTGTTCGCTGGTGCTCCGGAATTACCAGAAAGATGGCACGCCTTTTAAAAATGAACTCGTTATTTCACCAGTACGCAACGCCGCCGATGCGGTTACCCATCTGATCGGTATCCAGCGCGACCTTGCGGCTGCAATCTGCCCCATGAACTCACCGATCAGTTCCATCATGAGTGGCGTACGCCGCTCACCGTGGTTAAAACAGCGCTACAGATCCTGCAGCAGCGCGGGCTAACCGTTGATCCTGAATTTCTGAACCGGAGCCTTGAAGCGGCTATCCGCGCGATCGACCGGCTGGAGGCGCTTGCACGCAGGCAGCACTAAAACAATTGTATTTGGTTGCGCCCGGGTGTAACCTCTTCAAAATGGTATTTGCCTTTGATATGTCGGTTGAACCAGATGCCTTTGACCATGGTGGAGCGCATTTCTTTGAATACCTTTTCAGGTACTTTCAAATAATGATAAATCTTACCGGAATGATACACGATCTCCAGGGTTTCGCTGGCAGCGTCATAATGGTAAGATTTGATGACCGCGGATGGCATTACTTTGCGTTTTCGGGAATTTCCTCCAGGTGATGCTCAAAATGTATGCGTGCCTGCTTCAGGCCGGTCGCAATGGCCTCGCCTTCATTGCCGGTCGTTTTTAATACTTCGTTAGCGATCTCTACGGCTTTTTCGCGCAGGTATTTAGGTTGATTTTTATATGATGGGGGGTAATCTCCGTGGTACCAGGGCATGTTTCCTCCTTTTTACCGCGATTTAGTCCAAATGCCGTGCCAATACTAATTCTGCCTGTTTAGCTTCCATGCTTAGGGTGGTATGCGGAACCGCCCGCAACCGCTCTTTGGGAATGAGTTTGCCGGTGCTGCGGCAAATGCCGTAGGTGCGGTTTTCGATTCGTGTTAACGCGGCTTCAAGTTGTTCGATAAATTTCTTTTGACACGCGGCCAACTGGTTGATGTGCTCTTTTTCAAAGGTTGCCGAGCCATCTTCTAAGGCCTCGCCGGCGATGGCGGGATCGTCACCGTTGGTATTGGCGCAACTAAGGGTATCCGCCAGCTCCTGCAGTTCTTCGCGTGCAGTTTGTATCTTTTCCAGGATCAGTTCTTTGAACTCCATGAGTTCCGTATCGGCGTATCTCGTCCTGATATTTTCTGCTATCATATTTTTAGATCAGGCGACCGGGTTAAGATAAAAGGTTTTAAACAGTGGGTTATTTTTAATAAAAGCAAAACGGCCAACAGTCTTGTCGCGATGTTTCGCCAACAACTTAACTAATTTTTCTTCGGCAGCGGTCCACCTTTTGCCGGCATTTAACGGAATGATCTTCATGTGCTGGTTCATGCGATAATCATGCCAGAGCGCGACGATTTGCTTCTGTCAGGACCTGATAACCAAGTCCCGCAAAAACAGCAAAGACAATATGTGCCGGAAGCAACTGTACATAATAGCGGTCAAATCGCAGTAAAGGCGGCAGCGGATGTAGTTTGAAGGTGGTTTTCCAGATGCCAACGGCGAATAAACCGCTTAGCGCCCCAACCCAAAGCATGTCTTTTATGGCTGGTTTGATCTTATGGCGGCGCCAGAGTTCTACATAGACTGCAACGAAGAGCAGGCCGACGCCGTAATGCCCGAGCCAGCCGAGTGCTCGGCTTTGTTTTTTGTCCAGTTTAGGCAACAAGCGGTGCGCCAGTTGGCCCAGGCGTTCGGGTTCGCTATAGTTCTCTTCCATAGCGGCGGAGACCAGGTAACTGAACAAGGTCATAAAGGTGGTTCCAGTGATACCGGAAAGGAAGATTTCTTTTTTCATGGCAATCAGGGCGGCCTTAACGGCCGCCCATAAGGGTAATTATTCGGTTTCGGACGCGGCGGCTTCATTCACATAATTCTCGGCTACCTGAGTCAGCAGGCTGTCGGCGTTCTTTTCTTCCGCCAGGGTCTCGTCCAGCAGGCTTTGCGCCTCGCTAAAACCCAGTGTGCCTGCTAATGTACGGAGGGTACCGTAAGAGGCGATCTCGTAATGCTCCACTTTTTGCGCGGCGGAAATGATGGCGACATCGCGCACTTCAGTGCCTTTGTCGGTATCCGATAAAAGTTCAGTGGCTTCCTTCAATAGCCCTTCCATAGCCAGGCATTTCTTAGCGGCCGCTTTTTCGCCCACCGCTTCAAAGACGCTTTCCAAGCGGGTTACGTGGCCTTTAGTTTCTTCCAGGTGGGTAGTGATCGTCTGTTTGAGGTCCTCCGAGGTGGCGCCTTTGATCATTTTAGGCAGGGCGCTTACTAAGTGTTTTTCGGCCCAGTAGATGTCTTTTAATTCGTCCACGAATAATTCTTTCAAAGCGCTTTCGGCTTCTGCTGAACGGCTGGCAGCTGCCGCGGCCGTTTTTTTGCTGTTTTTGGTTGGCATGATGTTAAAAATTGATGTTTATGATGTTGTTATTTGTTTTGCTTTTTGATGGCACTGATCTCGCCGTTTCGTTCCATGTAGACCTTGTCAATTTGAGCCATGTCTTCCGTCAGCGCAGATTTGCGCACGCCCTGCATGAGGTCCTCGCGACAAACCAAGGCTTTTTTCATCGTATCGTGCCGGAATTTGCCCCATTCGAAAAGCACCATTTTATTACCTTCGATGAAACGGCCGAAGGCCGGGTGGCGGGCGATCAGCCAGCCGACGAGGCGGTGGAGCAGGACGATCACAAAGCAGCAAGCCACTACCGGTACGAAATCCGATGCGCCGACGACGGCACGGCTCATGATGGCGCCCAGCGAAATGCTGATGATATTATCCAGCGGGGTATGCAGCCCAAAGGAACGGCGGCCGGAAATGCGGATGAGGATCAGGGCGACAACGAAGATGACGATCCCGCGGTCGCTCATTTGTAAGGCGTTAAGGTCCTTGCCTTCGCCAAATAAAGTGGTTAATACTGTTTTCATGGTAATAATGCTGCGGCCTCCTCCGCGTTTAACCGGGCAATTACCCGGAAAGCCTTACCGGCCTGTTGGTTATAGTTCCTAAAAAAATGTTCGAGCTGGTCAATGATATTGTCCGGCAGATCAGTGATCGTATGAATATCCGGGAATTGTTGTGATACCGTTGGCACTCCTAAAAAACGATCGTTCCGCATCGTTTGTCCATCCCGTTCGGTTTGCTCGGCTTGCAAGGCACCGATCAGGCGGCATTCGATCAGGCAACCGGGAAAAGTCGCACTTTCCGCGATCACAATGATATCCAGCGGGTCGCCGTCCTCGCCTTTGGTGCCCGGGATCATGCCGAAATCAAAGGGGAACACCAGCCCGGCAGGCAATACCTTGCTCAGGCGGAAACGTTGTTCCCGCAGGTCGAAATCAAACTTTTGATGATGGCCTTTCGGGCATTCGACCATGGCGGTGATGAGCTTAGGCTGTTCCATATTTTCCTCCTTTATAATCTTTCAAATAGCTTTTATAATATTTTCTGATGGTATTGGCGTAGTGCTGCGCATAGGTGATTACCTTCTCCTGCCAGCCCTGGTCCAGGCCAAAAGCCATCAGTTCATCAATGGTGCCCGAACCCTGCATGCCGCCGCTGCGCAATTGGGCCGAAGCAGTGAGCGCCGCCATATCATCCACCACCTGGTACATGTCGCGGTAGTCCTTTTTCAGGAGCTTGAATTTGATGGTGTCCTTGACGGGCTGCAACTCCTGGATCATGAAGGCGTCGCCCCGGAAAACGGTCGTGCTTAAGAGCGCCGCCGGCACGTTTTGCATCCGTTGCTGGATGCCGATCACCCGCGCAGCTTCGTTATCCCATTGCAATTGCTGTACATGTACATAGGGCTGTACAGAGGAAGGCCGCGCCTGCTTCATATCCAGCAGCAGGTATTTGTTTTTGGTATTGGTGCTTTTCAGCAGAAATAAATAACGTTTCACGCCAATGCTTCCGGTACCGGCCAGGCGGAACACGGCACTGATCACCTCGTAGTTATAGGGCCCGTCGCTGCTGGTCTTGATCCATTCATTGATATGGTACTTCAGTTCATGGCGCAGCTTTTTATCCAGCTTAAAATGCCGCTCATCTTCCAGCGAGAGCATGATGCGCTTTTTCTTGCTGATGGTCCGTTTTTTCAGCAGTTCCTTTTCCCCGCTTTTCGCGGCGGAACGCAGGAAGTCACAGACGATGCCTTTGGCCGTTCTCGGTTCGATGCTCAGGGCTTTGCCTTTAGCCAGCGTGGCGGAATAGGTTTTAACAAAAAGCTGCGCCATTTTCAACGCTTTTTCGGGTTCGATCTCCAGGTTGTCAAAAGCGATAAATATGCTAGTGACCATGCGCACGACCTCGTAGGCGGCCGGTGCCAATACGGCTTCGTCAAAATCGTTCAGGTCAAAATAGATCAGTTTGTTATCACCTTTATAACTACCAAAGTTCTCGATATGCAGGTCGCCGCAGATCCAGGCCAATGGAGAAAGTGGCAGCGGTTCAGCAGCCGTGAGGTCCTCATAGAACAAATGACAGGTACCGCGAAAGAACCGGAAGGCATTTTCGGCCATGGCCTCGTATTTCAGTTGAACTTTTTCGGGCAGCAGTTCCTGGTTAAAGCCGGTCAATCGTTCGTAGAGTGTTTTCATTTCCTTTTGGCGTAGCGTTTGGATTTACGGGACTGGTTCTCCTGGGCGGCATCGATGGAATGCGTACTCGTCAGGTCGCTTTCCTGCTGTGCCAGTTCAGACAGCCGGATATAGAATTTGTACAGGTGGTCAAGTTCCTCTTCGGTCAGGTCCTCGATATTGACCATGCGGTTGCTGGTGCCTTCGTGCGAGGCCAGCAGTTCGTTTAACTTCAGATGGATGGCCTTGGAATCCTTGTTCTGCGCTTTCTGGATCAGGAACACCATCAGAAAGGTAATGACCGTCGTGCCGGTATTGATGATGAGCTGCCAGGTCGCCGAATATTTGGCGGCAGGGCCAGTGGCTGCCCAGATCACCACAACAGCAACCGCGATGATAAAGGCCGCGGAACTGCCGGTCGCGGCGGTCGCCCAATTGGAAAAACGCTCAAAAAAGTTCTTTTTCTTTTTCATTCTAATCCTCCTACTTTAATGCCTGCGTCTTTTAAACCCTGTAATACCGCCTGTTGCAGGATCAGTTTGGTATCCTCGTAGCCATGCGCCTGCACCCAGACGTTGATGGCCAGTGTAAAGCTATCGGCTTCCAGCAGGGAGATCCCTAAGCGGCGTTCGGGTGTTTTCAGATAGCGTTCGTCCTGGTCAATAATTTTGTTGATCACCGCGATCGCCTGGTTAATATCCACCGCATTGCTGAATTTATAGTAGATATCCAGCCGGCGGACACCTTCGCGGCTGATATTGATGATCATGTTATTCGAAAGCAGGCTGTTCGGCAGAATGACCGAGCGGTTATCGTAGGTCGTGACCAGCGTATAAAAGATCTGGATGGAGGTGACGGTGCCTTCGATACCCTGGGTCACGATGTTATCGCCGACCACGAAGGGTTTCAGCAGCATAATGAGGATGCCGCTGGCAAAGTTTTGCAGGGTGCCTGATAGGGCCAGCCCGACGGCAACGCCGAAAGCGCCGACCAGCGCGGTGAACAGGGTCATCTGTATGCCCATGATCTGCATTACGCCGAGGATCAGCAATAACCGTAAGGCCACGCCGATAAGGCTTAGCAAAAACGGTTTTAAGGTCGGGTCGACTTCCTTTTTGTGCATGCCCTCGTGCGAACGGTTCTGTATCCATTTGATCAAACGGAGGCCCACAAACAGCACGAACATCCCGAGCAAAAAGCGTGGCCCGTAATTGATCAGCCAGGCATAGGCGGCGTTATAAAATTTCCCGATGTTCATTTCCAGTCAATATGTATTTCGGCGTCGCCGGGCACTTCGTATTCGAGGTTGCCGCCGGGAGCTGGCTTATGGTTAAGTTTTTCTTTTTTGTTCAAGGTGACGGTCAGTTCCGGCAATTTTTTCTGCCCGGTCTTGACGATCATCAGGCGGCAAGTCAGCCGTCCGTCACCTGCAAGCCGGAACGTTGCCGGCTTGTGCTTTTTGGCGGAAAAACCATAGGTGGGGTAATCCGTGTAGATCATCATGCCGACTTCGTCCACCTGCATATAGTGGCGTGGCAGGATACCAAAAGCATTACCCGCACCATAAACCTCCTGACCAACATTGCCGGACTTTTCCCATCCGTCATGTAAATCCTCCAGGGCGATCCAAAGTTCAGGGTCCACCTCGCCGGTTTTGACTTCTTCGGACAGCATGTCTTTGGGCAGCATGGTGGGATAATAGTATACCGCGCGTTCGACTAAATAGCGTATATATTCCGCTAACAATAACTTGACCGAAGGCTCGATGTCCACGCCCTCGGCATGGCGCAGATAATCATGGAAAGCGCAAAAGACTTCCTGTTCTTCATAGACGGCCGTATAAGGCGCATCGCTCAGCGGAAACAGCGCAAAGAAAGTCGGCAAGTTCCTGCCGTAACCATAGTTACAATCCCAAAGCTGTGTATTCTTTAACACATTGGCGATGGCCAGGTAGCTGAGGTCCAGATAAACCTGCTTTTTGGTGATTTTATACAAACGCAATAATGCACCGGCTGAAAAGGCAGTGTTATTGGCCTGGTAGAACAAATCAAATCCAAGGCCCTGTAAACGTTGTGCGCTGCGTTCGGCTTCGGCCAGGTATTTCCGGTCGCCGGTGAGTTCCCAGGCTTGTAATAAGACATGCGCGTACAGGCCGGGTACATCCTTTTCGCCGCCTTTGCCCGGTTGTGTCTCGGCTTTGACCACTTCTAAGGTATCCATTTTATAAAATACCGGCCAGTTATAATCGAAATGATGTGCTACTTTGATGGCGAAGGGCAAAGAGTCCAGGAAGAGTTTTTCCGCGGCTTTGTCGCCTTTAAGTGCCAGGCGGGAAAGATTGAGCAAAGGGTGCTGTAAGTACCACGAGTCCATGACCAGCGGCTGCTTTTGCTCCTCTTCACCTTTGAGTTTATCGGCGGCTTTGGGGTGCCAGCGCATGATGGTACCATATTTTTCATCGAAGAAAGCAGGCAAGCCATTTCTGATCTTTTTCATCACTGCCAGTTGCTCATCGCTCCATTCCACGTAGTCGAGCAGCGGTAAGAGTACCGCCAGTTGTACCATGATCTCCGGGGGGGTGACATAGTCGCACACATAAGCGTTAAAGTAATGGTTACCATCCACCTGCGACCAGCAGCCCGGGCTATCCTGCAAGTCAAAAAGCCCTTTTTTGAGGATAACCGGCCAATCTTTATAGGAGGTAGCTGGTTTAGGTAAGGCAAGGTAGATCGTGGCGAGCAGATCTATATATTGTTTGATCATCGCCGGTTCGTCCGCAGGTACTTCTTCAGAAAGCGCTAAATAAGCATCGCTGATGATATACTTCTGACCGGCTTGCAGTGG
>Ga0209026_1000304_pt1 | contig 53704 bp, 58 predicted proteins | sample AraplaCL_Col_mCL_FD_184262 | JGI IMG/M metagenome (GOLD analysis project Ga0209026, IMG submission 184262) | Arabidopsis root microbial communities from the University of North Carolina, USA - plate scrape CL_Col_mCL (SPAdes) (version 2) | ecosystem: Host-associated > Plants > Roots >... | reverse complement strand
ACCAATATAAAGTTTTTACCGCTGTCGGTATCATCCGCGAAAGCGTAAACATTCTCCACCGCTAAAAAGTAAACCAACCCTGCCACTAAGGGGATAGCTAACAGGTAGCTGAGTTTTTTGGCTGTCGCCGACCGTTTGCCGAACAGCATTTGTATGCGCGTTTTTAAACCATAAGCGCTAAACTGGTTACCGATGCCCACCCTTGCCGGGTTGCTTAGTTTAAGCAACAACCCCGCGTAATCTTTGGAGTCGTATTGAAGCGCCAAATGCCTGTCCACTTCAAACTCGTGCGATTGGTGCAACGCTTTCGAAAACAGGTATACAAACGGATTGAACCATAGCACGGCCTTTAATACTTCGGTAAACAAATTGTCGGCAGTGTGCCCAAGGCGGGCGTGTACCAGTTCGTGGCAAATTACCTGCTCTTTTTCATACTCGTTTAAACCTGCCGCATTTAAAAATATATATTTGAAAAACGACGAATTACTATTTGACCGACCCTCAATCAGCCGGTAACCATTTTGCTTTTCGCCATATTTAATGGCTTTAAATACAATGCCGCCAAGCGCCATTAAAAGCTTTAATAGCAGCAATCCTGCAATTGTGCAGTAAGCTACGTCAGCAACAAGCATCCAATCGGTATGGTGTTGTGGCTGTTGCGCAATAAAAATAGGATCAGCATCATCTGTTATTGTTCTATCGCTTGCGTTGATGATTAGTGGCTTACGATCCGGAGTTGGTAGAGTAGTTTGGATGTTAATGTGCAATAAGGGTATCAGCATACTAATTATCAACGCCGATAATAAGTACCAACGGTTAAGCGTGAAAAAGGTAAGCTTGCTGAACAGCATACGATATACCAGGTAAAAAGCCGCTGTGCAGCCGCTTACTTTAATCAAGTAGATGAATAGTTCCATAATTATTGCTTGTTAATTAGGTTTTTAATGCTGTTGATATCGGCCTCGCTCAGATTTTCTTCTTTTACCATAAACGAAAGCAGGCTTTGCGCCGAACCGTCAAAATACTCGTTGAACAACTTACCGAAACTGTGCTTACGGTAATCAGCCTTGTTAATGAGCGGGAAATACTCGTAGGTTTTACCATAAGCTTTGTAACCAACATAGCCTTTCTTTTCGAGCAGGCGCACCACAGATGAGATGGTGTTGTAGGGTGGCTTCGGCTCATCGGGCAGTTTTTCAATAATATCTTTGACAAATGCCGATTGCAGATCCCACAGTATCTGCATAATGCGTTCTTCGGTTTTGGTTAGCTCTTCCATAAATCAAACTTAAAACTTATTTTTCAGTTTTAAAACTGTTTTTACAGTTATTAAACTTATTTTCCAGTTTAAAATCATAAATAACTGATTATCAAAATGATTATTTACAAATCAACCTATGCTTCTATTGTTAGCTATTGACAAGATCAAGGATCTTTATGTAATCAAACGTCCAGGGTATTGTCAGGCTATCTTCATTATAACCGTTCCAACGTAACATTCTTCTTGAAAATCAATCATAACCAAACTTTTTTACCGTTATTCAACTTGTTATAGACGAGGCTGACCGGCGGTTTATTGGATACTTGATTTTTTATTTAAGTTTGTATTTTATTTTAGTGCAATGGAAATAGTTGATTTTATAATAGGCGCGGTTTTAGTGCTTTATATAGTACGTTTATTACTCCGTATGTTTTCGCGCATGTTGTTAAATGGCCTGGTAAACAAGGCACAGCAACAGGGACAGCGTAACTATCAGCAAAGTACCAGCCGCCCGGCAGATGGCCGCGTTAAGGTTGATTATGCCCCTAAAACAAAAAGCCAGATACCCGATTCGGAAGGTGATTTTATCGACTACGAAGAAATAAAGTAAATATGCTTCCGGAAGAAGTTTATAAGCGCCGGCATTACGGAACTCCCCAGTCATTTTTTTTGATCATAGCTAATTACGTGGTATTTGTACTGGCGATGGAGTTTTTTGCTACCTGTACCATTATAAACTCTTTTTTCTGGATCACCCTGGGTGTATTAGCTGCCTATAATTTTTATTCGATACGTCGCGAACGCGAAGAATACGATAAAGCCCGGATTATTGCCTATGTGATCAGTTTAGTGGGCCTGGTACTGTTATTTTTTGTATTAAGGGCCGGTGCCCAGCACTGTTAAACCGCCGGCGCTAATTAAATATTTCTTTTCCCGCCTAAATTCCTATTTTTGAAAATCATATCTCAAATTTAATGAACAATTGGTTTAAACAGAATGGCATTCATTTGGCCATTGGCGCGCTCTTTTTAGTGATCTCTTTCTTTTATTTTACACCTGCTTTTCAGGGCAAAGTACTTAACCAGGGCGACGTATTGCACGCAACCGCCATGTCGAAAGAGGTAAGCGATTACCGGGCTAAAGATACCACCATACTCTGGACGAACCAGTTATTCGGCGGGATGCCGACTTACCAGATATGGGTGCCTTATAGCAATAACATCACTACTTATGTTATCAGGGCGCTAAAAGCAACCTTCCCGGTGCCGATCGATACGGTCCTGCTGTTTCTGTTTGGCGCATACCTATTGTTCTGCGTTTTAAAACTAAACCCATGGCTCGCGGCCGCGGGCGCTATAGCGTTTACCTTTTCATCGTACAATATTATATTGTTAGGCGCAGGGCACGCCAACCAAGCGTTTGCCATCGCGTTTTTTGCACCTATACTGGCGGGTATTATTCTCACCTTACGGGGGCGTTACCTGCTTGGCGGAGCTTTAACGGCTTTCTTCTTGGCGATGGAGCTAAGGGCCAATCACATCCAGATGACCTATTATCTTTTGTTAGGTATTGCCATATTGATAGGTGTTGAGCTTTATCATGCTATTAAAGGTAAAACCACTAAAAGCTTTTTTACCGCTATTGGCTACTTAGCAGTAGCTACTTTACTGGCTGTCGCGGTAAACGCGTCGATGCTGTGGAGCACTTATGAATATGGTAAAGAAAGTAACCGCGGGCAATCAAACTTAACAAGCCGCGCCGCAACACCGGAGCCAAGCAACGGTTTAGGCCGCGATTACGCCTATACCTGGAGCCAGGGTGTTAGCGAATGCTTAACATTTTTAGTTCCGGATTTATACGGCAGCCCGGGCGATGGTGCTATAACTCAAGACTCAAAAAGCGTACAAGCTTTAAGCGAGCTTCATGCAGATCCGGCGCAGATACAAAACTTTGCAGGCTCCGTTTTATACTGGGGCGAGAAGCCATTTACGGGGGGGCCGTTCTACTTTGGTGCAGTGATCTGCTTTTTGTTCGTTGCCGGTTTACTCATCGTTAAAGACAGGCTTAAATGGTGGCTGGCAGGTACCGTACTATTAGTTATGTTGCTGTCGTTTGGTAAAAACTGGCCATACGTATCCGACTTTTTCTTTAATCATTTCCCGCTGTACAATAAATTCCGTACGGTTGAATCTATATTAACAGTAGCAACATTATGCTTCCCGATTTTGGCATTCTTAGCTATCCGCGAAATTATCGCCACCGCCAACAAGGCCGAGATCTTAAAAAAGGTTTATATTGCATTTTATATTACCGGGGGCTTATGCCTGCTTTTAGCATTAGCGCCTGATTTATTCCTGTCATTCAGAGCAAGCAACCACCAGAACTTTATCGATGGCCTTACTCAACAGTTTGGTGGCAACAACGCTGTTGCCAATTCATTCGCCGCCGGTTTGGTGCAGGATCGTATCTCGATCGCAAAAGCTGACGCATGGCGCTCATTACTATTCGTTGTACTTACTTTTGGTATCGTATGGGCATTTGTTAAGCAAAAGATCAACGTAACCGTACTATCTATAGCTTTACTGACAGTTGTTTTGATCGACCTTTGGACTGTAGATAAACGCTATTTAAAAGACGATAGCTTTGTTGCCAAAGAAGATATGCAACAGCCAAAACCACGTGAGGTGGATAATCTGATCTTACGGGATCCAGATCCCGATTACCGCGTGTTTGATATGGCGGCGGCTTCCGGCAGTCCGTTTACAGATTCGTTTGCATCGTTCTTCTACAAATCGGTTGGTGGTTACCACGCTGCTAAACTGAAGCGTTTTGATGAGTTACAGGAAAGGCAATTTAGCGGTAGTATTAACCAGGATGTGCTGGATATGCTCAACACCAAATACATTATCACCGCTGATCCTAAAACCCAGGCGGTAACCATGCATGCAAACCAGACCGCCTGCGGCCATGCCTGGTTTGTAAAGAGCGTAAAATTTGCCGATAATGCCGATGCAGAAATGCAGGCCATCAGCAGTTTTAACCCTAAAGATGAAGCTATAGTTGATAAACAATACAAAGGGCTGATAGAAGAAAAGCAAACCGCGTTGGATACTCTGGGCAGTATAAAACTGGTAAGCTATAACCCCGACCACATGATTTATCAAAGCGGTTCGGTAACACCACAGGTAGCCGTATTCTCTGAGGTTTACTACAAAGAAGGTTGGAAAATGTATATAGACGGTGTAGAGAAACCCTACTTCCGTGCCGATTGGTTATTGCGCGCCGCGCAGATACCGGTTGGTAACCACAAAATAGAGTTTATATTCCACCCGGCGGCATACTATACCGGCGAGAAGATATCGCTGGCAGGTTCAATACTACTGGTGCTTGCATTGGGCGGCGCTTTCTTTGTGGAGAATAAGAAGAAGGTTGTGAAGCCAGCTGCGAAGGCTTAAAAAACACCCTGGCGTATAACGCCAAGAATTGAAACCTTTACCAGATTTGAGTTTGGTAAAGGTTTCTTTGTTTTTCAGAAAATAAGGGCGTTTCCCTTTGGGCCGCGCTTTCCGCTCATACTACACGGGCCTTAGTCACAGGCTGGTATCCGCTGCAATCGCTAACGCATTTTAGTGCTGAGACGCAACGGGGATCAACCACTTCGCAAACCAATCCAAAGCCATTTGAACATGGTATTCTGGTGTTGTGTGGCCGAGTTTGGGAGCCACGTCTATCTTTAGCTTATCAGCATTAGAGTTGCCATAAGCAGCTTGTGCCGATGCGAAAGCGATCTTTGCGCCGGGCAAAGGATTATTGCCATCGTTCTCGGTACTTAAGATAAGTAATGGCCTGGGTGCTAAAAGACGTATCATCGACGGGCAATCAAACTCGCCGGTAATACCCGGAAGCAGTTTATCCCAAACGGCTTTAATATTGTGCTGGTTTAAAGCGGTATCCCCTAAATCTTTTGCCGCCTGCAAATGCGCTCCTTTGATAGTGCCTACCCGGCCCTGCCATCTGTCGTGCTCCAGCGACCATTTAAAACTTTGCACCGAAATATCGGGCACGGCAACTTTGATACGCGGATCGACAGAGGCAGCCATCCAGGTTTCTATGCCCCCCATCGATATGCCGCCCATACCCAATCGGTTAGCATCAATATCCGGCCGGGTACACAGGTAATCGGTAACGCGCCACAGGTCGTAACTGGTATCCCATAAAAAGGGATGCGTTTGACGGGCCTTGTCGGTATTTTCCCATGCGCGGGTAGCCGCTTCAACATATTCCTTCGAACCGTGTGCGCCTCCGGCGATACGTTCGCCGTGAAAACGTGCATCAATAGCCACACCTATGATGCCGCGTTTGGTCAATTGATAAAGTATGCCTTTAATACGGGCCTCGTCCTTTTTGCCGCCTGTACCATGGAGAAATATCACGGCCGGTAGTTTGGCCTGTGGTGATATTGGTTTGTAAATCAGCATCGGCACTTTCTCGTCCTTTTCGCTGTAAATGTAGCCACGCTCAATAATCACCGAATCGGTTTTGGTAATTTGAAAAAAAGGTTTGGGGTCGACGCGTGGGCGGTCGAGTATTTTTTTAAAATCGGCAGCTACCTGCGCTGGTGGCGGATAGTTTTCGGTTTGGGCAAAAGCGCCGAAGCAAAAAAACAGAGCGGTTATCGCGCAAAGCCAATTATTTTTATTGAACATAACAGACAGGTTTATAGATACAAATATTGTTTATTGGATCGATATAAAGGTGATGCAGGTTAAAATTGTTACGGTTTGATGTAAGCCGGCGCCGTAATACCCCCTGCAAATAGCCGGATTTGCACCGTACATGCTGACAAGTGTTACCGCTATATTTGCTTAAACCAATTAAAAAATAAACGCTATGCAAAAGATAACCCCGTTTTTATGGTTCGACAATAATATTGAAGAAGCCATTGATTTTTACACTTCGGTATTTAAGAATACCAAAGTGTACAACATTAACCATTTGCCGGGTATGGGCGATAAAGCATTTTCTGCAACATTTGAGCTGGAAGGGCAACAATTTATGGCATTGAACGGCGGCCCGCAGTTTAAGTTTACCGAGGCGATATCGTTTTATATCAATTGTGAAGACCAGCAGGAGATAGATTATTACTGGGGAAAGCTGACAGCAGACGGCGGTGCAGAATCGCGCTGCGGATGGTTAAAAGATCAATTTGGCCTGTCGTGGCAGGTTATACCGGCAAACCTGGGCGAACTGATGCATAATGCAGATCCCGCGAAAGCGAAAAAAGTAATGGACGCGCTGATGCAAATGGGTAAACTGGATATTGCGGCGCTTGAAGCGGCAGGGAAATAACTGATGAGAAGATTTGACAACTTTTAAAAAGTTGTCAAATCTATAACGCTATAACAGCTTCCCGATCGGTGTAAACTTTTCGAAAACGGCTTCGGTATGGGGCGCGTCTTTGAGCTCGTCGGTCAGGTCCTGCCCTGCCCAATGCTCATAATGCTTGCCATTGCGCCATAAGCGGCTTTCGGTAACATCATAAATAAGCCCCAGGTATGCCACCCATATCTGGGGCTTATCCTGACCATTGCGCAGTGCAAGCTGACTTTTGGTATAAGTGGGCAGGTTATCCATTGGTGGCTTGCTTGCGCGATTTAAAATATTCAAAAAAACCGACGTTCATCAGCAGCAGCGCCATCAGGTAAAAGTGATCTTCGAAAGGAATGGTCCAAACCCTGTCGCCTATGGTTTGGGTTTTGCTGTATAATACAACAGGGATAGAGGTAAGCGCGCCATTGACCATATAAAACGGGATAAGCGCCACGATGTACATGATATAGAACCGGTTAAGCCAGCGCCGCCTTAAAACGTATTCGAACAAAACAACCAGCACCAGCAATAAGCTGAATGTAACCAGGGGATATAGCTTTTGCCAATGAAAGATGAGTACCAAAATAGATAATACCACCATTGCGCCCGAAATCACCTCGCTCACCATATCGCTCAGCATGTATTTAAGGTAATGATTAAGGCAAGCGTAAATAAATATACAGGCAAAGGGTACTGTTAAAAAAAACAGAACTTCTTCGATCGGAAGTTGGTAAATGCTAATGCCTAAAATGTATTTAGGGTTAAAACTCCATACGCCCTTAACGGTAAACAATACATCCCACACCAAAAAAAACAAACCGGTAATAGCCATACCCGGCAAAATGTATTTCCAGCTTTTGTAAAACGCCACCCGCTTATCAAACGATAAAGCCACCGGGAATACGATGGTTAAAAAATTGATGAGCAGGTAAGTATATTTCACGATATAGCGGCTAAGTGTCTACGCAGCGTTTCGATCTCAGCGGCTGTGCACTGTTTCGAATCTATTAAAAATTTAATGATCTGGATAGTCAACGGTCTATTGGCGGTGCCATAATTACGATCATTTAGCTGGTGAATCATTTCATCCCTATCGGCCGCCAGGTTTTTATTATAACCTAAAAAACCAGGCACATTATGCTCTATAGAAAACCGTAGAAACCGGATCTCGATGTTATGCGGATCGGAATCGGCAGCTTGCTTTAAAACTTTTTCGGCAGTGCTTAAATACTTAAGCTTGCTGTAAGGGTTCCAGCTGTGCTTGGCTTTTAATCCATCTAAAATGCCTAAATAGGCCACGTAAACTGGCGGTTTATTACTCACTTTATCTAATGCGGTATATAACGAATCGGTGGTTTTGCTGCTGTTAAGGGCAAGTACTACTTTTTGCCGCAGCTGTTTTAACTCCGGTGGTGAGTCGTTTTGGCCATAACTGTTAAATGGGAAGCATAGTAAAACAAGCACAATGAGTTGCTTCATATTTTATTGAGTTTTTGTTGCATAACAGCTTTAAAGTATAACGCCGTTTTTTGCGAATCGGATACGCGGATACGCTTTTGCAGGATGACATCGGCCGGCGTGTTTTTTATCTTGTTAAATAGCTCAAGATAATACACATAGGCTATATATACGCCAAGTTTTGTACCTCGCGGTAATTGTTTAATGCCGGCAAGGGCATCGTCAAAGTCGATTTTAATATCCGCTTCTATGGCCTTTTTATCGCTTTCGCTGAAATGGTTAAAATCTACGCCAGGAAAATATACGCGGCCACGATCTTCAAAGTCGGATTTAAGGTCCCGTAAAAAATTGATCTTCTGGAAAGCCGAACCCAGGCTGCGCGCTTTTGGTAACAATGCATTGTACAGGGCGTGATCATCCTCGCAAAAAACACGCAAACACATCAGGCCAATAACCTCCGCCGAACCATAAATATACAGATGATAACCCTCGTCGTTATAAGCGGTTTTATCCAGATCCATTTCCATCGAGAGCAAAAACGCTTCTATCAAGTCAGATTCTAAACGATATTGATCAACCACGATCTGGAACGACTGTAAAACCGGGTTAAGGCTGATACGCTGTTTGATGGCTTTAAATGTCTCCTCACGAAAACCGGCGATCAATGCCGCTTTATCCTGATCGTGAAAGGTATCTACAATTTCATCGGCATAGCGCACAAAACCGTAAATGGCATAAATGGCATTACGAAAGCGTTTATCAAAAGCTTTAATCCCCAGGCTAAACGAAGTGCTGTAGTTATTGGTTATCAGCTTACTGCATTCAAAGCAGGTTTTATTAAACAGGTCTATTTGATCGGGCATGCTGTTTACAAATTTAGCCATTAATTGCACATATCCTTTACTGTACAGTTCGCCAAGGGATAACGTTCAAAAAACACAAATATGTCATAGTTTATTATTTTGGATGAGCGGATATATATTATACCTAACTTGCTTTATCAAAATCATTTAACATGAAAAAGTTATTGGTATTACTCACCGTTTTTAGTTTCGCATTTGCTGCTACCGGCCTTGCGCAAACTACGATGCCAACTTCTGAAAGCGTTTTAAAACAGGCTTATGCACAGGCCGGTAAAGAAAATAAAAAGGTAATGCTCCTATTCCATGCTTCGTGGTGTGGTTGGTGCAAAAAAATGGAAGCCAGCTTGAACGACCCTTCCTGCAAGAAATTTTTTGATGATAATTATGTGATAGCCACACTTGATGTGATGGAGCAACCAGCAAAAGCCAGCCTGGAAAATCCCGGATCGTTAGATGTACTCAAAAAATACAAAGGCGAAAAATCCGGACTACCGTTTTGGTTAATACTCGACGCCAACGGTACTTTACTGGCCGATAGCCAGATACGCCCGGCAGGGGCATCACTTGATGCACCCGGTGAAAGCGTGGGCTGTCCGGCCAGCGAAAAAGAAGTGGCATATTTTACCGGGATATTGAAAAAAACATCGAACCTGAACGATGAGCAACTGGCCGTTATTGCCAAACGCTTTGCGCAAAATAAACCCGTGCCCACACCACGTACGGCGGCTGCAACACCTACACCTTGATTATTGTAGCCCTATACGCCGACAAATTGCTACTTTAGGCTCATTGTAGCCTATGGATATGCAAAAACGTATTATTGTGATCGGTGCCGGTTTTGCCGGATTGTCCGCGGCTGCGGTGTTGGCTAAAGCGGGTCATAACGTAACTATTGTAGAACAGAACGACCAAGCCGGCGGCCGCGCGCGCATCTGGCAAAAGGACGGTTTTACATTTGATATGGGCCCGAGCTGGTACTGGATGCCCGACGTTTTTGAAAACTACTTCGCCCTGTTTGGAAAAAAAATTTCCGACTATTACAATCTGAAAAGGCTTGATCCCGGCTACCGCATTTATTATGGCAAGGATGACCTGATGGATATACCGGCAGATATGCGTGCGCTGGAGGCTTTATTCGAACAAACGGAGCCGGGCAGCAGCGTTGCTTTACGCGAGTTTTTAAAGCAGGCGGCATACAAATACAAAGTTGCCATGAGCGATTATGTTTTCAGGCCATCGCATTCCATCACCGAGTTTATCGATCTGAAGCTGATCATCCAGAGTTTACGCATCCAGATGTTGGGAAATATGAGCAAACATGTACGCCGGTATTTTAAAAACCCGAAGCTGGTAAAGTTATTGGAATTCCCTGTGCTGTTTTTGGGTGCTACGCCGCAAAATACCCCGGCCATGTACAGTTTGATGAATTATGCCGATCTCGCCATGGGCACCTGGCACCCTATGGGCGGTATGCATCAGATAGTAAAAGCCATGGTAGCCGTAGCAGAAGAGTTGGGTGTGGAAATTAAGCTAAACACAGAAGTAACGAAAATAAATGTAATCGATAAACATGCCGAAAGTGTCGAAACCAGTCAGGGTACGCTCGAGGCAGATTTCATTGTGGCCGGAGCGGATTACGAACATGTTGATCAGCAGCTTATTCAGAAAGCTCATCGCAACTACGACGAAAAATATTGGGACAAGCGCACCATGTCGCCATCGAGCCTGCTGTTTTACATCGGTACCAATAAAAAGGTAACAGGCATACAGCATCACAACTTGTTTTTTGATGAGGACTTTGAACAACACGCGGCCGATATTTATACCGACCCGAAATGGCCGGGCAAACCTTTGTTTTATGTATCGTGCACATCAAAAACAGATGATACCGTTGCACCTGAAGGCTGCGAGAACCTGTTTTTTTTAATGCCAATTGCGCCCGGTTTGCCCGATGATGAACAAACCCGCGAAAAGTATTTTGCTGTGATGATGGATAGATTCGAAAGAATAACCGGGCAAAGCATCCGCGAAAGCATTGTACTCAAACGCAGTTATGCGTTAAACGATTTCCAAACTGATTATCATTCTTACAAAGGCAATGCTTATGGTTTAGCCAACACGCTAAAACAAACCGCATTTTTTAAACCGGCAATGCGGGCAAAACATATCCAAAACATGTTATATACCGGGCAACTCACTATACCAGGGCCCGGTGTGCCACCGGCTATTATTTCGGGGCAGGTAGCGGCGAAGGAAGCGATTAAGTTAATGGAAGAGGGATGAGGTGAAATTGAAGATGTCGCATTAGCGTTAGGGAAAGCTTATAACCATTTTGAAATAACCATGGATTGATTATTGCATGACAGGCAATGATAAACCATGAAACATGCCTTTAAAAAATAAAATTTGCTTGTTTGCGCTGTTTCTCGCTGCCTGCGGACGCCCGCGTAATACCGAAGAAGGCCCGCCGCGGTTGGTACACATCTCGACCGGTAACACCTTGCCGCCGGAAGTGATATGGTACGCCCAATCGCTCAAAGGCGTCCCTTACAAATACGGCTCTATCGATCCGGCGCAGGGTTTCGACTGCTCTGGTTTTATTACTTATGTATTTAATCATTTTGGCATTAACGTGCCCCGCACTTCAGTGGATTTTACTTTCGCCGGGCATGAGGTTGATCTGAAAGATGCTGAAACCGGCGACCTGATCCTGTTCACGGGTACCGATACTACCGGCCATATGGTGGGGCATATGGGCATTGTATTAACACACCGGGGCAGCGAGATCAAATTTATACATTCCACATCGGGCAAAAACTATGGTATTACCGAAACCCTGTTGAATGCCTATTATAAAGTAAGATATGTAAAAACTATCCGGGTGTTTCCGTACAACGACATGTTGCTCAAATAATGGCTTCTGCGAATTATTAATAGGCTCCAATCTATAATCTTAGAGTCGTTGCTCAATTATGGTTATTTTAAAACGCCAAAGGCCCCGATAAATCCGGGGCCTTTGGCTATATATTGAGTGTGTATGAGCTTAACAATTAATCTTCTTCGGCATATACAGGCTTTTTTACGCCGTTATCATAAGCTTTTAAATTTTTCTTTAACAGTTTACGCGCTACGTGTATGCGGGTTTTAACTGTACCGATCGGGATATCCAGATCGTCGGCTATTTCGTGATACTTATGACCTTCGAAATACATGGTGAAGGGTACATAGTAATCTTCAGGCAAACGCTCTAAAGCTTTTTTAATATCATCCATTACAAATTTAGCTTCGCCCTGATTTTTAGTTGAACTGAATACCAGGTTTGGCGATGAAATCTCATCAGATTTGGTAACAAAAGTGCTCATCTTAACAAAACGACGGTAATTGTTAATGAAGGTATTTTTCATGATGGTATATAACCAACCTTTAAGGTTTGTACCTTCTTTAAACTTATTGTAATAAGTTATGGCTTTCAACATTGTGTCCTGAACAAGGTCGTTAGCATCATCTGCGTCGTGAGTGAAGTGAAGTGCGTATGACCTCAATGAACCTGCCTGACGTAGTACCATGGTGTTAAACTCAATCTTTGTCATGTTGTTAATGTTTTGTGACAAACTCTAAAACAAACATGATACCGTTTTGCACACAGTGTAACCCTTGTGGCCTATACTCACCCAATTTATGAGCCTGTGGAAATATTTATCACTAATAAAAATATTGCAATTTGCTGATAATTAACGCATTTTAAATGAACTTGGCCAGCTTAAAGATAAAAAGTGACCTTATACCGCATAGTACACAGGGGACGTATAACAGTGTATAGTTTTCTGTATACTTTTTAAAACAGTTGGCTTTTATTACAGAATATTTACCTCGCGCTGTAGGGTAACGCCGAATTTTGAGCGGACACTTTCAATGATCCGGGATGATAATTCGTAAACCTCGGGGCCGGTTGCCCCGCCGTGATTCACCAGCACCAAAGCCTGATTTTTCCAGGTGCCTGTATGGCCAACCACTTTGCCTTTCCATCCGCACTGTTCAATAAGCCACCCGGCAGCAAGCTTAACCAAGCCGTCCCCGGCGGGGTAATTTACTATATCAGAAAAGTTGGATTTGATCGGTTCAAATTCTTCGGTTGTGATAACCGGATTTTTGAAGAAGCTACCTGCATTGCCAATGGTTGACGGGTCGGGTAGTTTGGATACACGGATATGTGATACCACATCGGAGATATCTTTAATAGTAGGGCTGCTGATTCCACGAAGTGTTAACTCTTGCTCAATAGCGCCGTAACGGGTATTGATGTTAGCGATAAGCGATAATTGAAACTTGACCTTTACTATAATATATTGATCAGGCTTTTGCTTAAACATGCTTTCGCGATAAGCAAAATGGCAATCGGCTTTGTTAAAGGTTTTAAAGGTACTGGTAGCAATTTCGAACGCGATACATGAATCGAACACATCCTTTAGCTCGACGCCATAGGCGCCGATGTTCTGTATGGGCGATGCTCCAACAGAGCCGGGGATCAAGCTCAGGTTTTCGACACCGGCAAACTCCCATTTTACGCAGTATTGTACAAACTCGTTCCAAATCTCGCCAGCGCCTGCCTCAACAAACACCTCGTTGTGGCTAATGCGATGTTCGATGCCGCGGATGTTCATCCGGATAACCAGGCCATTGAAGTCTTTGGTGAGCAGCAAATTACTACCCCCGCCTAATATCAACCGGTCGATGCTGTGCCATTGGGTATCCATAAACAGTTCAACCAAATCATCGGCATGATCTATCTCCACAAAGTAGCGGGCATTGGCATCAATACCAAAGGTGTTAAAGTTTTTGAGCGATACGTTCTGGTGGATTTGCAGCATGCCTGTTTATTAGTTTTTGTTGATGGTAACCAGGTAAAAATGATCGAGCGTTTTGTAACGCTGATTCTCCAATATAAAAGGTAAAGTTAAATTCTCCTGCGGATAATCTTCAAAAGCCTTGATAACTGTATACTTAACTTTTTTATAATCCATTTGTTTAACCAGGTTATCATCAATTAAAACAACGGCATTTTCGTCAACAGGTTTTGCCAGCAAATTACTTAGCGAAGTTACCTCGATGGGCCTCGGTATATAAAACGGAAAAGCATTCGGGATGGCACATATTACGATGATGGGCCTATCGGCCAGGTGCTGGTTAACATAGGTTGATGCTTGCACTTCGGGTTTGTAACGTAGCAGGGTGGGATAAACCGCAGTTAAAAAGTAGATATTGAGCCAAACCGCCACGCAGCAGGTAAATAAAAACAAGCCGTAGTAAACTGACTGGCTATGTTTATAAATATACCAGGTTAATAAACCTAGCGCGGCAGTGATGAGCGAGAACACTACAAACTTTTCGGGCGAGAAAATGAAATTCAATACAATAAAAGCCGGTACCAATACGCCTGTAATAATGTATTGCGACACCCTAAAGTAAGCGCCTTTGCTTTTCGCGATCACATCCTGCAAAAATACTGCCGTGATGATGGAAAAGAAAGGAAACAAAATATTGGTATAAAAAGGCAACTGAAAAGCAGAAATAGAAAAGATGAAAAGCATTAAACCAGCACCAGAAATGCAGACGTACTCGGGCATGGCGATACGCTTTACTATTTTCTTAATGGTAACAAACAGCGATCCATAAAACAAAACGCACCAGGGGGCAAAAGCCCAAAGCAGCGTGTGCAGGAAAAAGAAATAGCTGCCATCATCGCGCTTAATATAGCCCGTGCTGTTAAAACGACCGAACTGGCTATCCCACAAAAACCATTTGATACCCGATACATGTTGGCGGTGGAAAACCGTTTTTTCGGGATGCAGATCGAATTGCGCGTACAGCGTATAGATCTCGGGCAATACAAATACAACTGTAAGGATAACTGCAAACAGCCATCGCCATTGAAAGAGACCTTTAAAATCGCGTTTAAAAAAATAATCGCCGATAATGGCAAAACCTATTGGGATAAGCAGGTAGATGCCCTTGGTCATGACAGCACAGCCGGCGAACAGCGCGCCCAGCAACAAATCGCGGAAGCCGAACTTTTCTTTCAGACTATAAAAGTGGTAAACACTGCCCATCAGCAAACCCATGATATAAGGTTCAGCGCGAACATCGGTGTTTGACATGATGGTGTGCTGGGCCGTTAACAGGATCAGTACCGCAATCAATGCTGTTTGTACCCCGTAAAACTTCTTGCTGAGCTTATAGGTGTAAATTACCGACATAAAATAAAAGCACAAAGCCGGTAACTTGTAGGCGACGGTATTGATGCCAAAAACCTTAAAGCTTAGCGCTGCCATCCAGAATGGAAAATGCGGTTTATCCAGCCAATCCACACCCTGGAACATCAGGTTACTGTAATTGCCGCTTTCCACCATATTGCGGGCTATCAGGCCGTACAGACCGGGGTCGTCGGTAAAAAATTGGGTGGTGATACCGGCGATATTGATCAGAACGCCCAAAATCAAAACCAACAAAAAAGGCCGGTTTTTTTCTGATGACAGGTATTGATAACCTGATGTATAGGCCGGTAGCTGTTGATTTGATGCAGACGTGTTGTTCACTGCACCAAAGTTAAGATTTTTAGCATGCAAAGGCGCGGAGGCGCAAAGCTTTTACGTTTTCTATTCTTAGCGCCTTATGCGGGGGTTAATAACTACTTCGAACCAAAAATACCTTTAAAAGCATTTTTAATTTTCTTGAAGATATCATCCTTTCGCGGCTTGGTTTGGCCATCATGAGTTATACCGTGCTCGTAATTGTATTCCAGTTTAAGCCCGTACTGTTGTGTGGCTTCATCGGTAGCCTGTTTAAGCCCTTCGATAAAAGGCACTGCCGATTTATTGAGCTGCGCGTTTTGCGATACAGTATAATAACGCCCCGGCTTTAGGTGTTTGCCGTTATGATTAATAGCTTGTTGCCCGTTTTCGCTTAGCAAATCGATATGGTAAATTTTAGGGTTTAGCGCGCGCAGGCGTTTGGTGCCCTCGCGTTCGTTGCGCCATGGGTGTTCGTGATATTGAAGCTGCTCGGCCAGGAAAGATTTTTTCCAGATGGATACCTGGTGCGACATCAGGTATTTACTATCCTTATTGTTCAATGTTGAAACCGAGAGCCCATCGATATAATTGCCAGTTGATGTAGTTTGGTAAACAAAGTTGCTCGAAAGCTTAAAAAGATTGACGCTATTATTTAACGCGAATAAGATTGTTTTATTGATTGATTCAGCCACAACCGGACGGCTTAGCCACATATCCTCCTGAAAGTAAATGATGTAAGTTTGGGGGATTTGATTTAAACCGTTCAGCAGCCTGTCGCTCCATTCGCCTTTGCCGGTTTTAATGTTTGTGAACAGGTCCGATTGATAATCAACCTCTTCGGTAAAAAAGTAGTATTTGATATTGACCTCCTGAAAAGGCCAGTTGCGTTTAAAAAAATATTCAAAACCAGGATACAGGAGTTGATACCTATCACAAGCATGAACAATTAGGGCAATTTCATCCATTGTGTTACAAATGTAAAAAAGAAATCAAGAAAAAGGTCAACTAAGAAATGACAGCACATCTTAATCTGGTTAATATTATCTAAAAAAGATCAATTTACATTTTTTTCAAAACTTGCTGACATAGGGCTGTCATTGGCTCATTGTTTATTTGTATCAACAAACTAAAACGATACAATTATGTCAATGATCAAAATGTTTTTAAAAGAGTTGGACGAAGAAGCTCAAATTACGCGTTCAATGTTCGCGCGCATCCCGGATGATAAATTCGACTGGCAGCCGCATCCAAAAAGTATGACCATTCGCCGCCTGGCCAGTCACATTGCCGAGCTGCCAAGCTGGGTAGCGATGGCCATAACAACCGATGAACTTGACTTTGAGGCTAATCCGTACAAAGTTCCGGAATTAAATACCACCGCAGAGGTGCTTGCTTTTTTTGAGGAGTGTTTAGCCAAAGGCAAAGCGCAACTGGTTGAAAGTGCCGAACCGAAGCTCTCCGAAAACTGGACCTTGCGCAGCGGCGATCACATTATACTGGTTCGTACCAAAGCCGAAGTTATCCGTATGAGCCTCAACCAAATTGTTCATCACCGTGCGCAATTGGGTGTCTTTCTGCGCTTGTTAAATGTGCCTATACCGGGTAGCTATGGCCCAAGCGCCGATGACATGGGTTTATAATGCTTTTACTCAAGGACTGTTCTCTTCGCGGGGAACGGTCCTTAAAATTCAACCGACTATGAATATCCTGATCTTTAAAACCAATATCAAATACAAAAAGGACCTCCATAACATTACGCAGGTAATGAACAATATCCCGTCGGTAGCGTTTTGGAACGTTGATCGCGAGGATATTGATAAAGTATTACGGATAGAATCGACAGATAATGATACCGAAGCTATCCGCAATAAAATTCAGTACGCGGGCTACTTGTGCGAGGAGCTTTAGACCTCATACCGATTATAAAACTTGTTTGCCATCAAAACTCCCTTCTTGAAGGGGCGGGTTGGACGGTGTAGTCGCGGGGATGTGTTATTTACCGTGTAAACACACCCCTACACCCCTCTCAAGAGGGGAATCGCACTTGGCTTGTGCCCTTAGCTGTAATAGCAAATATAGGCCACATCCTTTTGGCAGCTTACATCAAAAGCCTGCCCGGCGGCTATTTCAAAAGTTTCCTGCGGGTAGTACATCTCCCAGCCTGCATTAGGTAGCTTTACATTCAATTCGCCTGCAATAACGGTCATTACCTCATCGCTCGATGTATTGAATGTGTATTCGCCGGGAACCATTACGCCAACAGTGGCTTTGCCTTCTTCGGTATCTAAGCCAAGGCTTTGCACCTGGCCGTTAAAATAAGTATTGTGTTTTATGCTCATGTTATTATTGTGTTCTACTTCTCAATCGCAACTCTCGTCGGGGTATCTTTGCCCGCTACAATGCTGCGCGAACTTAATGCAATAGCTTTGATTGTAGAAACAATATTTGCAACATCGAGCGTACTGTACTCATCGCCTACAGTGTGATACAATTTGTCGATATCGATCTGGTCGGTTGAGATGGTATGCGCCGGTACGCCAACTTTCGCCAGTGAAGCGTTATCGCTGCGATAGAACAACCCCTGGGCCGGGTACGGATCCGGATAAAACTTAAACTCGGTGCCCGTTAAGTTGCGCTGCAGTATCTGCCCAAAGTCAGACCGTTCGTAACCCGTAATAAACGCCGAATTCTGTCCGAATTTTGATGCCTTACCTATCATCTCGATATTAAACATGGCTACCGTTTGCTCCGGGTTCATTTGTTTGGAAAAGTACTGCGAGCCGTACTCGCCAATCTCTTCGGCCGTAAAGGCAACAAATACCAGAGTACGGGCATTGTCGTTAAGTTTTTTATAGTATTTAGCCAGGGTTATCATAGCTGTAGTGCCCGAAGCATCGTCATCCGCGCCGTTGGCAATACTATCGCCTTGCATAGGTTTTAAAATCCCCAGGTGATCGTAATGGCCGGAGAAGACTACATATTCATTGGGTTTAGTTTTGCCAGGTATCATACCGGCAATATTGAACAATGGTAATTGTTCGCTTTTACCTTCATATTTTACCGAAAACGATTTGATGTCATCGTGATTACCCAGCACAAATACAACTTCCTGATGGTTGTTAACATCACTAAAACTAACCCTGCCTCTTGCCGCGCGGTTAACCATTTGGTTAAAGTTTGCGGTGAAAGCCGGGTCGACCAATACCAGCAGCTTTTTACCGCTACTCATGTAACCGGTATATTCTTTCCTGAAATCTTTATCCGACGCCAGCTTGACGATCTGTACATCGGCGTTGTTATTCCATTCAAAACCCGCGGAAGCGGAGAAAGCGATCACACTGTCTTTCGGAATAACCTTCCCGTTAACGCTGGCAAATGTTTTAACAGGTTTTGAGCGCGTCATGCTAAAATTTTGCCGGTAGGTAACATTACCTGCTAAAGGTTTTAAACCTATCTGTTTAAACTCGCCCTCGATAAACTGCGCAGCCTTTTCAATCCCGGGTGTAAATGTGGCGCGGCCCTGCATGTCATCCGCGCTAAGCGTTTTGATGATGCGGTCAACATCTTTTGCATCTATCAGTTTATTGACATCCTGTGCATACGTTTGCGCTGCAAACGCGAGTGCGGTAAAGGCTACTAAATATTTTTTCATCATTGTTATTTTACTTTGCTTGATAACCAGTTGGTACGGAATGTTTCCTGGTCTTTGGTTAATGTTTTTCCGGCTTTCTCAAAGGTAACCACCTCTAAGGCCGGGTTTTCTTCGAGAGTTATAGTAGTTTGATGTTCGCCTGCGCGATCGCGGTAGGTTACGGCTATTTTATCGCCAATATTTTTGCCGGCTACGATATCGGCAAATGCCTGGGCATCTTTAATATCTTTTCCATCAGCTTTTAATATCACATCGCCTGCATCCAGGCCAGCTTTGTAGATAGGTGTACCGATTGTTGTGTTTGATGTGATAACAAAACCAGCATCGGTAGTGGCACGCACTTGTCCCGAACGACCACGTTGACCATTCACAAATAATGAACCCGCCCAGGCTTTACCCGGCTGGGCTTTACGCAATTCAAAACCTGCTTTTTGTAATAGAGCGGCATAGTTATTCTTTTCGATACCGTTGATATAGCGTTTAAAAAAATCGGCTGCGAATACTTTGTTGGTTACCTTGGTTAATGATTTTTGCAGATCGGCGATAGTATAAGGCACGTAAGGTTTGCCATAGTCCAGCCAAACCTGGCGCATATAATCGTCGAGGGTGATGTTAAATTCGCTGCGCAAACGCAGATCGAGTGCCAGCGCGGTAGCGCCACCATAGTAGTAATAGCTGAGAAACATATTACCCTGGTTATTCGGATCGATCGACACGCCCGCATCGGCAAACACGGCGTAATTGCTCATTTGTACAGGCGTATAACGGGCAGCGGCCGGTGTATTCAATACACTCCCCACCAAACCACTTAAGGTGCGGGTATATTCTTCGGCGTTATGGAAGCCGGCCCTCACCAGCAGCAGCTCACCGTAATACTGGGTGAAGCCTTCGGCAAACCAAAGTTCGCCGCTCATATCGGCATGTTCAAAATTAAATGGCTCTAATGTTTTTGGCCTGATTCGTTTTACGTTCCAGCTGTGAAAGTACTCGTGCGAAAAGGTGCTCAGCATCCGCACTTCGTTACCTTCCACCTTATCTACGCCCCCTTCAACAATACATGTAGAGTTGCGGTGCTCCATGCCATCGCCAGAGTTGGTCGGGTAAACATCCTGAAGAAAAGTGTATTCGCCATAATCGTAAGCCGGCAGCTCGCCATAAACAGCTTTTTCCTCCAGCACTACTTTTTGTACCATTTTGGCAAAATTATCAATAACAGGCTGCGCATCGGCCGAGTGCGTGGTTAGGTGCAATGTTTCCTTTTTACCATCGGTATTCACCACGTCCCAACTCGCCATTTTATAATCCGATAGCTCCGTCGGGCTGTCCATCATATACTGCAAATTTGGTGCGCTATAAACATTTGCTCCTTCGTGTTTTAATTGCGTAGCTACCTTCCAGCCATACTTATCCAGATCGTTAAACTGAAATTTAAGCCCCCTCTTATCCTGCCCTATCACCCACATAAATGTAGCGGGCATATTTAAATGCGCATGGCTTTGGTCGATGCCGGCATACGTGCCATCAACCCAATTGGCGTATAGCGTATAGCTTATTTTAACTGTCGCGTCGTGCTGCGCAATCTCGTACACATCACCTTCAACCTGTTTGATCTCTAAGGCGGTGCTGTCTACATTAAATGCTTTTACGTTATAAATATTTTTGCCAAACTCTGCTGTAGCGTACCGCCCGGCCGATGACCGGCTCATGCGTACCTTGATAGTTCCTGCCGGAGCTTCGGGTATCGTCATGATAATTTTCGCCTCGTGGTGTGCGGCGTTAGGAAAATATACTTCGTAAAAAATAGCTTTCTGTGCAAAACTGCCAAAGGCAATAAACAACGTGGGGATGAGGAGATAAATTTTCTTCATGAGGGTCAGAGATATATTGAAAGCCTGAAATTATTAAAAATTACGCTGCAAGCCAATATTACCCGCAATTGTTACAGTATATTTTCGGCAATGAACAGGTAAGGCTGTGCAAACTGTAGGCTAAAAAACCCATCGGATTGGGTTTGATACGCATTCTCGCCAATCTTGTTCAAACCAGTAACTGTTAAATTTTTTGCCGGGCCTAACAGTTCAATACTTTCGGCCGCCGGTTTCCACTTGTTAAAACCGTTGCTTACCGGGTATATTTTTTGATTACCGCAATAGATCACCAGGTTGATCCTGTCGGCGAAAGCCAGGTAATCGTCCATCACAAAATCATCTGTGACTACATTAACCGCCGGGTACTTTTGCTCAACCAGGTAAGTTAAAGCAGCCTCGGTTTCGGTAGTATCGGTTGCGCGGATAAATTTGATGTGGGATTGAAGATCTTCCGGATCAGCAGATGAACCCGCAACAACATCAACCTTGATACCGGCGGCATTTAGTTTCTCGGAGGTATTGGCTGTAGCTATCAACGTCGGACTCCACTCCAGCAATTGCCCAAGCAGTTCATCTGTAAAATGCTCCATGCCTAAAACCAGTAAGGCGGGTTCCTGCTTTTCGCGAACGATATGGTGGGAGGACATGGGTATTTATGGGTATTTTTGATTTTGAATGTTGAATCTTCAATTTCGGATTTTGGTTTCTCCACGCTTGTCTTTATTCAAGAGCACATAGGTATTCTTCGGTATTTTCAACCTGCTTTCATTTCCCGCTTCAAAAAATGTCATCTCGAACGATAGTGAGAGATCTTCTGCTGCATACCTTCTTTAAGCAGAAGATTTCTCCTGCTGGTCGAAATGACAGAGCGGAGAGACATGGGTAAATATGGGTATTTTACAATTGCCTTTCTGTCTTGGTTCCTGATTCTTGTATCTTGATTCTCCCTGCCAGGGGGGAAATTGTAAGAAATTTTTCGTGCAATTTTAGCTTTATGCTTTCAGCATCGCGCTTCGGGCTCAATCTTACAATATAGCAAAAAAAGGCGATAATATCAAACCGGTTCATCGCCAACACGTACCACGGTCTGCCCAAAGCGCAACAAGTCGGCATTTAAACCAAGCCCGGCTATCTTATCTTCGTCAATATCAATGATCACGCCCTTTTCGTACTTATCCTTCCCGCTAAATTCAATATCAATACCCAATTCAGCAAAGCATAGCCGCACAAATTCGCGCATGGTAACATTGGTGCCGGGATATATCCCGCTCAGGTTACCCGTATAAAGGCATTCCTGCTGGCCGGTGGCTACTTTTGCGGTGGCGAAAGCTATTTCACGTGTTGCTTCCAATGGTGGTTTATTTCTTTTCCTTTTTCAGGAGTTTTAAAAGGTACTGCCCATAACCGCTTTTAACCAATGGCGCGGCAATACTTTCCAGCTGCGCGGCATTAATAAAGCCCATGCGGTAGGCTATCTCTTCAATGCAACCTATCTTCATACCCTGGCGCTCTTCTATCACCTGTACAAACTGGCCGGCTTGCATTAACGACGCAAAGGTACCGGTATCCAGCCAGGCTGTGCCGCGACTCAAAATACCTACTTTAAGTTTACCCTGTTTTAAGTATTCTTTATTTACATCGGTGATCTCGTATTCGCCGCGTGGCGATGGTTTGATGTTTTTGGCGATCTCAACTACCGAGTTATCATAAAAATATAAGCCCGGCACAGCATAATCTGATTTTGGCTCCACAGGTTTTTCTTCTATCGAAATGGCATGTTGATCTTTGTCAAACTCCACAACACCGTAACGTTCCGGATCGGATACCTGGTAGGCAAACACCATACCACCAACAGGGTCGTTACTTACCTGCAACAGGTGCGATAAGCCATCGCCATAGAAAATATTATCGCCTAATATCAAGGCTACTTTATCATTTCCCACAAAGTCAGCTCCAATAACAAAAGCCTGCGCCAGTCCGTTTGGCTCGGCCTGCACAGCATATTCAAAACGGCAGCCTAAACGCGAACCATCTCCTAGTAGTTTTTCAAAATGTGGCAGATCGTGCGGTGTGGAAATGATCAGGATCTCTTTAATACCTGCCAGCATTAAAACCGATAGCGGATAATAGATCATCGGCTTATCGTAAACCGGCATCAACTGTTTACTAACTGCTAAAGTTAAGGGATGCAACCTGGTTCCAGATCCCCCGGCGAGTATAATTCCTTTCACGGCTTGGTGTATAAGTGTATGCAATAATATTAATAATTATTAAAAGTATGGAGGCCTAAATTCCCGAAACCTGGTTTTCCAGCTCAGCATACCAATCGGCACCGTACTTCCGCGTAAGCGGCACTTTCAAAAACTCGTGCACACGTACCTGCAATTCATCGCCAAAGCTACAGGCCGGTGAGCAGATGCTCCAGCGGTCGTAATTTAGCACATCAAACTCTGGATATTTGGTAATACGGATAGGATACAAATGGCACGATATGGGCTTTTGCCATTCCACTTCGCCCTGCTCATAGGCTTTTTCAATAGCGCACTTGGTAATGCCGTTTTCCCAGATCACATAAGCACACTCTTTGTTTACATCCACACAGGGAGTGGTATAGTCACCTTCAAAATCGGTAACGTGGGTTCCCACTTTTTCGATAGTCGCAATGCCCTTGGCCGTCATAAAGGGTTTTACTTTAGGATAGATCTCTTTTAAAATATCAAGCTCGGCTGCCTCAAGCGGCGCACCCGAGTCGCCTTCCAGGCAGCACGCGCCCTTGCACTTGTTCAAATTACATACAAAATTCTCGCGCACAACATCCTCATGCACCAGGGTATTCAACACTTCGATCATCAAAATCTTATTTGTTATTTAAGGGGTATTTAAGGCCGCTGGCACCCGCCAGATCCATAGTTAAGCTACCCACAATAACTTCAACCTTAGCCTTTACTGGGATGCGGTTGCGGTCATCGGTTATCCAAAGGTACAGCTTACTATCCTTTTTAAAAATATTACCGGGTATTATGGTCGGATTAAATTTGAGACAGTTGAACGTGCCCATAGAGCATTCCACTGTTTCTTTACCCAAATAGGTAATGGTGAGCGATTGGATTGCATCTTCTAAAAAATAGCGGAACACTATTTTTTCGCCGACTTTGATATTGCTCATATCCAAACAGCGGGCAAAATAATAGGCAGATGGAAAATCAAATACTTTACCTGTAAACGGGAACCCGCCCTTATCCGCTATTATTTTATGGTCTTCATGATCAAAAACCACATGATCAGTATGCCTGTATTTGCCTTCGCGGCGATTTTCGGTATACAGATAGGGCATCAGGGTGCTACAATCGATATAGGATTCGTACCGGTTACGTACTTTATAAAAAATATCGAATGTACCGGTGGTTTTACCATCGGCAACAATATGATAGATGGGCTTGCCTTCGTATTTGGTATCGCCGGTTAATATTTGCAGATCAGCTTCGGCGGCTGTAAATATGCCATATTTGAGTTTATAGTGCAACTTCTCTCCGGGCTGGAACGCGATCTGGGTTTCTTTTTCAGGTTCCTGTGAGAATGCTGCTGTTTGCAGAAACGCTGCCAGTAAAAATAAAAACAAATATTTCATATAGCGCGCCTGCAATAGTTAAGCTTTAGTCTTTTCTCTTATAGATCGGTACCGTCGAGCAAGGTTCGCCAAACATCAGGCTTTTTACCACAGGCGTTAGCCTGTTTGTCAATTCAATATAAGCCGAATTTGGTACCGCAACCTCGCCACAGCCCTTTATCACAACACGCTTATCGCGATATTGTTCAACATCTAACTGCTTTAACGCTTTTTCGAACAAAATCGTTTCCAGGGTATCTAAATTTCCAAAAACAATTTCGCTGGCATAAGGCGCCATACGGTTTGCCAGCAGCATATAGGCCCAGGTAGGCACAATGGCATCGGCACTGCAGGTTATAGCCATGTTTTTACCGGCATACTGTGTCCAGTCGTGTTCTTTTACAAATTCCCTGAAATCCTTTTCGCGAAGCATCAACCCCATAAAAAGATTGTCCTTAATATCGTATAACACACGTTCGCCTTGCGGATAGAAGCTTGCCGGATCGATACTGACCAAGCCGCTTTGTGCAACTTTGTTGACTATTTCTTCTTGTATATCCATTGCTTATCAGACAAAAAAAATCCGGAAGAGTTCAATACTCTCCCGGATACAAAATTACTTTATTATATCGACTATAATATCCTTGCTCTGTAATCTTTAATAGTTGCTTTGTCCTTAAGAGCCTCCAGCACCGAGTTCTCAGCACGTTGCGACAAAGCCTGGCTCATTTGCTCTTTCTGGCGGATAGCATTGTTTAAAGCTGCCGGATTGATAAAGTTATCGATAGAGAAAACATAAACGCCTTTTTCACCTTCAATAGGTTTCGACAATTTGTTAGGCTGCGAAGCGAATATAGTTCCAATCAACTTATTCTCCTGCGCTGCACCAGGGATCACCGGATTAGCAAATACAATATTTTGAACCGGCATCACAGTAGCGCCTACTTTTTGTGCAACCTGATCGATAGTTGAAGCCGATTTTAAAGCGTCTTCCAATTTTTGAGTTAATATTTTGGCTTTAGCAATGTTTAAAACAGTTGGTTTAATCTGTTTTTTAACATTTTCCAAACTTAAAATACCTTTAGGTTTTATTTCTACCAGTTTAGCCACCACATAAGTGTCGCCCGATGTGAAAACCTTGTCGGTGAAATCGCCAACGCTGGCGTCATTAAATGCCCACCGTACCAATTCGCGAACGCTTTCAAGTGTTCCTGCATTGCCTGCAGTGCCGGTAATATCTTCAGCTGTTTTTTTGGTTAAACCTTCTTTTTTAATTTCGTCATCAAAGTTATCTTTAGTTAACGATGCTAAAAAGCTTTGTGCTTTTGAGTAAGCGGCTGTTTGTGTTTTGCTGCTTGGCGTTAACGGTTTATCAACTACAGCAACTTTAACCACTTTGGATGAACCTTTTTGGTTCATGATCTCGATTAAGTGTACACCGTATTGCGATGCAACGATCTTAATATCGCCTTTTTTACCGTTAAATACTGCATCTTCAAAAACCGGGATCATAGAACCGCGGCCAAAAGTGCCCAGGTCGCCACCTTTAATGGCTGAGTTTTTATCCACCGAATTTGTTGTTGCCAGTTCAGCAAATGTTTTCTTGCCGCTTTCGATCAGCTTCTTCAACGAATCTGCTTTAGCTTTCGCTGCCGCTACATCGGTTGTAATAGGGAGCAGGATGTGGCGTGCAGTAACCGAATCGGGGCCTATGTGCGCATCAACCAGTTTAGCTATCTTATATGAGCCATTTGAAAAATAAGGGCCGTATACGGTGCCGTTAGGCGAATTGAACATCACTGTATCCAGTTTAGGCTCAAGCTGGCCTTTTTTCTGATATACCAGGTTAGCTTTGGTTTCAGCATTTAATGCTACAAAGTTCGAGTCGTTGGTGCTGGCTTTAAACTCCGGTATCAGCTTTTCAACAGTTTCTTTTACCGCAGCCGAATCTTCTTTCGATGGTGAACCATTAAAAGCTACATAATCAAGGGTTCTTAACTCCTGTTGATTTTTGAACATATTTTTATGCTCATCATAATAGCTTTTATAATCATCATCAGTTAAAGTAACTTTAGCATCAGGGATAGATGCGTAATCGGCGGTAACATATTTAAAGTTAACCAAACGGTTTTTAGCTTCGTAATCATCCTGCGCATCAAGGCTGTTCACGTAAATGCCGTTTTTAACCAGGGCCAGATATTTTTCGGCTTTTTTGCCATCAACTAACTGGTCAACAAAGGCACTCCAGTTCTTTTTCATCGGATCGTCTGCTTTCGCAACCTTCATACGGCCCAAAAACTCAATTAAACCGTTACGATCAAACTGACCGGTTTGCTGGTTGCTAAAGTTTTGCATGATCTGTGGAGCAGGGTTAGGCCCGCTTACCATATCCTGTGTTTCGGCTCCGCCTACAGAAATACCGAGCTTCTCAATTTCTTTCTGTACAATACTCTGGGTCAGCATCTGGTTCCAAACATTATCCTGTATCATTCCCATAAACTGGGCGTTCAGGTTGCTTTGGCCGGTTTGCTGTTTGTATTGCGTAGTTTGCTGGTCAACACGTTTGTTAAAATCTTCGGTGCTTATTTTTTCGCCGTTAACTTCACCCAGCTCATTGCCCGAGCCCCTTAAAAACGACTTACCTGAAGTAATAACCTCGGTTGCGATAAACGCGAAAAGCGAAACGCCAATAGTTATTGCAACTATTTTGCCTAATCGTTCGCGTAAAAAATTCATTATACCCATTGTATACCTATATTTATATATTCCAAAAAGAGGGCGCAAGATACAACTTTTGGTAAAAATTTATAATACAATTTTTCACCCTCTTTATTAAGTTAAATCATTGTGTAATATTGCCTTTCGTTACAATTACCCCGGTGCCGTTATCGCCCGAATAATCGGTACCGCTTTCGTTACTTTTAAAGTTACTGTAATTTAAAACTGTACCGTCAATTTTATTGATCACAACCGGCTGATTTGAATAGATCAGCTTTTTAAGTGAATCCCATATCAGCTCGCTTGATTTGAATGTGTCACCCTCGTTATTGGTGACTACCACATTTTTTTTGAGCGTAATTATTTTATCGTTTTCGCTGGTAACCGCGTACTCGCTCACTACAGTACTCACAATTTTCAGGGTTTTATCGTAAAAAGTGATCTTGATACCCCTGGGCATTTCGCGGTAGGGCTTGGCAACGGTTTTAAAATCCAGCAGCAACGGTGTTTGCAGCACTGCTTTTACCCGGGCCGAGTCGCTGTAGGTTACCTCGACCGACATACTGCTGTCGACGGGATTGGTAAATTCTTTTGCAGATATTTCGCGTACCTTTTTCAGGTCGTTCTCGCATGCGGATAACAACACGGCCATTAATATTACCGGCACAAAAAAACCGGTTAGCCGTTTTGCTGCCTGCTTCATGGTAATAAAAGCTTTAATCAAATTTAAATTTCTGGAACCACTTATCGTTAATGGTAAAGCCTAAACGAAAGTTAAAGAAAGTTTCGCGTACCAGGTTGTTTTGCAACGTACCTCTTCTGCCCACTTCGGCGGCAAAGTTTATTTTGTAGAAACTTGTGCGCGATGTGTTAGGGATAGGAATACCCAAACCAAAGCTTGCACCATACTGGGTAATATCGGTGCCATTAACGTTAATGTAGGTTTTATCGTAGTTGAAGCCTAAACGGTAATCAACCACAGCAAGGTAGCTGCCAATAGAGTTAATGTTTGGCGTAAGCTGTGCACCAACTGCAATGCTCTGGCTGTTTTGCAGGCCGGCGTTAACACCGTTAATAGATACATCAGACCATGAACCCATTTTGTATTCGGCCCCCACCATAAATTTGTTATCTTTTTGGTAAGTTATCCCAAAACGGTTTATTAACGGTAATTTTATTTTGCCATCGGTTTGCTCGCTCCTTAAACTATCCAAAGCGGTGTTAACGGTACCATCTGAAGCCAATGTGTACTGGCTTACAATAAATTTAGTGGTAGCACCAAGCTGGGTACTTGCCGAACCTGAATAGCCCAGGGTTATACGTGATGTCTCGCTGAAAGGGATATCGTATTGAAGGCCGTAGTCGTAATTTAACCCACCTACACTCATGCTGTTTTCAATACTTGAGTTTAGCACCGAAGGCAGATCGGTAAACTGGGTTGTGCGAAATTGTTTTTCGCTGCCAAAAATGTAGGCAATGTTAAAACCCACATGCAGGTTTTTAGTGACGCCGAGGCCATAACCTATGTATGCTTTTGATAAACCACCTTCGCCGGTATACATATAGCTGGCAGTTGTTGTGGTATCAACACCGCCCGAAGCAGCCCGGTTGATAGAAACAGTACCTGTCTTTGTATAATTATAGCCCAGATCGGTGTAAGGCAGCAAGCCAAAGCTAAACGCGGCATGTTTACCGGTTGGAACAGCAAAAGCAACATGACTTAACCTGAAGTTATTGCTGGTTTGCGATATTGAACCCTGGCTCAGGGTAGTAGAGTTGATCAGTGCTCCCATATCAATTGTGGTTAAATTAATATAGCTGTACGATGCCGGGTTGATCACATTAATATCGTTATAACCGCCTGTTTTACCTAAGGCTGTGCCTATACCGCCCATTGCCCTGTTTTGTGGCAAAAGTGCATCTTCATACAAACCAAAACCGTATTTTGAATATGGAGAACTTGAGGTAGCCGATGTTTGCGCCAATGCGCCGAAAGTAGTGGCCGAAAGTATAAGTAGTATAAAAAGCTTACTATAGTTAATCATTATGCTGTTGTATAACTGCGTTTAATCCTATCAGAACCAAATGCGGTTCGATTTTTATATGAGGGGCAAAGATGCTATTTTTCAATACAGTATCAAAAAAAATCGAGTCGCCCCCGGTTAGTATAATATTAGTATTGGGCCAGGTTTTAAAATAACTCTCAATAAACCCTAAAACTTCAAACCTGATGCCATTTTGCACACCCGATTGGATGGATGTATTGGTATTGGTACCAAAATTTTCAGTAAAAACATTATCGGCATTAAGCAGCGGCAAAGCCGATGTATAGTAGTTTAATGCTTTGTAACGCATATTTAACCCCGGCGATATACTCCCTCCAAAATAATTGCCGTTTTCACTGATCCAATCATACGTTATGCATGTGCCTGCGTCAATAACCAGGTTAGCCTTACCGGGATAGAGAACACGTGCTCCGGCCACGGCCGCTACACGATCAAGGCCAAGTGTTAGTGGTGTTTGATAATGGTTACTAACCAGTTTGGACATCGCTGCATTAAACCTTAGTACTGCAACTTGTTTATCTAAAGTCTCTATCCAGCTTTCGGTTTGCTTTTTTACCGACGAAACAATTGCTTTTTGAGGTTTATATGTATTTAAAACGTTATTCAATATTTCGGCGTTGATAGTCTCATAGGCCTCCATCCAAACTAAATCGCTATTGTTGAAAACAGCAAGTTTGGTAAATGAGTTGCCAATATCAACTACCAGGTTGGCCATCAGGCTTTAACAAACGCCAGTATCGACTCAAAAATAGCCAGGCCATCTTCGTTAGCCAGTAAACTATCCGCAGCACGTTCCGGGTGCGGCATCATCCCAAAAACATTGCGGCCTTTGTTACAAACACCGGCAATATTCTCTATAGCTCCGTTAGGGTTAGCTTCGGCGGTAATGTTACCACCCGCATCGCAATAACGGAAAAGCACCTGATCGTTATCGTTTATAACTTTCAGTGTATCAGCATCGGCAAAAAAGTTACCCTCGCCATGTGCGATAGGTATTTTTAGTGCTTTTGCAGGATCCACTTCCGATGTCAGCAACGAGTTGGTGGTTTGTGCTTTGAGATAAATGTTGTTGCAGATAAACTTACGTTGGTTGTTATGCAATAACGCTCCTGGTACCAGGCCTGCTTCGGCCAAGATCTGGAAACCATTGCAAATACCCCAAACGTATCCGCCTTTGGCTGCGAACTGTATTACTTCCTGCATAATCGGCGAAAAGCGTGCTATCGCGCCAGAGCGCAAATAGTCGCCAAACGAAAAGCCGCCGGGCAGTATAACAAAATCAACATTTTGCAGATCATGGTCTTTATGCCACAGGCGAACTACCTGCTGACCCATTATTTTTTCCAATACGTAGATGATGTCTTCATCGCAATTGGATCCCGGAAAAATGACTACGCCGAACTTCATGCTACAAAACTAACACATGCGGGCACATATGAGCTAATATAAAAGTTAAAATTTGTTAAACTGGAAGTAAATTATGCTAATTACCAGCAAAATATACAGTGTTTCGTAAAACCAGCGCTTAGTGGCGTACAAAAAATAGTAGGCAAAAAACACGCTGGCGGGTACCGCGCATAATATAAAGTGGCTAAGCCTGAAGTTTGCTTTGATATAAAACGACAGCAGCGCAATGATAAAAATGATGAATAACACCTGGAACGACTTACGCGTTTGGATAAAGCTTTTAAAATATTTTTCGCGGATACTTAAAAAGGCCAGGGCTAAAATAATAATGACCGGGATAAGCACGATGTAGTTGTAATAGTCGATCTGTATTTTGCTCGGGAAACTGCGGCCCAGAGGCAGCCAGATGGTATAATACTGTTTAATGCGATCTGTAAGGTAAAAGTACACCGCCAAAAAGAAGAAGATGGTAATAAAACCCATGAGCACCGATGCCCACTCGCGCCAGTTAAACGGCCGGAAGATGATCAACGCTATCCAGATAGCCAGGAACATGTAGATAAAGGGAAAATAGATGAGCGTGCCTACACCCACGATCATCCCAAGATCGTAAGCGGTGGTTTTGGCACCTTCGTTTTTATAGAAGTTAAACAGCTTATCAATCATCAGTATCACCAAAAAATTGCAAATAAGCGGCGGGCTCAATATTAAAAACGGCACAAACATGCTGGATGCCGTGATAAACATTAAGGCCGGCAAAAAGGTGGGTTTGCCTAACAGGTTATATTTATTGGTGAGTTGATTGAGCCACAGGGCTTGTATAAACACCAATACCGCGGCTGCCAGCAGGTTGCTGATAGACGAAAAAACATTTTCGTACGAGATAGGGATCAGCGAATGCGCAAAGGGCTCCAGAAAAGTGAACTCGATATGGGCCGGCAGGTGCGCTATAAAGTTGATACGCAGGACAATTAAAAACACCGCAAGCCAAAATATATTAAGCGGATTGAGTACCCTGAATAATTTGATCATTGCGCATTTTTAGTTTAATGCAATATTAAGAGAAAATTAGAGAAGGTGAAAGGTTGGATGGTTGAATATATAGCATATCCACCGCCCCCCTTTATATCTTCACCGATAATCTTTGGCCATTGTATTTAACTATTTTTGTTGGCTTAACGGTTGGCGCCTCTCCCGCTCCATTCTTTTCATTCACTATAACAATGTTAAAAGTCCGTTTTGCCAACATACCTTTAAAGGCTCCTCTGCGTGCATCAATAGTGAGCGTTTTGGCAGTATCGTTCCATACAAAGTCAATCAGGCTATATAAACCTTTTTCGTAATTGTAATTGTCGTTCTCATCCTCGTACAAAGTGAATTTACCGTCGGCACCGGGATAGACCCGGATAGTTAAATTATCCCACCTCTTTTCAGTTGCATACTGCACTTTTGGCCCCCAAGGGATTATCGCCCCTGCTTGTATGTATAGCGGCAGTATGTTGATCGGGGTGGCACGTTCAACTGTTTTACCACCTTCCAAGACCTGGCCGGTCCAGAAATCGAACCATTTAACGCCGGCGGGCAGGTAAACACTTTGGCTTTTAATCCCTTTGTCGGTAACCGGCATCACCAAAAACGATTTGCCGAACATAAACTCGGTATTAATTTCATAGCCCTGCTTATCCTGTCCAAACCCGGCATATAACGATCTCATGATAGAACCTGAATTATTGGTAACATCCCAGGCGGTGGCATAAGTGTAAGGCAGTAAACTATAACGCAGGTTGATAAATTTTTCGAGCACATCAAATATCTGGTCGCCGTGCTTGCCAAACTGGTATATCTCTCTCGGGATATCTGTTCCGTGCGAGCGCATCATTGGTGTGAAGGTAGCGAACTGTAACCAGCGTGTATACAACTCCTGAAACTCGGGATTGTTAATCCCCCCGCCCTTGTTCCAATTACCTGCAAAAAAACCACCGATATCGGCGTTCCAATAAGGTAAGCCGGTTAGTGAAAAGTTGACAGCCTCAGGTATCTGTTTTTTTAATGTTGGCCAATCCGAGCGGATATCGCCACTCCAGGTATTTGCCGAGTACCGTTGTTGCCCGGCAAATGCCGACCGGGTTAACAATATTACTCGTTTAGCTTCCGAAGTTTGCCTTTGATGTTCGTAAACCCCTTTGGTATGCTCCAACGGGAACGCGTTTTGAACACTCCGAAAAGTACCTAAATGGGTTGGCTGGTCAAAATCCTTATCCTTTACGTTGATATGATCCGGCTCGGTCGAATCCAGCCACCAGGCATCCGGGCCTAATGAAAAAATGCCTTTGTTGAGGTAACTCCAGTAAATATCCCTCGCTTCGGGATTGTATACGTCATACGGACGGGTATTGGCGTTAGGTGGCCAGGTGTCAAAATTGATGAGCATGTTTTTTTGTTTGAACTCCTGGTATTGTGGTGTTTTCGGTGCGAAACCGGGCCATGCCACAATAAACAAGTGCGCATTTAACAGGTGTACACTATCCACCATCAGTTGTGGTTTTGGATAGGTGACAGCATCAAAACTCATCGCGTTCCAGTTATCATCTTTACCCCAGTACTGCCAATCCTGTACTATCCCATCAAGCGGCACTTTAAGTGCGCGGTATTTTTTAACCACATCCACCAACTCAAATTGTGTTTTATAGCGTTCGCGCGATTGGCTGTAGCCATATACCCATAATGGCATCATCGGTGCCTGTCCGGTCAGATCGCGCATTTGGGCGACTACGCCGTCGGCTCCCGGTCCGTACATAAAGTAATAATCGGCACAATTGCCAACTTCCGAGTCGAACGCGGTTTCCTGCACATTATCGGTGAATGTCGTAGGCGCGTAATTATCCCAAAAAACACCATACCCTTTTACCGATTGAAAAAACGGGATACAAACTCTTGTATTCTCATTTCGCAGGTAAACCTTTTGTCCGCGCTGATTCAGTTTGCCATTGGGTTGCTGGCCAAGGCCGTAGATCACTTCGTCTTTATCTAATAGGAAAGCTTGTCGTACATCAAAAGAAGCGTCGCTGGCATCTTTAACAGGCGTGAACTGTGCACCATAATCTTTTTCACTAAACAGTGGCGCACCATCAGCGACCGCAAAATTGACACTGCCTGTTTTTAAATTAAACTTTACGGCTACAGCGCTGCTTTTTAAAGTTATGATGCCGTTTTGATCGTTGATATCAACCTGCGTGTGCTGTGGTTTTTTTATTACCGACAGGCTTTCTTTTTTTATTGCCGCACCTTCGGGTTGTTTTAAAACTCTCACGATCTGCGGCGAATAAAACTGAATCTCAACATCCATAGATTGGATATTGGCTTTAATACCCTGATCGGTTCGCTGATACGATTGGGCAAATGCGCTACCTGCTAGGGCTATAAGGGATATTAATGATAAAGTAAGTTTACTTTTCATAAGGCGGTTTTAATTGATTTATACGGATGGTTAGCCGGTTATAATTGGGGTAAATATAACCGGAATTATATAATTGTCAAAATAACAATTTATAAGAAAAGGAAAATTTTATACCCTTGCGTATTTTTTGATCATCGCATCAACAATAGCGGCTGTTTCGTCGGGGAAATTCACTTTTACGCGGTGGTCGCCCTCCACCCATTTGCGTATTTCGGGAACACAACTATCGTTGATCTCGCTGATGACGGGCACGCCTAGTTTTGATGCGGCAAGCGCGTTGCATTGCTGCTCGTACTGATCTTTCATGGGCACCATCATTACCTTTTTTTGCAGGAACAATGCTTCGGCCGGGCCTTCAAAACCGCCACCGGTGAGCAGTCCCTCGCAATTGGCCATGCTTAAGTTAAACGCTTCGTTGTTTACGGGGTTTATGGTTACGTTACTTTCGGTGTAAACGCTTTTTGCACGTTTGGAGAAAACCTGCCAGCGCACATCGATCTGCTTTAAATATTTAACCAGTGTGCGATCATCATAAGCCGGCAGGTATACGCTGTAGTGCCCAAGGTTTTGAGGTTCAAGGCTGCGGATACCGCTGCGGATAACCGGCGTATGGATAAAATCATCGTACCTGTCGAAATGAAAGCCAATATGGTGGTCGGTAGGCGAGTAGTATTTTAGCAACAGTTCGGCAAAATTCCATTTGCCGGGGCGTGGGGTTTTTTTGGATACGAAGGAACATTGATGGCTCAGTGATACCGATTCGATTTTTTGCAGTTTACAGGCCCAGGCCGTTACAGGTTCAAAATCGTTAATAATAATATCGTATTGCTTTAAGGGTACGGCATGCATATCGCGGTAAAGCTGCCGCAGGTTCATTAACTTGTAGGTTGCCCATTTATCAACCCCACCCTTGCTTCCAAAAACGAAGCTAAAACCATGAAAGCGATATTTTAAAGGCTGCGATAAAGCCATTTCGGCCTCAGTGCCGCTTACCAGCAGATCAAGCTCTCCGTATTTCTGCAATAGCGGAACGATCTCGCGTGCGCGACTGATGTGGCCGTTGCCTGTTCCTTGTATTGCAAATAATATCTTCATACGGACGTGGTGGTAAATATAGGCAGTTTAGTCACATATCCGTTTGAATGCATTATTATATTAGTGTAAATTCTGTCGCCGCTAATGGGTTTCCTGCTTAAAGCGCTCCAGCAGATCGATCACATTCATCTTGGCGTCAAGGTCCTCCAGATCGGTTTTGTCCTCATCTTCGGCGTCGCTCTTAAAGCTTTCGGGATCATATTTATAAACATCCCACTTGCCATCTGTGTATTCCAGGGCAGTTAAGCTTTCCACCCAATCGCCCGAATTTAAGTAGAGTACCGATCCGGTATTATCGGTATTTTGTATCTGCCTGATCTCGGCATGGTGAATGTGCCCGCAAATGACATAATCGTACTTTTTATCGACGGCAAGATCAGCAGCGGTTTGCTCAAAGTGGTTAATAAACTTAACAGCATCTTTAAACTTACCTTTTATCTTTTGCGAGAAGCTCATTTTTTGCCTGCCAAAAGTTGTCAGGCACCAGTTTACAAAACTATTGATAATGATAAGTGTATCATACCCAACAGCACCAAGCTTAGCCAGCCATTTGGAGTGCTGCATGGTTACGTCGAACACATCTCCGTGGAAGATCCAGGCTTTTTTGCCGTCGATATTCAATAACACTTTGTTCAACAATTGCAGGCTTCCCAGGTTAAAATCGGCAAACTTGCGCAGCATTTCATCGTGGTTTCCTGTAAGGTAATAAACAGGGACGCCATCGGTAACAAATTTAAGGATGCGGCGCAGCACCTTGGTATGCGCTTCGGGCCAGTACGATTTACTGAACTGCCAGATATCGATGATATCGCCGTTCAGGATCAGAATTTTGGGTTTGATGCTTTTAAGATAACGTAAAAGCTCTTTAGCCTGGCATCCGTAAGTGCCCAGATGCACATCGGATATGACTACGATATCAACCTCGCGCTTTGCCATTCGATAAAATTTTTGTGGTGAATTTTAAGGGTGAGGGTTGCCTTGCGGCGGATATGCCGGTTAAGTAAAAAGATAGTTGCCCGATGTTACTCGTCGTCTTCTTCCTCATCAACTTTTAAATCGAAAGGGCTGATGTAGAATATACCCACCAGGATGAGTAAAGCGCCCACTTCGAATAAATGTATTAACTCCTGATTCATCGCCTTAAATATGAGTGCAAATATCTGAATACCAGATTATCTGAATATTAAGACAACGTTAAATATAAAGCGTTTAGTGCGCGCTGAATTTTTTATTAATGCGTTCCAGTTGTTTGAGGTGATGGCGGGTATGGATATTGATAAACCTCAGCCATTGTTTGGCGTTTAATAATCCCAGCCGAGGGTGCTTTACTTTGATGAACGACGATGATTTGCTGATAGCGCCTATCAATTGATCGATACGTTTTTTTACTTTGATGATGTTATTGCGCGCTTCTTCCTTATCCATATTGGTAACCATGGCAGCGATGGACTTTGGCGCTTTGATGCGTATGGGCGGGAAACGGCCTGTCAGAAATATGATAGTAGCTAAAAGGCTGAGCCGTTTATTATCAATTTGCCCCGTACCGTTGATACAACGCTCTATCGCGGTGAACGATCCCAGGTTTGCCTGCAAAATATGGCAATATACCTGGCCATAGCTCCAGCCGCCACCAGGCGGGGTTTGGTTAAACTGCTCATCGGGTATCTCGTCGAGCTTTTTGCGGTATACCGCCAGGCTTTCTTCCAATGCTTTTTTATCCGAAGCGATGCTCATAACAGCAAAGTTAATTCATTTAAATGGCTTATCTGCACCGGCACATTCTCTGGTTTAGGTAAACCTGCCGGGTTAAAATAAATGGCATCCATACCAAAATTTAAAGCACCCATCACGTCGGCTTCCAGGCTGTCGCCGATCATGATACTGGTTTCCTTTTCGGCACCGGCCACATTCAGCGCATGCTGAAAAATTGCCGGGTCAGGTTTGTTTACGCCCACATCTTCCGATACGATGATCTGATCAAAGTATTTACCGATACCGGCTCCCCTGATCTTCAGATCCTGCGATTCTTTAAACCCATTGGTTATTAAATACATGGTGTATTTACCGTGCAGGTATTGCAGCGTTTCGTGTGCACCTTCAAACAGGTTGGTTTTAGTTGGACAAATGGCTACGTAATCATCCTCGAACTGTACAGGTATCACCTCCGGACTCAAGCCCAGATCTAAAAACGTTTTTTTAAAACGCATCTCGCGCAGCGCTTGCTTGCTGATCTTGCCGGTATGATAGTCTGCCCAAAGCTGGTGATTGTTGCGGGTATAGGTTTCGATAAACAGATCTGCAGAGTGCAGGCCAAGCCCCGGCAAGTCGTAAACCAGATAAAGCTCCTGCAGCGTTTCTTCCGCATTTTTATCAAAGTCCCAAATGGTGTGGTCAAGATCGAAGAAGATGTGCTGGTATTTGATAGTCATGGAAGATGGGATATGTACGATGGATGATGTATTTATTGACGATTCAAAGTTAAGATATAGGGGTGTATATTCGAAAGACTTGATTAGAATTACCCCAGCGGGGTTACCTGTTTGTAGCTCCAATTCGAAATACAAAAAATGCGCCGTAGGTGCTACCCTTCAACAATAGGCAAACCGGATGGGGTAGCCTCTAACGAGGCATAATATTTTATGAATGGGTTTTTCTACAAACAGGTAGTCCCTACGGGACATGGCAGCGAACTATATCCTTTGTTAGACATCATCCATCTTACATTCCCCGTATCACCTTTGTGTAAAAAAGTACTGACCATAAACTATTTACGATGCTCAAGCGTATACTGTAGTGACGTTAGTTTTTACTAATGTTTATATAAGGTTTGATTTTAGGGGGGGGCCACGGGTTGGTTCCCCTTTTTTATTGGCCGGGTATTTGTATTTTTGAGCTAAGCATGGATTTTAAACTAACATCACATTATCAACCAACCGGCGATCAGCCCGAGGCCATCCGCCAATTAGTTGATGGCGTAAACAACGGCGATAATTACCAAACCCTGTTGGGTGTTACCGGTTCGGGCAAAACGTTTACCGTGGCCAATGTTATCCAGCAAACGCAAAGGCCTACGTTAATATTAAGCCATAATAAAACCCTGGCCGCGCAATTGTACGGCGAGTTTAAGCAGTTCTTCCCGGAGAACGCGGTTAATTATTTTGTAAGCTATTACGATTATTACCAGCCCGAAGCGTTTATCCCGTCATCTAACACTTATATCGAAAAAGATCTGCAGATCAACGATGAGATAGAGAAATTGCGGATCCGTACCACCTCGGCATTGATGTCGGGCCGGAGGGATGTGATCGTGGTGTCGTCCATTTCCTGCATCTACGGTATGGGTAACCCGGAGGATTTTGCCAATTCGGTATTCAAATTCGCGGTGGGTACCCGTATTAGCCGCAATGCTTTTTTACACCGTTTGGTGGAGATACTGTACTCGCGTACCACAGCCGATTTCCGCCGCGGTAACTTTAGGGTTAAGGGCGATGTCGTGGATATTTTTCCGGCCAATATGGATCTGGCTTACCGGGTATCGTTTTTTGGCGATGACATAGAGGAGCTAAGCACCTTCGATCCGCAAACGGGTAAGACCGTGGAAAAGATGCAGAATATGGTGGTTTACCCGGCTAACCTGTACGTTGCCCCGCGCGAGCGTTTTCAGCAATCAGTGTGGGAAATACAGGACGAACTGGAAGCCCGCAAAAAACAATTTATTGATGACGGCCGCTTTTTAGAAGCTAAGCGATTGGAAGAACGGGTAAACTACGATCTGGAGATGATACGCGAACTGGGTTATTGCTCGGGTATTGAAAATTACTCGCGTTTTTTTGACGGGCGCAAACCCGGAGCGAGGCCTTTCTGTTTACTGGATTACTTTCCTGATGATTACCTGATGGTGATTGACGAGAGCCACGTTACCGTACCGCAGATCCGTGCCATGTATGGCGGCGACAGGTCGCGCAAAATATCGCTGGTTGAGTATGGCTTCCGTTTACCCGCCGCATTAGACAACCGCCCGCTGAACTTCCAGGAGTTTGAGCGTTTAGCACCACAAACTTTATATGTAAGTGCCACGCCCGGCGATTTTGAATTAGAGAAATCGGACGGTGTGGTTGTAGAACAGGTGATCAGGCCGACAGGCTTGCTTGACCCGAGTATCGAGATACGGCCGGTAATAAACCAGGTTGATGACCTGCTCGACGAAGTAGATAAAACCATTAAGCTGGGCGACCGTGTTTTGGTAACTACGCTAACCAAACGCATGGCCGAAGAACTGGCTAAATACATGGATCGACTGGGTATCAAATGCCGGTATATCCACTCGGAAGTGAAGACCTTGGAGCGGGTGGAAATATTACGAGGATTACGCTTAGGTGAGTTTGATGTATTGATCGGGATAAACCTTTTACGCGAAGGTTTAGACTTGCCCGAAGTATCGTTAGTAGCCATTTTGGACGCGGATAAAGAGGGCTTTTTACGATCAGAGCGGTCGCTGATACAAACTATTGGGCGTGCTGCCCGTAACGACCGTGGCCGTGTAATTATGTATGCCGATAAAATGACCGACTCGATGCGGGTAACTATAGAAGAAACCGATCGCCGTCGTGATAAACAGATAGCCTATAACCTGGAGCATGGCATTACACCGAGAACGGTTGGCATGACCAAGGAAAGCATTATCGAGCAAACATCGGTAATGGACTTTAAGGGCGGGGTTCAACGTGCTTATGTTGAAGAGGATATGACCGCCAGCATCGCTGCCGACCCGATAGTGCAATACATGACCAAGCCCGAGCTCAAAAAATCAATAGAGAACACCAAAAAAGAAATGCTTGCCGCCGCCAAAGGCATGGACTTTTTACTGGCCGCCAAACTGCGCGACGAGATGTTCGCTTTGGAAAAAATGATGGAAGAGAAGTTTTCTTAACAGTCCGGTAGACCGGAAGCCCGCAAGTCGGAAAGATGATTTTCAAATTGACACATGCTACAGCTGCAGGTTGGCAATGTTATTTTTTTGTCTTTCGGACTTGCGGACTAAAAACTTCCGGACTCAACTGTAACAAACTTGTTATGAATCGGATAGGGGAAATTGATTTGAAATTTTAATAACTTAGTTTGGTAATTAACTGACATTCATACCCCCTTATCATGAAACAAAGCATCAATTATGCCTTTGCTGTCCTTATCAGCGTTATGTGGTTGCCTAATGCATCCGCTCAAAAAAAAGATCTTCCTGCTCCGGGACCTATGCCCAAGGCCCCTGCCGGCGTCACTATCGACGGCCAACTAAACGAATGGGATGCATCGTCGCTTGTATATAATGATGACAGTAAGCTTAAGTATGCGATAACCAGCGATGACAGCTATTTGTATCTGGTAGCAAACCTCGATCAAAAAGCCATCCGCCAAAAGGTGTTGGGCGCAGGCATTACCATATCAGTAAATACCGAAGGCAAAAAGAAAAAAAGTTACAGCTTTACTTATCCGGTACCGGTTACTGATGAAAGCCTCAACTATGTTGCCAAACAGCATGCCCGACAGATCAATGCCAAAACAGATGGATTTAAAGGGGTTGACGACAATATTACGCTTCCTGATGATCATGGATTTAAAGGCGCTTTTGCTTTTAAAGACGATGGCGCAATGGGTTATGAGGTGGCCATACCACTTAAGGCGTTAAGCTTTAAACCAGGAGCAAACTCATTGAACATTAACATTACCGTAAACGCTTTAGACAAGCCTATGGGTGGCGGCGATGCGCCGGTGACAGCCTCTGGCGGCTCAAGAGGCGGAGGTAGCCGTGGCGGCGGATCACGCGGAGGTTCGAAAGGTGGCTCGGCCGGCACAACACCCGGAACAGCAGAGAAAGATGATACTCCTGCCGACCTGTATGCCGCTACCGACTTTTGGTTAAGCTATACCTTACCGGGTAAATAGTGTTGAGGTCTGAGTATTGAGTCGATAATTCTATTTTAGAATCAGGTTTGTCAATTAGTTTGACTCAATACTCCGAACTGAAGACTCCGGACTTTTAATGCCGTGTAACAAATCTGTTGGTAGTTTAATACTTCATCCAAATTTCATTTTCGGCGGGTAATGTTGCCCAAACATCGTCACCCGTCATGAAAACAATCCATCACCTATTTTTCTTAGCTCTAATTCTGTCAGCATTAAGCACATTTGCTCAAAAAGACAGCAAACAATACATGCAAAAGGCTCCTCTCGACGTAAATGTTGACGGTAAATTAACCGAATGGGGCGATTCGCTGGCTTTGTACGATATTAAAACCAAGCTTAACTATACAATAGCCAATAATGATACCGATCTATATGTGGTAGCTTACGTGACCGACCCGAAACTGAGGCGGAAGATCATGGCGGCAGGTATTACCGTTTCGATAAACTCAGAAGGTAAAAAGCATAAAACCTATAGCCTTACCTACCCGGTGCCCGATGGGAAAGCGATTTTCAGACCTCATGTTGGCGACGATGATGGTGAGGATATTCAAAAACCATCGTTGCTGCAATCCACTACGATTAAAGTTGCCGGATTTAAAGACGTGGAGAGCGATGTAATAACCACCAACAACACGTACGGCATTAAAGCGGCAATTAAGTTTAATGATAAACACAACCTGGTTTACGAAACCGCCATCCCAATTAAAATGCTCAACACAAAACCCGGCAAAAATGGTGAGCTGGAAATCAATATCCAGGTAAACGGTATTGAGCGCCCGGCTAAGGGCGAGGGTGCCGAAGGCGGGGGCATGGGTGGTGGAGGCCACGGGATGGGCGGCGGTGGTGGTCGCGGCGGACGTCATGGCGGTGGTGGCGGAGGAGCCGCCGGTCAGGGCCGTACGGATTCATCAGGTATGGGCGAGGCCACCGATTTTTGGGTAAGGCTGGCGTTAAATACGCATTGATTTTTGAGCCGGGACTTGAAGTTCAAAGCATTTAATCTTTGTGATGGCTCTCGGCAAACATTTGCACATCTGCACATTTACTCATTTGCACATCAATCAACGCTTCTTCACAGCCTTCGGCAACTCAACCCGGTCGGCGTTATCTTTTACAAATGCGGCCCAGCCGGTTTTGGCCTTTTTACCCCCGCCAATGCTCGATGTACCTTTTATACTTATTTTCTGGAAGGCATGGCAAACCGCAACCGCCAAACCGTCGGTAGCATCTAAAAACTGTGGTGTTTCCGTAAACGACAGTATGGTTTGCAACATAGCGGCAACCTGCTCTTTGGTAGCGCTGCCGTTACCGGTGATGGATTGTTTGATCTTGCGTGGGGCATATTCGGTAATAGGCAAATTGCGCGATAGTGCCGCAGCCATAGCAACGCCCTGCGCCCGACCAAGCTTCAGCATTACCTGGATATTTTTACCGTAAAAAGGCGCTTCGAGGGCCATGCAATCGGGGTGGTATTCGTCGATGAGGCTAATTGTTTTTTCGAAGATGCGCTGCAGTTTGAGGGCGTGATCATCCAGGTGATCGAGCTTCACAACACCAAGACTGATGAGTTCAACCTTCGGCCCGGTCTCCTTAACCAGGCCGTATCCCATCACAGCTGTACCCGGGTCGATGCCTAAAATAACACGTTCTTTAACATTTGGCAATTGCATAAACAAGTATAAGCAAAGGTTAACGTTATGCTAAAACAATTTAATAAATAAGCATGTTATAGAGTGCTTATGTAACGCATTTTGTAACATTGCAAAAACATTTACTTTTTTTGACCAGATCCACTAAAAAAATCATTTCGTACAGTATAAAGGCTATTATCATAGCGTTTGCTTACTGGTTTATTTATCGAAGTGTTAATAACAAGGGTGAGTTAAACCAGTTTAGGCTATTAATAGCCAAAATAGACCACAACCATGTGATGATTACCCTCACTGCCGTTGTCGTTTTAATGCTGGTTAACTGGATACTCGAAGCACTTAAGTGGAAATACCTCACCCGCGAACTTCAACCTACAACGTTGTGGCGATCGATAGAAGCTATTTTTTGCGGCTTAACCTGGGCCATATTTACGCCCAACCGTTTAGGCGAGTACGGAGGCCGGGTTTTGTTTTTACCACCACATAAGCGGGTATACGGGGTATTTGTGATGGGCGTTGGCCAGTTTGGGCAGGGCACGGTAACCAATGTAGTAGGCGCGAGTGCCTTACTATGGTTTTTGTTTACCTATATCCATTTAAACCCCTGGTTCATGGTATTGTGCGTGTTTTTGGGACTGGCCTTGATCAGCTTTCAGCTGATCTGCTTTTTCAATATCAGGTGGCTGGCATCGTGGCTCGCCCATATCCCGTTCTTAAAAAAATACAGCCGCTTTTTTGATATTGTAGGGCGCTATAAGAAAGCCCATCTGATCAAGGTGATGTTGTTTTGCTTAGCGCGATTTTCGGTGTTCTCGTTTCAATACTACCTGGTTATACATTTACTTCTACCGGCTCTGCCAGCCTTCCCGGTAATGATGATGGTGTTTAACAACTTCTTTGTTCAATCGGCACTACCTACTTTGGATATTATAGATGTAGGGTTGCGCGGGATGACGGCTTCTACATTTTTTGGCTATATTACCACCGAAAAGCTGGCCGTTATAGCCGCGGTATCGTCGATATGGCTGACCAATTTGATCATTCCCGCTATTTTAGGTTCTGTATTCGTTTTAAAAATCAACTTCTTTGATCGCAATTCATAGTATCATATCTCTTATATGCACTGGTATTTACCTCAGTGTTTTGACCTATCTTATTCGTGGATGGGCGCGTTTGGAAACACCATCATCGTTATTGGTAAAAGCGGCTACTACTAAAGTAACCATACTGATAGCCGCCCGTAACGAAGAGGAAAAGATACATCTCACTATCGAAGATATTTTAGCTCAGGATTATCCGGCTAACCTTTTTGAGTTGATCATAGCCGACGACCACTCGACCGACCGCACATCTGAGATCATCAGTAGTTATGCAGATCGCGGTGTAAGGCTCTTACAGCTTTGGGATGAGAAAGCGCTCAACTCCTATAAAAAACGGGCCATCACTGAAGCGATCAAATTATCCAACGGCGATTTTTTGGTTTGTACCGATGCCGATTGCCGTATGGGGCCGCAATGGCTGTCATCGATAGTAAACTACTACGAAACAAATGATCTGGTCATGATCTCATCCCCGGTAGTTTATTTTGAAGAGAAAAATCTGTTTGAACGGATGCAAACGCTCGAGTTTTCGTACCTGATCGGTATCGGCGCCGCATTTATCGGCAATAACAGGGCGTCTACCTGTAACGGGGCAAATTTTGCCTATCGCAAGGATATTTTTTACGAAGTTGGTGGTTTTAAAGGAATCGACGACCTCGCATCGGGTGATGATGAATTGTTATTGCAAAAAGTCGCCGAAAAATTCCCAGGCAGAATAGGATTTCTTAAAAAGCGTGAGGCTATTGTTTATACCCATGCCAAACATACCTTGCAGGAGTTTTTGCAGCAAAGGCGGCGCTGGGCATCAAAATCGGTAAAGTATAAAGATAAAAAGGTAGTGGCCGTGGCGGTCGGCATTTGGTTGTTTAACCTATCGATGCTGGTAAATGCGTTGTTAGGCTTTGTTGATGTCTATTTCTTGAAGCTGCTACTGCTTCAGTTTGTATTGAAAACGATCTTCGAAACCATCTTCCTATTGCCAATAAATCAGTTCTTTAAACGTGTAAGCCTGGTGGGTTTATTGATTATTCTCTCGCCCGTACATATCATTTACTTCGTGTATGTAGGCATTATGGGTAATTCAAAACGCTACGACTGGAAAGGCCGAAACGTGCAGTAAATAAAAAAGCCCCGGTTTACACCAGGGCTTTCTTCACGATAATGATGATATTAATTATATACAACTGTTACGTTAACAGCATTCATACCTTTTTTACCACGTTCAACTTCGTAATTAACAGAATCGTTTTCACGGATCTGATCTTTTAGGCCTGAAGAGTGTACAAACACTTCTTCGGTACCATCGGCAGGGATTATAAATCCAAACCCTTTAGTTTCGTTAAAAAACTTTACTTTACCTTCTTGCATTATATTGTTATTAAAATTTAAGCAAAAGTGCGAATAAAATTTGGTTAAGGGGCTATAAAATGCGGTTTTATTTCAAAACCTTGAGCTAAGTGCCTTTAATGGCAGTATTTAGCTAACATATTATCGGCTTTGGAACTACCAATGTTGCGCACAAACAGCCAATCTTCGCAGGCGCCTTCCTTATCGCCTTCTTTTAATTTACGATTTGCCTGCTTTACTATCCGGTCGGCAAAGTCATCGTCGAAACCCAATTGTTCTTTCAAAGTTATGATCTGGTCTTCCTTAGTCGTATCGGCTTTGCCCTGGTATTTATTGGAGTAGTAGTTGGTTACTGCATCAACCAAACCCTGGCGTGCTTTGTAAACTTCAATGGCGGTGCCTATATCTGCATTACCGCTTTCGCGGCAACGGGTATCATCGGCGCTAAATGTTATGGGGATAACTAAGTTTGCATTAGGGTCGTTATCGGCAGGCACTATCCATTTGCCCGAAGTGAGTTTAAGTACGCGTATCGCCTCATCATCCAGATCAACACCCATGCCTTTATAGATCTTTACATTATGGACTTTGCCGGCTTGGTCTACATTAAAACTAACCTGTATGGTACCCGAAATGCAGTTTTGCCTGGAGTATTCAGGATACACCAGGTTATCCCTTAAAAAGTAGTTCAGCGCGTTATCACCACCCTTATAATGGGGCTGGGCCTTCGCATAGCCAATACCAAGCAGCAGTAAAACGGTAACTATTATAAAGCGGTTTTTCATCCTTTTATAATAAACGTCTTTTTGTTTATTTGATTATCAACTGCTCCGGAAATCGCAGGATCAGGTTTGGGTCGGCAATATTTTGCCTGTAGAGTTCTTCTTCCGACTGGCGGCACGCGCCCGGATAATCACCTTTATGACCCTGCATATCAAACATCAGCTGGAAATGCAGATGCGGCGCCCAGCCGCCGTTCTCCTCGGCCGAACCTACTTCGCCCAGGGTTTCGTCTTGCCCAATGGTCATCCCTTCAGATAATCCTAAAAGCGCATCCGTATTTAAATGCCCATATAGCGAGTATAATTTCAAACCGTCAAGATCGTGTTCCAAAATGATGGTCGGACCGTAATCTCCCGGATTGTTATTATCCGCAAAACTGTGTACAATGCCCTTCATCGGTGCTTTCACCATCGTTCCGGCATCGCCCCAAACATCCACGCCTAAATGCACGTTCCGGGGTTCGCCATTGGTATTGAATAATGGCTTATTGTTATATAAGGTACGATGCTCAAAATAGCCACCTATACCATATTTACACTTCTTCTCTTTGAGGGTTTTAAACAGCCACTCCGAAAACAGGAAGGTATCGTTGACCAAATCGGCAGATAACTGGGTACTCCCGGCCGTAAAATCAAGCGGCAATAACTGGTGTCGCTTAGGGTCGACATATACGACCTTGTTTACCTTATCGGGATTGCGCGCGATAAATTGCTTTAGTTGTTCGTGTTTATCCATACAACCCTATTCGCTTTCGCTCTGGCGTTCCTCTTTACTTATTTTATCGAATATTTTGTCCATGCGTTCAACATATTCGCTGGTATCATCAATAAAAAACTCCAGTTGGGGTATTATCCTTACCTGATCTTTAATACGGGCACCCAATTTATACCGTATTTCGGATGCGTGCAGCTTAATGGTTTGCAGCGCGGTTTGTGTATTTACATTGTTAAAAAAGCTCAAAAAAATACGAGCCAAAGCCAAATCTGGTGTTACTCTAACCTTAGTTATGGTTACCAGTGTATTGGGTAAAAAGCTCATGCCTTCGCGCTGAAATATTGTTGCCAGGTCTTCCTGAATTACTCCTGCAAACTTTTGCTGACGTTTCGATTCCATATTCTTAATTTTTACTCGGTGGTTATTACGTTATAGCTTCAATGCGTTAAAGGGAGAGCGCACCACAACTTTTGTCTTTACACAATAATAAAGATTAAACCGCACATTTGGTTTTCAAATTGATAAAAAAGAGGAGATTATTTTATAACTCAATCGATAAATAATTATTATCTTGTTAAAACGTTATACACCCAATTAACAATTGTTGTATAAATTTTTAATTAAGGTTATTTTTGTGTGACCATCATCTGCTGCTTATTGTGAAAAGGACTACCTTACTAATGTTATTTATCATAATCAATGCTGTTGCACTCGCGCAAAACGGCTTTGACTACCATAAATTTAGTCTCGGTAGCGGTGCCGGAGCAACCATAGCCTATGGCAATACTGATACAAAGGTTACTAAAACGGCTTTAAACTTTAATATTAATTATAACGCCACACCTTTTTTAACGTATACATTAGAAACGCAGGTGGGTCAATTAGCTGGTGGGTCGCCCTACGATTATTACCAGCGCCAGTTTACCAATACCTATTTTGCTGTGATGACGCATGTCGACCTGCAGTTAGGGGAATTGATAGACTACGAGCACAATGAAGTTTCAAACAGCCTTAAAAATGTCTATGTTGGTACCGGTGTAGGTGTGATGGCAAATGTCATAACCTATATACAAACGACTATCCCCCCCGGTTTAAGTAGTAATGGGGCAACTGATTATCCCTATTCACCAGCTAGCGTAAATGTTGTTATACCGTTGAGAGCCGGATACGAATTTAAATTATATAACAACTACGACATGCCTCGCTACCGCCTTGATTTTGGCTATAGCTTTAACACCGCTCTGGGCAAAGGGTTAGATGGCTACACTTCGTTATCGGCAATTAAATTTTATAGCTACTTATCGGTAACTTTTAAAATAGGCTTGGGTGGCACAACCAATTATCGCAAGCCTATTCCGTATTGGGGTTTTTAAAGCATCGCTTTGTTTAATACAGCCTGCCAATCGGGATAGTTTTTATCACTGGCTTTTACCTTCTTAACAACCTCCAAATATTGCGGATCAAAATACGCCGCCAGGCCCAGTGTTTTCAATCCGTTAGTTGGCTTAAACAATGTACCCGCTTTGTATTCTGCCTGGCCGTTCATTGCCCGTTTTTTATCGAAAGCTACGGTCGAATTCACAAATTCGCCATGCGTTTTCTCACCGGTGATATAAGGAACAAACCACTCCACCGATTTTTTGATGGATGATTGCTTATCCGAAACATAACTATAGTAATCAACGCCGGTTGCACGCTTCAACACGATGGCTAGCTTAAGTAGCGGCTCCAGGTCATAAGCGTGATAATGCAGGGCATCGCGCAATTTAAAATCCACGCCCGATCCATCGGCATACAGGTTTACCTCAATTTGTTTCTTTAAACCATCAATGGTAAATTTTTGCAGATCGGCATCATTTATCGCATAGGCTATTTCGCCCACAACTTTTAGGCGGTGCGAGTTCCAGTTGTTATACCCTGTTTCTTTATTCGGTTTCCAGGTTTTAATTTCGGCGGCGGCGATCTGTTTAAACCAGGCCACGATTACTTCGTTATTTGCTGCGTTCATATTGCCTTTCAGCATATCATAAGCCTCAATGGCAGCATCCAAATTGGTATCGTCAATAGGGTCACCTTTCGATTTATTGAGCTTTGCCCAGGCCAAAAGGTATTGAATCGCGTTTTTCAGATATTCCTTATCGCCATAAAGCTTATAAACCAAGGCCGAACCATATATTTTCGACATATCCTTTAAGGCAAAAGCAGTAGCTGTTTTTTTAGGGTCGCCCTCCAGTTTACCTTCGCTCAGGATGGTATCAATCGGGTTTGGATTAACGTTCAGCGAAGCGTCAGCAATACTTTCGTAGTTTTTATACAATGATTTTGCGCCGGCATCGGCATCTATCAGCTGTTTCAATTTGGTGAGTTCGGCAGGGTTCAAACCTACAAACTGCGCTTTGGCGGATGCCGAAAGCAATAGGAATAGCACGAAGCATAATTTTCTCATGAGTGGGGAGCGGTTTAGCAATTGGTTTGACCGCTAATATATTAAAAGGTTTACCACCTTTTAATATATTACATTACCCTATTAATATAGAAGATTATCGTAAGGATAACGCTCAGTATGTATGGCCTTTACCTTATCGTACAACAACGCCCTAAACTCGTCCACATTCTCTTTATTCAACGCCGAAATAAATATAGCCGGACTGTTATTTTTGGCCATCCAGCTTTGCTTAAAGTCCTGCAGGGTCATTTTTAACTCTGGTTCATCCGGGCTAACCGGTATAGGCTTATACGCATCTATCTTGTTAAACACCGTGATCATTTGCTTATCTATCGCACCGAGCTCTTTCAGCGTTTCGTTCACCGTTTTGATCTGGTCTTCAAAGTTTGGATGTGATACATCCACCACGTGGATCAAAATATCGGCTTCGCGCACTTCGTCCAGCGTCGATTTAAAACACTCCACCAAATGGTGAGGCAGTTTTCGGATAAACCCAACCGTATCCGATAACAAGAACGGCAGGTTTTCGATCACTACTTTACGTACCGTCGTATCCAGCGTTGCAAACAGTTTATTCTCGGCAAATACTTCCGATTTGGAGATCATGTTCATGATGGTGGATTTGCCCACATTAGTATAACCCACCAATGCCGCGCGGATCAACTGCCCGCGGTTTTTGCGCTGAGTTTCGTTCTGCCGGTCAATCAGTTTTAGTTTTTCCTTTAACAGGGATATTTTATTGAGGATGATCCGCCTGTCAGTCTCTATCTGCGATTCACCCGGACCACGCATACCGATACCACCTTTTTGACGCTCTAAGTGGGTCCATAAACGGGTCAGTCGCGGGAGCAGATATTGCAGTTGCGCCAGTTCAACCTGGGTACGCGCCTGCGATGTTTGCGCCCGCGAGGCAAAAATATCGAGTATTAAGTTATTGCGGTCGAGTATCTTCACTTGCAGTTCATTCTCAATATTACGCAGTTGCGATGGCGACAAGCCATCATCGAATATCACGATATCTATCTCTTCCGACTTCACATAATCGCGTATCTCTTCCAACTTGCCCGTGCCCACAAATGTGGCGCGTTCGGGACGCAGCATTTTTTGGGTAAATATGGCCTCGGTTTTAGCGCCGGCGGTCATGGCTAAAAACTCCAGTTCGTCCAGGTATTCCCTGCTTTGTTCGGCAGTTTGATCGGGTGTGATCACACCCACTAAAACCGCCCGTTCCTGCTTCACAGCAGTATCATAAAATTTTTGTTTCATTCAGTATTATTCGGATTACAAAGGTATATAACCTTTTAGTGTTTTATATGTTTATTAACGTAACAATTGTTTTTGGAATATTTTGTAATTTTATATCATGACTTTGATAGAGCTTAAAAAATCCATCCATCAAAAAGTAGACGATCTGAACGACCGTGAACTTTTGGAGTTGGTTGATGCCTTGGTCAATCGTAAAGATCAAGTTTTTAATATCCCTGAGCATATGCAAGCCGGCATTAAGCGAGGAATTGATGATATACAAAAAGGCGACGTTTTTACAATGGCTGATTTTGAAAAGAAGTATGATAAATGGCTAAAAGAATAGTCTTTTCAAAAAAAGCTTACAATGATATTGACCGGATAGTTGAATTTAATAACAAAAGAAACCGATCAGACAACTACTCAAAAAAATTCATTAAGAACCTTCATTCAAGTTTAATAACGCTTAGTAAACATCCCCTACTCGGCATACAAACCAATATGCCTGGCCAGCTTTTATTTATCTGGGATACTTTTTACGTCTTCTATATTAATACAGAAGCCGCGATTGAAATAACATCGATCTTTCACCAGAAAGAAGACGTTGATTTTTAACGTTTAATCTATCTTTTTGAATTTCAATTTAATAATATTATGTCCAGAATAAGCAGTTATAAACATCAGCTTTTAGGATTTATCGAATGCCCCTCATCGCATGACTTTGTTCACGGTAACAATACCAGAAAAATAGCCATTTATGAATTATTAGAAGATATTAGTCCGGGTGAAAAAGATTTTGACGGCAAGCAGGGAGATATTCTATTAGGTGGTGGCAGCGGAGAAGCACCAGCATTTAGACTAACTATGCCCGATTCTATCAAATTCTTTTTTGATCATGATTGGGATAACTTTAATAACTACGATGACCTATTTAAACATTTTTGGACTGCTAATGAATCATTTATTTTATGTGATGGTTTCTTTAAACTCGGATGGTGCGCCGATTTAGATAACCCTATTGAATTTTGGCTTGCCAAACAAATTTGTGCTTTATTAATTCACCAAACAATAAAATATGAGCAATTTAAGCCTTTAGTCAAAATTAAAAGCGAACTCAAATTATTGTAAATATTCACAACCCTTTCACAAACTCCTGCATCGCCCTCCCCGGGTCGGCTTCCTTCATAAAATTCTCGCCAATCAAAAATCCGTTAAAACCGGCCGCTTTTAATTGCTTAATCGTATCTACATTACTAATCGCACTCTCCGAGATCTTTAAAAACTCTTTAGGGATATGCTCAAACAGCTGAAAAGAGGTTTCAACCGAAACGGTAAAATCGGCCAGGTTACGGTTGTTTACGCCTATGGCTGTAAGGTTAGGATCGATACTGCGCTCCAGCTCTTCCAGGTTATGCACCTCTAACAGCACATTTAAGCCTAAGCTTTTGGCTAATGCCGACATGCTTTTAATTTCGGCAGGAGTCAGTATCGCTGCTATCAGCAAAATAATATCGGCACCTAAAGCTTTGGCTTCGATGATCTGATACTCGTCGATCATAAAATCCTTACGGAGGACAGGCACCTGGTTTACGGCCCTCGCCTGGCACAGGTCGCCTTTGTTCCCCATAAAAAAATCGGTGTCGGTTAAAACGGATAAAGCCGATGCACCTGCGGCAGCATAGGCAGCCGTAACGTCGGTAACTTTAACTTGATCGTTAATGATCCCTTTTGATGGCGATTTACGTTTAAATTCGGCTATGATACCCGTCCGGTCCGGCGCAAGCAAAAACTCGCGGAATGAATAGGTTTCGCGCTTAAAAAAAGGCGAGCTTTCTAACTGCGCCACAGACATTTGCTGTTTATCCGCCTCTATTTCTCGCTTTTTATTGATGACTATTTTATCAAGTATATTCATAGTTCCCTTTTTGTTTATGTCATTGCGAAGAAGAGCACGCTGAAACAGCGATGACGTGGACAACCGAGTGTTAGCGAGCTCATTCATACCTATGAAAAACAACTCATAAATGAATAATCCCAAAGGACATGTCGCCGACTTTTCTCAGAGATTGCTTCGCTATCGCTCGCAATGACAATTTCCTGTTTTATATTTTCACAAAATGCCCCGAAACGCTACCTTTTGCTCCTTTTACCGGCTTGCCGCCCGCTAACCAGTTTTGCATCATTTCTTTGCCGTATTCGGTAAGTATACTTTCCGGGTGGAATTGCACACCACGCACATCATATGTTTTGTGTCGCAATGCCATGATCGAACCATCAAGTTCGTCGATCGCGGTTACTTCCAGGTCGGCGGGCAGGTTATCATTCGATACCACCCACGAATGGTAACGGCCCACTTTAAATACGGATGGCAATCCTTTAAAAAGTACTTCCTTTACATCGGTAACTTTTATAGGTGTAGCAATGCCATGCATCGGCCTGCTCAGGTTATACAAACTGCCGCCAAATACTTCGGCTATGGCCTGCTGACCTAAACATACACCAAAAATACTTTTTGTAGGCGCGTATTTTTCGATCACCGGTAACAGCAAACCCGCTTCTGACGGTATGCCCGGCCCCGGTGATAAAATGATCTTGTCGAAACGATCCACATCTTCCAACTTAAACTGATCGTTCCTCCAAACTTCGCAGCTTAAACCAAGCTCGTTAACCAAATGCACCAGGTTATAGGTAAAACTGTCGTAGTTATCTATAATTAATATCTTGCTTTCCATGTCTTTTCAGTTTAATTGATTACCGTTTCGGCTTTGTCCGCCAGCGTATTTAAAGTTTCAGCCATCTCCAAAGCTTTACGCAGGGCCGCTATTTTATTATTTACTTCGTTCAGTTCGCTCACTGCAACAGAGTCGGCAACTATCCCCGCCCCTGCCTGGTAATGCAAAACGTTATTCTTACTTAAAAATGAGCGGATCATGATAGCGTGGTTAAAATCGCCGTTAAAACCTAAAAAGCCAATGGCACCACTGTAAAAACTACGTTTCGTTTTTTCATTTTCATCGATGATCTCCATAGCCCTGTATTTTGGCGCGCCGCTCAGCGTACCTGCCGGG
>Ga0209026_1000302_pt1 | contig 53874 bp, 44 predicted proteins | sample AraplaCL_Col_mCL_FD_184262 | JGI IMG/M metagenome (GOLD analysis project Ga0209026, IMG submission 184262) | Arabidopsis root microbial communities from the University of North Carolina, USA - plate scrape CL_Col_mCL (SPAdes) (version 2) | ecosystem: Host-associated > Plants > Roots >... | reverse complement strand
ATCGGCAGCCTCGGTCCTGCAGCGTCTGATGAGCGCCGATCCGTCACGCTTCACGCAGAAAAGCCTGCGGACGGTGCAGATGGCCGTCAAGGCTTGGCGTATCGAAACAGCCGGGCAGATTATTCTCAATGGAGACTGGATGAAGCGAGCGCCGTTATCTTCTCCCGCCGCGGCAGGAGAAGATAACGGCCATCTCAGCGCACAAAACTTCGGTAACATTCGTGGGTGAGGCAATAGGGGGGGTCAGTTTTTCATTTCGCCCGACAACAAGATACGTGTGCCCATCTACGGCTTTGAAAACAAGACGATCTGCGTTCTGATCAGGTCTTTGTCGAATTCCAGAATACGATAGCCGAATGTCCTGGTATCGGCCTTGAGGCGCTCGGATTGCTTGACGATCTGATAGGAGACCGCCGGTGAGACATATTGCCCGATGTTTGCTTCCCGGGCTTCGTCGATCATGTGATAGTGGCCGCAGAAGAGCGATATCTGGCAATCCATGCCGGTCAGAAGCGATCTGAGCTCATCGCGGTTGCGCAGGGCGGCTCCGGTTCCATCTACCGGCGTGTCGAGCGGCAGGATCGGGTGATGCAGGAAGATCGCGGCATTCTTCACGCCTTCGAGTTCGCGTGCGAGCCATTCGCGCTGGCAGTCATCGACGACATTGTCGGACGTGTCGAGAAAAATGCGCTTCAGATGCGGGTCATGCTGCGAGAAACAGAGTTTCCCCGCCACGACACTCTCGCCCGGATCGTGATATTGCGTGACGTTGCCGTAGCTATCGTGATTGCCGAGGATGAGCGACATCTCGAAGGCATAGCTGCGCAGAAGCTCGAAAAACCGGCCGACCGATCGCTCGGTGCCGATATCGCCGCCGAAGACGACTTTGGAAATGCCCTTGCGGGCGATGTCGTCGAGGATCACGCACAGATGGTGTTCGTGCTCTCCGGGTGCTTCCTCATAGCCCATCTTGTCGCCGGAGAGTTCGCTTGTGGCGACCAGCCGCTGGCCGAGGTGAGCGTCGGTGAAAAATGCAAGGGTCGTCTTCGTCATAGCCCGGTTCCATGGCAATTGCTTACGCTTGGAACTTATGGCGATAGCACGCTGAAATGTTTCGATGCGCGTCGAAACATGCCGACTGTTTCAGTGCTATGATGCTGGCAGATCGCAGGAGCCCCGAAACATGACGCTGGAGCCGAATATAGCCGCCGTTGCTTTTCTGATCGCCGATCCCGCGCGCGTCGTCATGCTGTCTGCGCTGCTCGATGGCCGGGCGCGGCCGGCGGGCGAACTCGCCTATGCCGCCGGCGTGACGGCGCAGACAGCAAGCTCCCATCTTGGAAAGCTGTTGGCCGGCGGACTGCTCTGCGTCGAAACCGAAGGGCGGCACCGCTACTATCGCCTGGCCGGTCCGCATGTCGCGCTGGCGCTTGAAACCCTTGCCTTGATCGGTGCGGCGGAGCCTGTGCGAAGAAAGCCGCTGACCCGCGAAGCGCAGAAGCTTCGGTTCGCTCGCTGCTGTTACGATCATCTGGCCGGTCGCGTCGGCATCGCCATAACCCACGGACTGCTGGAGAAAGGCTTCCTTGTTGCGGCCGAAAACAAGCGGTTCGAACTGACGCCCGCCGGTGCCAAGTGGTTCGATCGCATCGGCGTGAACACGGTCGCGATCAGACCCACGCGTTACGGGCTCGCGCGGCAGTGCCTCGACTGGACCGAGCGGCAACATCATCTTGCCGGCCCGCTTGGCGTTCATCTTGCCAATATCCTCTTTGCCGAAGGGTGTCTGCGACGGTCGGCTGTGTCCCGCGCCGTTGACGTGACACCGAAAGGCTGGAAGGTACTAAGGGAGCATTTCGATATCCATGCGCAGGCCTTGCTCTGAGGGGGCGCTCTGCTGCATTGACTTCATTCCGACAATGGATGATTTTGGTAGGCCATATTATGGTATCCGAAGATCGAGGGTGCGGAAATGAATGATGATGCGCATGGCGCCGCAATTCGCGTGGAGCGTCCGGCCAAGACGTTGCGTGAGCTTGCCCTCGACAAGGTGCGTGAGGCAATCGTCAACGGCTATTTCCGCCCGGGTGACCGCCTGGTGGAGCGCGATCTCTGCGCCCAGCTCGGCGTCAGCCGCACGATCGTGCGCGAGGTGCTGCGCCACCTCGAATCCGAAGGTCTTGTCGCCAATCTTCCCAACAAGGGTCCGATCGTTGCCCAGCTCAATCATGACGAAGCCAAGCAGATCTATGAGATCCGCGCTGCGCTCGAAGGCATGGCGGCACGGCTTTGCGCCGAACAGAACAATCCCGCAATCGCCGATGCCCTGGACAGGTCGCTCGAAGATATAAAGCGCAGCTATCGCGAGAAGGATATGGCCGGCGTGCTCGCCCATACATCGTCTTTTTATCAGACGCTGTTCAGCATGGTCGACCGTCATGTGGCCTGGGGTGTCGTCAATCTTCTGACGGTGCGCATCAATCACCTGCGCTCCATGACGATCAAGACGCAAAATCGCGATGTCCAGGGGCCGGCGCAGATGGCTCGCATCGTCGATGCCATCCGGCGCGGTGACGGCGATGGTGCCTATCAGGCGGCGATGGACCATGTCACCAGCGCCAGTGCGATCGCCCAGACCGTGCTTTCCGGGCGGCAGCCGATCGACTGATTCCTCGCCAAGGGCACGAAGATGACGGCTTCTCCTTCCTTCCTCGGCTTTCCGGACCGCCTTGGCGATGGTCGCCTGCCGCGCGTCGTACTCTTCGGAGCCGGCCATGGAAGTACCTATCCGGATAAGGACAGCGGCGGTTATGCCTTGTCAGCCGGAGCGATCCGCGCCGCCAGCCAGGGTGATGCGGCGCTTGTCGAACATTGGGATTTCGATCTCTGTGGCCCGCTCTTTGATGGCAACCCCGCCTGCTGCATCGACGGTGGAAACATCGAGACCGTCATGCATGACAATGCCGGTAACCGGGATCGGATCGAGGCGAAGACGCGCGAGATCCTGGCATTGCCGGCCGTGCCGATCCTGCTTGGCGGCGACTGTTCCGTGACGATCCCCTTCATTGCCGGTTTTGCGGATAAGGAGCCAGTCTGGATCTTGCAGATCGACGCGCACATCGACTGGCGCGACGAACTGCATGGCGAGCGCTACGGCTATTCGAGCCCGATGCGCCGGGCATGCGAAATGCCGCATGTCGCCGGAATGGTGCAGGTGGGCCCGCGAAGTGTCGGCAGTGCAAGACCTGCCGATGTCGAGGCAGCGCAGCGCTATGGCAGTCGCTTCGTCACTGCCCGCGAAATCCATTCTCGAGGGGTCGAGGCCGCTCTTCGTCATATTCCGGAGGGTGTTCGGGTCGTCGTCACGCTGGATTGCGACAGCATCGATCCCAGCATCATGCCGGGTGTGGCAGCGCGGACACCCGGCGGTCTCACCTATATCCAGATCATTGACCTGATCGCCGGCCTTGGCCGCCGGGCTGATATCGCAGGCTTCGATCTGGTGGAGCTCTATCCTCCCGCTGACATCGACGGCCTTTCGGCCCTGACCGGCGCACGCATTGTCGTCAACGCGATAGGCGCCATCGTTCGCCAAAGGTGAAACCGGCGGATTTCTCCCTGTAGGAATGGCGGCCGGCTCATGATGCCGCACAAATGTCGATGGGCGTCATGCCTTCCTCAAATTGTCGTTGGGTCGACGATGCGGGTTGACTCGCTTCTGTCATCGGTGTGACGGTATACCATAATAACTAATACAAAGTGGAACATCTGCAGCTGACGATGGTCGTTCGGCAAGCATCGCTTGGTGATTGCCTCCTGCTAATGATCTGTAAGCTTTTGTTATTCCGATAATTTCTGACGTGCGGCAGGGCTTTTTCATCCGGTCGCTCAAAGGCGCTTGACAGTTCTGTATTATGGCATACCATCATACATAATCTTAGAAGAGAGCGAGCCATGAGCCTTCAGATCCGAAAAACCGTCCTGCAGATCGAAACGACGCTTATTGAAGGGGGCAAGGCAGCGGCCACGCCGCTAAAGCTCTTCTCGGCATGCGCGGTCGTCAAAAACCCCTGGGCCGGCCGCGGCTTTGTCGCGGATCTGAAGCCCGACATCCACGCAGCAGCACCCATTCTCGGCGAGTTGCTCACCAAGATGATCATCGATGCGGTCGGATCTGGCGAGGCAGTCGAAGCCTATGGCAAATCGGCCGTCGTCGGTCTCGATGGCGAGATCGAGCATGCATCCGCGCTGATCCACACCCTTCGCTTCGGCAATCACTATCGCCATGCCGTCGGCGCCAAATCCTATCTCGCCTTCTGCAATACCCGCGGGCCGGCCAATGCGCCGATCATGATCCCGCTCATGGATAAGAACGACGAGGGCCGTCGCTCGCATTATCTGACGATCCAGACGTCGGTTCCGGATGCGCCTGCTGCCGATGAGATCGTCATCGCACTCGGCGCTTCGGTCGGCGGGCGGCCGCATCATCGCATCGGCGACCGTTATCAGGACCTCAAGGATCTGGGACAGGACGTCTCCAATCCGGCGGGCGTGTGAGGGATCGGATTCAGGATGCCGGCGATGGAAACCGTGGACCAGAGCAAAGCCGATCATCTGAATACCGGAGATTTGCTCCGTAACCATACGGCGCGCGGTACTGCCTATCATGACGTGGGCAAAGGCGAGCCACTGGTTCTCATCCATGGCGTCGGCATGCGGCTTGAAGCCTGGTCGCCACAGATCGCAGCCTTCTCCCGCAGCCATCGGGTGATTGCCGTGGATATGCCGGGGCACGGCGAAAGCGCAGCCCTGCCTGCCGGCAGCAAATTGGAAGCCTTTGTCGCCTGGTTCGGTGGTTTCCTTGACGAGATGGCGCTTGGTGAGGTCAATGTTGCCGGCCATTCGATGGGTGCTCTTGTTGCCGGTGGGGCCGCCGCCGTCTTCGGCGAACGGATCAAGCGGATCGCCTACCTCAATGGCGTCTACCGCCGCGATCCCGAGGCCAAGGCGGCGGTGCTTTCGCGCGCGGCGGCGATACCGCTTGTCGGCATCGACAGGGAAGGGCCGCTGCGCCGCTGGTTCGGCGATGATGCCCAAAGCACGGTCGCACGCGAACTGACGCGCAACTGGCTAAACCTCGTCGATCCGCAGGGATACGCGACGGCTTACGCCGCTTTCGCCGGCGGCGACGAAACCTATGCCGATCGCTGGCCGCAAGTGCAGGCGCCGGCTTTGTTCCTGACGGGCTCCGGCGATCCGAATTCGACGCCGCTGATGGCCGAGCAGATGGCGGCGGCGGCACCCAACGGCTGGGTGCGTATCGTCGAGGGCCATCGGCATATGGTGAACCTGACGGCACCAGACATCGTCAACGAGCTGCTCGCCGAGTGGCTTTCATGCGGGGAGGACGCAAGATGACGACGCACGATTTCGACCCAAGGGCGCTGCGCGATGCCTTTGGCGCATTTCCGACCGGCGTCACGGTCGTGACCGCGCGCGATCGGGCGGGCCTGCCGCTCGGCTTTACGGCAAATTCCTTCACATCGGTCTCGCTCGATCCGCCGCTTCTTCTTGTTTGCCTGGCAAAGACCTCGCGCAATTTCGAGGCCATGACGGGGACTAAGCATTTTGCGATCAACGTGCTGTCGGAAACGCAGAAAGCTGTCTCCAACACCTTCGCGCGGCCTGTCGAAGACAGGTTTGCCGCCGTCGAGTGGAATTCGGGTGCGGATGGCTGTCCGATCCTTGCCGATGTCGCCGCCTGGTTCGAATGCGCAATGGAGCGGGTGATCGAAGCCGGCGACCATGTTGTCTTGCTAGGGCGCATCGTCTCCTACGACAATAGCGGCCGCAACGGACTTGGCTATGCGCGCGGCGGCTATTTTACGCCGATCCTGGCCAGCAAGGCGGTCTCTGCCGCTGCGGAAGGCAATATCGAGCTTGGAGCAGTCGTCGAGCGCGATGGCGAAATCCTGCTGCTTGGGGAAGAGGTGCTTGCTCTTCCGAATTGTGAGGGCAGCGAAGGAAGTCCCGCCGACATTCTCGGCCAGTACCTGCAGGCACTCACCGGTCTTACGATCACGGTCGGCTTTCTCTATTCGGTCTACGAGGGCAGGAGCGACGGCAAGCATCACATCGTCTATCGCGCCTTCGCCTCGCAAGGCGAGCCGCGCGAGGGCCGGTTCCTGAAGCCGGATGCGTTGAAGGCGGCGCATTTCAAGACCAGCTCGACGGCCGATATCGTCGCCCGCTTCGCGCTGGAAAGTCAAATCGGCAATTTCGGTGTCTATTTTGGCGACGAGACCTCCGGCATGGTACGGCCGGTTTCCGGGAAGGCGGTGCAGGCATGAAATTCTCTCTCTTTGTTCACATGGAACGCCTCGATGCGAGCCAGACCCACAAGAGCCTCTATGAGGAGTTCGTCGCGCTCTGCGAGATTGCTGACAAGGGCGGCATGCATGCGATCTGGACGGGCGAGCATCACGGGATGGATTTCACCATCGCGCCCAATCCCTTCGTAACGATCGCCGATCTGGCGCGGCGGACATCCCGGGCAAGGCTTGGAACGGGAACGGTGATCGCGCCGTTCTGGCATCCGATCAAGCTTGCCGGCGAAGCCGCCATGGCCGACATCATCTGCGACGGGAGGCTCGACATCGGCATCGCCCGCGGCGCTTATTCCTTCGAATACGAACGCTTGCTGCCGGGTCTCGACGCCTGGGGTGCCGGCCAGCGCATGCGTGAGCTGATCCCCGCCGTCAAAGGCATCTGGCAGGGGGACTACGCCCATGAAGGCGAGTTCTTCAAATTCCCGTCGACCACCTCGGCGCCGAAGCCGCTGCAGCAGCCGAACCCGCCGATCTGGGTTGCTGCGCGTGACCCGAATTCCCATGAATTCGCCGTCGCCAACGGCTGCAATGTCCAGGTGACACCGCTTTGGCAAGGCGATGACGAGGTGGCGGCGCTGATGGGGCGCTTCAACGATGCCTGCGCCAAGAACCCGCATATCGAGCGGCCGAAGATCATGCTGTTGCGCCATACTTATGTCGGCTCGTCGGAAGACGACATCGCGCAGGCCGCTCATGAGCTCAGCGTCTATTACAACTACTTCTTCGCCTGGTTCAAGAACGAAAAGCCCATTCACCAAGGCCTGATCGAACGCATTCCTGAGGAAGACATTCGCGCCAACGCCATGCTGTCGGATGCGGTCATGCGCGGCAACAATGTCGTCGGCGATGCATCGACCGTGATCGCCCGGCTGAAGAGCTATCAGGCGATGGGCTACGACGAATATTCCTTCTGGATCGACACCGGCATGCCGTTCGAGCGCAAGAAGGCCTCGCTCGAACGCTTCATCGCCGAGGTCATGCCGGCATTTGCGGAGTAAACGCCATGCAGAGCTTCCAGTATTACATCGATGGTGAATTTCTGGACGGCGAGGGCCGCTTCCAGAGTATCGATCCGGCGACCGGTGATGTCTGGGCCGAGATGCCGGAAGCGCGCGAGGCCGATGTCGACCGTGCCGTCAATGCCGCCGAGAAAGCTCTCTACGAAGGGCCATGGGCGAAACTGACGGCGACGCAGCGCGGCAAGCTTCTCTATAAGCTCGCCGATCTGGTTGCTGCCAATGCGCAGAAGCTCGCCGAACTGGAAACGCGCGATACCGGCAAGATCATTCGCGAGACCTCGGCGCAGATCGCTTATGTCGCCGATTATTATCGCTATTATGCCGGCATCGCCGACAAGATCGAGGGCTCCTACCTGCCGATCGACAAGCCCGACATGGATGTCTGGCTGCGACGCGAGCCGATCGGCGTCGTTGCCATGGTCGTGCCCTGGAACAGCCAGCTCTTTCTGTCTGCTGTCAAGATCGGGCCGGCGCTGGCGGCCGGCTGCACCATGGTCGTCAAGGCTTCGGAAGACGGGCCGGCGCCGCTTCTGGAATTCGCACGCCTCGTTCATGAGGCGGGTTTCCCGGCTGGCGTCGTCAACATCATAACCGGTTTCGGCCCCTCCTGTGGCGCAACCCTCGGGCGCCATCCCAAGGTCGCGCATATCGCCTTTACCGGCGGGCCGGAGACCGCACGCCATATTGTGCGCAACTCGGCCGAAAACCTTGCCTCCACATCGCTGGAACTGGGCGGCAAATCGCCCTTCATCGTCTTTGCCGATGCCGATCTTGAAAGTGCGGCCAATGCGCAGGTTGCCGGCATTTTTGCGGCGACCGGCCAGAGCTGCGTTGCCGGCTCCCGCCTGATCGTCGAGGCCAGCGTCAAGGAGAAATTCCTGTCGATCCTCAAGCGCAAGGCCGAGGCGGTCCGCATCGGCTCGCCGCTCGACATGGCGACCGAGGTCGGCCCCCTTGCCACGAAGCGGCAGCAGGATCATGTGGCCGCGCTCGTTGAGAAATCCATTGAAAGCGGTGCTCGGCTTGTGACGGGTGGCCAAAGGCCAGAAGGTGCGGGCTATTACTTCCCGCCGACGATCCTCGATTGCGATTTTGTGTCCTCGCCTTCGCTTACCGAAGAATTCTTCGGACCGGTTCTGTCGGTCGTCTCTTTCGAGACGGAAGCCGAAGCCCTGAGGCTTGCAAACGATACACGCTATGGCTTGGCATCCGGTGTCTTTACCCAAAACCTCACGCGCGCCCATCGCCTGATGAAGGGCATCCGCGCCGGTGTCGTCTGGGTCAACACCTACCGCGCGGTATCGCCGATCGCGCCATTTGGCGGCTTCGGCCTTTCCGGTCATGGCCGGGAAGGCGGTCTTGCAGCCGCGCTCGACTACACCCGCACCAAGACCATCTGGTTGCGGACGTCGGATGACCCGATCCCCGATCCCTTCGTCATGAGGTGAGAGCGATGTTTTACGAGATCCGCACCTACAGGCTGAAGAACGGCACCATTCCGCAATATCTGAAGGTCGTGGAAGAGGAGGGGATCGCTATTCAGAAGGCGCATCTCGGCAATCTCGTCGGCTACTTCCATTCGGAAATCGGCGTGATCAACGAGATCGTGCACATCTGGGCCTATGCAAGCCTCGACGACCGCGAAGCGCGGCGCGGGCGGCTGGCGGCGGACCCTCAGTGGCAGGCTTTCCTGCCAAAAATCCGCGACCTGATCGAACAAGCGGAAAACAAGATTATGAAGCCTGCCGGTTTCTCCCCTTTGGGGTGAACGGGCGGCCGCATAAGGCATGCCTCCAAAAACTGAAAAACAAGGACAAGGGAACATGAAAGCGAAAATTGCACTCGCGGCCTTTGCCGCAATGATGGCCGCATCCATGCCGGCCAAGGCCGATACTATGGTCTTCACGAGCTGGGGAGGAACGACACAGGATGCGCAGAAGGTCGCCTGGGCCAACCAGTTCACCGAAAAGACCGGTATCGGCGTCATGCAGGACGGCCCGACGGATTACGGCAAGCTAAAGGCTATGGTCGAAGCAGGCCAGGTCAGCTGGGACGTGGTCGACGTCGAGGGCGATTATGCCGCGCAGGCCGGCAAAGCCGGTCTGCTCGAGAAGCTCGACTTTTCCGTCATCGACAAGTCCAAGCTCGATCCGCGCTTCGTCAGCGACTATTCGGTCGGCAGCTTCTATTATTCCTTCGTCATCGGATGCAATGCCGATGCCGTTAGCGCCTGCCCGAAGACCTGGGCCGATCTTTTCGACACGAAGAAATTTCCGGGTAAGCGCACCTTCTATAAATGGTCTGCCCCGGGCGTGATCGAAGCGGCGCTCTTGGCCGACGGCGTTCCCGCCGACAAGCTCTATCCGCTCGATCTCGACCGCGCCTTCAAAAAGCTCGATACGATCAAATCGGACATCGTCTGGTGGTCGAGCGGCGCGCAGTCGCAGCAGCTTCTGGCATCGGCCGAGGCTCCCTTCGGCAGTCTCTGGAATGGCCGCATGACGGCGCTCGCCAATAGCGGCGTCAAGACGGAGACGTCCTGGAGCCAGAACATTACAGCGGCGGATTCCCTCGTCATTCCGAAGGGTGCTCCGAACATGGAAACGGCGATGAAGTTCATCGCGCTGGCGACCTCGGCGCAGGCGCAGGCAGACATGGCGAAGACGACTGGCTACGCGCCGATCAATGTTGACTCGGCGAAGCTGATGGACCCGGCGATCGCCAAGACCTTGCCGGACCAGCAAACCGCAAGTCAGGTCAATGCCAATATGAGCTACTGGGCTGAAAATCGTGATGCCATCGGCAAGAGGTGGTACGCCTGGCAGGCAAAGTAAGTTCGGGAGATGACAACAGCACCGCGGGCTCAAATCCGCGGTGCGGCAATGCGAGGAACGGGCCGGTTTCGCAGCCAAGGCTGCGCATTGGCGCCCCTGGTGGGAAGGAATTGCCATGTCGACATATATGGACGTTGCGGAGGAGGCTGCACCGGCGCGCAAGGCGGCAAGGCCCACCGGATTCGGACAGGTGGCGCCGGCGCTGATATTCATTGCGATTTTCTTCGTCTTTCCGGTCATCGCGCTGCTCCTGCGCAGCGTCATGGAACCGGCGTTCGGTCTTAGCAACTATGCGGAGTTGTTGGGCTCCGCGACCTATATCAAGATCTTTGCCAACACCTTTATCGTGTCGGGCCTCGTCACCGTCATATCGCTTTTGATCGGCTTTCCCGTCGCGTGGACACTGGCGATCATGCCCTCGCGATGGGCCTCGGTGGTCTTTGCGATCCTGCTATTGTCGATGTGGACCAATCTGCTGGCTCGAACCTATGCCTGGATGGTGCTTTTGCAGCGCACGGGACTGATCAACAAGATACTTGTCGGTGCGGGGCTTATCGACAAGCCGCTCGCGCTGGTCAACAACCTGACGGGCGTGACCATCGGCATGACCTATATCATGCTGCCTTTCATCATCCTGCCGCTCTACGGCGTCATCAGGAAGATCGATCCGGCCGTGCTGCAGGCGGCAGCACTCTGCGGCGCGAACCGATTGCAGTGCCTGACGCGCGTCCTGTTGCCCCTTGCCGCTCCCGGCATGATGGCAGGCGCCTTGATGGTCTTCGTCATGTCGCTCGGCTATTACGTCACGCCATCGCTCTTGGGCGGGACGGCGAACATGATGCTGGCCGAGCTCATCGCGCAATTCGTGCAGTCGCTCGTCAATTGGGGCATGGGCGGGGCGGCTGCCTTCGTCCTGCTTGTCGTCACGCTGACACTCTATGCCGTGCAGCTGAAGCTCTTCGGTGTTCAGAACACGGGAGGGCGCTAAGATGCTATTGAATTTCGATCGTCTCGGCTGGTGGAAATATGTGCTGCTCGTCATCACGGTCCTGACGGCCGCCTTCCTCTTGATGCCGATCCTGTTCATTGCAGCCTTGTCGTTCGGCTCGTCGCAATGGCTGATTTTTCCGCCGCCTGGCTGGACCTGGCGCTGGTACGCGGAGCTGCTTTCCGATCCGCAATGGCTGGCTTCGGCCTGGACGAGCTTCAAGATCGCCTCGATTGTCACCGTGCTTTCGGTGCTGCTGGGTCTCGTGACCTCCTTCGGCCTCGTGCGCGGGAAATTCCTATTTCGCGATGCGCTGAAGGCGCTGTTCCTGACGCCGATGATCCTACCCGTCGTCGTCTTCGCCGTTGCTCTCTATGCCTTCTTCCTCAGGGTCGGGCTCGGGGGCACCCTGATCGGTTTCGTCCTCTCGCATCTCGTCCTGGCCCTGCCTTTTTCCATTCTGTCGATCGCCGGCGCGCTCGAAGGCTTCGACAAGTCGATCGAGGATGCGGCCGTGCTTTGCGGCGCCTCCCCGATCGAGGCGAAGATCAGGGTAACGTTGCCTGCCATCAGCCATGGACTGTTCTCGGCGGCGGTCTTCTCGTTCCTGACATCCTGGGACGAGGTGGTCGTTGCAATCTTCATGGCGAGCCCGACATTACAGACGCTGCCCGTCAAAGTCTGGGCGACGCTCCGGCAGGACCTGACCCCGGTGGTCGCTGCCGCCTCCACACTTCTCATTCTGTTGACGGTCATGTTGATGACGCTGGCCGCGATCGTACGCAAGGTTCTGAAATCATGAGCGAATCTTTCCTGAAGATCCAAGGTATCCGCAAGGAATATGGCCCTGTCGTCGCGGTTCACGACGTCAATCTCGAGGTCAGGCGCGGCGAGTTTCTCACCTTTCTCGGTCCCTCCGGCTCGGGCAAGAGCACGACGCTCTATATCCTGGCCGGCTTCGAGAACCCGACCAAGGGCGATATTCTGCTGAACGGCAAGACGCTGCTGTCGACGCCGTCGCACAAGCGAAATATCGGCATGGTGTTCCAGCGCTACACGCTGTTTCCGCATTTGACGGTCGGCGAGAATATCGCCTTTCCGCTCAAGGTCCGTCGCCAGTCCAAGGCGGAGATCGATAGCCGGGTCAGGGAAATGCTGCGCCTCGTCCGCCTCGAAGGCTTCGAGGATCGCAAGCCCGCTCAGATGTCTGGAGGCCAGCAGCAGCGCGTCGCCCTTGCAAGGGCGCTTGCCTATGATCCGCCGGTGCTTTTGATGGATGAGCCGCTGTCGGCGCTCGATAAGAAATTGCGCGAGGAGATCCAGCACGAGATCCGCCGCATCCATCAGCAGACGGAAGTGACGATCCTCTACGTGACCCACGATCAGGAGGAGGCGCTGCGGCTGTCGGATCGCATCGCCGTTTTCTCCAAGGGCGTCATCGACCAGATCGGAACCGGCCCGGAACTCTATGCAAATCCGCGAACGCGCTTCGTTGCCGAGTTCATCGGCGACAGCGATTTCATCTCCTGTCATCTGCTCTCTTCCAACAATGGGCAGGCAACGATCTCGCTCGGTGGCAAGACCGTCTTCGACAGCATCCCGGTTCACGGCCGGCCGACATCGGGCAGCAAAGCGGCATTGATGCTGCGTCCGGAGCGCATACGCCTCGGGCGCAACGCGGGTGCAGGCAACGGCCTCAGCGCCACCGTCAACGACATCACCTTCCTCGGCAACAATGTGCATGTGACGACGCGGATCGCCGTCGGCGAAACCCTGTCCGTGCGGCTGCCCTTCGGACACGAAGCAATCTCGGGCCTGAGCCGTGGCGACAATGTTCATCTGGAGTTCGATCCGGACGCCGCACATGTCTTCTGCTAGAGCAAGATGCCGAAAGGTGCCGGAGATTTCGGGCGGCATCACGTTCTAGGTTGTATAGAGCACCTTATTTCGAGGCGCCTGTCTCACTTGCCGTGGCGGACCGCTTGGAAGCTGCTTTTCGCCGGCGGATGAGCCGCCCATCCGGATCAGGGATGGGCGGCCGGTGCGGGTGGGACGTCGGCGCCCGCACCTTTCTCTTCGACCGGTCTCTTGGTCCGGAGGAGGGACAGTACGAAGACGAAAAAGACCGGGACGAAGAAGACGGCAAGTATTGTCGCCGAGATCATGCCGCCGAGGACGCCGGTGCCGATCGCGTTCTGGCTGGCGGCACTGGGACCCGTTGCGATCGCCAGCGGCACGACGCCGAGCGTGAAGGCAAGCGATGTCATCACGATCGGACGGAAGCGGACGCGGGCCGCCTCGGCCGCCGACTCCAGCAGGGACTTGCCTTGGGCGTAATAGAACCTTGCGAACTCGACGATGAGAATGGCGTTCTTCGCCGACAGACCGATGATCGCGATGAGCCCCACCTTGAAATAGAGGTCGTTCGGCATCTCGCGCAGGATCGCCGCCAGCACGCAGCCGATAATGCCGAGCGGCACGACGAGCATGACCGACAGCGGTATCGACCAGCTTTCGTAGAGGCCTGCCAGCAGCAGGAAGACGAAAAGGATGCTGAAGGCGAAGAGGATCGGCGCCTGGTTGCTGGAGGCGATTTCCTCGCGCGATTGGCCGGACCATTCATAGCCGAAGCCTTGCGGAAGTTCGGATGCGAGACGTTCCATCTCGGCAATTGCAGCACCTGAAGACTTGCCGGCCGCTGCCTCGCCGGTGATACGGATCGTCGGATAGCCGTTATAGCCGACAATCTGCGGATCGCCCTTGCGCCAGCCGGCGGTCGCAAACGACGAGAGCGGCACCATTCCGCCGCTGGCGTTGCGGACGTTCAGCTTCATCATGTCTTCGACCTGCATACGGCTGCGGCCGTCCGCCTGCACGATGACCTGTTGCATGCGGCCCGCGTTCGGATAGTCGTTGATATAGGAGGAGCCGAGGTTTGCGGTGATGGCCTCGTTGATATCGGTAAAGCCGACGCCGAAAGTGTTTGCTTTTTCGCGGTCGATCGCAAGCACGATCTGTGCGGCCTCCTGCATGCCTTCCACGCGGACGTTCGTCACCATGCTGCTCTTGGCAGCTTTTGCCATAAGCTCCTCCGCGGCCTGCTTGAGCGCCTTCCGTCCGCGTCCGGCGCGATCCTGGAGCCTGAAGGAGAAGCCGCTCGTGGTCCCGAAGCCGTCGATCGGCGGCGGCGAGAGCGCATAGGCCGTGGCGTCCTTCAATCCGGCCAGTCGAATATTGACGCGTTCGGCGATTTCCGCGACCGAACTGCCCGCAGGCCGTTCGTTCCAATCCCTGAGCGTGACGAAGGCGATAGCCGAGTTCGGGCCGTTTCCTGAAAAGCTGAAGCCCTGGACAGCGAAGATATTTTCGACCGCGGGTTCGGTCTTGAAGATGGCCTCGATCTCCTTGAGCGATGCAATGGTGCGGTTGGCGCTCGCTTCCGGCGGTCCCTGAATGTCGGCAATCAGGATGCCCTGGTCTTCCTCCGGCACGAAGGAGCCGGGCAGGTTGACGAAGAGGTAGCCGAGGCCGGCGACGAGCGCGAGATAGACGGCCATCATTCGTCCCGACCGGCGTGCGAGGCCGGCGGCGGTCTTCGTGTAGCCGGCGGTCATTCCGTCGAACTTGCGATTGAACCAGCCGCCGAGCCCCTTCTTAGCATGATGGCCTGCCTTGATCGGTTTCAGGAAGGTGGCGCAGAGCGCCGGCGTCAGCGACAGTGCCAGGAAGGCCGAAAACATGATCGAGACGACCATGGTCAGCGAGAACTGGCGGTAGATGATTCCGGAAGCGCCCGGGAAGAACGCCATCGGGATGAAGACGCAGGAAAGCACCAGCGTAATGCCGAGGATGGCGCCGGTGATCTGCTTCATCGCCTTCTGTGTAGCGGCTTTCGGGGGCAAGCCTTCCTCGGCCATGATGCGCTCGACATTCTCGACCACGACGATCGCGTCGTCGACGAGGATGCCGATCGCCAGAACCATGGCAAACATGGTCAGGACATTGATGGAGAACCCCGTCGCATACATGACGGCGCAAGTTCCGAGCAGCGCCACTGGAACGACGAGTGTCGGGATGAGCGTGTAGCGGAAATTCTGCAGGAAGACGAACATCACGATGAAGACCAGCGCGATCGCCTCGATGAGCGTGTGCACGACCTTCTCGATCGAGGCATTGACGAACGGGCTGGTATCGTAAGGTATCGAATATTCAACGCCCTTCGGGAAGAACTTCGACAGCTCATCCATCTTCGCCTTGACCGCCGCCGAGACAGCAACGGCATTGCCCGCCGAGGAAAGCTGGATGGCAAGGCCGGCGCTCGGATTGCCGTTGAGCCGGCTTGCCGTGGAATAGTTTTCCGCACCGTCCTCAACGCGTGCAATATCGCGCAAACGCACGGTCGAACCGTCGGGATTGGCGCGAAGGATGATGTCGCCGAACTGCCTTGCGCTGTTGAGCTGGCCTTCGACGATCACGGTCGCCGTCAAATCCTGGCTGACGGGGTTGGGAGCAGCTCCGATCTGACCGGCTGCGACCTGCGCGTTCTGGGCGGCGATCGCCGCACTGATGTCGGCGGGGGTCAGATGGAGGCCGACCATCTTGTCCGGATCGATCCAGACGCGAAGGGCTCTCTGCGAAGCGAAGAGCTGCGCCCGGCCCACGCCCGGCAGGCGACGCAGTTCGCCGAGGATGTTGCGGTTGATGTAGTCACCGAGCGAAATTTCGTCCATCTTGCCGTCGGTCGAGGTCAGGGCCGCGATCAGCAGGAAGCCGGCGCTGGCTTCCTCGACCTGGATGCCTTGTGTGCGGACCGTCTGCGGCAGCCGCGCCTCGACGCGCCGTACAGCGTTCTGGACGTCGACCGTCGCCTTTCCGATACCCGTTCCGGAGACGAAGGTGGCGTTGATGCCGACCGAGCCGGAATTGTCCGAGGTCGATTCGAAATAGGCGATGCCATGGACGCCGTTCAGCTCCTCCTCGATGAGCCGGGTCACCCCCTGATAGATTTCCTGCGGCGAGGCGCCGGGATAGGATGCGGAGATCGATAGCTGCGGAGGAGCGACTGCGGGATATTGCGCGACCGGCAACAGAGGGATTGTAATGATCCCCGCGATCATGATGAAGAATGCGAAGACCCATGCGAGGACGGGTCGCTTGATAAAGAACTGTGCCATAGGGTGATTACTTCGCGGCCTGATCCGAGGTGTGCGGGTCGGCGGTTCGAGGCGTCCAGGGTTCTGCAACCAATTTGCCGCCCGGCGTGACCTTCTGGATGCCGTCGACCACAATGGTTTCACCGTCCTTCAGCCCGGAAAGCACGATCCATTCGGAACCGATAGACGCACCGAGAGTGATCTTGCGCACTTGCGCCGTTTGATCGGACGCGACTGCGAAGATCTGGGCGTTGCCTTCCGTATCCCTTGTCACCGCCCTTTGCGGAATGGTGATGCCGCTCTTCTGGACGGCCTGCTCGATGCGTATGCGGACATACATGCCCGGCAGAAGATCGCCGTCGGGATTGGGGAATTCCGCACGCAGCGTGACCTGCCCCGTATTGGGGTCCACATTCGCGTTCGAAAACAAGAGTTTGCCCCGCCTGGAATAGGTCTTTCCACCATCGAACACGAGTTCGACGGATGCTTGCCCGGGCGCGGGGTCCTGAAGCTTACCTTCGCTGACGGCGCGCTTCAGCGCCAGCAGGTCCTGCGCGGATTGCGTGAAATCGGCATAGACCGGATCGATCTGCTGGATGAGCGCGAGATTGGAAGCGCCTTCGGCTGTCACGAGCGTTCCCTCGGTCGCAAGAGCGCCGCCGATGATACCGGTGATGGGCGCCCGTACTTGCGTATAATCCAGATTGATCTGCGCCTCGTCGAGAGCGGCTTGCTGTGTTGCGACATCCGCGTCGGCCTGCGCGAGATTGACGGAGGCGGTATCGAAATCAACGGCGCTTGCGACATTGCGCGCGCGCAGCAAGCGCTGGCGCTCGAGCTGCTGCTTGGCGTTGGCCTGGACGGCCTTTGCCTTCTGCAGGGCCGCTTTGGCGCTCGCTGCCCGCACCTGGAACAGTTTCGGATCGATCCGGTAAAGGACGTCGCCCTGACGGACGAGGCTGCCCTGTTCGAAGACGCGCTCCTGGAGGATACCCGAGACGCGGGCGCGCACCTCGGAAATCCTGGTCGCGGCGACGCGACCCGGAAGTTCGTTCGTGACGGGCACCGGCTGCGCCTTGATTTTCAGGACGCCGACGACCGGAGGAGGCGTTTCGCCGCTTTCCTGGGCGTAGGCGTGGATCGGGGCCAGCGCGAACATGGCCGTCGCCGCCAGCATCGCCTTCCAGCAAGGCAGTTCGAATGCAAATCGCATAGATATATTCCCAATTGACCGGGACGCTGAGCCGTCGCTCCGCGTCCCGATGGCATGAACCTGTTCGAAAGGGGGCGCCTCAACGTCGGGTGCGAACGGCACTTTCGTCCGAGCGTGAGCAAACATTGCGAATGTTGGACTTTCGTCGGCGTTTTGTGGAGGTTTCGTGGACGAGGGCAAAGGAACCTTGACGCGCCGACCTTGTCTGACGTTTCTTTCTCCTGAAGGAGCTGCGGATGGAAAATGCACTGATATTGATCGTCGAGGACGAGCCGGAGATATCCGATATTCTCGAACGCTATTTCGAGCGTGAGGGATTCCGCGTGCTGACGGCGGCGGACGGAGAGATCGGGCTTTCCCATCATCAGCGGCTGAGACCCGACCTTGTGGTCCTTGATGTCAAGCTGCCGAAACTCGACGGCCACACGGTGCTTGCCACCATTCGCCAAAGAGGGAACACGCCCGTCATCATGGTCACGGCGCTGGCCGACGACCTCGACAAGCTGCATGGGCTGCGCTCCGGTGCAGACGACTACGTGGTCAAGCCGTTCAATCCTGTCGAAGTGGTCGCGCGGGCGCGGGCCGTCCTGAGGCGAGCCACGGGAAACGCGGCCAACAAGATGCTGAGGGTCGGCAGGCTTGCCATAGATCCGGTCGCGCATATGGCCGTGGTCGAGAGCGGCGAAAACCGCGTTCTTCTGAACCTGACGCGGACCGAGTTCCGCATTCTCGAATATATGGCGGGTTTTCCGAACAGGGCCTTCGAGCGAGGGGAGATCGTCGATGCCTGCCTTCCCGAGGGCGATGCGCTCGACCGCACCGTGGACAGCCACATGAGCAAGCTTCGCAGGAAGCTGGAAGCCGCTGGCGTCGGCGACCTCCTTAACGGGGTCAGGGGAGTGGGTTACCGCCTTGGCGATTTCGGTTAGCAACAGCCTCAATCGGCAAATCATCTGGTCGACGACGATCGTCGCCTTCGTCGCCCTGTCCGTCATGTTCTTCGGGTTCGTGATCTATGGCTATGCCTACGAATGGCTGTTCAAGAACTCCGCGCCGCCGGACGACTGGGCAGTCAGCGATTTCGTCGTGCTCGGCATCAACGTGGCAATCGGCCAGGCCGTCGGCGCCTATGTCGGCTGGCGGCTCGCCAGGCGCCTCGTCAAGCCCTTGACGGCCGTGACGGAGGCTGCCCGCCTCATTGCGGATGGAGACTTTGCCGGCCGGGCGACCGGCGGGGGCATTTTCGGCGAAGCGGATCGCCTGATCAGCGACTTCAATCGCATGGCAGAGAAGCTGCAGAGGGCGGAAAAAGAGCTTCAATATTCGAATTCTGCGATCGCGCACGAATTACGCACGCCCTTGACGATCCTGCGCGGGCGCATGCAGGGCTTGGCGGATGGCGTATTCGAACCCAGCCAGGAGGTGTTCCGCGGATTGATTGGACATATCGATGCCCTGACCCGTATCGTCGACGATCTCAGGACGCTTTCACTGATGAATGCCGGACGCATGGAATTGCAGCAGTCGCGCTTCGATATCGGCGAGGAGATCGGAGATATCATCGATTCGGTGATGCCGACGCTTGCCAGTCTCGATATCGAAATCGGAACCGATCTGCAGAAGATGGCTGTCATGGCTGACCGGGCACGCATCCGGCAGGCTGTGCTCGCGCTTGTCGACAATGTCGCGCGCTATGCCCCGGGCTCGAAGCTGCGCGTGGCTTCGCAAGGCATCGGCGATCTCTGCACGATCACGGTTTCTGACAACGGTCCGGGCATGACGGCCGAGGAAAGCGAACGGGCATTCGAGCGCTTCTGGAGGGCCGACGATGCGCGCACGCGGCGCGGCGGCGGGTCCGGCCTTGGTCTTTCCGTCGTCAAGGCCATTGCCGAGGCCCATGGCGGCCAGGCAACGATCGATAGCCGCAGGGGCGCCGGCACGACGGTCGTTCTCACGATTCCGCGCTGTTGAAGTGTCATGCCCCATATGGGGCATGCAGTGCGATGAATGCATCGAGAGCGGATATTCGTCTCATTCGCCGAGAAGCCGCCTCAACACGTCGATCAGCTCGGTCTTGCCGCGAAGGACCTCGCCGTTCTCCGCGTCTATCCGGCCGGCATTGTGAGCGGCATAGAGTTCGATCACCAGCCGCGCATAGTCCTCGGATAAGCCCGCCCGGACCAGTGCGGCCCGCCATTCGGTCTCGGGAAGCAGCTCGGCAATGACGGTCCGGCCGGTCAGCGACCCGATCGCGGCTGCGACATCATTCGGCGTGTAGCGCCTTGGTCCTTCGGCATGAACGAGCCTTGAAGCGGCATCGCCTTTGTCCAAAAGCAGCTCTGCGGCGATCAAGCCCAGATCGAAGGCCGAGATGGTGGGAAAAGATTTGGTCAGCGGATGATGGAAGCTCGGCAACCGGCCGCTCTCTGCCGCTGCCTTTGCAACGCGCGCCCAGTTTTCCATATGTTCGGCCGATCGCAGCAAGGTAAGCCCGGTATCGAGCTTTCGCAGGCGCGCCTCGAGGGCATGGAAGATCAAGGTGATGCCGGTTCCGGAACCATGCTGGGCGCCATAGTCGGAAATGGCGAGAACGGCTCGAGGCCTGGCTGCAGCCAAGGCGTCGCCAAGCGTATCGATCGATCGCATCATGCTGGCATGCGCCTGGGGTGCGCGGGCATCGACCGGGCAGATGACTTGAACGGCACTGGCTCCTTCGAACGCCGTCGTCAGAGCCTGACGGTCATGCACGTCGGCGATGGCGATCTCGCAGCCGATATCCGAAAAAGCCTGCGCTTTCGAGGCGTCGCGCAGAATTGCTCGAACCGGAGCACCGGCCTTGCGCAGTGAGGCGGCAGTCGTGCGTCCAACCTTGCCGGCGGCGCCCAGAATTGCGTACATTGCATCTTCTCCTGTCGGTCTTTCCGGCAGCCTATCGATCTGTGTCCGTCGGATCGCACAGGTTCGGATGGCCGATTGCAGGTTTGGACGACAATCGAAGTCACGAATGCATTCGGCTCAGCATGCCGGGAGTGAGGCCGAGAATACGCCGCATCCAATGTGCCATGTGGCTCTGATGGGCAAAACCGGCGGCCGACGCGATTTGGGCCAGCGGCATTTCGCTGGACAGGATGAGCAATCTGGCACGCTCGACCCGGCGCGTCAGAACATATTGATGGACCGGCATCCCGAAAGTGGCGCGAAAGAGCGGCTTCAAATGCGATACGCTCAAGCCGACGGTTGCGGCGAGATCGGCAAGAGACAGCGACTGGTCGATATGGGTTTCGATGAAGTCCGCAAGCTGTCTTTGGTGGCGGTTCGTCAAGGTGACGCCCGCCGGCGTGGTCCCTGCCGTTGCCTGTGCATCGCGTTCCACCAGGCGGATTGCCAGCGCCAATCCCAGCGCTTCCGCATAGGTCTTGTCGGACGGAACGGGCGACTCGATTTCCGCCTTGATCGCCCAGGCGAGCGATTCCATCCGGGGATCGCGAAGCTGGAATTTAGGTGCCAGAGAGACGGTGTCCGGATTTCGTCCGAGGGCTTCAGCGGCGGATTGAAGAAGCTCGGTCCCGATATTCAGGCGCAGAATGGTGCAATCACGATCATCTTGCCACCAGCCGTCCAGTCCGGCGGGAACGATATCGATGTCGCCATGCTTCTGCCGGCGCCGATGACGCCGGCCATCGCACTCGCAAAAAGCGTTCACGGCCCGTCCGAAATGAATGCCGAGCCGATGCGTCTGCGTTCCCGGCACGTGGGTACGGCCGGCTTGAATATGAAGGAAATTCGCCTCCAGATCTTTCCAGCCGCGATCCCTGCTGGAGAGGAGCGTGGTGGCGGCACTCTTGAGCTGGTCCATGATTGCCTATCCTCCGCCAAATCCACCGTTCCGAATTGGAGGCGATCTCGATCGGAGGATTATAGGCAGGCCGGCGTCCCCGGTCGAGCTGTCTTCAGACCTTGCAGTCTGCCCGCTTCGCTCGCTTGGAGCAAAACAGTAGCCGGGGATTGATGATTTTTCGGGATCGGAACAGACCCTGCATTCAGCCGCTCGAGCCTTTCTGCCAGCGAGAGTGGCGCGGATCTCAAACTTCCACCTTCGGCAGCAGGATCGTCAGAAAGCCGATCAGCGGCAGGAAGGCGTAAAGCTCGAAGAGGAACTCGATGCCGGTACGGCCTGCCGGGCACGCCGGCACGGCCCAGTCATGTCGCGTCGAGATAGGGTTTCAGCGGCATATCGTCGTGCCTGGGCACCGTCTGCCGCTCGATCATGTGGTGGATGACCGGCGGCCGGTCGCCGCGATGCAATCTGTCGAGGTGTTCGGCGACCTCGACATCGGCATGCGTCTGGCGCTGGCTGTGGCGGATATAGTCGATCCAGGTCGGCAGATGGTAGCTTTCCGTCCATGTGTTCGGCTTTTCCAGATCGCGCAGCAGCGACCATTGCTTCGCGCCGTCGCGGATTCTCATCCGGCGGCGTTTTGCCATGACGGCCAGAAACTCCTGTACGTCCTCCTGCTCGATATCATAATCCACCATGACCAGGATCGGGCCGCTTCTGGGGCGCAGGTCGAGCTGCAATTGCGGTTCGCTGAAGGTGTTCGTCGGATCGAGATTGAGGGATTCGAAGTCCGGCTGGCGCAACGCGAGACCAAGCAGACCGCCTATGCCAAGAGCAGCGCTTGCGATGACGAGGGCGCCGGTGACGCCATGGGCGTCGGCCAGCTCGCCCCACAGCCAGCTTCCGACAGCCATGCCACCGAACGTGGCGGTCTGGTAGAGCGACAAGGCGCGGCCGACGACCCAGCGCGGCGTCGAAAGCTGAACCGTGACGTTGAAGAGAGAGAAGGCCTGCACCCAGGCGACGCCGGCCGGCATGAGGAGAAGACAGCTCAGCCATACCTGATTGCTGAGCGCCAGGAAGAAGCAACTGACCGCCAGCGTGAAGAAGGCGCCGCGGATCACCCATTCATTGCTCAGGAGATCGCGGATGCGGCCGATCATCAGCGCGCCGCAGATCGCGCCGAAGCCGAAGAAGCCGAGCATGATGCCATAGGTAATCGCCGTGCCGTGCACATGATCGCGCGCAACGAGGGGCAGCAGCGCCAGAATGACGATCGCCGTCAGGCCGAAGACGAAGCTGCGGCACATCACCTTGAGCAGGTTCGGCGACATCTGGACATAACGAAATCCGGCCGACATCGCGCTGCCGAAAGACTCGCGCGGCAGCGCATTGCGCACGGGAGCCTTCTTCCAGCGCCATAAGGTGAAAATCAGGGCGAAATAACAGAACACGTTGAAGAGAAAGGCAAAGGCGGCCCCCGCGGCCGCGACGATGACGCCGCCGATCGCCGGCCCGATGCTGCGCATGAGGTTATAGCTCATACTGTTGAGCGCGACCGCACCCGGCAGATGGTCACGCGGTACGACATCGCCCATGGATGCCTGCCAGGACGGATTGTGCAGGGCACCGCCACAGCCAATCAGGAAGGTGAAGCAAAGCAGCAGCCAGGGCGTCAAGGCGTTGCTGTAGGACAGTACGGCCAGCGTTGCCGATACGCTGAGCATCAGCGTCTGTGCGATCAGCATGATCCGCCTTCGATCGTAATTGTCGGCAAGCGCGCCTGCGGCGAGCGAGAAGATCATGACGGGTAAGGTGGTAGAGGACTGCACCAGCGCCACCATGCCATGGGACGTTGCAAGGCTGGTCATGAGCCAGGCAGCACCGACGCCTTCGACCAATCCGCCGAGATTGGAGATGAGCGTTGCCGACCAGAGCGAGCGGAAAGTCTTGGATTGAAACGCGACGAGCGGAGAGGTTCTTTTTGGCATGTCGGCTTTTCTTCACAGGATTGTCTTGCCCGATGGGCGCAGCGAACTCGTTCAAAGCGCGAGTACCGCCGAGTCGGTATCGAGCCTATAGTGATTTGCTAATCTCCGAAACGATTTTAGAATAATATTCTCGCCGGCAACGGCGGAATCATCCGTCATTCGAACGCCATCGTATGGAGTGGTCTCGATATCAGAGACTGTTCCGACGCGCTGCGGGCAGTCGGCATATCGGGAAAGCGACCGGTTTATGGCGGCGATTGCCGGGAGGCATTGCCCGTTACGGCTGGGCCAGCGGCCAGGCGAGCCTGGATAATCTTCAGGCGAGCTGGCCGCGGTTCGTCAGCAGTGCAAAAGGATCGCACGGAAGTCGTTGACGTTCGTGCCGGTCGGGCCGCTCACGAAGAGATCGTCGAGCGCGGCGAAGGCCGACCAGCTGTCGTTGCGTTCGAGGAATTCGGCGGCATCCTTTTCCCGATCGGCAAGGCGCGAGACAGTGGTGCCGTCGGCAAATGCGCCGGCATTGTCTTCGGAGCCGTCGATGCCGTCCGTATCGGCGGCAAGTGCCGAAATGCCCTTTTGGCCGGAAATGGCGCAGGCAAAGGATAGAAGGAACTCGCTGTTGCGGCCACCCTTGCCCTTGCCCTTCATCGTAACCGTCGTTTCTCCGCCGGACAGAAGGAGCATGGAGTTTTGCGACGCCCGACCCCGCTGCTGGATCTTGGCCACAACGGCTGCGTGCTGGCGACCGACTTCCGATGCTTCGCCCTCGATGGCATCGGACAGCACGATCGCCTCGACCCCCGCCTTGCGCGCGACATTGGCGGCGGCATCCAGCGCAATGGCGGCCGAGGCGACGAGCTTCACGTCGTTGCGGGCAAAACGGGGGTCTGACGGCAGCGGCGGCTCGTCCTTGCCATCCTTGAGATGACGCATTACGGCTTCCGGCAAATCGAGCGCATAACGGCCTATGATTTCAATCGCCTCGGCGCGCGTGGCCGCATCGGCGATGGTCGGGCCGGAGGCGACCAGCGCGGGATTGTCGCCGGGAATATCGGAAACGACGAGGGAAACCACCTTTGCCGGATGGGCAAGGGCCGCCAGCCGTCCTCCCTTGATGCGCGAGACCTGTTTGCGCACAGCATTCATGGCGTTGATCGGCGCGCCGGAGGCAAGCAAGGCCCGATTGACGGCGATTTCGTCGGCAAGCGTGAGATCGCCGGCGGGCGCCGGCAATAAAGCCGAGCCGCCGCCGCAGATGAGGGCGACGACCAGATCGTCTTCCGTGAGACCGCTTACCGCAGCCATCAGCCTTTCCGCCGCGAGCAGTCCGCTCTCGTCGGGCACGGGATGGGCGGCCTCGAGAACCTCGATGCGCTCGCAGGGAACGGCATAGCCGTAGCGCGTGACGACCACGCCGGAGAGCGGCGCGTCCCACAGGCGCTCGAAAGCGCGCGCCATCTGTGCGGCTCCCTTGCCGGCGCCGACCACCACCGTCCGGCCCTTCGGCTTTTCCGGCAGGTGGGCTACGAGCGCCTTGTCCGGATCGGCAGCAGCGACGGCTGCATAGAAGAGCTTTTCCAGGAAGGCGCGGGGATCGGCAATGCTCGGCATCTGGTTGCTCACATGTTACGCGACAGGATGGTTCGCCATGCGCTCGAGCGCCTTGACGAGACCGGAATGATCGAGCCCGCTGTCGCCATTGGCGGCGCATTGGTTGAAGAGTTCCTGCGTCGAAGCCGTGTTCGGCAGCGAGATGCCGAGCGCCTTGGCGCCTTGCAGCGCGAGGTTCAGATCCTTTTGATGCAGCGAGATACGGAAGCCGGGCTCGAAGGTGCGCTTGATCATGCGCTCCCCATGCACTTCGAGGATGCGTGAGGAGGCAAAGCCGCCCATCAGGGCCGAGCGCACCCGTGCCGGATCGGCACCTGCTTTCGACGCAAAGACGAGGGCCTCGGACACCGCCTCGATCGTCAGCGCGACAATGATCTGGTTGGCAACCTTGGTGACTTGGCCATCGCCGCAATCGCCGACGAGCGTGATGTTCTTGCCCATCAGCTGGAAAAGCGGCAGCGCCCGTTCGAAGCTTGCCTCGGAGCCGCCGGCCATGATAGAGAGCGAGGCGTTCTTCGCGCCGACTTCGCCGCCGGAAACCGGCGCGTCGATATATTCGGCGCCGGTCTCGCGAACTCTGCTGGCGAACTCCTTGGTTTCGATCGGCGAGATCGAACTCATGTCGATGACGAGCTTGCCCTTCGAAAGGCCGTAGGCAACGCCGTTGTCGCCGAAGAGCACGTCCTTGACCTCGGGCGTATCCGGCAGCATCAGGATGATCGTGTCGACCGTTTCGGCGAGCGCCTTCGGCGTTTCGACGAATTGCAGGCCGTTATCGAGCAGCTCCTGGCGTGGCGGGATGGAGAATCTGGAGGTAACGACGATGTGGCCGGCATTTTGCAGGTGGCGCGCCATGGGGGTTCCCATAATGCCGAGGCCGATGAATCCGATATGTGCCATGCTGTTTAGCTCCTGATATTGAGAATGGCGGCGCTTTCGGCGTGGCGGCCGGCTGCAGCAAACCAGCCGAGCCCCGCCGCAGTGGTGGTGCGCGGTTTGTATTCGCAGCCGATCCAGCCGTCGTAGCCGAGTGCGTCGAGCGCTTCGAAGATAAAGGGATAGGCGATCTCGCCGGTGCCAGGTTCGTTGCGTCCGGGATTGTCGGCAAGCTGCACATGGGCAATCTGCGCCTGATGCTTCTTGAACGTGCCGATCAGCTCTCCTTCGGTGCGCTGCTGGTGATAGAGGTCGTACTGAATGAACAGGTTGTCGCTGCCGACTTCGGCAATGATCGCTGCCGCCTGATCCGGCGTGTTGAGATAGAAGCCCGGAATGTCGAAGTGGTTGATGGGCTCGATCAGCAAGCGAATCCCGTGCTTGCCAAGCTCTTCCGATGCATATTTGAGGTTGACGACGAAGGTGGTCCGCAGCACCTCATCGGGCACGCCAGCCGGAATAATGCCTGAGAGGCAATTGATCTGGCTGCAACCGAGCGTCGTTGCATAGTCGATCGCCGAGGCGACCCCGCGGCGGAATTCATCGATACGATCCGGCAGGATCGCGATGCCGCGCTCGCCGCCGGCCCAATCGCCGGCGGGCAGATTGTGCAGCACCTGCGTCAGGCCATGGCGATGGAGTTCGGTACGCAGTACCTCCTTCGCAAAATCATAGGGAAAGAGATATTCGACACCCTCGAACCCGGCCTTGGCGGCCAGTGCGAAGCGATCCAGAAACGGCGCCTCGGTGAAGAGCATGGTCAGATTGGCCGCAAACTTCGGCATTATGTTCCTCCTTCAGTCCAGCAGCGCGAGGATCGCGGTCGGCGCATCCTCGCCGCGTTCGGCAAGCTCTTCGAATTCGACGACCGCATTGATGTCGGCACCCATGGCGATGTTGGTGACGCGCTCCAGAATGAACTCGATGACGACGGGAACCTGGTATTCCGTCATGAGCTGCTGCGCCGTCGTGAAGGCCTCCTGGAACTCGTTCGGGCTGCGCACGCGGATCGCCTTGCAGCCGAGGCCTTCGGCGACGGCAACATGATCGACGCCATAGCCCGGCTCGGCATCGTCCCTGGCATTGATATTGTCGAAGGCGAGGCTGACCTCGAAATCCATGTCGAAGCCGCGCTGCGCCTGGCGGATGAGGCCGAGATAGGAATTGTTCACGACCACATGCAGGTAGGGAAGCTTGTGCTGCGCACCGACGGCCAGCTCCTCGATGAGGAACTGGAAATCGTAGTCTCCGGACAGGGCGACGATCGGACGATCCGGATCGGCGGCGCGCACGCCAAGGGCTGCCGGCAGTGTCCAGCCGAGCGGGCCTGCCTGGCCGCAATTGATCCAGCTGCGCGGCTTGTAGACATGCAGGAACTGCGCGCCGGCGATCTGGCTGAGCCCGATGGTCGAGACATAGCAGGTGTCGCGACCGAAGGCCTTGTTCATCTCCTCGTAGACGCGCTGAGGCTTCAGCGGCGTCTGGTCGAAATGCGTCTTGCGCAGCATGGTGCGCTTGCGCTCGCGGCATTCCTCCGCCCAGGCCGACCAGTCGCGCAGTCTGCCTTCTGTCTTCCATTCTGTAGCGACGTCGAGGAAAAGCTTCAGTGCGGCACCCGCGTCGGAGACGATGCCGAAATCCGGGGCGAACACGCGCCCGATCTGGGTCGGTTCGATATCGACATGCACGAAAGTCCGGCCTTCGGTATAGGTCGAGACGTTGCCGGTGTGGCGATTGGCCCAGCGATTGCCGATGCCGAGAACGAAGTCGGAGGCGAGCAGCGTGGCATTGCCGTAGCGATGTGAGGTCTGCAGCCCGCACATGCCGGCCATCAGCGGATGGTCGTCCGGGATCGTGCCCCAGCCCATCAGTGTCGGGATGACCGGAACGCCGGTGATTTCGGCAAATTCGACGAGCAGATCGGACGCATCGGCATTGATGATGCCGCCGCCCGCGATGATCAGCGGCCGCTTGGCCGCATTCAGCATGGCAAGCGCCTTTTCCGCCTGTGCCCGCGTGGCGGAAGGCCTGTAGGGTTCGAGCGAGGCGTAGGTTTCGATGTCGAATTCGATTTCGGCGACCTGAACATCGACAGGCAGATCGATGAGGACCGGGCCGGGCCGACCAGAGCGCATCGTATGGAAAGCCTTCTGAAAGACATAAGGGACGAGCGCCGGTTCCATGACGGTGACGGCCCACTTGGTGACGGGGGCTGCGATCTTGGCGATATCGACGGCCTGGAAATCCTCCTTGTCGAGGCGCGCGCGCGGCGCCTGGCCGGTAATGCAGAGGATCGGGATCGAATCGGCAGAAGCTGAATAAAGGCCGGTGATCATGTCGGTGCCGGCCGGGCCCGACGTCCCGATGCAGACGCCGATATTGCCGGCACGCGCCCGGGTATAGCCCTCGGCCATATGGCTCGCGCCCTCGACGTGGCGGGCGAGCACATGGCGGATCAAGCCGCGCGCCTTCATTGCCGAATAGAAGGGGTTGATCGCAGCGCCTGGAACACCGAAGGCGCAATTGACGCTTTCCTTTTCCAGAACCAGCACTGCGGCATCGACTGCTCGCATCTTTGCCATGGGGATTTCCTCCGTTTCTGCTTCGAAGGTACCGCATGGGCGGACAAGTGCAATCATAAAATGGAAATCAATCCCATCATATGGAAATAAACATTTTCAACGAATCTGGAACAATCGAAGCGAAGCGGCTATGTCATGAAGCCGAAGCAGGCGGCGTCGACGCGCGGCGCGCCTTCAGTCAAAAGTGAGCGTCATGGCGGAAAATCGGGAAAAAACGAGGGGCAGGCCGGGCCGGAAGCCGGCCGAGAATGCGGCCGCCTCGTCTGTGCAGGTACTCGATCGCAGTTTGAAACTGCTGGAACTGGTGGCCGAGGCCGATGGCGCTGTCTTGACCGACCTTGCCGATCAATCAGCCATGGCGCCTTCCACCGTGCACCGGTTGCTGACCTCTCTCGCCCAGCATGGCATGGTGGCGCATGACGGCGAAACCGGCGCCTGGACGATCGGGGTGAAAGCCTTCGAGATCGGAACAGCCTACTTACGCTTCCGCAAGCTCGGCACGATCAGCCGGCCGTTCCTCAAGCAGCTGATGGAGGTGTCTGGCGAGACTGCCAATATCGCCATCGAGGAAGACGGCGATGTCGTCTTCCTCTCTCAGGCGGAAAGCCATGCGCCGATGCGCGCCTTTTTCCGTCCAGGCCGCCGTGGACCGATCCACGCTTCGGGCATCGGCAAGGCGATCCTTTCCACCTGGGCGGACGGCCAGATCGAAGTGTTGCTCAAAGGGCGGTCATTGGAGCATTTCACCGATAAAACCCGCGACACGGTGCCCATGCTGCTTGCGGATATGGCCGAGATCCGCTCACGCGGCTGGTCGGTCGACGATGAGGAGCATACGCTGGGCATGCGATGCGTGGCCGCGCCGATCTTCGACGAATATGGCGAGGCTATTGCCGGCATCTCGATTTCAGGACCGACCGTGCGGCTGCCGGATCAAAGGATCGCGGCGCTTGGCCCGGTTGTGCGGGCGGCAGCGGAAGAATTGACGAAGGCGATGGGCGGACGCTCGAAGCGGGCCTGAATGCCTTCGCCGCCGTCTCCTGTCGGGAGACGACGGCGTTTTCGGTCCGCCACTTGACTGGTCAGGCGAGCTGCAATTGCTCGCGTGCGATCGTGTCCGCCTTCTTACCCTTGCTCTTCATCGGCTTGCCGGCGACATAAACTTCAGCAATGCAGCGATCGTCGCCCATGGTCTGGAGGATAAAGAGTTCTTCTGCCAATGAGGTCGCGGTGCGCATGCGGAATTCCATCGCCGACTTGGCGCTGGAATCAAGCACGACGATATCGGCATCCGCACCCGCCTGCAGCGAGCCGATGCGGCTTTCGAGGTCGAGTGCGTGCGCATTGCCGCGCGTCATGCGATAGAAGGAGTTGAACGGCGTCAGCCGCTGTCCTTGCAGGTGCAGGACCTTGTAGGCCTCGTCCATGGTTTCGAGCATGGAGAAGCTGGTGCCGGCGCCGACATCGGTTGCGACCGACCATCGCGCGCCGAGCCTGTCGAACTGAGCGGCATTGAAGAGCCCGGAGCCGAGGAAGAGGTTGGAGGTGGGGCAGAAGACGCCGATAGCGCCCGTTTCCGCGAGTACTGCGACTTCGCGTTCGCTCATATGGATGCAATGGCCAAGCAGCATGCGCTCGTTGAGCAGACCGTAGCGGGCATAGATATCCGTATAGTCTTTCGCCTCGGGATAAAGCGAAGTCGCAAAGGCGATCTCGTCCCGATTTTCCGAGAGATGCGTCTGGACGTAGCAATCCGGATGTTCGGCGACGAGCGTCTTGCTCATCTCCATCTGCTCCGGCGTCGAGGTGATGGCAAAGCGCGGGCTGATGGCACAGTGCGCGCGGCCGCGGCCGTGCCATTTCGCAATCAGCCGCTTCGTCTCGTCATAGCCGCGCTGCGGCGTATCGCGCAGCGCATCAGGCGCATTGCGATCCATCATGACCTTGCCGCCGATCATGCACATGCCGCGCGCTTCGGCAGCGGTAAAGTATGCATCGACGCTTTCCGGATGCACGGAGCAATAGGCAACCGCCGTCGTCGTACCGTTCGACAGGAGTTCGTCCATGAAGCGGTCCGCCACCTCTGCCGCGTGTGCGGCGCGCGCGAATTTCTGCTCCTCGACGAAAATATAGGTGTTCAGCCATTCGAGCAGCTGGGCACCATAGGACGCGATCGCCTGCGTCTGCGGGAAATGCAGGTGTGTGTCGATAAAGCCCGGCAGGATGAGGTTCGGGCGATGGTCCGCGATCCTGACACCGGCGTCGGCGAGCTTGCGAATATCGCCATAGGAGCCGACCTCCACGATCTTGCCATCGCGAACGAAGACCGCGCCGTCCTCGATATAGCGATAGGATGCGGCATCATCGATCCCCTGCGGTTCGGCAAGGAAGGTCAGCACGCGGCCACGGATCAGGACTTCGTTCATTGGGTCTTCTCCCCATTGATGGCACTTTCGTACCAGGAGACGAGCAGGCGGCGCTCCTCGTCGGTAATGTGCGAGGCATTGGCCGGCGGCATGGCGTGGCTGCGGCCGGCCTGCAGATAGATTTCGCGGGCATGGGCGGCGATATCGCGGTCGGTCTCGAAGACGACGCCCTTGGGAGGAGCGATAATGCCCTCCCAGCTTGGTTCCTTCGCATGGCACATGGAACAGCGCCCCATGATCGTGTCGCGAACCTTCGGGAAGGCTTCAGCCGCGACGAAGGGCTGCTGGATTGCGGAAATTTTCGTTGTGGGCTCGCCCGTCAGGATCTTCGGCACCGTGGAAAGCCACATGATGATGATGAACAGGATGACGGTGATCAGCCAAGTCCAGGTCGGGTTCCCGGCATTGGCGTGGCGGGTGTTGAACCAGTGACGGATGGTAACGCCCATCAGGAAGACGAGCGAGGCAATGATCCAGTTGAACTGCGTGCCGAACGCCAGCGGATAGTGGTTCGACAGCATCAGGAACAGCACGGGCAGCGTCAGGTAATTGTTGTGGGTGGAGCGCTGCTTGGCGATGCGGCCATATTTCGGGTCAGGCTTGTGGCCGGCGATCAGGTCGGCAACCACGATCTTCTGGTTCGGAATGATGATGAAGAACACGTTGGCCGACATGATCGTTGCGGTGAAGGCACCGAGATGCAGGAAGGCGGCGCGGCCGGTAAAGAGATGCGTGTAGCCCCAGGCCACCCCGACCAGAATGAAATAGAGCGCCACCATCAGCCGCGTATTGTCGTTGCCGAAGGGCGACTTGCAGATCAGGTCGTATAGGAGCCAGCCGCCGGCGATCGAGCAGAGCGAAATGGCGATCGCCATCGGCTTGGAAACGTCGAGCACGGCCGGATCGATCATGTAGAGGTCGGCGCCGGCATAGTAGACGAGGCAGAGCATGCCGAAGCCCGAAAGCCAGGTGACGTAGCTCTCCCATTTGAACCAGACGAGGTGCTCCGGCATGTTGGCGGGCGCCACTAGATATTTCTGGATATGGTAGAAGCCGCCGCCATGGACCTGCCACTCCTCGCCATAGGCGCCGGGCGGCAGTGCGGGGTGCTCTTTCAGGCCGAGGTCGAGCGCGACGAAATAGAATGACGAGCCAATCCAGGCGATGGCGGTAATGACGTGCAGCCAGCGGACGGCAAAAGTCAGCCAGTCCCAGGCGATGGCATATTCATACATGGGAACTCCTCCCGATCTTTATGGGAGTGTTTGCCATTGCCGGATTTTCTCGAAAATCCCGGTTAATCCGCCAACACTTTCAAAAAAATCTATAAGATGACCCCTGCTTTGTTCCGCACGCCGATGTGGTAGAAAGAGACCATGTCCTATCTTGATAATGTCCGTGTCTTCGTTCGCGTGGTCGAACTTGGTACTCTTTCGGCGGCAGGGCGCGACCAGCGCGTCACGCCTGCGGTCGCGAGCAACCGCATCAAGGAGCTCGAGCGTCATCTCGGCGTGCGCCTCTTCAACCGTACGACGCGTAAGCTCTCGCCGACCGAACATGGCCGCGTCTTCTATGAAAAGGCGGTAAAGATCATCGAGGCCGTGAACGAGGCGGAAGCGGCGATCGCCGATCTCTCACGCAATCCGAAGGGGTCGCTCAGAATAACAGCGCCGCTCGGCATCGGCCGGCGGCTGATCGCCTCGGGCATTCCGGAATTTCACGACAAGTATCCGGATATCGAGGTGCGCCTGCGCCTGTCCGACCACAATGTCGATATCCTGGCCGAAGGCGTCGATGTAGCCTTCAAGCTTGGCGTGCTGGAGGATTCGAACCTGCGCATGCGCGGCATCCTCAACTGCGAGCGGGTGCTGTGCGCATCGCCGGCCTATCTTGCACGGCGTGGCGCCCCTTCCGACGCCGATGCCTTGATTGCCGACAAGCATGACTGTCTTCTGCTGCGCTATCCCGGCTCGAAGGAATATTACTGGACGCTGATGACGGCGGAAGGCCCGCGCAAGTTCGAGGTTGCCGGCCCTTACGACAGCGATGACGGCGACGTGCTCACCCAATGGGCGCTCGAAGACCGCGGCATCATCAACAAGCCGCTGTTCGAGGTGAAAGCCTATCTGAGGGACGGGCGGCTGGTAGAAATCCTGAAGGACAGTCCGCCGGCGCCGATCCAGCTCGCCGCCATTTACCCGCACAAGCGTTTCCAGGACCCGAAGGTGCGGCTGATGATCGATTTCATGGCCGACCGCTGCCAGAGGCTCATCGGCAAGCTGCTCGAGGACGAGTCTGCGGTCGCGGCCTCGTGATCTGAGGGTTGCAGGTTAAGCCACTCTTGATTCAAATCAGCGAGATCATATATGACTACCGATGGTCATATGGAGGAGTGCCATGAAGGAAATCCAGCTCAAGGATGCAAAGGCGACGCTTTCGGCCGTGGTCGATCAGGCCGTTGCCGGTGAGCCGACCGTTATTACCCGCCATGGCCGGAAGGAAGCCGTACTCGTTTCCTTCGAGGAATGGCAACGGGTTTCCAAAGTACCGGATTTCGCCGATCTGCTTCTGGCCTTTCCTGGCGAGCCGGCCGATATTCCCGAGCGATCGCGAAAGCCCGCACGTTCATTGCGTGAAAACGGCTTCTGATCTTGTATCTTCTGGATACCAATATTGTATCGGCCAATGCGCCGACCAAACGCCATGTCGGCGTTGACGCATTCGCGGCTTGGCTACGCGCCAATAATGACCGGCTCTATGTTTCGGCAATCACCATTGCCGAGATCGAGGCAGGCATCGCCCGCGCTGTCAGAATCGAGGCGACGACGAAAGCGGAGCACCTGCGCCGCTGGCTCGCAGCGGTGGAACATTTCTACGCCGGCCGCATCCTGTCGTTCGGAATTGAAGAGGCGAGGCACGCTGGCCTGATGCTTGACCGAGCGCGCGCTCATGACCCCGGCTTTGAGGACATCGCCATTGCCGCGACTGCCGCCGCGCACGACCTCACTATTTTGACGGCCAATGAGCGCCATTTCGCACCGCTCGGTGTGCCGTTCACCAATCCGTTCAAGCAGTTACCCGTTATCCGATAACGGATTTTGTCGGGGCTGACTGCCTTGCCGCCGCCGTCCAGGTCAGCGCCGCCGTCATGATCTCGGCGGCGGCCAGTGTCGCGATGACCGTCGGACGCTTGTCCTTGACCGCCACTCCCCCGATCGGGCAGGTGAGGCGATCGAAAAGCTCCGTATGGCCGGTTTCGCGCGACAGCCAGTTACGGAAGGTGGCGCGTTTCGTTTTCGAGCCGATCATCCCGACATAGGCGGCATCCGAACGCTTGAGCGCTTCTGCAGCGATCAAGAAATCGAGCGCATGATCATGGGTGAGGATGACGAAGCTGCTGCCGGGCGGCGCATCGCGCACCACAGCCTCGGGCATGGCCGTGAGGCAGGTTTCGATGCGCGGCAGATTGGAGGCGATCAGCTCTTCTTCCCGCGTGTCCACCAGAACGACTCGTAGAGGCCCAAGCGAGAGCGCCAGGGCAAGCGCATCGCCGACATGCCCTGCCCCGAATACATAGACATGTGGACGCGCCGCCATTTCCAGGTCGCTACGGGCGACAAGCTCCTTCGCAAGCTCGGGATCGACTGCTCTGAAGGCAAGTCCCACCCGGCCGCCGCAACATTGGCCGATCTCCGGCCCGAGCGGCACGTTCATCGGCGCGGCGGCAAGGCCGGAGCGCAAAGCGCGGCGCGCCTGATCGATCGCCATATATTCGAGCTGCCCGCCGCCGATCGTTGCAAAAATCGCCCGTTCCGACACCAGCATCCAGGCATCGGTGTCGCGTGGCGCCGAACCCGCGACGCCCGTCACCTCCACAAGGATCGGCGCCGGTTCGCGGCGCAGAAAATCCCGGATATCTTCACGGGCGGCAGGCATTGTTTCACTCCTTTTGTGCGGCCTTCAAACGCTCGATGGCCATCAGTACCCGTTCGGGCGTTGCCGGCGCGTCGAGACGCGGGCAGATCCTATGGTCGGCCACGCTTGCCACCGCGTCCGATAGGGCGTGCAAAACGGACAGGCCGAGCGGCAGCGGCGGCTCACCCACGGCCTTCGAGCGATGGATCGTCGGCTCGTAGGCCTCCGACCAGTCGGTCAGCGCTACATTGAAAATCTTCGGGCGGTCGGATGCAAGCGGGATCTTGTAGGTGGAGGGTGCATGTGTTCTCAGGCGTCCCTTGCCGTCCCACCAGAGTTCTTCCGTCGTCAGCCAGCCCATGCCCTGGATGAAGCCGCCCTCGACCTGGCCGATATCGATCGCCTTGTTCAGCGAGCGGCCGGTATCGTGCAGGATATCCGTGCGCTCGACGACATATTCGCCGGTCAGCGTGTCGATCGATACTTCCGAGCAGGCCGCACCGTAAGCGTAGTAATAGAAGGCGTGGCCGCGGCCGGCCTTGCGATCCCAATGGATCTTCGGTGTCTTGTAGAAACCGGCGGCCGAAAGCTGGATGCGCGCCATATAGGCCTTCTTGATGAGATCGGGGAAGGACATCTCGATATCGCCGATCCGCACGCGGTTCGGCAGGAATACCACCTGCTCGCGGGGCACCCGATGGCTTTCCGCCGCAAAGGCGATCAGCCGCTCCTTGATCTGGCGCGCGGCGTTCTGCGCCGCCATGCCGTTCAGGTCCGCGCCGGAAGACGCCGCGGTCGGCGAGGTGTTCGGGACCTTGGCTGTCGTCGTCGCGGTGATCTTCACCCGGTCGAGATCGATCTGAAATTCCTCCGCCACCACCTGCGCCACCTTCAGATGCAGGCCTTGCCCCATCTCGGTGCCGCCATGGTTCATATGCACGGAGCCGTCGCTGTAGACATGGACCAGCGCACCGGCCTGGTTCGCCTCCGTCTTGGTGAAGGAGATGCCGAATTTGACCGGTGTCAGCGCGATGCCGCGCTTGACGATACGGCTTTTGGTGTTGAATTCGGAAATGGCCTTGCGGCGCCCGGCATAATCGGCGCTTTCCTCCAGCTCCGCAACGATGCGCTGGATGATGCAATCCTCGACCTTCTGGTGATAGGGCGTGAGGTTGCGCTCGCCTTGAACGCCCATTGCGTCGTAGAAATTCAGCTTGCGGATCTCGAGCGGGTCCTTGCCGACGGCGAAGGCCACCTCGTCGATGACACGCTCGGCGCCGACCATGCCCTGCGGCCCGCCGAAGCCGCGAAAGGCGGTGTTGGAAACCGTATTGGTGTAGAGCGGCGCCGATTTTGCATGCACATGCGGAAAGAAATAGGCATTGTCGCAGTGAAACAGCGCGCGGTCGCCGACCGGGCCGGAAAGGTCGGCCGAGAAGCCGGCGCGAAGCGCGAAGGTATAGTCGACAGCGAGGATGCGACCCTCATCGTCGAAACCGACTTCATAGTCGATGGCGAAATCATGCCGCTTGCCTGTCGCCACCATGTCTTCGTCGCGGTCGAGCCGGATTTTGACGGCGCGCTTCAGCTTCTTGGCGGCGATCGCTGCAATCGCGGCGCATTGGTTCGCCTGGGTTTCCTTGCCGCCGAAGCCGCCGCCCATGCGGCGCACCTCGATCGTAACAGCATTGCTCGGCACGCCGAGCGCATGGGCGACCATATGCTGCGTCTCGCTCGGACCCTGCGTCGAACAATAGACGACGACCTCGTCGTCTTCGCCGGGCACCGCCAGTGAGACCTGGCCTTCGAGATAGAAATGGTCCTGGCCGCCTAGCCGCATGCGACCCTTCACGCGACGCGGCGCGCGCTCAAGGTTTTCCGCCGCATCGCCGCGCTTCAGCGTCAGCGGCGTGACCACCTGGCGATGGGTCGAAACGTCGAGATCCCAGATGTCGATATCAGCTGGCAGTTCCTCATAATCGATCTTTGCCAGCCGCGCGGCGCGTCGTGCCTGTTCGCGCGTCTCGGCGATCACGCAGAAGATCGGCTGGCCGTGAAACTCGACCTTGCCGGCGGCAAGCACCGGGTCGTCGTTCATGTAGGAGGGTGAGATATCGTTGACGCCAGGCACATCCTGATGGGTCAGCACGGCAACGACGCCGGAAGCTGCGCGCACGGCCGACAGATCGACGGATTTCAGGATGCCGTGGGCGACGGTCGACAGGCCAAGACCGGCGTGAAGCGTGCCAGTGGGTTCGGTGATGTCATCGATATAGACGGCCGTGCCGGAGACATGCTTGTGCGCGGAATCATGATGGGGACTGGCATGAACCCCGCCGATGATGGTTTCGGCCTTGATGTCTGAAGCATGTTTGTTCATGGCCTATGCCGCCTCGTATCTGGACACCTGCACCGGTGCCGCATTGGATGTCGTTTCCAGGTAGAAACGCAACAGAAGATTCTTTGCAGCCAACCCCCGATATTCCGCTGTGGCGCGCATATCGGTCAGCGGCGTGTAATCCTCGGCGTATTTCTCCATCGCCGTCTCCACCGTCTTCTCGTTCCAGGGCTGACCGAGCAGGAATTTTTCGACAGCGAAAGCCCGTTTCGGCGTTGCGGCCATGCCACCATAGGCGATCCGGATTTCTGCGACCGTGCCATCGGCTGCAAGTGCGAGGCGGAAAGCGCCGAGCGTTGCCGTAATATCCTCGTCCCGGCGTTTCGTCACCTTGTAGACGGCGAATTTGTCATCTGCTGCCGGAACCGGAATATGCACCGCCTCGACGAATTCGCCAGGCTGGCGATCCTGCTTGCCGTACGCGATGAAGAAGTCTTCGAGCGCAATGGTGCGCCGGGCGGCGCCCTTGCGCAAGGTGAGCGATGCGCCAAGCGCGATCAGGGCCGGCGGCGTGTCGCCGATCGGCGAGCCGTTGGCGATGTTGCCGCCGATCGTGCCCATGTTGCGCACCTGCTGACCGCCGATGCGGGCAATGAGCGGGCCGAGTGCCGGGATGTGCTGCGAAAGCATGGCGAGCGCTTCCGAATAGGTGACGCCGGCGCCGATGGTTACGACATTGTCTTTGACGGCGATCGACTTCAATTCCTGCAGCCCGGCAATGAAGACGACGGGCGTGATGTCGCGCATATGCTTGGTGACCCAGAGGCCGACATCGGTGGAGCCGGCAACCACGGTCGCGGTCGGCGAGGCTTCGAGGACATCAGCGAAATCATCGAGGCCGGCCGGCACGATCAGCCGATTGCGTCCCTCGCCGATTTCGACGCGTGTGCCATCGGCGAGGGCCTTCAGCCGCGCGAACATGTTCTCGCGCTCGACAAGCAGGGGATCGTTCTGCGTGCCGCCGTAACTGGAGACAGCGCGGGTCGCGCGCAGGATCGGCTCGTAGCCGGTGCAGCGACAGAGATTGCCCTGCAGCGCCGTTTCGATCTGCTGATCCGTCGGATTGGACGTCTGCATCCAGAGCCCGTAGAGCGACATGACGAAGCCCGGCGTGCAGAAGCCGCATTGCGAACCGTGGAAATCGACCATGGCCTGCTGCACCGGATGGAGATGATCGCCGCTGGCTGCCAGATGCTCGACGGTGACGACATGGCAGCCGTCGAGCGAACCGAGGAAGCGGATGCAGGCATTGATGCCTTCATAGTCGAGGGTGCCCGCCGGCGTCAGGCGGCCGACCAATACCGTGCAGGCGCCGCAGTCGCCCTCGGCGCAGCCTTCCTTGGTGCCTTTCAGCGAGCGGGAGAGCCGCAGCCAGTCGAGCAGGGTCTGGTCCGGTGCGATGTCCCGGAGCGCAACGTCCTCATCGTTCAGGATGAAGCGCAGTTCGGAGCGGATTTTTGCGGCGGTCATCATTCAGCTCCCGCGATAGGTGGAATAGCTGTAGGGCGAGAGGAGCAGCGGTACATGGTAATGCGCGTTCTCATCGGCAAGGCCGAAGCGGATAGGAATGATATCCAGAAACATCGGGCCAACGGTCGGGCGCCCGAGATAGTCTCCCGCATGGAAGCGCAGCTCGTAAGTGCCGATCTGCATGGTTTCGCCTGATAGCAGCGGCGCGTCGCAGCGGCCATCATCGTTGGTTTTGGCGGATTTCAGGAGATGCGCTTTATCGTCGTCGATCCGGTATAGGTCGATGCGCAGACCCTCGGCGGGCTTGCCGAGCGCGGTGTCCAGCACATGGGTCGTGAGCCGACCGGCTCCTGGCGAATGAGACTGCATGCTTTTCTCCCGAGCCTAGCACTTCTGTCTCCACTATCCGCCAGACCCATACCTCTGAAAAGCAGCTGTAACGTTCGAGACTTTCAAATTTTCCAAGGGGAATGGCGCTTGCGATTTGCGGTTAGAGATTGGCAAGCGAAAACGTTTGGAGGAACCTTTCATGCGGTATCGACGCAATATGCCTGGATATGGCCGACCCCTTTTGCGGGTCACCCACAAGATGCAACAGGCTTCGGCATAGAAATCTGTCTTAAATAAAGAAGGCGGTGAGGGCAGTCGGCCGAATTACGCGCCTGTTTTGGCGAGCCTTGCAGGCATTGGCCCACAACATTCGATTCGGCCGCCGACCATGCGCTGGCAAGGGTAGCCAGGAACAGACTCTACGATCCCTGGGGGAGTATTCGTAAGTAAATTATTACGGAAAATGACAGAGCTACGCTGGTCGTATGGAATGCGATCTGCGCTCCGGGCGAACCCGGCCGTCCTACCGCAGGCCATACATCGAACTTCACAAGATCTATCACCGATCGAGGCCGAGGAGACTTCGAGGAATGAAAACGGGAGACCATGGATGAAAGTGATCGAAATTCAGCCGCTGACCAGAGCCGCATTTGCCCCCTACGGCGATGTGATCGAAATGGAGGGCGCACGCAGCTATCCCATCAATGCCGGGAAATGCGTTCGTTATCACGACCTCGCGAAAATCGAAGCGATCGGCGAGGAGGCAAGAACGATGATCAGCTGGCTGCGCGGCGAACCCTATACGCTGCCGCTGGAGCTGCGGATGGTGGAGCGGCATCCCCTCGGCAGCCAGGCTTTCGTTCCGCTGTCCAGCCATCCGTTCCTCGTCGTTGCGGCGCGGCAAACGGATAATGGGCCAAGCGAGCCGGTTGCTTTCCGCACCAAACCAGGGCAGGGCGTCAACATCTGGCGCAATGTCTGGCACGGGATTCTGACTCCCCTCGACGGCATCTCCGACTTCATCGTTGTCGATCGCGGCGGCAAGGGCGTCAATCTCGAGGAGCATTTCTATGGAGAGACGTTTTTGATCCGCTGAAAGGAGCCGGACTGGTTCGGATACTGGAAGGGGTGCTGCCATCGCAGCGTCCCTTATTTGCTGGGTTAAGTTCCCATTTTCAACAGTCCGCAAATGCAAAAGACCGGGTCATTCCAGTGAATGACCCGGTCTTGCATCTGATACCTGCCGTTAATCCGCAAAGAAGGCGAAGCGCACCACGAACAGGGCTGCGACGATCTGCGTTGCGGGATGCAGCATCGACCAGCGGCCGGTGCAGATCTTGATGATCACGTAGCTCACGAAACCGAAGGCAAGGCCGTTGGCGATCGAGTAGGTGAAAGGCATTGCGAGCGCGGTGATGGCAGCCGGGGCCGCTTCGGTCAGATCGTCCCATTCGATCTCGGTCAGCTCGCGCATCATCAGGCCGGCGACGTAGAGCAGCGCCGGAGCCGTCGCATAGGCAGGAACGGAAGCTGCGAGCGGCGAAAAGAAGAGCGCGGCGATGAAGAACACGGCGATGGTGAGAGCCGTCAGGCCCGTACGGCCTCCGGCCTGAACGCCCGATGCACTCTCGACGAACGCTGTCGTGCTGCTGGTGCCCATCAGCGAGCCGGCGACGATGGCTGCACTGTCGGCAAGCAAAGCTCTGCTCAACCGGTTCGGTTTTCCTTCCTGGATAAGGTTTGCCCGCTTGGCAATACCGATCAGTGTCCCGGTGGCGTCGAAGACTTCGACGAGCACGAAGACGAGGATGATGTGTATCAGCCCTCCATGAAGAGCGCCGACGATATCGAGCTGCAGAAAGGTCGGCATGATCGACGGCGGCGCCGAGAGGATGCCGTGAAACTGGCTGACGCCCAGGATCCAGGAGAGGACGGTGACGGCGAGAATGCCGATCAGGATCGATCCCCTTACTCTCAGCGCATCAAGAACCGCGATGACGAAGAAGCCGAAGATTGCCAGGAGAGGGCCGGTCTGCTTCAGGTCTCCAAGGCCAACGAGCGTTGCCTTGTTGGCGACGACGATGCCGGCACCCTTGAGCGCGATGATCGCGAGGAAAAGGCCGATACCTGCGGCGATTGCGCTTCTGAGCGAGTGCGGGATTCCGGCGATCAGCCAGCTTCGGACGCCGGTAACCGTCAGCAGCACGAAAATGGAACCGGAAATGAAGACGGCACCGAGCGCCTGTTGCCAGGTAAAGCCAAGTGTTGCGACCACGGTAAAGGCGAAGAAGGCATTGAGCCCCATGCCGGGCGCCATCCCGATCGGCCAATTGGCAACAAGGCCCATGACGATGGAGCCTAGGGCTGCCGCAAGACAGGTGGCGACGAAGACGGCATTGCGATCCATGCCGGTCGTCGAGAGAATGTCGGGATTGACGAAGATGATATAGGACATCGTCAGAAACGTCGTCACGCCTGCGATGAATTCGGTGCGCACGGATGTATCGTGCTCACTCAATTTGAAAATTCGTTCAAGCATTGTTCCTCCCTAAGCGTTCCAGACGCTCGTAAAACCATGGGGCTTGCCTGCATCTCCTCCGGATGCGGACCGCGAGAAGCGGCTTTAAACGCTTCGTGGCGAGGGCGGATTGTGCGCTTTTAATCGCTTTGCGCGCTAGAGCCGGATTTCCCTGCAATTCGCGAAAGTCATTCTAGTTTTTCAGGCTATTTCCGCGTGGATCGATTTTCATTTGAAGGGAAATCGCCGTTTGGCCCGGAGCGCAATCGCCCCATATCATCGGCCGAGCAGGCATTGTCATATGGTCAACAGATCAAAGCAGGCCGTGCCAGTCAATACGCGATCGGCTGCACAGTTCCTTATGTCACGGGCGAGGGGCACATCCTTACCAGAAACCGGGCATCAGCCTGAACCGCACGCGACGGGCGTAGTCGGCATAGCCTTCCAGCTCGGCGTGCAGCAGCGCATCTTCCCAGCTCGTGCGCAGGATCAGCAAACCGCTTGCCCAAGCGGCAGGAAGCAAGGCCCACCAGGAGCCGAGCGCCAATGCCAGGCCGGCAAACACCAGGATTGCACTGACATAGCCGGGATGGCGCACGAATGCGTAGGGACCGTCGCTGATGACGTGCTGGCCGCGTTCGCGCTGGAGGCGGACACCGGGCTCGAAAAAGCGATTGACGGCTTGTGCCCAAGTGCCGAGTGCAATGCCGGCCGCAAGCAGGATATAACCCAGGATCATGACGGAGACCGGCATCGCCGACCACGCTATCCTTCCGGCATCCAAGGCTGCGAGAGGTATTTCGGCGATCATCCCAAGCAAGATGAGCGAGACCAGAATGAGATCCCAGCGTTTGGTCCCGGTCTGGAAGCGGCTGCGCGCCCTGAAGATCGCGGGGTTCACCCGACGCATGATCAGGATCGCTATCCCATAGCTGATCGCGAGGAAGGCAATGAAGATCCAGCCGGGCCGCCAGCCGAGGCTGCCGGCAGGCAAAAAGACGAGCATGAGCAGCGCCAGCGGCAGGCAGATTGCATAGGATATGGCCTTCGCGCATGACATGGGTTCGGGATCGGTAACGGTCATGCGTTTGCTCCGTGCCAGGCAAACTTTCGGCACCTTTTGATGGATTCATACCGTATAGATGGTGCTATCGGCAGATTGCGCAATCCGACGCTTGACAGGTCTCCATGATAGCAGTCGCGCCGAAATGCTCGTTACGAGCGACGCGCTTCAGCTCAGCTCCCTGGCAAGGGCGCAATAGACCGGCTGCTCGGCCGGCGCGGCAAACCGGGTTACGGTGAGCGCGATCGGCGGCAGCCGCGAGCCGGCTTCCAGACGCATGGTTGCTCCATCGATCAGGATGAGGTTCAGATGTTTCGCCAGATCCGGCTCGTCCAGCCCGTCGAAAATACCGCGGCCGCTGATCTTCAAGGCAGCCTCCTTGGCGACCCAGAGGCGATAGCAGAGCTCCAGCGCTGTCGCGCTATCGAGCGGGGCGAGCGCGGCGGCTTCCTTTTTCGAGAAATGGTCGGCGGCAAAGGCAATCGGGTCGAAGCCGTTGGCATCTTCGACCTCGATATCGACGCCAACTGCGGCATCGGGCGAAAAACCCGCCAATAGCAAGTCGCTGCGATGTGAAAGCGAAACACCCAATTCGTGATAAGGCGGGCTTAGTGCCGGCCGGTCGCTCGGCCGGCGATAGATGGAAAGATCGTCCCGCTGCGCGGCGCTTCTCAAGGCGGCTTGCGCCGCTTCGTCACGCTCTTCCCGTCCGCCCGGCACCGGGCGGACCAGGACGGCGATCGCATCCGCGACCGCCAGGACGACCTCGGATCGAGCGGCCGTCATGCCGCCGCGGAGGGCAGGGCCTCTTTTTGAGCAACGGGAGCGGCCTCCTGTTCGGCTTGAACGGCCTGGGCGGGTGTGCCGACCCAAGAGGTGCCTGCCGGGATGGCTTCGCCCTTCATGACCAGGGTCAGCTGTCCGATTTCCGCGAAATCACCGACATTGGCCTCGTAGAGCACCGTGCTGCCCGAACCGATGGACACACCGCTGCCGATCTTGATGCGGCCCACCTTCATGATGCGGTCTTCGTAGAGATGGGTCTGCGGGCAGGAACCCATGTTGAGGACGGCATGGTCGCCGATGCTGGTGCAGTCGAACTCGCAGATGTCGGTGCTGTTGATCCATGCACCCTGGCCGACCTTGGTGCCGAAGGGACGCAGCAGCCAGGGCAGGAAGGGCGTGCCGCGCAGGTAGTCGAGCAGCATCTTGCTCGCAAGCCCGCCGTAGAAGACCGCGACGGCCTCGGTACGCATCGCCCACCAGGACCACATCGGCCGGTTCATCGGCTTGTAGGTGCCGATCAGCGTCCATTTGAAGGCGACGGATACGAGATAAAGGATACCCGACGTCGCCAGGCCAGCAGCCATCAGTGTCCAGAAAAGGCTGCCCCAGGCACCATTGTCGATTTCGCCGGCCAACATATCGGACATCGCAAGCGCCATGACGATCAGGATGGCGGTGGGCAGTGACGTATGCATGGCCTCGAACACGATGCGCACAAGGCGCATGCGCAGCGGCGGCGCATAGGTGGCGGTCGCGGCGGCCTGCAGTCTTTCGCGCGTCGGGAACTCGAAGGCAGGGCTGCCGCACCAGGTTTCGCCTGCCTTGACGTGCAGGGAATCCGGTAGGCGCGTCTTGATGCCGATGAGCGAATCGCTCTCGATCACAGCGCCCTGCGAGATGACGGAGGAATTGCCGAAGAAGCAGCGATCTCCGGTCTTCAGGCGCTTGAGCACCATCCAGCCGTTCTGGATTTCCTCGTCGCCGAAAATCGTCTCGTCGCCGATGAAGTTGTCGCGGCCCATTTCGATGAGATCGTAGCGACCGGCGAAGTTGGCCGAGATTTCCGTACCCTTGCCGATCTTGGCACCCATCAGGCGGTACCAATTGCGCATGAAGACGGTGGCATAGAGCGAATTCAGGGTTTCAAGCATCGCCTCGGTGGTCAGGCCGACGACCCATTTGCGGAAATAGAGATTGCCGAAAATGGAATAGCGGCCCGGCACGACACGAGGCAGCAGCACCCATCTGAGCGCCACGACGACAGCCATGGACACGACGATGAGCAGGAAAGCGGCCGGCCAAGAGAGCGCGGCGATCATTCCCCAGGACAAAGGCTCGTCGGTGCCCGGCGCGTACATCTGCTGGACGGCAGTGAAAAGATAGAAAGCCGGAAAGATCGGCAGAAGACCGACGACGAGGCTGAGATTGTAGGCGACGAAATAGGCGGCGAACTGGAATACGCGCCCGACAGTTCCAAGCTCCGGATGAGCGGGCATATCCTCGTGTTCCACATGACCCGTCTTGTGTGCCGGCGAGCCGTCCCAGCGGGTGTGGGCTTCGACATGCGTACCGGCGGCGATCGCGGTCAGATCACCGATGACGGCACCGTCGCCGATCTTGACGTCGTGGCCGATGACGGAGCCGTTGCCGATCTGTACGCCTTCGCCGATGTCGATCGTACCGACATGGATCTGGTTGCCGATGACTTCGACATTGGCAAGCTTCAGCTTGACGCCGAGGCTGGACCGTGCGCCGACGCGCACCAGGTCGATCGCGCCTTCCTCGAATTCGTCGATCATCGCATCCTTGCCGACCTTGGCACCAAGGGCACGCATATAGACACGCATGAGCGGCGAGCCTTTAAGGAATTTTGGTGCTGTGAGCTGAACGATGCGCTGCATCAGCCAGATGCGGAAATAATATGTACCCCACAGCGGATAGACGCCGGGGCGCGTGCGGCCGATGACGAGCCATTTGAGGGCGACGACGAGCAGCTTCTCGCCAAGATTGAGGCCGAGATAGACGCTGCCGAGAACGAGAATCTCGTTCCAGAGCGAGGCGCCGTCATCGATCAGCAGGATCGAGGCGAGCAGCAGGCCGATCCATTGCAGCGTCGCGATCGCGACGATGAAAGGCAACACCACGGCCTGGGCCAAGCCGCAGAGGAAGCGCCGGCGCCAGGGAGCCGGTTCGAAATTATTCCGCTCCTGCTGCCCGGAGGCGCGCTCCATGCGCTGCTCCAGGATGGCCGCGATGCCCCGCAGGGTACGGCCGGCGTAGACGTCACGCAGGGCAATACCCGCAAGCTGCGGGATCTTGCGGACTTCGGAAACAAACCGGGCTGCCAGCATCGAATGGCCGCCGAGCTCGGTGAAGAAATCAGCTTCGAAATTGATGGAACGCAGGCGAAGCGCTTCGGTCGCAGCCTTCAGCAATTGTGCTTCGGTCCATGTACGCGGCGGTTCCTGCACCTGGGCCGATTGATCGGCCACCAGCGGGATCGCAGCGAGCGTTTTCCTGTCGATCTTGCCGGAAGGGAGCCGCGGCAGCGATACATGGCTGTGCCAGGCCGCAGGTACCATATAGGGCGGCAGCTTGGCGGCAAGCACGGCGCGCGCCTTCTCTCGATCGAAATCGTTGCCGGCCGTCACGACATGCGCAACGAGCATTTCCTCTCCGTCCGGCGGCCGGTGCACGACCACGGAGGCAGCTTTCACGTCCGCAAGCTCGCCGACCACGGTCTCGATCTCGCCGAGTTCGATGCGGTAGCCGCGTATCTTCACCTGATCATCGATGCGGCCGAGGAAGTGGAGCTCGCCTTCCTCGTCCATCAACACGGCGTCGCCGCTGCGATAGAGCACCGGATCGCCATTGGCCGCGAAGGGGTTGGCGATGAACTTGGCATCGGTCAGCTGCGGCAGGTTTCTGTATCCTGCGGCAACACCGGGCCCGCCGATCAGCAGCTCGCCGGTATCTCCGCGCGCAACGAGCTGCAGGTTGTCGTCAACGACGTAGGCGGTCGTGTTCGCGATCGGGCACCCGATCGTGATCGGCCGCGAGGCGTCGAGTTCGGCATAGGTCGCCACGACAGTCGTCTCGGTGGGTCCGTAGGTATTGATCAGGCGTCGGCCGGGTTTGGAGAAGCGGCTGACGATCGCCGGAGGGCACGCTTCACCGCCGACGATGATGACGCGTAGGCTTTTGACATCACGCTCCAGCATGGTGAGCAGGGTCGGCACGGTGTCGATGACCGTAATCTTTTCCGCTTCCAGCACGTCGGCGAGCCTGTCGAGCTCCGCCATGACAGCCGATGTCGCCACCTTCAGGGTCGCGCCGACCAGATACGGAACGAATATTTCCTCAAGCGAAAGATCGAAGGCGACTGAAGCCTGCTGAAGGACGACATCCGATTCGACCATGCCGAGAACGTCGTTGCCCGCCCTCAGATAGTGGCAGATGTTTCCATGCGTAACGACGATCCCTTTCGGCTTGCCGGTGGAGCCGGAAGTATAGATGGCGTAAGCGGGATCACGGTTCGTCGCGGCGCGCGGAGCGACGCCATTGCCGTGCTCGGCAAGCAGCTCCTTGAGGATAAGCGTCCGACCGTCGAAGGCGGGCGCCACGGCAGCCTTCTCGTCATGCGTCAACAGCCATTTCGCGCCACAATCGGCAAGGCTCACCGCGATGCGGTCGGCAGGGGCAGCGGCATCGAAGGGAATGTAGGCGGCGCCTGCCTTCAGAATAGCAAGAAGCGCGACATGAAGCTCAAGAGAGCGCTGGAACCACAGGCCGACGAAATCACCCGGGCCGATGCCGCGGCGGCTGAGTGCACGCGCGGCCTCATCCGACAGCCGATCGAGTTCGGCATAGGTCATCGCCTCGGCGGTTCCGATCAGCGTCAGCGCCGTTTTGTCGGGGCTGCGGGCGACCGTTGCCTTGAAGATGTCCACCAGGGTTTCATTGCGGATGAACTCAGGCCGCATGCCGCCTGAGAAAACCGAGAGGCTGGCATTTGGGGTAATCGACGAAATCTGGATAGTCATGGTAACTTCTACGGAACGAAACTCGGCACAATCAGCGTGCCATTTGTCAATGCTTATACACCTTCCAATTTGCAGCTCTCTTACGCGCGTTGTCAGTGAATTGTAATGTTGAGCCAGCTATAATTAGAACAGCGTGAGACACGGCCTGCGTGCAGTTTTTTTAAGAAGGATGAATATCGTTGCGCATATTCGGGCGAAGAGCCGGCTGGCCCCGCCGGCTGTCCGTTCTCTTGGCGGCGGCTTTGCTGAGTTCTTTAGGCACAGACGCATCTGCTCGTTTGCATAGTAGCGTTCTGGTCGAGGATGGCGGCGCATTGCGGCCGCTGCGCGAGATCTTTGCGGTAGTCGCACGGGAAATGCCGGGCAAGGTCCTGCGAATCAAGCGGGTTCGCCGCGCGGGGCGCCAGGCCTATGCCGTGCGTGTCTTGAAGCCTGACGGCAAACGTGGTGACATAGTCCTCGACGGCGCAACGCTCGCCGTGATCGAGAGACGCTGACAATGCGCATTCTGATTGCTGAAGATGAGCCCAGCATCGTGGCGGACATGCGCCGCTGTCTGGAGGATCAGCATTATGTCGTCTCGACCGTAAGCAACGGCGAGGAGGCGTGGTATCGCGGCGATGTCGAGCATTTCGATCTCGTCATCCTCGATCTCGGGCTTCCGAAGCTGGATGGCCTGACGGTATTGCGGCGCTGGCGTGCCGAGCGCCGCGGCATGCCAGTGATCATATTGACGGCCCGTGACGGTTGGCGTGACAAAGTCGACGGCATGGACGCCGGCGCCGACGACTATTTGACCAAGCCGTTCCGCATGGAAGAGCTTCTGGCGCGCGTGCGTGCGCTGATGCGCCGCGCGGCCGGGCAATCGTCTCCCATCCTTTCCAATGGCGTGCTGGAACTCGATACGCGCCAGCGCACCGTTTCGTTTCGCGGGCAGCCGGTGCAGGTCACCGCCCTCGAATATCGGCTTCTTGCCTATCTGATGCACAATGTCGGCACCGTGCTTTCCAGGTCGCAGATCGCCGACAGCATCTATGACGAGGAGACGGAGCTTTTGTCGAATGCGCTTGAAGTCGTCGTCGCACGCCTCAGGCGCAAGTTCGATGGAACGGTCATAGAGACCCGCCGCGGACAGGGCTACGTCATTCCACGCGAGGCGCCGCCGTCATGACACCGTTCTCGCTGCGGGGACGGTTGCTGCTCGGTTCGGCTGTGGCGATCATCGTTGCAACATTTCTGGCGGGCGTCGGCATCAACGCCATTTCCGGGCTGGCGGTGAGGGCGCTCGCGCTGTCCGAGATAGATGAGGAATTGCGTGTCCTGCTGGCCGCGGTCGATATCAACTCATCAAACCAACTTTTTCTTGACGACACGCCGACGGATTCCCGCTTCGGCATCCCGAACGGCGGTTTCTATTGGCAGATCGGGCGCAACGGCACCGTCGAGCTGCGCTCGCAATCGCTCTGGGAGCAGAATCTGTCCTGGCTTCGCTCCCGCCCGCGCGATGCCGGCCGGGCAACGGACATGAAGGGGCCGAATGGCGGGCATCTTCTCGCTGTCGAACGATCCATCTCGATTCCCTCGGCCAGCGGCGATCAGACCGTCGATATTCTGATGGCGCTCGACAATCGCGAACTCGCGCCGGCACGCTGGCGCTTCTTCTATGCCATGGCGCCCTCGCTCGGCGTGCTTTCGGGTGCCCTGATCGTGGCGGTGGTGGCCTTTCTGCGATATGGGCTGCGGCCGCTGAACGATCTGCGCGCGGCCTTGATGGCGGTGCAGGAGCGATCCGCGCGCAAGATTACGGGCCAGTTTCCGCGGGAGGTCCAGCCGCTCGTCGACGATCTCAACGGCCTGCTGGCATCCCGCGAGACGCAGTTGACGCAGGCGCGCGCCCGCGCCGGCGATCTTGCCCATGGTCTCAAGACGCCGCTCGCCGCACTCGAGGCGACCGCGCGTACGCTTTCGGAAGAGGGTATGTCGGAGAGGGCGGCGGCGATCCAGACGGAGGTCAGCCGGATGGAGGCACAGATCAAGCGGACGCTGGCGCAAACGCGCGCAAGCCTGGCGGCCGCCCATACGGTCGGCGTCATGAACGCCGGCGCGGACCTGCAGAAGATCATCTCCGTCATGCGGCGCCTGTCGAGCGAGCGGGAGATCGATTTCGAACTTGCGGCGCCGCCCGAGATGTGGCTGGCGATCGATGAGGCGGATTTTGCCGACATTACCGGCAATCTGATCGACAATGCGCGGAAATGGACAGCCGGCAAGGTCAAGGTCCGCCTATCGCAGCTGCCCGAGCAAGGGGGCGTGGAGCTGCGCATCGAGGACGATGGTCCAGGCCTGCCCGAGGATGCGGAGATGGCCTTCATCCGCCGCGGCCGGCGGCTGGACGAAAGCATCGCCGGGACCGGCTTCGGCCTGGCGATCGTGAAGGATCTGGTGGAAGCCTATGACGGCAAGCTGACGCTTGCCCGCTCCGACCTCGGCGGATTGTCGGTCACGGTCAATCTGCCGGCACGGCTGATCAAGGACAAGCAGTCGGTACTTGAGGGCTGATTCCGGCCAGGTTTTTCGCTGCCGCGCCATCGACTTGCGGGACGAGCTATCTTTGTTTCCAACGGATCGCGCAAGCGCGCGATCCTGGTTGACAGATTTGAATGGTGCCGTGCCTGGCCGATCGGGATCAAACGGCTGAACCAGAACCGTATCCCTCAGGCGGCGCGGCGGGGGCGTGTCTCATGGACCGTCTGCTCGGCAATGCGGAATTGAGCCAGCAGCTCATTCAGCGTCGCGGCTTCAGATGCCAGGCCATGGCTTGCGGCGGTCTGTTCCTCCACCATGGCCGCGTTCTGCTGGGTGCCCTGATCCATGGTGTTGACGGCCGTGTTGATCTCCTGCAGGCCGGTCGATTGTTCGCGTGAGGCTCGCACGATCGCCTCGATATTGCGATTGATCTCCTGGACATCGCGGACGATCACCTCGAGCGCTTCGCCCGTCTGGTTGACCAGGGTGACGCCGTTCTTGACCTGCTCGCCCGAGGCGGTGATCAGGGACTTGATTTCCTTGGCCGCCTGCGCGGAGCGTTGGGCGAGCTCGCGGACTTCCTGGGCAACCACGGCAAAGCCCTTGCCGGCTTCGCCAGCGCGCGCCGCTTCGACACCGGCATTGAGCGCAAGCAGGTTCGTCTGAAAGGCGATATCGTCAATGACACCGATGATGTTGGAAATCTCGCCGGAGGATTTTTCGATCATGTTCATCGCGCCGACGGCCTTTTCGACGATCTGCCCGGATTTTTCCGCACCGCCGCGAGCCCGGGTGACAAGCTGACCCACTTCCTCCGCCCGGCGGGCGCTGTCCCTGACGGTGGTGGTGATTTCCTCGAGGGCAGCCGCTGTCTCCTCGACAGAGGCTGCCTGCTGCTCGGTGCGCCGGGCGAGGTTATCGGCAGCGGCGCGGATTTCTCCGGCACCCGTGTCGATTGCCCGGGCATTGCGTCCGACGGTCGCCATGGCTTCATGCAGCCTTGCAACCGAGGTATTGAAGTCGTTGCGCAGACGATCGAGATCGCCGGCAAAGGGAACCGTGATGCGATGGACGAGATCGCCATCTGCAAGACGGCCAAGCCCATCGGCAAGCGATTGCACGGCCGCAGCGATCTGCTCTTCTTCGCTGGCCTTGAGAGCTTCGCGTTCACGCCGCTCCTGTTCGCTGGACATCCTGGTATCTTCGGCCTCTTTCGCAAGGCGGCCTCGCTGGATCATGTTGTCCCGGAAAACGGCGACCGCGGCTGCCATGCGGCCGAGTTCGTCCTTGCGATCGGTTCCAGGAATCTCGGCGGAGACGTCGCCGCCTGCGAGCCTGCCCATGGCGCTCGTCATTTCAAGCACCGGGCGGACGACCAATCGCGACAGCAGGGCTGCCAATACGGCGATCAGGGCGACAACGCCGATGAGAGTCGCAGCCGCGGCCGCAATCCGGAACTTGGCAACGCCGGCAAAGGCCTGATCACGATCAATCTGAACTCCGAGATACCAATCGGCGCGGGGCAGGCCCTGAATGGGTAGGAAACTGACAAGGACCGACCTGCCGTTAAAGGTCGTCTCGAAAATGCCGGAGCCGACGACGGGCGTCGCTTGCGGGAAGGCGTCGGCGAGTTTCTTGGTCACCAGCTGCTGATCCTGATGGACGAGAATGATCCCATCGCTCTTCACCAGGAATGCCGAACCCTTGCCGCCCATCGTGACCGACTTGATCATGGAGACTAGCGAGCCGAGCGAAAAATCGCTTGCCGCGACACCGAAGAGCTTGCCGTCGCGCTTGACCGGCATGGCAGCGCTGATGATGAGATTGCCCGTCGAGGCATCATTGTAGGGATCGGTCAGCACCAGCCTGTCGGCCTGAACGGCATCCTTGTACCAGGGACGCTTGCGGGGATCGTAGCCTGCCGGAAGAGGCTGATTGGGAACGCTGGTGAAGACGCCTTCCTCGTCACCCACATAGGTCGACATGAACTCCCGCAACAGGACGGGATTGTCGAAAGCACTGGTGATCGCCGCCGGATTTCCGGCTTTGGCAGCGGCATTGGCGGCAAGCTCGGTCAGCATGACACGGGCGCCCAGCCAGTTGGAAATGCTCTGGGACGATTGAAGGCCGGAGGATTCGATCTCTCCTTTGACCGCGTCGCGAGTTGCAGTGCGCTGAAGGCTGTCGATATAAATTGAAAAGCCGCAAAGGGCGGCAATGACGACCAGCGATGCCACCACCAGGATCTTCGTCATCAGATTAAAACGGGCCTGCACGGGATCGGTCCTTTGAAATGATCCGGCGTCTTGCTGATTGAAAGGGCCAGCGCGCCGAAATGAGCCAAATGACATAATCATTTCAAACAATGCCGTCATGGCGCCGCGCATGTCATGAAGAGACATGCATTCAGATATGATGGAGAAGCGTTAACGTGCCTTTAATCATGATGCGTCCTCGCCGCAGGTCGGAAATTGCGCCTGATGCCTGCGGGCTCGACTGGGAACCCGCCGGGAGCATTGTCCGGCACGCCCCGACGCCTTAACCGGTGATCGCCTTTACGTATCTTTCCACCGAGCGTTCCACCACGCGGTTGCCGTCGCGCTCGATCGTTCGGCCGGGGAAGGCGCCATGGATCGTTCGGAACCGGTAGGGCCGAACCCTCTCCGATATCGCCTTTACGATGCTGGCATTAAGGGGGACGAGGTTCGGGTAGCTGCGCATGAAGCTGACGAACTTGCGGTCCATGGTCACCTGCATGGTGTCGCCGACGAAAAGGGCGCCGCGCCCGCCGTCGAGCCACGGGCAATGAAGCACTGAGCTGCCGTCGAAATGCCCGCCGCAACGGATCATGGTCGCCCGGCCGATCTGCAGCGTCTCGCCTGTCCAGGGACGCAGGGCTGCAACCGTTCTCTGCACCCATTGATCGTCATCGGTATGGACATGGATCGGTACCTCGCCGAAGGCCATGCTCCATTCGGCCATCGACGCGTAGAAATGCGGATGGGAGATCGCAATCGCGTTTAAGCCGCCCATGGCGGCGATCCGCGCTTTGCTGGCTTCATCGACGAGGCTGAGGCAATCCCAGAGGATATTGCCATCCGGCCCTTCGATCAAAAAGGCGCGCTGGCCGATGCCGAAATGGGGTGAGATCTGCAGGCTGTGAATGCCCTCGGCTTCCTCATTCCAGACGACGGCATGCGTTTGACCGAGGATCGCCATCTCTGTCCATTCCTGCCCCGATCGAGGCACGAACTGACGGTCGTCGTCGCAGATCGGGCAGGTTGGTGGCGGCCGATCGCTTTCGCGGAATTGCGTGCCGCATGTGATGCAGATGAAGTGCGTCATCTCGAAATCCTCGCTGGCCTGTCTCACCGGCTCGCAGGCGCCAGACCCGCTTGGCGGCAAAGTAGGGGGTTTGTGCTATATTGGCCTGATGTCGCGTGGATCAAAGCGAAAAGGCGAAGCAACGCCCATCGGCAATATCGTTTCGGACAGAAAATCGTCGTTTTCAGGCCGGCGTTTCCAAACGAAATGAGTATTCGTAGCGTATAATGACGGGGATGGTTTCCTGGCATCTTTCTGATTCTAAATCAAAAAGAGAATATTATAACAGTTTTGTGACAAGCTGGTCTTGCAAAAGGCAGGAAAACGAAGAAAGATAGTCGGCTAATTAAATTCCCGCTAATTGCCATATGTCGCCCGGCGTCCCGTTGAGCGACGCAGGCATATGGAGGATCGCCATGGCACTCATTTTTGGCCTTGTTGCCCTGGCCGGCCACATCGCTCTTCTGCTCTGGGGCACGCGCATGGTCCAGACCGGCATCCAGCGCGCCTTCGGCCCCGAT
>Ga0209026_1000301_pt1 | contig 53883 bp, 47 predicted proteins | sample AraplaCL_Col_mCL_FD_184262 | JGI IMG/M metagenome (GOLD analysis project Ga0209026, IMG submission 184262) | Arabidopsis root microbial communities from the University of North Carolina, USA - plate scrape CL_Col_mCL (SPAdes) (version 2) | ecosystem: Host-associated > Plants > Roots >... | reverse complement strand
GCAGCTACTTCGGCAGTGGTGCTTTCCACATCGTTACCAGGTGTGCATAATAAGTTCAGACCGGGTTTATTTACCTTTTCGGGATAATCCAGCACATCGGTAATAGGTGATGTGCCGCCTTTTTTTGCCGCCCCGGCTGATTTAATGGCATCGGTAATTAAACCATCGCGGATATTGCCCGGTGATGGGTTGGCATAAAAGCCAGATCCTGATTCTTCTGCGCGGCGGTTATATACCCGCATCAGGCTGATGAATTTTTGGGCGATATCTTCGTCGATACAACGGTCGCTTAGCTCCTGTTCAACACCGCACAGTTCGGGGAACTCGGCTAAAATAACCGAACCTCCCAATGCCACTAAAATGTCGGATACATAACCCAAAGCCGGATTGGCTGAGATGCCCGAAAAACCATCGGAACCACCGCACTCTAAGCCGATACACAACTTACTGATCTGTGCTGGCCGACGCTCGGTTTTGTTGACCTCCATTAAAGAGGCAAAAGTATGTTTAATGGCTTTTTGCAGCAGGTTGTTTTCGGTGCCTTCTTTTTGCTGTTCTAATACCAATAAGGGTTTGTTAAAATCGGGACTGCGTTTTAGGATCTCTTTTTTAAGGATGCTTGCCTGCGAATGCTGGCATCCCAAACTTAAAACAGTAGCACCGGCCACGTTAGGATGGGTAATATACCCGGCAAGTAAGCCGCATAAACTGTCAGAGTCCATTCGCGTGCCGCCGCAGCCCATATCGTGGGTTAAAAATTTGATCCCGTCGATATTTTTAAAAACCTTATTATGCCCGTTAAGGTGGGCCGCGCCCTGAATATCGGTAGTTAAAATTTCTTCAACCGATTTGCCGGTTTGGTACAGGTTGATCAGGTTATCTACGTCGTGCTCAAAAGCCTGCGGTTTTTTATAACCCAGCTTATTTACCAGGGCGTCTTTTAAAACCTCAACGTTGCGGTTTTCGCAAAATACCAGAGGTATTACCAGCCAGTAATTGGCCGTGCCGACAGAGCCATCGGCGCGGTGGTAACCCATGAATTTTTTTGATTCCCATTTGCCGGTTTGGGGTTTGTACCATTCGGTTTTGCGGCGGCCCAGTTCAAAATCTTCGGCGGCGTGCTGAATGTTTTTGGTGGTAATAGCGGCACCCTGGGCTATCGGCTCAACCGCTTTACCCACCAGCACACCATACATATAAATAGGGTCGGCAGGTTGCAGATCGGTTATTGTAAATTTATGCTTGGCGGCAACATCGGTGGTTAGTACAATGTTTTGGCCGCTATGGTTTACTGAGGTGCCTTTGGTTAGGTTTTGCAGCGCTACCAGTACGTTATCTTTTGGATGTATCTGTAAAAAGGTATGAGGTGTGTTTAACATGTTGGTTTGACAATTATTGCGATGCAGTATCGCATGATGAAAATTGTTAATACAAAGAAAGCATCCTCTCAATATTTATCATTCGAGATATTAGTAACTTGTTAAGCTATTTTGGCATAATTTAAATGGCTTTTTGTTGTTAAATGATAAATAAACCCGGACGTTTTTATAAGCTAAGCCTTTTGTGTGTATTTTTGAATTAAATTAGGACCAGTAAATCCTGGAAAATAACCAAACACGTTTTGCTTTCTTGAAGAAGATATTCCCCATATCGCTTACATTTTTATACCTGTTTCTTTGTCAGGCAGTGCATTTGCGTGCCCAAACCCAACTGATATTTAAAAATATTAATGTGGATAACGGCCTCGCCCAAAACACGGTGATGTCGGTTTTGCAGGATAACAAAGGCTATATCTGGGTAGGTACGTTTGATGGTTTGAGCCGGTTCAACGGGATTGAGTTTAAGGTATTCAAGAACGATCCCAACAATCCCGCGACTATCAGCAACAGCAAAATAAATAAGTTATTTAAGGATAGTGCCGGTAATATTTGGGCAGGAACTATTGACGGGATCAACGTGTATGATCCCGGTAAGGAAAGTTTTACCCGCTTTAAAACAAACGACAGTAATACAACTTATACCGTGTTGGATATTGCCCAGGACAAAAGTGGTGTTATTTGGGTAGGTACATCCGACCATGGCTTGTACTACTTAGATCTTAAAAGCGCAGACGGTAAAGCGCATTTAATCACCAAATCAAACATCTGCGGTAAAAGCAAAGTTACCTGCTTATATCTTGACCATGATGGGAAACTATGGATAGGCGCAGGCGGATCACTCAAAATATATGATCTGCAAAAGCAGGCCTTTTTACCATTGCCCGCTGCGCTTCAACAAAATGGCAAACTATTAAACTCGCTCGTTCGCACCATTATTCAGGATAAACAAGGTAACTATTGGATCGGCACCGAAACAAACGGATTGTTTTATTACAATGCAAAAAACGCGTCGTGTTTCAACTATACCCAGGAAAATGGTCTGTTGAGCAGTACGGTGAGGACCGTGCTTGAACGCGAAGACCATATGATATGGGTTGGTACAAAAAAAGGGTTAAACATCATCAATACTCGGACCGGGCAGATCCGCTCGTTTATCAACGATCCGATCAATCCAAACTCATTAAGTCAAAATTCAATTAGATGTATTTTTAACGATAACGAAAACAACATCTGGATAGGTACCTATAACGGTGGCCTTAACTCGGTTTATAACCAGTTTGATAACTTCTATTCGCTGGGTTTAAAGCGAGGAACAAGCAATGGCTTATCCTACGGTATAGTCAACGCTATTGCCAATGATGAAAACAAAGGGTATTGGGTGGGCACTGATGATGGAGGACTTAACCATTTGGACAGCACCTTACAAAACACACATGTTTACTATCAGTTTAACGGTGCCAGCCGTGAGCTGCTGGGCAACAGTATCAAGGCGATAGAAAACAATAATGATCCTAATAAGTTATGGGTAGCCACGGGTAGTGGCTTGACCATTTTCGACAAACGTACAGGCACTTTTACAGCTACCAATTTTATACCTAAACCATCGGCTGCCGGTTTTATACATACTTATGAACTGCTAAAAGACGAAAAAGGTTTATGGGTGGCCAGTAATTTTAGTGGTTTGTATTACCTGGAAAATAACAACAAGCTGCATTACTATCAAACGCCGGAGAACAACATCACCGCCATTTTTAAAGATGGCGACAAGATGTGGATAGGGCAAAAAAATCGGGGGCTTTGCCTGTTAAACCTCAAATCGCAAAACCCGGATACTTATTATATCGACAAAGCGCATACCTATAACCTGGATAACAACGCGATTCTGTCGATTTATAGAGATTCGAAAAATCACCTGTGGGTGGGTACAGATGGCGGTGGTATCAATTATTTTGATGCTACCGCTAACCGGTTTTATAGTATTGGCGAAGAACAAGGTATAGCCAATAATACAATACACGGTATTTTAGAAGACAGAACGGGCCGGTTATGGGTAAGTACCAATAAAGGCATTTCGTGTATTACATTAAATAGTTTTAAGCTCCCTTTTGACAAATCCCGGATTAACGCGGCTAATTACAGCGTTGCCGATGGGTTACAAAGTAACCAGTTTACCACGGGTACATCGCTCAAAATGGCAAGCGGTAACCTGATGTTCGCCGGGATAAACGGGGTCACTTTGTTTAATCCTACCAAGATCAAGATCAATAATGTGAAGCCGCAGGTGGTATTTACTGATCTGTCTATATTTAATAAGTCGGTACAGTTTGGTAACGATTCGCCATTGCAGAAACCTATTGATGAAACCAGCGAAATAACATTAAGTTACAGCCAGGCTTTTTTTAGCATCAAGTTTGCAGCGCTCAATTATATTAATCCCGAAAAAAACCAGTTCGCGTTTAAGTTGGACGGTTTTTCGGATAGCGAATGGCATTATGTAGGTAATCTGCGCATAGCAACCTATACCAACCTTGACCCGGGTACCTATTACTTTAAAATTAAAGCAGCCAATAACGATGGGGTTTGGAACGATGTGCCGCGGGTATTAAAAATAACCGTATTGCCACCCTGGTACAAAACATGGTACGCCTTTTTGGGGTATATCGCACTTATCATATTTTTATTGTACCTGTTTAATGTTTATTCTAAAAAAACTGAGCGGCTTAAGAACGAACTCAAATTTGAATCGTTAAGCCACGCCAAGGATCAGGAACTGGCGCAAAAACAACTGAGCTTCTTTGCCAATATATCGCACGAGATCAAAACGCCATTGACCATGATCATGGCACCTATTGAGCGGATGATAGAGATGAACATTGGCAACAACAAGGTGCAGAACCAACTGATGATGATGCAACGGAACGGTGAGCGGCTCATCAGGCTGATCAATCAATTACTCGATAAAAGGAAACTCGAAAGCGGACATATGCATCTGCAGGCCGCGGAAGGCGACATTGTGGCTTTTACCAAAGAGATAGCGCTGGCATTTGACGGCCTGGCCAAAGCAAAGAATATCAACCTGAAATTTAATGCGAAACAGGCCGGGATATTGGTATGGTTCGATCGCGACAAGCTTGAAAAGGTATTATACAACCTGTTATCGAACGCGGTAAAATTTACGCCGGATTATGGGAAAGTGACCGTATGTGTATCTGCCACCGAAAGTACGGCGATGATCGTGGTGGAAGATAACGGCCCGGGGATACCTGCTGATAGTATCGGTAAGATATTCACCCAGTTTTACCATTATGAAGATCATATTAAAGTTGAGGGAACAGGTTTGGGGCTGGCATTTTCGACAGAGCTGGTTGAGCTGCACCATGGTAAATTAAGCGTTGAAAGCAAACCCGAAGCGACAGGTAAAAGTGGTGAAACCCGATTCAGCATTGAGTTGCCATTGGGCAAGGGGCATTTAAAGAACGATGAAATAGCAGGTAACTATCGCGATAGCGAAGATATTTTGAGCTATACGCAGACGGAAAAATCGGTCAAAGCGCAATTACAGCTTAAAAAGGCCAGGATATTAAAGCAGGATGACAGGGAAAGTTTTTCGATGCTGATCGTAGAGGACAACGAAGATGTGTTGAATTTTATTAAGGAAGGGTTTACCACCGACTTTGAGGTATATACGGCCGTTAATGGGTTGGACGGACTGAGCCTGGCGAAAGAAGTTAGCCCGGATATTATCATCAGCGATGTGATGATGCCGGGGCTGGATGGGATAGAGTTGTGCAGTAAGCTCAAATCGGATATTACAACGAGCCACATACCGGTTATACTATTAACTGCCCGTACCCAGCTGATATTTAAAATGGAAGGGCTGGAAACGGGTGCCGACGATTACATCACCAAGCCTTTTAATTTTAACATGATAGAGGCCCGGGTTTGGAACCTGATAGAGAACAGGCAAAAATTAAGAGAGCGCTATCAGAAAGAGATCAAACTGGAACCGCAGAACATCGCGATAAGCAACCTGGACGAGGTATTTTTAATGAAGATATTAAACTACATCGAACAGCACATCACCGACGCTGACCTGAGCGTTGAGCAACTGAGCCAGGAGGTGGCGCTGAGCAAAAGCTCGTTCTATAAAAAGATCAAATCGCTCACCAACCAAACGGGGGTTGAGTTTATACGCAGCGTGCGTATAAAACGGGCAGCGCAACTTTTGGGACGAGGGCAACATACCATTAACGAAGTAGCCTACATGGTCGGCTTTATGGATGTGGATTACTTTAGAAAATGCTTTAAAGAGCAGTTTGGATATACACCTAAAGAGCACCCGGTATCTAAAGTTGGTGAAGTGTAGATTCTTTTCTTTTCGATTAACATTCAGTTAATTAGTGCGTAAAATGTTTCTAATCCCAATAATTTTTCAATGTAAAAAACAGATTCATCGGGTATTTTATACTTAAACGACATGGTTTTTTAATGCGTATGGCGGGTATCTTTGGTATATAGCCAAGCGGGTGTTGCACAAATGCCCGGATTGTAAACCAAATGCCACCGAGGCATAATTTAACCATTATGAAACCACAACTACTCAAAGTCTCAAAAGGACCTGCACATTCTTTTAGTGTGCGCCAGGATCTGGTTCCGCATTTTAACAACAAATGGCACTATCATGCCGAGGTTGAATTGATCCACTTCAAAAAAGGAGAGGGTACACAATTTATAGGCGATGACATCAGTCATTTTAAGGCCGGTGATGTTGTGCTGGTTGGTGCACAGTTGCCCCACTATTGGCGTTTTGACGAATCGTACTTTAAAGAAGACCCCCGGCATAGTGCCGATGTACGGGTAGCGCACTTTTGTGAAAACTTTTGGGGCGACCAGTTTTTGCAATTGCCCGAGAATAAGATGTTGAAGAACATACTCGAAAAAGCCAAGTGCGGCATTAAAGTAAATGGCAAAACCAAAGTAGTGGTTGCCGAGATAATGGAGAAGATGCTGAAGGCCGAAGGCTCGGAGAAAATAATTTTGCTGATGGAAGCTTTAAATACCATTGCAAATTGTAATCGTGTAACCGTGTTATCGTCGATAGGCTTTAATAACAGTGTTGGCACATCATCGGACAACGAAAGGATAAATGCCATTTACGAATATTCGCTGGCCAACTTCAGAAACAAGATACACCTGGAAGAAATAGCGGCCATAGCGTATGTTAGTCCGAACTCATTTTGCCGTTATTTTAAATCGCATACACAGAAAACCTACTCACAATTTTTAATCGAATTGAAAGTTGGGCACGCCTGTAAATTATTGATAGAAAATAAAGTGCTCGTAAAACAGTTATGTTATGAGAGCGGGTTTAATAATTTTGCCAGCTTTCATAAATTCTTTAAACAAATAACCGGTAAAAGCCCGCTTAATTACCAGAAAGAGTTTATGCAGCAGGCGTAGAAAGCATATTAGCTTATACCCATTATATTTTTGCCGATCCCCGGCAGAGGCGCAGATCCTGAAAAGGTTTGCGCCTTTGTTATGTTTAGGGCTATGAGATCTGCCTCGTTTTTTGTATATTTAAGGTTGAGCGCGAAGCTTAAATCCGGAAGCAAAAAGCGAAAAGATGCGAAAAATTCTTACAATTTCCCCCCGCTTAGTAGCAAGTAGTTAGTATCAAGTAGCAAGACAAAAGAAAATAATACCTGATACTATGGTGAAATACCGAAGAATACCTATGTGCGTTGTCATCATCCTGATGCTTCGGCAAACTGAACAGTTGAAGGATAGCGTGCGGGGGCCAGCCGCACTATGGTTCGACAGGCTCACCATGACAGCCTGAAGAAGGTGCCAATACCCATATTTACCCATGTGTTTCTGACTCGGAATAAAAGTCAAGAATGAGAAATCAAGATAAAAAGTAAATGTAGAATACCCATAAATACCCATGTGTGCAGATTTAGGTTTGATTGAGCTATATTTGAGTAACAAAACCTACCTATGGCAAGCACAGACCCAACTATCGGGAAACTGGGGAAGCACCCTGTTAAAACCGATACCCGTACTTTGAATATTGATAGCTATCTGAAACGAGAACACCTGCCCGAAATACCGCCGGTATATAACTGGATAGAAAAGAAAAAATCGCGCTGGGGAAGGATGAAGAATATGCACCTGCGCAATTGCACCTGTGCGGCAGCCGGGCATATGATACAATGCTGGACCATGAATACCGGCGATCAGATAGTGATACCAGACAGGCATATCATTAAAGTGTATTCGGCTCTCACCGGTTACGACCCTAAAACAGGCGCTAACGATAATGGTGTGCCTGCATTGGATATGCTGAAGTACTGGAGAAAGAGTGGTGTATACGAATATAAGATCGCCGCGTTCGCGTCGGTAAATCATCACTCAAAAAGTGTGGTTAAAGAGACTGTATTTTTATTTGGAGGTGTTTATGTAGGATTACAGCTCCCAATAAGTATAAAAGGCCAGAAAGTGTGGGATGTACCTCCCGGAGGTGCAGTAGATGATGGCAGGCGCGGATCTTACGGCGGGCATGCGGTTTGCGTATTGGAATACGACGAGCGTGGGTTGACCTGTATTACCTGGGGCAAAAAAAGGAAAATGACCTGGGCCTTTTGGGATGCTTATGTAGAAGAAGCCTATGCCCTTATATCCGACACTTTTTTGAAGAATGGAAAAACCCCACACGGTTTCGACCTTGAATTGTTAGAAAAGGACCTGCTGGATATTACCCGTCAAAAAGTGAGGCTATCGCAACAATTGAACGAATTCGATCCTGAAAGCGAGGTGTTAGGCAATGGCGGTAAAAAGAGTTGAGGATGGTTTGCATCTGTCATTCAACATCAATAATTAGTAGTAAATTGCAGTCCCCTGCAGTTCTGTAATTATCGCCATGAAAGGTAAAGTTCTTGTTTGTTTTGTGTTACTGCTGCTGATCGTAAAAATTGGCAGCGGCCAATCGTTTAAGTTTGGTTTTTTATCTGATACACATATCGGTAACGCTACATCCGCCGAAGACCTGCGGCGGACAGTTAAAGATCTTAATGCGCTGCACGATCTTAAATTTGTAGTGATAACTGGCGATATCACCGAGTTTGGCGCCTATCAGGAACTAAAACTGGCTAAGCAGATACTCGATAGCCTGAACATCAAATGGTATATCATCCCAGGCAACCATGATTCCAACTGGTCCGAAAGCGGGAGTAACGATTTTAGGAAGATATTTGGCTCCGAAACCTTTGCCTTCAATTACGGCGGTTACCTGTTTGCGGGTACAAGCTCGGGGCCCAATATGCGCATGGGGCCTGGACAGGTACCGCGCGAGAATGTGGTTTGGCTTGATTCGGTTTTGAAAGCCACGAAGCCAACAACACCAGTTGTTTACCTTAACCATTATCCGCAGGATTCATCGCAAAACAACTGGTATACAGTGATGGATATGCTGAAAAAGAAGAATACGCAGTTGATTTTGTGCGGGCACGGGCATAACAATCATAAATACAACTTTGAGGGGATTCCAGGCATTATGGGGCGCTCAAATCTAAGGGCGAAGGATAGCGTTGGTGGTTATAACATCGTAACGTTCGATAACGGCAAGGTAACTGTTGAGGAGCGTAACCCGGTAACTCAAAAGATGCGCAAATGGACTGAAGTAAAATTGTTCGATCATCATTTTGACCGGGATACCACGCGATATTACCGGCCATCGTATGCGATGAACGACAAATACAGCAGCCCCTCAGTGGTATGGACCTACCAGGACAACAGCGATATTGGCGCAGGTATGGCCATGAGCGGCAACAAATTGGTGCTGGTTGATACCAAAGGGTTGATCTATGCCTTGAACAAGGAAACCGGTAAACGTATATGGGTTTGGGCTACCAGTGGCAAAATATATTCAACCCCGGCAGTAAGCGGCGACAGGGTGGTTGTCGGCTCATCCGACAATAATATTTATTGCCTCAATGTAAATTCGGGCAAATTACTTTGGAAATTACAGGCCATTGCACCGGTATTAGGCTCGCCGGTAATCAACAACAATGTTGCATTCATCGGCGCATCAGATGGGCACTTTCGTGCGATAGATATCACTACCGGTAAATTACTTTGGGATTTTGACCAGGTTAAAGGTTTTGTGGTTGATAAGCCGCTGTTGTATAAGGGTGTAGTTTATTTTGGCGACTGGGCTAATGGCCTATACGCCCTGGATATGACAACCGGCAAACTGGTTTGGCAATGGAGCAACGGCTCGAGCAACCGCATGTTTTCGGCGGCGGCCTGTTACCCTGTAGCTACAAACGGAAGGATATTTATTGTAGCTCCCGACCGGTATATGACAGCTTTGGATGCAGCGACAGGAAAAGTACTATGGCGAAAACAAGACCCTAAGATCAGGGTGCGCGAATCTATGGGCCTATCGGCGGATAGCGCGCTGGTGTATGTTAAAACTATGGACGGGCAGGTGCTGGGCATGTCGGCAAAAGCTGATTCAATGCAGGTAAGCTGGAAAGCCGCCATTCAATTGCCTTACGAGCTTGATCCATCTGTTATCATCCAGGATTACGGAAAGGTGTATATCCCAACGCATTCGGGTATCATCCACGCAATCAACGCCCAAACAGGTAAAACGATATGGGATTACAAAATATCAAACAGTCTGGTTAATCCCGTGCAACCCGATGGTGCTTCGGTTTACGTAAGTACGATGGATGGCAAAGTTTGCTGTTTGCGATATCTGGAGAAAAAGCAGTAGCGGGTTGGCGCTTCACCGGGCCGCTTTAAAAATCTGATTAAAAACGCTTAATTTGCACTAATAAACGTTATCCTTTATCCCGAAAATGAGTAGTGAGCAAAGAAATCAGGGTTCGATACGGTTGGTAGATATTGCCGAAGCATTAGGCATGTCGGTATCAACGGTATCGCGTGCTTTGCAGGATAGCCATGAGGTAAGCAGCAAAACCAAAAAACTGGTTTTAGATTATGCCGCCGAAAATCACTACGTGCCCAACCCCATGGCCAAGGGCCTTAAAATGGGGCGAAGCAAAACCATAGGTGTGGTAGTATCCGCCATAAGCAATAACTTTTTCGGGCAGATCATTAACGGTATCGAGGCTGTTGCTTACGAGCAAGGGTATAACCTGGTAATATGCCAAACGCTCGAATCGCCCGAAAGGGAGCTGGTGTTTTTGCAAAACCTGTCGTCGTTTTTAGTGGAGGGGCTGATTATTTCCATGTCGTCGCCATCGCAAAACATTGAATATTTAAAGCAGTTACAGCAGCGCGGTACGACCATTGTATTGCTTGATCGTACCTCCGATGAGCTGGATACCTTTAAAGTGCGCTGTGACAATTTTACCGGGGCTTATAATGCCACTATGCACCTCATCAATTCGGGTTATACCAAAATTGCACATATCACCAGTTCCGAAAAGCTCTCGGTTACCATCGAGCGGCGAGATGGTTATCTTTCGGCTTTGCGCGATGCGGGGATCCCTGTACGCGATGAATACATTTGCTTTTGCCGCCAAAGCGGGCGCGATCCGGACGAGGTAGTTAGTAATATAGAGAAACTGCTCAGCTTGCCCGACAGGCCGCAGGCTATTTTCGGCGCATCCGACAGGATAACTATGAAAAGTTTTGAAACGCTGAAAATGCTCAACATCCGGATACCTGAGGATATCGCTTTGTTGGGGTTCACCAATACCGAGTTTACCAAGATATTCGATCCATCGCTCACTATCGTCAGGCAGCCTGCTTTTGATATGGGAAAAAAGGCTGTCGAACTCATCATCGATAGCTCACACGCAACTTACCCGGTTACCGAGTTTACAACGCACGCCTACAATACGGAGCTTATCGTAGGTAATTCAACCAATAAGCGGATAGAATGAGGGTACAGCGATGTTTAAAAACAATGCTGATCGGGATCCTGTGTGTGGTATCGGTTAGCTCCGTCGCGCAGGAATTATCAGGCAATCCCATAGTTCAAGGCTGGTACGCTGATCCTGAAGCACGGATATTTGGTAAAACTTACTGGATATATCCAACCTATAGCGATAAATACAATAAGCAGGTATTTATGGATGCCTTCTCCTCGCCGGATATGGTGCATTGGACGAAGCACGAACATGTATTGGATACTACTAACGTAAAATGGGTAAAAAGGGCTTTGTGGGCGCCAGCCATCACCCGCAAGGGGAATAAATATTACCTGTTCTTTGGTGCCAACGATATCCAGAACGACAATACTATTGGAGGCATCGGTGTGGCAGTAGCCAATAAACCCGAAGGTCCTTTTAAGGATTATTTGGGCAAGCCTTTGTTAGGTAAGATCATTAACGGCGCACAACCCATCGATCAGTTTGTGTTTAAAGATACCGACGGGCAATATTACATGATCTATGGTGGCTGGGGACATTGTAATATCACCAAACTTAAAGATGATTTTACAGGTTTTGTGCCTTTGGGCGATGGCACGACGTTTAAAGAAATAACACCCGAAGGGTATGTTGAAGGTTCGGTAATGTTTAAGCGAAAAGGCAAATATTACTTTATGTGGAGCGAAGGCGGCTGGACCGGCCCGGATTACCGTGTTGCTTATGCTATTGGCGATACCCCCTTTGGCCCTTTTAAACGGATAGGCGTTGTATTGCAACAAGACCCTAAAATTGCCACAGGTGCCGGGCATCATTCGGTGATCAATATCCCGGGAACGGATGAATGGTACATTGTCTATCATCGTCGGCCTTTAGGCGAAACGGATGGAAATCACCGGGTGGTATGTATCGATAAAATGAACTTTAACAGCGATGGCAGTATTGAACCGGTTAGAATTACCAACGAGGGCATTGCGGCCAGGGTTATAAGGTAAATTCAGGTTAACCCGGCCTCCCAAACCTTCTTTTCGTTACTGTTTATACAGGTGTAATCTCGTAATCTATGAGTAAAAATAAGTGCATCGGTTTGTAGAAATTGATAAACCTTAGTATTTTAGTAAAGATACGTATGACGAACACTACCGAAATAACTTCTCTCATCCGCCTTCTGGACGACCCCGACCAGGAGATATTCACCCACGTGCACGATAAACTGTTAAGTTATGGCAGCGATGCGGTTGAATACCTCGAGGCAGCCTTTGGTGAGGCGTTCGACCCGGTACAACAGGAGCGGATAGCCAACCTGGTACACGAGATACAGTTTCGCAACGTAAAAAACGAGTTGAAGCTATGGTACCACGGCGGAGCGTTCGATCTGTTGCAAGGGGCGCTCATCGTCAACAAATACCAGTATCCTGATCTGGACGAACAGAAGGTGATCAATTACATCGAGGCCATCAAGCGCGATATCTGGATCCAGATGATCTATGATGCCAGTCCGGGCGAACAGGTAAAGCTCATCAACCACGTATTTTACAATATTTATGGCTTTAGCGGCAACACCACCAACCATAACGATCCGCAGAACAGCTACCTGAGCCAGGTGATCGAAACGCATAAAGGCAACCAGATATCGCTGGCCATCATCTACAGCATCATCGCCCAAAAGCTGGATATACCCATCTATGGGGTAAACCTGCCGCAGCATTTTATCCTGGCCTATATCGACGAAACCAAGCTGGATGAGGTGGAGAACGGCGTGCTGTTTTATATCAATACGTTCAATAAAGGCTTTATCTTCGGCCGCAGGGATGTGGACCAGTTCTTAAAACAGTTGAACCTCAAGTTCGACGCCCAGTTTTATGAGCCATGCAGCAATGCCGATATTATCCGCAGGGTACTGCGCAACCTTATCAGTAGTTACGAACGTAGCGGCGCGCCCGACAAGGTTGACGAACTGAACGAAATGCTGGAGATACTTTTAGAAGAAAAGAATTGATGTAAGATGGATGAGGTACGATGGAAGAATGTAAAATTGAAAGGCCTTCTTTTTGACTTTTTAATTTTGAATTATTCTGTTCTCGATCCTCCTATCAGGTATAAACCAAATACAGGCAACAACAACATATAAGCCAAAGCTTACCCAGGAGTAAAAGAAGGCCACGACTATAGCGGTTGCATAAATAACCAATGATATTTTACCCTTAAAATCGCCGCCTATAGCTTTAGCTAACACTGATTCCTCCCCGTGGTGTTTAACCAACGATAGGATTAAAATGGTATAAGCTATGGCATTCATGATCAATACCACGCCGTAAAGGATAACCGGCCATTTGTGAAAATGGTTTTCGCCCATCCAACTGGTAACAAACGGTATCAGCGATAGCCAGAAAAGCAAGTGCATATTTGCCCAAAGTATTGTTCCGTTAACCGAGTGCGCGGCCTGTAGTGTGTGGTGGTGATTATTCCAGTAAATACCAACATATACAAAGCTCAGGGCATAGCTTATAAAGGTGGGTATCAGCGTCAGCAGATCGTGTACATTATCGCCGTGCGGCACTTTTAATTCCAGCACCATAATGGTGATGATGATAGCGATAACCCCATCGCTAAATGCTTCTAAACGTCCTTTATGCATAGTTGAGCTAAGATAGGTAATTTGGTCGGGAAGTCCGAAAGCCGGTAAGTCAGCACGAAAAAGGTTGCTTCTAGCCACTTGCTTCCTGCTTCAAGCCCCCTTTTAAAAAATATTTCCAATCTTCGGGTGATATTTCGCCCGTCACTTACACTTGTATAAAAACGGATACCCATGGCAGAGCAAATCTCACCACTCAAATCGGCGGCAGAGCGCGAGGCGTTCTTCATCGGCCTGTACAAAAAAGCCTTCCCGGCGGTGGCAAAATACGTAAGCCGTATGGGCGGCAGTTTCGAGCAGGCGCAGGATGTTTTTCAGGACGCGCTGGTCATCTACTACGAAAAAGTACAGGCATCAGCCAATGATATCCGTGTAAGCGAAAAAGCTTACCTGTTGGGCATAGCCAAACACCTGTGGGGCCAGGCTTACAAAGCCGGCAGCAAAACCCAGCCCTTACAGGATACCGACCTGCCAGCCGAGGCCGACGAGCAGCCATCAACCAATAAGCTGATGCACTACCTAGAAACCGCCGGTCAGAAATGTATGGAGCTGCTCAAGGCTTACTATTACGATCATCTGCCGGTAGCCGATGTAGCTACCCTGTTTGGTTATACCGGCACCCGGTCGGCAACGGTAGCCAAGTACAAGTGTTTAGAGAAAGTTAGGGACAAGGTTAAACAAAACTCGTTAAGCTATGCGGACTTCGTTGAATAACATCAAAGCGATCGAAGATCAACTCTTCGGTTACCACGCTCCCGGCGATGCGCTGGTATTTGAGGCACGTATGATACTGAGCAGCAGCTTGCGCGATGACGTGCAGCAGCAGCAAAATACGTACGCGGTTATCAACGAATACAGCCGCAAACAGCTCAAAGCGGAAATTGCGGCCGTACGGCAAAAGCTAAACACCGAGCCGCAGCACCAGGGCTTTATGCAACGTATTATTAACCTCTTTAAGAAACCTTAATATATGAATATCGATCGTCACGAATTTAGAAAATACGCCGTTAAGCACCACCGCATCGGCAGCCAGCATGTAGATAGTTACCTTGGCAAGGTGGCCAGTATTCCTACCGCCATGACACCCTACATCACCGAGGAACGCCAGCTCAACGTAGCGCAAATGGATGTTTTCTCGCGCCTGATGATGGACCGCATTATCTTTTTAGGCGAGCCCGTAGGCGACAGGATGGCCAACATCATCCAGGCACAATTGCTCTTCCTGCAATCTGTTGATGCTAAAAAGGATATCCAGTTGTATGTTAACTCACCCGGCGGCGATGTATACTCGGGCATGGGCATTTACGATACCATGCAGCTCATCACACCTGATGTGGGCACCATTTGCATCGGTATGGCCTGCTCGATGAGTGCGATATTACTTTGCGCCGGTGCAAAAGGCAAGCGTGCGGCCCTACAGCATTCCCGCATCATGATCCACCAGCCATCAGGCGGCGTACAAGGCGTTTCGGCTGATATTGAAATTACCGCCCAGCAAATACTCAAGATTAGGGGCGATCTGTACAGGATCATCTCCAAACACACCGGCCAAACCTACGATTGGGTACACTCCGCATCCGAGCGCGATTACTGGATGACCGCCACCGAAGCCAAAAACCACGGTATGGTTGATGAGATTTTAGGGGATATTGACTAGTAAAAAAGTTGTCATTGCGAGCGTTAGCGCGGCAATCTCTGAGGACATGTCGCCGACTTTTCTCAGAGATTGCTTCGTGCCTCGCAATGACATATCGGATTATTTCGCCACCGTCGCGCCCAACAACCCATTACTATCCAGCCAGTTGGTAGCGCTGTTAAACCATTGGTCTTTAGTGGTTTTGTTGTTCAAGCCAAAGCCGTGACCACCGGCAGGGTAGATCAGCATTTCGGCTTTGACGTTGTTTTTCAGTAAAGCCTCGTAAAACATCAGGCTATTTTGTACCGGTACGGTTTTATCATCCCCGGCCTGTACTAACATGGTGATGGGCGTATTGGCGGTAACCTGTTTTTCGTTGCTGTACAGGTCTATCATCGCTTGTGGCGCATCCTTGCCCACCAGGTTATCGCGTGAGCCTTTATGTGCAAAGTCGCCAAAGGTGATAACCGGGTACATGAGGATCATAAAATCAGGGCGAACGCTGGTATTTTTCGGGTTATCGATCACCACTTTATCAAAATGCGTCCCCGCTGTCGAAGCCAAATGCCCGCCGGCCGAAAAGCCAATAATACCCACTTTGGCAGGATTAATCCCCCACTCGGCGGCACGCTCACGGACGATCTGTATGGCACGCTGCGCATCCTGTAGCGGGCCAATGGTTTTATCTGTCATGATCTGATCGCTCGGTAAGCGGTATTTGAGTACAAAGGCGGTAACACCGATCTCGGCGAACTTTTTAGCTACATCAGCACCCTCTTTGATCATGGATAAGTGCACATAACCACCACCCGGGCAAACCACTATGGCCGTACCGTTAGCTTTACCCTTTTCGGGGAAGTATGGCGTAATGGTTGGATCGGTAACCATACTGCCACTGCCGTTTACAATCTTTTCGACGTAAGTGGCAGGCGCCGGTTTTGAATTAAGCACCCCATTAGGGTATAAAGGTATTGCCGGTGCATCCTGTGCAAAAAGGTGAAATGAAAATAAAGTCACTAGTGTTATAGTAAAAGTTGTTCGTGTAAACATGACAATAATAATTGGTTGCTATAAAGCTAATAGTTTTATTATTGAGAGTCGTAATTTATGTGGTTATTGTTACAAATCACAATATCATAAATAAAATTACCAAGACTAGAGCCGCCAGTGCGTTTATCATAATCAGGTATTTGCTTTCGTGTTTGGTAATTGCACGTATGGCGCTACGTAACAATAAAACAATAGTTGTAGCCATCAATAAAATGGGAGCAAATACATCTAAATTAGGTGTGCATGGCCCGCTTCTAAAATTTTTACACCGTTCGATGTAAACCAACGCAATTCCTGCTATCAGATAAAATAACAGTAGTCGTTTTATTTTCTTTTCAGTCATGGAGGGCATACAATTGCTCGCACTAATCTAATGTTTTTACCTCAAAGTCATACTTAATGCAGGCGCTGCCTAACAAAAAAGCCGGGGAGCATATCCACCGGCTATATGATATCTTAAATACCAAATCCGAAATTAATCAATTCTTCCCGCCGAATTCCATCAGATAAGCCTTTAAAAACTCATCCAGATCGCCATCCAAAACACCCTGCGCGTTTGATGTTTCGTGGTTCGTGCGTACATCCTTCACCAGTTTATACGGATGCAGCACATAGTTGCGTATCTGGCTACCCCATTCAATCTTCTTTTTGTTGCCTTCAATCTCGTTGGTTATCTCCAAACGCTTGCGCATTTCGGCCTCGTATAATTGCGATTTCAGCAACCGTATCGCGTTCTCCTTGTTCTGTAACTGCGAGCGCGACTCCTGGTTTTTGATGATGATGCCCGATGGTTTGTGGTATAAACGTACCGCGGTTTCCACCTTGTTCACGTTCTGCCCACCGGCACCGCCCGAACGAAAGGTTTCAAACTCGATATCGGCCGGATTAACATAGATCTCGATGGTATCGTCGACCAGCGGGTACACATATACCGATGCAAACGAGGTATGCCTTTTGGCATTGGCATCAAACGGCGATATGCGCACTAAGCGGTGTACGCCATTTTCACCTTTAAGGTATCCATAGCTAAAATCGCCGTCAATTTGCAACGTAACGCTTTTTACCCCGGCCACATCACCTTCCTGAAAATCCTGCTCGCTAACCTTATAACCATTCTTTTGCGCCCACATCACATACATGCGCATCAGCATGCCTGCCCAGTCGCAGCTTTCGGTACCACCCGCTCCCGCTGTAATTTGCAGTACGGCGCTCAGCTGGTCTTCCGGCTCGCTCAGCATGTTTTTAAACTCCAGGTCTTCGGCAATTTTAAGCGCAGTGTTGTATTGCTCGTCCAGTTCCTCGGCAGTGGCATCGCCGGCCTGGTAAAACTCAAATATCACGTCGGTATCTTCTACCACTGTTTCGAGTTTAGCGTAGCTGTCTGTCCATTGTTTTTTGTTTTTCATGGATGCCAGTACTTTTTCGGCATCCTTTGGCCTGTCCCAAAAATCGGGACTAAGGGTTATGGCCTCTTCTGTGTGCAGTTCGTCAAGCTTCTTGTCGATGTCAAAGATGCCTCCTCAGAGAAGCTGTTCTATCTCTTAAATCCTGCAGTTGTTCTTTAGTCATACAACAAAAGTAGGTAAAATATAGGAGGGTTGTAAGGTTTGGGAGTTGAAATGTTACAAAGTTTCTATACCTGTGCAACTTGATATAAATTACTTTAAAAAATGATTTGCATCACTATTTAAAAAGTCATTCTTGCTGAACTTGGAGCATTAAATAAAATACAATGATTGACTCCAGAGATTCTGTATTCGACAGGTTAGTATCTATTCAAAAAAAGTATAGCAAATACTTTCATGAGCACGATCTGGATATTTTTTCGGTGATATTTATCAACTGGAACGAGCCTGTAAGCGTGCATGTTATTGCCGAGGACTTACCCGCCAACCTTAAACACGACATCGAAAATATCTTTTACATATTATAACCATTAATCATATCGCTGCCTGCCCAAATCCCATTCGGCCTGCCCCGTGATGGTCTTTTTTCGCTTATCCACATCCGTTTGTAAACGGTGGTCATAGGTCTCATCGGTAACAGCAATTTCGTGATCGCGGTCTTTATCAGCATAATAGGTATTGGCTTCTTCTATCCGCGAAAGCGCAACATCGTACGGCCCTTTAGGCGACATTAACTTTACAAACACCGGTAAGCACTCAAACAAAATAAACAGGTACGCTATAAACGATTCGGCCAGATAAGTATCCAGGTCTTTTTGCCCGTTCTCCTTAAAAGCCAGTTGGCCCAGTGCCCAGTTACGGTCGGCAAAGCCGGCTACATTAGCCAGGCTATCCAGTTGGTGATCGTTAAATAAGGTTACGTTATTCAGGCCGTCCAGTTGTTTGCGTTCTGTGAGGTAACCGTCCATTTTGTCCATGTCGCCCTGCACGGTCTTTAAGCGATTTTCCTTCTCTTCAAGTATGCCTTGTTTTTGCTTGGCATAGGTGCCGTAGCCCTTAATCCCGCTGGTTTGGTTGCTTTTATCGCCAAATACTTCCTGGTTCAACTGGTAGCGCGAGCGGTTAATATCTTTGGTGAGCGAGTCGCGCTCCTTTTTCAACTCGCTGTTTTTGCTTAGTTGCTGAGTATATTTATCGTTGTACGCTTTTTGCAGCGTGTCGATCTTACTACGTTGCCCGTTGAGGTACGATGTCTTAAGCTTCTGGCGGATCTCTTTATCAAAGATCTTTAATTCCAGCGGGCGCGATATCACCACGCCTATCATTATCGCCAGCAATATCCGGGGCGATGCCTGTGCTATTTGCTGGTTAACGGTGCCTTGTTTGTTGATGCTGCCCACAATATAGCGGTCCATATTAAAAATGGCCGTACCCCATATTAACCCGAACAAAATGGCGAAACCAACGGCAAAAGCGCTGCCGCTAAACACAAAGTACATAGCATAACCGCCCGATAGCGAAGCGAACAATGCCGTAAAAAATATGGTTGCCCCGATGCCTACATACTTGTTATGCTCAACCGGGTATTTCTTTAAAGTATCAATATGCGCGCCACTGCAAAACCAAAAAAAACGCGTTACTTTTCTCATTTATAAACAGCTATTTATTGTTTATTAAACGCCTGTAAGCGTTTATTGTTACAGGCAATCTGGCCAAATAAAGCTTGCTTTGGCATGATGATTTTTATTTGATAAAAAATATACCTTTGAATAATTATTTGATACCCGTTTAAAATGAAAGAAATAAGCGTACAGGAACTAAAAGAGAAAATGGATAAAGGCGAAGATTTTCAGCTGATCGACGTTAGGGAAGAGTTTGAATACGAAACATCAAACCTTGGCGGCTTGCTGATACCTTTAGCCGGAGTACTAATAGAGGCCGATAAAATTGCCAAAGATAAGCCGGTTATTGTGCATTGTCGCAGTGGTAAGCGCAGCGCGGTTGCCATTATGCAATTGGAGCCGCTTGGCTATACCAATTTATATAACTTACAGGGTGGTATTTTGGCCTGGGCCGATGAGATTGACCCTACTATGAGCGTGTACTAATGGGTATTAAATTTGTACTCAACATATTGTACAACCTGTGCATTATCATTTGCATCATCACCATTTGGTCGGGGTTTAAAAATGGTAACTGGGCTTTTGTAGCGGGGGCGTTTTTTATTGGTGTGCTAATTTTGATATTTAAATTGCGGCTGATTAAGGATATTAAAAACCTTACCAAAAAACCGTAACTTTCGGGCTAAATCAAAACCTGAAATGTTTATAGCAATCATCGGTATCATTGTGCTCATTGCTGGCATGGTGGTAAAACAAGGCCAATCGCAAGCTGCCCATTTTTCGCGTAGTATTACCGTTGTTGGGGTAGTTATAGTAATACTTGGTTTATTAAGCTCATCAGTTAAAGTTATTGAGCCGGGCAAAGTGGGTGTACAATCGCTTTTTGGGAAAGTACAGCCTGATGTTTTAGAAAGCGGCCTCCACCTGATCGACCCGGTTGTTGAGGTTACCGAATTTGACGCACGCACGCAAAACTACACCATGAGTGCAGTAAGTACCGAGGGCGACAAAACCGGCGACGATGCCATCCGTGTTTTATCTTCGGACGGCTTGGAAGTTACCATCGATCTTTCGGTTCTGTACCGTGTTAGCCCTACAAAAACACCCTTCATTCTGCAAAACTTAGGTACGGAGTATGTGGAGAAAATAGTGCGCCCAATAGCCCGCACCGCCATCCGCGATAATGCGGTGTCGTACGAGGCGGTATCGCTGTACTCTACCAAAAGGGCCGAGTTTCAAAGCAAAATATACAACGCCATCAGCGCGGCGTTCGCAAAAAATGGTATTGAGTTGCAAAGCGTTTTAGTGCGTAACATTACCTTACCTGCTTCGGTAAAGGCCAGTATCGAATCAAAGATCAACGCCGAGCAGGACGCGCAAAAAATGCAGTTTGTATTGCAAAAGGAACGCCAGGAAGCTGATCGTAAACGTGTTGAAGCGCAAGGTATAGCCGACTATCAAAAGATCCTTTCGACAGGTTTATCTGATAAACAATTACAATACGAAGCGATCAAGGCTCAAAAAGAAATTGCCTTATCGCCAAACGCCAAGGTTATTATTATGGGTGGCAAACCGGGTTCAATTATCCTGGGGAAAGAATAAATAATAAAACGACTTTAATTAGATAGGGGCACGGATTTAAAGTCCGTGCTTTTTTATGGACACCGCTACAATAACTAACAAAATAGTTATCTTGCATCACCAATGCGAGCCCTGCTGTTCTTCCTGCTTTTGATACCGGTATCTGTTTTTGCTCAAACGGTAATAACGGGCAGGGTCGTTGATGCTGATAATAAACCTGTTGCCAATGCCAGTGTATTTTTGAGCAATGCTACGGTAGGAACGAAAACTAACGATGACGGGGATTTCAGGCTCATCAACGTAAAAGCCGGGCAGTACGACCTGGTTGTGTCAATAATAGGATACGAAACGCATCATCAGAATACCAACGCAGGTAATGCCGATATCAGCTTGCCGCCGATAATGCTCAGAGTTAAAAACAACCAGTTGAAAGAGGTGCGCATCGGCCCGCCAGATCGCAACAGGAACCGCTACCTCGAAATGTTTACCCAGGAGTTTTTGGGCCGGTCGGAAAACGCCGACGATTGTAAAATCCTCAACCCAGATGTGCTCTATCTGGACTATGACAATGCCAAGCGGGTGCTTATTGCGAGTTCAGACGATTTTCTGATCATCGAGAACAAGGCACTTGGCTACAAGATACATTACCAGCTGACCCACTTTAGCATGTCGATGCGCTTTGGTGGTTCCAGCACCTATTATTATGGCAATGTGCTTTTTGAGAATCTTCCGGGCAAGCCATCGCAGATTAAAAAGTGGGAGAAAAAACGTTTGGAAACTTACCTGGGTTCGAGTATGCATTTTTTACGGTCTATCGTTGCTAACCGCTTGGATACGGACGGGTTTAAAGTGCTGCGGCTGGTGCGCAAGCCTAATCCGGATAGGCCGAAAGATAGCCTGATACGCGCTAAAATTAAAAAGTTCAGTATCCCGGTCAATGGGATAAATAATATCAGATACCCAGATACAGGTTATGGTCCGTATGCCGACTCGCTCAAGTACTGGCAAGAAAAGTTTAACCTTCCTAAAGTATTTGAGTTTTTAGTAAACAAGACCTTACTTCCTGCCGACTTTGTAAAACGCATAGACGCCAAAGATATTTACGCTTTAACCTTTAGCGATTACCTGTATATTGCTTATCCTAAAAAGCCGGGTCGTGAAGTTGCAGGTTTAACTTTGAAACCCGATGGCGCGGTTAATTACAATATTACTACTGTAACTATCAATACCAAATTCGCTCTGTTCGACCGGAATGGGATTTTTACAGACCCCAACAGCACCTTATTTGAGGGTGCCTGGGGTAAAAGCGGCAATGCCGACCTGCTCCCGGTTGATTATGTGCCGATCGCTCAAAAAAATTAGCTCTTAAAAGCATATTGACGTTCTTTTATACATACCACCGGTGGTATACGCTTGCGTTCAAAAAAATCGTATCCGGGTTTCATAGTCTTCCAGAACGAGTGATATGATGACGTAGCGTAACGCTTCATGTGTTTGGCGTCCATCCGGAAGGGGAATATATCCAGATCTACTTTTTGCTGGCCGGCTTCGAATGCTTTGTACACCAGCGTATAGATCTCTTCTATCCGTGCATCGGTCATGGCATAGCAACCAATCGAGGCGCAATGCCCATGCATCATAATGGCATCGCCCGTGTAGCCTTTTAACTTTTCGAGTTTGTTGGGGTAGCCTACGTTAATGGCCAGGTAGTAATTGCTCACCGGATTGAGCTGTTTGGGCTCAATTGTGTAAAACCCTTCCGGGCTTTTGCCGTCACCTCTGCGGGTTTTGGTTCCCAATCCTCCCGAAAAATAACATACGTCGTAAGTCTTAAATAGTTTATACTCTTTTTCAGCTTTAACCCATACTTCCAGTAGATGTTCATCTTTAAAAATGCGCAGATAGATCCGTTGGCCTGATTTAAGGTTTTTATTGTTTAACTCGGCTTGTAATTTTGGCCATATGTTCTCGCGTACATCTATGGCACGTTTGCTATCGGGCAGTTCGGGCTTAGGGTCAATCAACATTAAGGGCGACAATAAAATGCATAGGAATTTAAGCATAACTAATATTTAAGTTTTAAAACTAATTATTTAGTTAAACTATTTGTTGTGATAAATATTGTATGACTTGCCGTATTTTTTTTTGATGCAAATATTTGATGGGTTAACTAACGGAGGCTTTTATTAATTTAGCCGGATGAAGGCAAATCAAATGTTTAATGTTAAAGACAAAACCCCTCATAATGTCACTTTAAAAGAACGACTTGCCGCATTAAGTAATCTCCCGGCGTTATTTAAACTGGTATGGCAAACCAGTAAATGGATGACCATTTGCACTTTTGTCCTGCGCATCGCAAAATCGGCATTGCCGCTATCTATATTGTATGTTACCAAACTGATACTCGACGAGATAGGCAAGATGATAGCAGGCAAAGGCCCTGTATCACATCAGCATTTGCTGATGCTGATAGCTCTTCAATTTTGCCTGGCTATAGCATCGGATATATTGGGCAGGTTAATCTCGCTTGTTGATGCCCTGCTTGGTGATCTGTTTTCGAACCATACCTCCATACGAATAATGGAGCATGCCGCCACGCTTGACCTTGACCAGTTTGAAGATTCGGTTTTTTACGACAAGCTGGAACGTGCCCGCCAGCAAACAGCCGGTCGTACCGTATTGCTAACGCAGGTGATGACCCAGATACAGGATTTTATTACCATTGGTGCCCTGGCAGTTGGCTTGCTTACGTTTAACTTTTGGCTTATCGCGTTGCTATTAGTTACCATTATTCCTTCGTTTTTGGGCGAAGCTTATTTTAACGACCGTACCTACGCCCTTACCCGTGGCCAAACGCCCGAGCGCCGCGAATTGGATTACCTGCGCTATCTTGGCGCCAGCGACGATACCGCAAAAGAGGTTAAGATATTCGATCTTTCGGGATTTATTATCGACCGGTTTCGCACCTTATCAACCAAGTTTTATCGCGAGAATAGCCTGTTGGCTATAAAACGCTCAAGTTGGGGCGCGTTGTTTTCGTTCATTGGCACCGCAGGCTACTATGCCGCTTACCTGATTATTGTTTTTAGCGCAGCTGTCGGTAAAACCACCATCGGGCAACTGATGTTTATGGTAGGCTCATTTAGCCAGGTGCGCAGTTTAATGGAAGGTATCTTATCGCGCTTTACAGCGGTATCACAAGGCGCAATTTACCTGCGCGATTTTTTTGACTTTTTCGAGATCAAACCTAAAATACCGGTACCCAAAAATCCAAAACCCTTTCCAAATCCTATTCTGCAAGGGTATACTTTTGAAGATGTTGGTTTTAAATACATAAACACTGAGCGTTGGGCAAACCGCCATTTAAGTTTTACACTTCGGCCCGGCGAAAAGCTGGCTTTGGTTGGCGAAAACGGCGCTGGTAAAACCACATTGGTTAAATTGCTTTCGCGATTGTACGACCCTACCGAAGGGCGCATATTGCTGGACGGTGTTGACCTGAAAGAATATGATATTACCGAACTACGGATGCAAACAGGCATCATCTTCCAGGATTTTTTACGTTACCAGTTTACTTTCGGACAAAACATTGCTGTGGGTAATATCAAAAAGGTTGATGACCAGGCATTGATTCAACGTGCAGCGGCTTTAAGTATGGCCGATGTACTCGCTGCCAAATTGCAAGGAGGTTACGAGCAGATGCTGGGCCGCCGTTTTAGCCAGGGCGTCGACCTGTCGGGTGGCGAGTGGCAAAAGATAGCCTTAGCCCGCGCTTATATGCGCAATGCCGAATTATTGATATTGGATGAACCTACAGCCGCGTTGGATGCACGTGCCGAGTTCGAGGTTTTCCAGCGGTTTTCCAAATTAACTGCCGGTAAAACGGCAGTACTGATATCGCACCGCTTTTCGACTGTGCGTATGGCCGATCGTATTTTGGTATTAGACAAAGGCGAGCTGGTTGAAATTGGCAGCCACCAGGAATTACTTGAACAGGGCGGCCGCTATGCCGAGCTGTTTAATTTACAGGCGGCGGGATATAGATAATAATCAATTGAATTGACACCCTATCAGGGTTAGCATTTGTAGTAAGCGCCATCGGCGCTAATTTTTTATATAGCCAGCGCTTTTATAACTGCAAATACAGCACCCGCAATAATTGCAGAAATCGGTATCGTAATAACCCAGGCCCATATCAGGTTAATAGTAACGCCCCAGCGTACCGCCGATACCCGTTTGGTTAAACCAACGCCAATGATGGAACCGGTAATGGTATGTGTAGTTGATACCGGTATTCCAAAATGCTCTGTTACAAACAAAGTAACCGCGCCGGCAGTTTCGGCACTAACGCCTTCAAGCGGTGTAACCTTGGTGATCTTGGTACCCATGGTTTTAACAATTTTCCAGCCACCGCTCATAGTGCCTAATGCTATAGCCGAATAACAAGCCAAAGGTATCCAGTTTGGCATATCAGCGTTAGGAAGTAATTGTCCGCCGGCTATCAAAGCAACATAAATAATACCCATTACTTTTTGCGCATCGTTACCGCCGTGGGCAAAGCTCAGCGCACCCGATGATACCAGTTGAAGCCGCTTAAACCATTTTTCGGTCTTAGATGGCCGGAAGTTTTTACAGAGGTGCAAAATGGCAATGTTAATGGCAAAGCCAATAATACTGCCAATAACTGGAGCTAAAAATATAAAGGCGATGATCTTAATAATTGGCTCAGCATTCACAGCACTAAACGCACTCTCGTGCATAAACAAGGCGTTGGTCATGCCAGCACCGGCAAAGCCGCCAATCAGCGTGTGTGATGAGCTCGACGGGATGCCAAACCACCAGGTAATTAAGTTCCAGGTAATAGCGGCAATTAAACCAGCGAGTATCACATCTAACGTGATAAAATGCTCGTGTACGGTTTTGGCTATGGTGTTTGCTACTTTGTGGTCTTTAACTAAAAAATAAGCCAAAAAGTTAAATGCGGCTGCCCAAAGCACAGCCATTAATGGCGAAAGTACTTTGGTTGATACCACGGTAGCTATAGAGTTAGCCGCATCGTGAAACCCATTGATAAAATCAAAAATAATGGCTAAACAAATAACCACAACAAGTAATGTCATGCTATGCGTTTTTAACTAAAATGGTTTCCATTACGTTAGCTACATCTTCGCACATATCTGTAGCATTTTCCAGAGTAGCCAATATTTCTTTGTATTTGATAAGTGTTATAGCGTCTTTTTCGTACAAAAATAAATCGGCAACGGCGCGGTCAAATACATAATCGGCCTGGTTTTCGATGCTGTTGATACGGATGCATGAATCAGCAATATTGCGCACGTTTTTCAAATCTTTTAACTCACGCACGGCCTTTTCCATATCAATGCTGGCTTGTAATATCAGGTCGGCCAGCTTACGGATCGGTACGGTAAAGTCTTCAATTTTATACAAATTCATGCGGTTGGCTGCACCTTGTATATTATCGGCAATATCATCTATGGCTGTGGCCAGTGAATGGATATCTTCCCTGTCGAACGGAGTTATGAAATTTTTACCAAGCTCCAGGTATATCTGGTGGGTAAGCTCATCGCCAATGTTTTCAAGTTTATCTATTTGCTTATAGTACTCGTCGCGAACTTCGGGGTTGTGCGAGTTTACAGTTTCAACCAAAATTGTGGCTATAGCAACCACGTTGCTGGCGGCTTGTTCAAATAAGGGGAAAAAAACTTTTCTGTCTTTTGGGACAAAATATTGAAAGATGCTGTTTAACGACATTAGTCTTTTTTGTTTGTGTACTACAGACGGGCAAATATAAAGCCACTATGTTAAGTTAATGTTAAGCAATCAAAATTGATGAACTATTATTCGCAAGCTTAACAATACGAGATGTAAGGCTTATTTTGTGTTAACATTTGTTAACGAATTTGCTGTTTGCGGGCAATAAGCCATATCTTCATCCCTGGTCATGAAAAAGAAACTTGGCATTGCTTTTACACTCATCGCGCTTTCGCTGATTGGCATCATTGTATTCCAGGGATATTGGACGGTTAACGCTTATCGCGTAAATAAAAAGCAGTTTGATAGCGATATTGATAGTGCTTTGCTTAGGGCCATGGACAGCTGCAAGCGCGATTATTTTGATTCGATACGTGTAGTGATGATCAAAAAGCTATCAACGGATTACGTTATCCGGATAGACACCAATACCCAGCCAGACCCATCCAATACGAGCTACGACATCCGGGTTGCATACAAATCGCAGGCCTCGGTAATGATGGTAAACACACCGTTTACTATCCGTAAACTCAATCTCGATTATTATAAAACCAAAATGAAGTATACCGGTTCAGAAAGCATACCGGCATTGCTTACCGAAATGTCGTTTTATGTGCCCAGTTTTTTGTACCAGTTAACTTTTGCTTTCCGGGGAGAAGAAATGAGCAGTGGTATGGCCCGGTTTAGAGCGCTTACCCGTTCCAGTTATAAGGCCGATAGTACTATACGCGCAACCCAGAAAGCAGTATTGCAAAACATAGACCCAAATCCGGTTCCGATACAACCGAGGGATAGCGCTTTTCAGCGGGGGCTGCATGATATTGTTCTAAAACACAACTCGAACAAACAGACGCCGGCAAATGACAGCTTATTTCAGCAACAAATAAAACTGCTGGTCGCTAAGCATAAAGCGTTTTTAGATGCAAAAAAAAAGATAGACTCGCCAAAATTAGCCGCTCCGGCAAAACCGGGGGATACGCTGCTCACCCATACATTTAATATGATGTTCAAAGACGAGCGCGAACGCCGGATGCCGCCACATTATCACCAGGCTGACAGCGCCCGTATATACAAATACTTTAAAAAGGAGCTTCAAAACATGGGTATAGCTACGCCTTTTAGCCTGAAATTTGTACCTAAAGATCAGCGCGAAAAAAAGGTTAGTTCACTTTACAGCGAAACTACGGCATTCCCGTACAGGTACCATGGCTTTGATTTTTTGACGCCAAATATCACAACTATAGTTACAACATATACGAAAGCTGTTTTTAAATCGGCGCAATATGCCGTTATGAAAAGCATGCTCATTAACCTGCTGTTTTCGGCATTGCTTATTGCACTCACGGGTTTTTGCTTTGCGTATGTATATCGCACCATTATGGAGCAAAAAAAGCTGGGTGAGTTAAAGGACGATTTTATCAATAACATGACGCACGAGCTTAAAACGCCCATTGCCACTATCACTGTCGCTATCGAAGGGCTGCAAAATTTTAATGCGCTCAACGATCCTGAAAAGACACAGCGCTATCTTGAAACATCGCGTGAGCAACTCAATCGCTTAAATTTATTAGTGACTAAAGTATTAAACATCGCTGCGTTCGAAGGCAAAGAGGTGGAGCTAAGCATAGCTGATATCGACATCAATGAGTTGGTACAGGATGTTATCCGTACCGAAAAAATGAAACTTGTTAAGCAGGTAAACTTTAAGTACCTTAATGCTGATGATGTTAAAACCATTGCAGCGGATGCTTTTCACTTTCGAAACGTCCTGCTCAATCTGGTTGATAACGCTATTAAATATTCGGGCGCTGAGGTTGAGGTAGCAATCACCGTTTATCGCCAGCCAGGTATAGTTTGCATCGCAGTTAAGGATAATGGCATTGGCATCGCACCGATAGATATTGCACAAATATTTGACAAGTTTTACCGGGTACCAACCGGCAACGTACATAATGTAAAAGGCACCGGCCTTGGCTTGAGTTACATTAAATATATTGTTGAAGCGCATGGCGGCAGCATTAGCGTTAACAGCCTGGTTGGCGCCGGCAGCGAATTTATAATAGCTTTACCCGCCTGATGGAAAAGATAAAAGTTTTATTAGCCGAAGACGAACTGGCGCTGGCGCATATTGTACGCGAAAGTTTAGAGGAGCGCGATTTCGCAGTAACGCTTTGCGCGGACGGGCAACAAGCGCTTAAACAGTATGCTTCAGCTAAACCTGATATTTTAGTTTTGGATGTGATGATGCCTAAAATAGATGGTTTTGAGGTAGCCCGCCGCATCCGCGAAAGAGACAGGAAAACGCCGGTTATTTTTTTAACCGCCCGTTCGCAGACTAAAGATGTGGTGATGGGTTTTGAGTTAGGTGGCAACGATTATCTAAAAAAGCCTTTTAGTGTTGAAGAGTTGATAGTACGCATAAAAGCGTTGCTAAGTAAAGACAGGTTGATCATAGAAGACAAACCGATTAAAGAGGATAAAAATGAAGTTTTTGAGATCGGCGCGTTTACTTTCAGGCCAAATAAAAACACCGTTGAACATGGCGCGCATCGCCAGCAAATAACTTCGCGCGAAAGCGATGTTTTGAAACTGCTTTGCCGGCACAAGCAGGAAACCGTGCCACGCGATAAATTGTTAAACGACCTTTGGGGCGACGATAGCTTTTTTAACGCACGAAGCCTGGATGTTTTTATAACCAGGCTTCGTAAGTATTTAAAAGATGACCCCAATGTACAGATCATCAATATCCGCGGTGTGGGGTATAAGTTGGTTTGGTGAAGCCCCACCCAAACCCTCCCCGGAAGGGAGGGCTTAAAAAAGAAATTGCATATCAAAAGTCTCCCCTTCCGGGGGAGATTATTAACACAATAATTGTTTTTAAAGGAGTTAATGAGGGCTTCGCCGTTTAGAGGGGGCTTTTAAGCCATTGCTTTGTTCAACGCGATAATCGCTTCGTCAAAATCTTCGCGGGCAACCAAAAACTGGATGTTTACTTTACGTAATGCAAAGCCGGCGCTTTTGATATCAATGTTGCGTGCAGATAACGCACCGGCCGATTTAGCCAGCAACCCTACCTGATCCATATTAGAGCCTATCAGGCAAACCATCGCCATTTTTTCGACGGTTACTTTTTCAAATTTTTCTTCCAGCTCTTTGATCAGTTCTTTATGGAAGTCTTTTTCCCAGATCACTATCGAAATGCTGTTAGCGCTGGTCGCTTTAAAGTTGTAGCTGATGCCCAGATCGTAAAACACCTGCATGATCTGGAAGTCGGTACCTACGTTGCCAACCATCAATGGGTCGTAAATATCGATCATGATCAACTTGGTAGTGCCTGTAATTACCTCCACACGTTTGTGCGGCGATACATAATCCTTGGTGATCAATGTGCCCGGATGCTCCGGTTCGAAAGTATTTTTGATACGCAGGTTAATATTGTTGATCTCCAACGGTTTTGACGCTTTTGGATGGATGGCTTCCATGCCTACGTCGGCCAGTTGATCGGCAACATCGTAATTGGTGAAACCTACCGGGATACAGTTATCGGTACCAACCAAAACCGGGTCGGCGCTGCACAAGTGGTATTCTTTATGGATGATGGCTTCCTGCGGCTGAACGGCAACGGCTATCTTACAAAAAGTAACCTCGCTGTAACCACGGTCAAATTCGCGCATAATACCCTCGGTACCTTTAGCGTAGCCGGTTACTATGCAAATGGTTTTATCAAACTCAATATTGCTGAAGGTGTGTTTTATCCGCTGATCGATAGTGTACGACTTATGATCGTGGAACCCGCTCAGATCAACCAGTGTGGCATTGATGCCCATACTTTGTAAAATATTGGTAAACACAAACGCCGAGTGACTTTCGCCGATGGAAGCTAAAATTTCGCGGGCGGCTTGTAAGATGCCTTCCTTACTCACATAACCCGAAGCCAGAATGTTGGCCAGGTTATCCAGGTAATGCTGTGCGTCGCGGATACGCTCCTCAATAAACTGATCGGCTAAAGCCAGATCCAAACCTAAGCCCTCGTACTTTTTATTGATGGTTTGCAGGCTTACGATCAATTCCGCTAAAGCGTGATGAAATTCCTGGTATTTAGCGATGCGGTGGTAAACGCCCGGTTCGCCTGTCTTTTTATTCTCGAGCAATAAATTAGTCACGCCCGAAAATGCTGATACCACAAATATGCGGTTATATAATTCATCGTCCTTACGGCCGAATAAGATGATATTGTTGATGACATCTTTGAGGGCACTCATAGAGGTGCCGCCTATTTTTTCTACTGTTAACATTTGCACTTTCACTTTTGTATGCTTAAACTGATATTCATCACTTTAAGTGGCGGCAAATTTATAAAAATAGCTGAAACGATAGTCGACTGATTTGATCAATATTACAGGAATATTTTTGAGTAACTTTTTTGTTGGTTTGCGCTGATGGTTAGGTAGTGATGATTTTTTTTCCTCACTTTTATTCTCAAATTGACCTTATGCACAAATACTTACTCATCTTTTTGCTGGCGACCGGTACTCTAACTGTTAAAGCCCAGGATAACTACGAAATACAAGTGTACGGTTCCGAAACGATGGATAAAGGCCACACCATGGTTGAACTGCACAGCAATTACACATTGAATGGCAGCAAGTTTGTTGACATAGACGGCACCTTACCAACCAACCATGTTGAACACGAAACCATCGAAATAACCCACGGCTGGACAAGCTGGTTCGAAACGGGCTTTTATATCTTCAACTCGATTGGTGGCGACGGGCGCACAGCCTATGTAGGGTCACATATCCGCCCGAGGGTTGCCGCACCAGATAGCTGGAAATGGCCCGTAGGTGTTAGCTTATCGCTTGAGTTCGGCTTTCAAAAGGCAGCCTATTCCGGAAGTACCGAATCGTTAGAGATACGCCCGATTGTAGATAAAAAATGGAATAAACTGTATCTGGCCTTTAATCCAACTGTCGATAAAAGTTTTGCGGGTATTGGCGATAATGAGAATTATATCTTCTCGCCGAACGTTAAGGCGAGCTACGATGTGAGCAAGGTAGTAGCGCTGGGTATTGAATATTATGGCAGTACCGGTCCGTTTTTTCACTACGACCCGATAAGCGAACAGGATCATCAGTTTTACGTGGCGACCGATTTGAACTTTAGTGCCAACTGGGAGTTTAACGCAGGCATTGGTTACGGCACCCAGAGCTCAGATCACGCCATCTTTAAAGTGATATTGGGCAGAAGGTTTTAAAAGCCTATCCCTGCTTCTTTAACGAAGATTCCCTCACAATCATTTCCGATTTTAAAACGATCGAATCAGTCAGCATCATGTTTGAAGTGCCTTTTAAATGGTTGATCAACGTACGCGCGGCAACTTCGCCCATTTCATAGCTGGGGTAGTTGATGGTGGTTAAGTTTGGTTCAACCAGGCCAGAGATCGGGTCGTTATTAAAACCGGCTATGGCGATATCGCCTGGAATAGAAATACCGTCGGCCTTCAACTCACGCATACAGTAAGCGGCAAAAGCATCATTGGTAATAAAAGCGCCATCGGGCAGAGGGTCGATAGCTAATATTTGTTGCACCGCGTCAACATTAGGCCCAACATGCTCGTTTAGGTAGTTGATGATCAGCAGTTCGTCGGTAAATTTAATATGATGATCGGCCAAGGCTTTGCGGTAGCCCTGGTAACGGTCGGCATAAACGTTTCGCTTCAAATCGCCGGTAACGTGCACTATCTTTTTGCAGCCCTGTTGGATAAGGTGTGTGGTAATTTCGTACGCCGATTTAAAGTTATCGATAACTACGCAAGGGCAGTTTTTGTGATTGTATACCCGGTCAAAAAATAACAGCGGGATACCTTTTTCGATAAATGGTGTAAAGTGGCTAATGTCTTCGGTATCGTATGCGAGCGATGCCATTAAGCCATCAACACGGCTGTTGAACATGGTGTTGGCATTGGCAATTTCCTTCTCTGTGCTTTCGAGCGATTGGCTGATAATTAAGTTATAACCCGATTCGCTGGCAACTTTTTCCATCCCGGCTAAAACCGTAGCTACAAAAAAGCTATCCAAACGGTGAACTATAACCCCTATGGTATTGGTGCGGTTTAAGCGTAAACTGCTGGCGAAAGTGTTTGAACGATAGCCCATTGCCTTGGCTACATCCATTATTCGCTTTTTAGTTTTTTTGCTTATCGCCGGATGATCGCGCAGGCCACGGCTGACCGTAGCGGGCGAAATATTCAACTCTTTGGCAATATCATAGATGGTAATCTCTTTATTCTTCATTTAGGTTGCAAAGATAGGTTGATAGGTATATTTTGACTAATGTAAAAAAAATATCGTAAATAAAATTACAACCGATTGCATTTTAAAAAATATTCAATAATTTTACCTCAATTTAGTGTTTATCAAACACCAATGTAAATTCCATTTATAAACTAATACAATTGTTGCATGTTGCTTCTTGGTATTGATGTAGGTACTTCTTCTATTAAAGTGTCGGTTGTAGACGCGCAGCAGCAAAAATGCATCGCATCGGCACAGTATCCCGATACCGAGTCGGCTATTATTTCGAGCCAGCCGGGTTGGGCGGAGCAATCGCCCGAAATGTGGTGGGAACACGTTCAAAAGGCCATTTTACTAGCGCAATCAAACAAAAATTTCGATCCTAAAGACATCAGCGCTATTGGTATAGCTTACCAGATGCACGGTTTGGTTCTAGTGGATAAGGCACAAAATTCGCTCAGAAACAGCATTATATGGTGCGATAGTCGTGCTGTAGAGATTGGCGATAAAGCTTTTGATGCAATTGGTCATGAGTTTTGTTTAAGTCATTTGCTCAATTCTCCGGGTAATTTTACAGCCTCAAAGCTAGCCTGGGTAAAGCAAAACGAGCCTGATATTTACAATAAAATCGATAAAATCATGCTTCCTGGCGATTTTATTGCTATGAAGCTTACCGGCGAAGTAACAACTTCTCCATCTGCTTTGTCCGAAGGAATTTTTTATAACTTTCAATGCAATCGGTTGTCTGAAGAAGTAATAAATTATTTTGGTTTTGATACAAATTCGTTTGCAACAGTTAAACCGGTGTTTGCACAACATGGACAATTGAAGGCCGATATAGCCAATATGCTAAATCTGAGGCCAGGCGTCCCTGTGGCTTATAAGGCAGGCGATCAACCCAATAATGCCCTATCATTAAATGTGCTAAATCCAGGCGAAGTCGCAGCAACAGCCGGTACTTCGGGCGTGATCTATGGCGTAAGCGATGTTTTGGCTTACGATCAGCAATCGCGGGTGAATACCTTCGCACACGTTAACCATACCGAAGAGCAAAAACGCTTGGGTGTATTACTCTGTATCAACGGCACAGGGAGCCTGAATCGCTGGACGAAAACCTTATTCGGCGCAGATACCAGTTATCAGCAAATGAATACCGAGGCACAGCAAATAAAATTAGGCAGTAATGGCCTGCGCATTTTGCCTTTTGGCAATGGTGCCGAACGCATGTTGAACAATAAAATGGTCGGTGTTCATTTCCATAACATCGATCTGAACCTCCATACCCGTAGCCATATTTTCCGTGCGGTGCAGGAAGGTATCGCCTTTGCGTTCCGTTACGGCCTGGATATTATGCGCGGAAATGGCATGAACCCAACCGTGATCCGTGCGGGGATGGCCAACTTATTTTTAAGTGAGCTGTTTACCGAAGCTTTTGTAAACGCTACTGGTGTACCGGTTGAGCTGTATAAAAACGACGGCAGCATAGGTGCGGCTTTAGGCGCGGGTATTGGCAGCGCTATTTACAAAGAACCGAAGGAAGCCTTCAGCAATATGAAAGTTTTAAAACTGGTTGAACCAACCGGGAAACAATACGAACCGGTTTACCAGGAATGGAAGGCATTGTTGAACAGGCAATTGACAATAGAGCAGTAACTAAATAATAAATAAAAAGTAAATAGTAATATACATAACAATAGATCATGGCAAGCATCATTTTAGGTGAAAAAGAGTTTTTTAAGGGGATAGGCCAAATTAAATATGAAGGTCCGCAATCTGACAACCCGTTGGCATACCGCTGGTACGACGAAAACCGCGTTGTTGCAGGCAAAACGCTCAAAGAGCATTTACGTTTTGCTGGTGCATACTGGCATAGCTTTGTAGGTAACGGTGCCGATCCGTTTGGCGAGCCTACACATATTTTTCCGTGGAACGCTAAAACCGACGCAGTTGAACGTGCCAAAGATAAAATGGATGCCGCGTTTGAGTTTTTAACCAAACTGAACCTGCCTTTTTACTGCTTTCACGATGTGGATGTAGTTGATTATACCAACGATATTAACGAAAATGATCGTCGCCTGCAGGCTTTGGTTGAATACGCCAAACAAAAACAAGCCGCAAGCGGTGTGAAATTATTATGGGGCACTGCCAACCTGTTCTCAAACCGGAGGTATATGAATGGCGCGATCACCAACCCCGATTTCCACGTATTGGCACATGGCGCGGCACAGGTTAAGGCGGCTTTAGATGCTACCATCGCATTGAAAGGCGAAAACTACGTTTTCTGGGGTGGCCGCGAAGGTTACATGACCCTGCTGAACACCAACATGAAACGTGAGCAGGAGCATTTTGCAAAATTCTTGCATACTGCTAAAGATTACGCCCGCAAACAAGGATTTAAAGGCACCTTCTTTATCGAACCAAAACCTTGCGAGCCATCAAAACATCAGTATGACTATGATGCGGCAACGGTATTGGGCTTTTTACGCCAGTACGACCTGTTAGGCGATTTTAAACTGAACCTTGAGGTTAACCACGCTACGTTGGCGGGGCATACCTTCCAGCACGAGTTGCAGGTTGCTGTTGATGGCGGCGCTTTGGGATCGATAGATGCTAACCGCGGCGATTACCAGAATGGATGGGATACCGACCAGTTCCCGAACAACATTACCGAGATTGTTGAATGTATGCTGGTTATTTTAGAGGGCGGCGGCTTACAGGGCGGCGGTGTTAATTTTGATGCCAAGATCCGCAGAAACTCGACCGATCCGGCAGACTTATTCTACGCGCATATTGGCGGTATGGATATTTTTGCACGTGCGTTGATCATTGCCGATAACATCCTGCAAAAATCCGAATACAAGAAAATACGCGCTGAGCGTTATTCATCGTTTGACAGTGGTAAGGGTAAAGAATTTGAAGGCGGTAAACTATCGCTCGAAGATTTACGCGCCTATGCTGTAGAAAACGGCGAACCTGCAGTTAAAAGCGGTAAACAAGAATATTTAGAAAATTTGATTAACAATTATATTTAATTTATAATTGTACAACTTACACTAACGATGTGTATGAGAAGAACCTTTTTTTAAACCTAAACATCAAAAATGAAAACACTCCAGTTTGGCGACTACATGGTATTCGCGTTTTACTTTGTAGTTGTAGCCGCCTATGGCTGGTGGGTATATCAACGTAAAAAGAACGTTAATGCCACCTCGAATGACTATTTTTTAGCTGAAGGCTCGTTAACCTGGTGGGCCATTGGTACCTCCCTTATCGCATCAAACATCTCGGCCGAACAATTTATCGGGATGAGTGGTTCGGGCTTTAAAATGGGTTTGGCCATATCTACTTACGAGTGGATGGCTGCAGCTACCCTGGTAATAGTAGCGGTATTTTTTATACCCGTGTACTTAAAAAATAAGATCTATACCATGCCGCAGTTTTTGCACCAGCGGTATAACGGCACGGTAGCTATGATCATGGCAGTTTTCTGGTTGTTTTTGTACATTGTGGTAAACCTGCTTTCAATTTTATATTTGGGAGCTATCGCTATCCATGGTATAGCACCTGAGTTTTCTATCGGTTTGTGCATTATTTTACTGGCTGTATTCTCGGTGATCATTGCCCTTGGCGGGATGAAAGTTATCGGCTATACCGATGTTATCCAGGTGTTCTTTTTAATACTTGGCGGCCTGGTAGCATCATATGTAGCGCTCAACCTGGTTAATAATGCCACCGGAGAATCAAGTGTCGGCGGTATGTTCAGCGGTTTAAAACAGGTTACTTCACAAGCGAGCGATCACTTCCATATGATCTTCCATAAAGACAACAAAAACTATGTGGATCTGCCGGGCTTAAGTGTTTTAATAGGCGGTATGTGGATCACCAACTTAAACTATTGGGGCTGTAACCAATATATTACGCAACGTGCTTTAGGTGCTGATCTGAAGACCGCCCGTAGCGGTATCCTGTTCGCTGCATTCTTAAAATTGTTGATGCCAGTTATCGTGGTTATTCCGGGTATCGCAGCTTATGTATTGTACCAACGTGGTATGTTCCATACGGCTGATGCCGCCGGGATGCTTACGCATAGTGGTATTACCGATCCTAACAAAGCCTACCCGTCGTTATTAAACCTGTTGCCGGTAGGTATGAAGGGTTTAGCGTTCGCAGCATTGACAGCGGCTATCGTAGCCTCGTTGGCTGGTAAGGTAAACAGTATTGCAACCATATTTACGCTCGATATCTACAAAAAAGCAATTAATCCAGAGGCATCTGAAAAGAAACTGGTAAATCTTGGTAAAATATCTGTAGCTATCGCGATGGCTTTAGGTGTGGTATTAGCTTACCTTTTGGGTGAAGAATTAATGGGCGAAGGAAAACAAGGGTTTAACTATATCCAGGAGTACACCGGCTTTTTCTCGCCGGGTATATTGGCGATGTTCCTGTTAGGCTTCTTCTGGAAAAAGGCGACCTCGAATGCGGCCTTGTTTGCCACAGCGGGTGGTGTCGCCATGTCTATCATCCTGAAATTCTTACCGAGGTGGACAGACCTGAGCTTTTTAACTCCGTATGGTTTTTATGCGCCGAACTATGCCAACAAAGGGGCATTCGAAATACCTTTCTTCGACAGGATGGGTTTTGTATTCCTCGTTAGCGTAGTGGGTATGTGGATCATCAGCATGATCGAAACCAGGAAAGGTGTACATGTTAATGGCCTTGAAGTTGATACCAAAATGTTTAAGGTTACGCCTGGGTTTGCTATCGGTTCTGTAGTAATTTGTGCTATTTTAACTGTTTTATATACCGTTTTCTGGTAAGACTAAATAAATCAAAATATAACCCGGGTGCTCAGGCATGCCGGGTTTTTTGTTGTCCAAATTTTTATACGGGCATACTTATCCCCGTGAAAATCACGTATCATTGTATCAGCATAATTAATACTACGGGTGAACGAACTTTTAGCAGCCATCAAAGATACGCCGGTCGCAGCGGCCATATTTGCCATTACATTAGCCATTAGTCTGCTGGCTTTTAACAGCGACGAATTGTACGATCAGTTTATACTGCACCCTTACAGCGTTGCGCAAGGCAAAAAGGTGTACACATTAATTACCAGCGGGCTGATCCATAAGGATCTATCACACCTGTTTTTTAACATGTTTTCATATTTCTTTTTCGCTTTCCAGTTAGAACGTTATATGGGGCACTGGCAGTTTGGCCTTTTGTATATCGCCAGCCTGATATTGAGTGATATGCCCACGGTAGTGAAGCATAAAAATGATTACTGGTACCATAGCCTGGGGGCCTCGGGCGCCATTAGCGCAGTGGTATTTGCTTATATTTTATTTAATCCGCTTAGTAGTATGTATTTGCTGTTCATACCCGTCCCTATACCGGCCATCCTGTTCGGTGTGCTATACCTGGTGTATTGCGCTTACGCATCAAGGCGGGGTATCGGCAATATTAACCACGATGCGCATTTTTATGGTGCTATTTGTGGCATGATTATCACTGTCAGCTTATATCCAATAGTGGTGCCTTCTTTTTTCCATATTCTGCGCAACCATTTGGGCTTGCATTAAAGGGGTAGGTCGATACTTTCGGCAGGGATAAAGTTTTCGTCCTTATCTGATAAAAAACTCATAGGATGCTCCGGGTTTTTGATGATCTCGAGCAACAGGAATCCCCAGCGTTTCCAGAAGTTTTCTAAAACCTGGCCGTAAGTTTTACCCAGCCAATCATCAAACAAAGGTTTGGCGCTTATCCCCCGTAAGGGCATGGCTTCAATGAAGATCTCATCGCCAACGGGCAAAATGTTGTACTCGGGCAAACGGTTAAACAGGTAAGCCGAATAAAATATGCGCCCGCAAAACTCCTCGAATTGGATAGGGTGCAAAGTTTGTCCTTCTATTTTCGATAAGATCTCGCGATGGTAATTGCGGTTAGCGCCGTTATCCTGTAAGCAGATGATCAAACCGAAATCTTTTAAACGGATAGAAAAGGTAAGCGTATTGATCTCGTCGCGGTAAGCAAACTCATTTTCGGGATTGTTTACTTTGAACAGGAATAAACTGAAGGGTTTGAATTCTTCGAACTGTATAGGCTTGATAATGCTCTGCAGCATTAAATGCAGGTTGCTGAATTTATGGATGATCGATTGTGAGATATTAAAATCTTCGCCTTGTGCTTGCGACTGGCGGATAGCGATCTGTACTTCGTTGAAAATGATGCCGTAGAGTAACTTTCCTGCCCAGCGGAATAACTGGAACTCGTCGAAAGACCTCATGGTTTCGTAACCGCCTTCAAATGCTCCGGCTACCTCAGCTTCTAAAGGCTCTAAATATCGCTCGTTGATCTGCGCCGCGCAAGGTATTTTCAGATCCTTGTATGTAGCCATGCTTTCGTCGAGCAGTTTAAACGGCTGGTCGGCCAGGCCGTAGCGGTTCATCAACCAGACCGGGAAAACGGCTATTTTTTCTTCGGAACTTTGCAAAGTTTGGCCGCTTAGAAAGCACTGCTTATTACTGAAATTAAAGGTTTCGAATGGATGGTACAAATGGAGACTCATTGCTGCAAAGATAGTTTTTCTAATTTCGGATTTCGAATGTTCGATTTCGGATTTATGTCAATTTTTACGCATATCGATCTTCTACCTGGTGATAATTAAATAAAAAACTTAATCATTTTTTATAGTTTTGAACTTACATGAATCTGACTTATCAACCTTTTGAGCTCGAACTGAAACACACGTTCACCATTGCCAAGTTTTCGCGTACATCGACCGCTATTATGCTGGTGCAATTACATCACGAAGGGCATACCGGGTATGGCGAAGCATCGATGGTGCCGTATATGGGCGAGAGCCATCAAACTGCTACCGGCTTTTTGCAGAAGGTAGATGTATCGCAATTTAAATATCCTTTTGATTTTGCCTATATTAACAATTACCTTGACGGGATAGCACCTGGTCAGCCTGCCATTAAAGCGGCTATTGATATCGCACTTAACGACCTTGACGGGAAATTAAAACAACAACCCTGCTGGAAACTGTACGGTAGCGACCCGGCACAGATGCCGGTAACATCCTTCACCGTGGGGATCGATACACCGGAGATGATCGTGAAAAAACTACAGGATGCCAAAGATTTTAAAGTGATCAAGGTAAAGCTTGGTCGCGATAGTGATCAGGAACTGATCCAAACCATCCGCAGTGTGACCAGTGTGCCGCTGTTTGTAGATGCCAACCAGGGCTGGACGGACAGGGAGCAAAGCCTGGATATGTGCCACTGGCTGCATGAGCAAGGCGTGTTGCTGATAGAACAGCCTATGCTAAAAACCGATATTGATGGTAACGCCTGGCTAAGTGAACGCAGCCCGGTTGCAATTATTGGCGACGAAGCTGTACAGCGTTTGCCGGATGTAACCAAAGCCAAGGGTGTTTATACCGGCATTAACATTAAGCTGATGAAATCGGCGGGGATGTGGGAAGCGCATCAAATGATCTTAAAAGCCCGCGAGTTGGGTTTGAAGTTAATGATCGGTTGCATGAGCGAAACCAGTTGCGCTACATTAGCTGCTGCGGCGCTGGCTCCATTGTGCGATTGGGCTGATCTGGACGGGCCTTTTTTAACTACGAACAACCCTTATGTGTTGCCAGGTTTTGTTGATGGTAAATGGGTGCTGAATGATAGGTATGGGTTGGGGTTGGTAACCAGCCCCCTCTAAACGGCGAAGCCCTCATTAACTCCTATAAAAACAATTATTGTGTTAATAATCTCCCCCGGTAGGGGAGACTTTTGAAAGCATATTAAGCCCTCCCTTCCGGGGAGGGTTTGGGTGGGGCTCAAAACTCCACATGCGCCCTGATCGCGAAAAAGCTCACCGGGCCGCGGTCGGCATTATAAGCCGGGTTGGCGATGAACTGGTAATCGGCTGATAGAAACAGATTGGTATTGATCTTAGCACAATAAAAAGCTTCGACGATGTTTTCGGTTTTATAGTTAGTCAATTTACCATCGCCGATAATAAAGCCATAACCGCCTACTGCTAAAAAGTCGCGGTGATCCTGAGATATGCCGTTTACATCGGCGGCAATACCAAAGTTGTCATCGGGCCGGTGCCATGCGGTGCCTTTGTAGTTAAAGCCCAGGCTTAGGGTTTGATCGATCTCGGTGAAGGCCCAGGTAGCGGTTTTACCGTCGTTCCAGCCTGCGCGTAAAAAAGCGCCCAGGTTTTTGCCGAGTTCCTGATCGCCGTTGAGGCCAAAACCGTATTTAACACCACCGTAGTTTTTGCCATTGATCGCATCGAGCGAAATATCGGTTTTGTTATTATAGGCATCGATGACATCGCGGTAAGCAGGCGCTTTGGTTACATTGCGGTAAGCCAGTAAACGTATGGCGCCTTTATGGCCGTTAAAATCAGTAAATTTGGTAAACTCGATAGTTTGTCCGTGCGCTTTAAAATAGTTGTAATCAAAATCGGGGCCATTGGCGTAGGTTGGGGTTAAGCTGCCCGCTGCCCGCAATGCCCAGGATGGGTTAATATATTCTACCGCCAAGGCATCGATGTACCCGCGGGTATTGGCCGGGTAATCCCAGGCGCCGTTGCTCATCAAAGCCCAGTTTAAAAACTGGCTGCGCGGGTCGTGGCTGTACTGGTTGGCGTCAAAAATATCCGACAAGGCAATCTTACCGGCGGTGATCACCAAACGGGTACGGGGCACATATTCGCGTAGTTGATTGGCATCCGCATAAACCAGGTCGCGGCTATCGCTCAGCGGGATATATTGGCGATAAAACAGGCGACCGAGGTACAAAGCAGGCGCCGGACTACCTATACGAAAAGTTTCGCCATTGGCGAAACCAGCGGCACCTTTAGCCTCGCTAACGCCGCTACCGCCCGAAACCTCGGGGTTGAAATAAATAGAAGCATTGTTCCATAGCTTGCGGCCGAAAAATAAAGTTGTGGTAATAGACAAAGCTTCTTCGGATGCCGGGTTTAAACTATTGGCGCCGGAGTACGAAGCCTTAAACGAATTATGACTTTGATCAATAACGGTTAGCTGGAAATGCTGGCTCCATTTTTCGGTTGAATCGACTGTGTGAGTTTGCTGTGCGCTTGCCGCGGTACAGGCAGAAATTAATATGATGGAGAGGAGATGTCTTTTCATAAAGTATAATTTAATTAGGCAAATCTAATAATAAATTTAGACTTGCCTAAATTTATTTATTTTTATGATAGTTATAATACCGATAACCCTTCGAATTGTTAGGCTGAAGGTAAAAAAATGCGTTAGCGATTGAAGCGGATACCGGCCCGAGCTTAAGGCCTGCAGGCGTATGAGCGTAAAGCGCGGGCCCAGCCTCCGCTAAGGCTACGGGCTGGCGAGGCGTAGGTAACGCCCAATTCTTTATATCACGCCAAGGCACTAAGAATTTTTGCCATCCTTTCTTCGCAATTCACCGCCTCCACGTACCTGAAAAATTACATCAAACTTTAATTGTTAAACAGCAATTAATCAACTATTTTTGTCGCCATATATTTGAAGTAACATGACACAACACAATACACCAAAAGAGAAAAGCTACGATTATTTATATTATGTTATCGGATTAGTTTTCGGTATGATAACCGGCTTCTTTTTAGAAAAAGGCTTTGTTTGGGTACCTGTTGGCGGTATAGTTGGTTTGCTTACAGCTGCTTTCTTTGTGAACGTGCTGGTTAAAGGCCGTGAACAAAAAGCCTGATCGGGACCTCCCGCCATTTATTAGCTCCTGGAACCGGTTTTATGTCATTGTGATGGCATGGCTTGTTCTGTTAATTTTTGTATTTTGGCTCATCACCAAACATTTTGAATGAGCCTTACCGATTGGATAGTTCTTGCTGCAACCATTTTAACCATTGTTGTTTATGGGGTATGGAAAAGCAGGGGAAGTAAAAACATCAACAGTTACCTTCTTGGCGATCAATCGTTACCCTGGTATACCGTGGGGTTTTCGGTTATGGCAACACAGGCCAGCGCTATTACCTTTTTATCAGCGCCCGGGCAGGCCTACAGCGATGGGATGCGCTTTGTGCAATTCTACTTCGGGCTACCGCTGGCCATGATCGTGTTGTGCATTACCTTCGTTCCTATATTCCATAAGCTTAAAGTTTTTACCGCATACGAATACCTGGAGCAACGCTTTGACCTCAAAACGCGGGCCTTAACAGCCTTTTTATTTTTGGTCCAGCGTGGCTTATCGACCGGTATTACTATTTATGCGCCGGCGCTTATCCTGTCGGCCATACTGCATATCAACGTTACCTATACCACGCTGTTTATAGGCGGTATTGTTATTTGCTATACGGTTTATGGTGGTACTAAAGCGGTAAGTTACACGCAACTGCTGCAAATGAGCATCATATTCGCCGGGCTGTTTCTGGCAGGCTTTGTGGGTTATAGCTTGCTGCCTAAAGGTACAGGCTTGGGCAATACATTGCACCTGGCCGGTAAGCTTGGCCGTATGAATGTGATCGACTGGAAATTCGACCCCAACAACCGCTACAACATTTGGAGCGGGGTTATCGGCGGCTTTTTTTTACAACTGTCCTATTTCGGTACCGATCAAAGCCAGGTTGGACGTTACCTTACCGGAAGCTCGATAGGGCAAAGTCGACTGGGTTTAATTATGAATGGGCTGGTGAAAATACCCATGCAGTTTTTGATCCTGCTGATAGGGGTTCTGGTTTTCGCATTTTATCAGTTTAACCAGCCACCGGTGTTTTTTAATAATTATGCTGTTGAGCAGGTAAAGCAAAGCCCTTATGCCGGCGAGTTTAATAAAGCGGAACAGGAATACAGCGGCGCCTTCGCGATCAAAAAGAATGCAGCCGAAAATATGGTTTCGGCATTAAATACGCACGATAACGGCAAGATCAATCTGGCGCGAATGCAGTTAAAAGCTGCCGACGGACAAGCCAATACCATCCGCCAAAAGGCGATAGAAGTATTAAAAAGGGCCGACCCGAAAACCGATGTGAATGATACAAACTACGTGTTTTTAACCTTTGTTACCCATTACCTGCCTAAAGGTTTGATCGGCTTGCTGATCGCGATCATCTTTTTAGCATCGATGGGATCGATGGCGAGCGCGCTTAATTCGCTGGCATCAACTACGGTTGTAGATATTTATAAACGGATGATCAATCCCGATGCTACTCAAAAGAATTATATGCTGGCATCACGTGGGGCAACCGTATTATGGGGTTTGGTATGTATCGGCATGGCGCTTTATGCCGGGCATCTGGGTAATCTACTGGAGGCTGTTAACCAATTGGGGTCGTACATTTATGGTACAATATTAGGTGTATTTGTGGTTGCTTTTTATGTGAAGCATGTAAAAGGCAGGGCTGTGTTTATAGCGGCGGTGATAAGCGAGATCGTGATCTGCATTATGGGCTATTATGGCGTTGTAGCTTATTTATGGCTTAACGCGATAGGTTGTATTTTAGTGATTGTGATAGCGGTTATGGTGGAAATGATAGCCCCACCCAAACCCTCCCCGGTAGGGAGGGCTTAAGAGAGTGGGATATTTTAAATTAAGATTTTGCCTGTGCTGCAACAGCGGCGTTTAAACGCTCGTATTCGCCGTCTTTAGCTTCTTTTGATAAGCGTACGCCTTCTTCGGCCGTGGCTAAAGCACCCTTTTTATCACCGGCTTTTAATTGGATACGTGCTTTCCAAACTTTTACAAACTGCGACTTTGGTTGTGTTTTTTCAACTTCGGTTATCCACTCTAAAGCTTTGCCCATGTCTTTATTATTATCGTAGTAGTATTGAGCTGCCGCGAAATAAGGCTTCTTTTCTGCTTTCATCGCTTCATCAATACTGGCCATTACGCGGGCGTCAACATCGGTAGTAATATGGAAGCTTAAAGCGGTGTGTTCCCAGGCCAGGTGCAGGTCGGCAGTAGTTGGGAAAACGTTTTCGAACTGCATGGTAAAAGTTTCTACCGGTTCTTTTAAGCTCCAGGCTTTTACCTTAAAGCGTAAAAAGTCGTCCTCCTGTTTGTAGCTGTAGGCGCCCCAGGTTTTGCTGGTTTTGCTCAGGATGATGGTCCACTCTTTAGGATCGGGGATACTGAACAGGCCGTAAGTACCTGCGGGTACTTTGTTGCCTTCGATGGTCACATCATCGGTAAAGGTAATAGTTGTTGCGCTGTTGGCGCCGGTGCGCCATACGGTACCGTATGGCTCCTGCTTGCCAAGCATTACACGGCCTTTGGCATTGGGGCGCGAGTAAACAATAGTGATCTTGCCCAGGCCAAGATCCTGAGTAATAGTTTGGGTTGAGCTTGCCTGCGGCATTTTAAGGCCTTGGGCTTGTGTGGTATTTAAGCTTAAAACAGCTGCAATAGCCAATAAAAGGTAAGTTAATTTCTTCATCGCGATAGTTTATTTGGTTATTTATTAATATTACGAAGCTAATAAATATTACAGATTTTAACGATAGGTGAAAATCACCACCGAAATGACAAGCAAGAGTAAGGAACAGATATTATGTGAGGTTTTACGTTATAATTTTAAAGCGTTGGTATTTGAAAATTTGTCTGTCGCTTTTTATCTTTATATATTCAAACCTTATACTTATGGCAAAAAAAACCTGGAGCACCCCCAAACTCCATTTGATATCAATTAACTCAAAAACAATCAGTGGTGTGCACGAGCATAATTATACCAGTAAAGTAACATCTCACGGCCATAAATTTTACCTGAATACACCTAATCACAATAGCTTTGCGAATAGTATCGTTCCTACTATTCACCAATACCTGTCGTAACCGGAAAAAGTAATAGTCAACAATAAGATGGCGAATCTTCTTATGTTATCCACACCGAAATCTCAAATTATGGAAAAGAAACCCTGGACCAACCCCGAACTCTACCTTATAAATATTGCCGCAAAACACATCAACGGTTTCCATGAACACGCCTTTACAACTCATGCAACATCAAAAGGGCGTGGGCTTTTTAATAACACGCCCAACCATAGTCTCTTTCAGAGCAATCTTCCATATTCCCTTCTCCAATACCTGTCGTAACTGGTAGAAGAATCAAGAGACAAGGATCAGGAATCAAGACAGCTTGATTGACTTGCATATGAATTCCGGAAGCAGTCCGGGATGATTTTTGCTGTATAGGGTATAAAAAATAAAAAGCCCCCCAGACTTGCTCCGGGGGACTTTCAACCTAAACCTTATCACAATTAAACCGGTAAGTTTACCGATTCGTTATAGGGTATTACAATATCTGTACCAAAGTTTCTTTATGCTATAAAAACGCACGTCCGCGGTTAATTTTATGTTGTTTTGTTGCAATCGGCAGACAGTGTATATTATTGTGTCTGCCTACTGTTCAGTTTTTTGCGCAGGTAACCGTCTGCCAAAAAGAGCGCCAGTACAATATCAAATAAAATAAATACTTTCAACACGTTACCGTTAAGGTAATTCCCAAGCTGTGGCACCTTGATGTCGATACCCGAAAACATGGAACTGGTGCTGTTAGGGGTTGTCCAGCTTACATTAGCCAAAGCAAAAATTAACAACGCGGCAATGCTCACAACAAAGAACGCGGCAATGCCTTTAATTATACGCTTATCAATAGCTGCCTTTAAAGGCTTCATCGCATTTTCGGTGCGGATGGTTTCCATCACCTTATAGCTAAAACCCATCGACGGTTCATCAAGCTCCATGCACGAAAACTCCACGTTGAGTTTAGACAGCTCGTGGTATTTACGTTTGTAAACCTCGTCGGTAGCTATTAAAATATCCATGGCCTGCTGCTCTTCTGGGCTGCAGTTGCCATCAATATAGTTCCATATCTTTTCTTCTATCCCGTTCATATTAATTCGTTTACTTCGTGTTTTAATGTACGTTCCAGTCGCTCTTTTAAACGCTGCCGCGCTCTGAAAAGTTTAACCTTCACAGTATTTGTTTCGATGCCCATAGCCAGGCCTATCTCTTCGAGCGATTGCTCGCCTTTGTAAAACAGGGTGATGATCATCGCATCATCGGGCAGTAGTTGGTCAATGGCCTGGTTTACGTAGTACGAGCGCGATTTTTGCTCGGCAATATTGGCATCCATGCCGCCCGACTGGTTTTCCAATTGAATATAGGTATTCTCATCGTCGATAGACGTCGTGTCAACCCTTTTTTTACGCAAAAATGTCATTGCGGTGGTATATACAATACTATACAACCAGGTACTAAATTTTGATTCGCCGTTAAAATTAGCCAGCGAGCGGTACGCTTTAACAAAGCAATCCTGTGCAATTTCTTCGGCATCCTCGCGGCCTTTGGCAAAACGTAAAGCAAGCGTAAATACAAACCGCTGATGGCGTTTCATCAGGTCGGCATAGGCCGCCTGGTTTCCGGCCAGCGATTGGGCGATAAGTTCGGTATCGGTGTATTTACTTTGCATCAATTAATAACTCTGACGCTGGTTAGGTATATGGGGTTACAGTTATATGTAAATATAGTTAAGATAGTCCAGAGTCTTGAGTCCGGAGTCTTGAGTCTTTTTGACTCCGGGCTATGGACTCAAGGCTCAAGACTAAAATAGGGCGTTGCCTGCGGCCCGGGCTATCCGTTACAAGTCCTCACTCGCTGATAGAAGCTCACTCCGGGCTTTTCACTACTATCCCTAACGCGGGATGGCTGTCATGGTGAGCCTGTCGAACCATGGTGGGAAGGCCTTCGCTCAATCCTTCGACAGGCTCAGGATGACACCCTGTCTCGAAAAATTAAAAAATAATTCATTTGCCTGTAACCTCGATAAAAAACGTGTAGTCATAGCTTACAAATACACAATAATTTAATTAACAATATTTAAAAAATTAACTCTTAAATTTAAACATTATGGATAGTCACAGTTTCGTATTTTTGATGATCATTATCGTATCACTAGGATTTTTCGCATTAATATTTAGTATATTCTATTTACAGAAGCGCGAAAAAATGGCCATGATAGAACGTGGGATGGACCCACGCATTTACAAACAGCAATCGGCACCTTTCAGGTATTTAAAATGGGCTTGCTTATTAATGGGATCGGGGTTGGGCTTATTTTTTGCCAACATACTTGATCGTACTTTAATGACCGCTATTAACCACAACGGCGATCAGGATAACCCGGCCATCTATTTTTCACTGATCGCTCTTTTTGGCGGTATAGGTTTGTTTGTATCGTATCTTATTGAGAAAAAGGAAACGGTGGATAAAAAGGGCGAGGAGTAGTCTTGCGTCTATAGTCTGGAGTTAAGAAAAGACTCACGACTCGAGGCTCTGGACTAACGACTAATAATCGCTACCGTTAACCTGCTGATGCAATTGAGTTTACCACGATCATCATACATCTTAATATCCCAAACATGGATCTTACCACCGATGTTGATGGGGGTACAGACGCCGGTAACAAAGCCCGACTTAACCGGGCGCAGGTGATTGGCATTAACTTCGAGGCCTACAGCCATATACTTTTCAGGGTCGATAATTAAGCTTGAGGCAATACTGCCCAGGCTTTCGGCCAATACAACCGACGCGCCGCCATGCAAAATACCATAAGGTTGGTGGGTGCGGGCATCAACGGGCATACGGCCCTTAATAAAATCATCGCCAATTTCGGTAAACTCAATGCCTATCAATTTGCCGATATGGTTGTGGTGGCGGTTATTGATATCGTCTAATTGCGGTTCGCCAAACCAAAGCCTGCTCATAAATATTTTTCTTTAAGGATGTTTACATGATGGTTGGCATGGCCCGCAATAACGTACAAAAAGGCATTTACTGTAACCCTGCTCCCGCTTGATAAGCCGCTCTGTTTCTTTTGCTCATCGGTAAGACTGTTAAACAAGTATAAGTTTGCCGTACGCACTGCGATGAACTCCTCCACCAGGTCGGCAAGTTTCACCTGGTTAAAGTGGGCATTTGCAACGTAATCATCCTGTTCAAAACCAGGCAATGGGTTGCTGTCTTTGCGCGAAAAACGCAGCAGGCGGTAAGCCATAATGCGCTCGGTGTCGGTTAAGTGGCCGATGGCTTCGTTAACCGTCCATTTACCGGGAGCGTAAGCGTAAAGGGCTTTGCTTTCGGGGATGGCTCTTAAAAACGTGCTTAAACTATCACACTGTTGATTTAACAGGTCAACGATATCTCCGTCGCCAACGGTATCTATGTACATGGTTTGGTAGGGGATATAATCGCCGGGTTGCGGTCTATTTGTCGTCATTGGTTTGGTTTTTTAATGCGATACGGAAAGTTGTGCCTTTGCCTAATTCTGAGTCTTTTACAAAGATCTGCCCATCATGGTAATTTTCGACCATCCGTTTGGTGAGCGATAGCCCCAGACCCCAGCCGCGTTTACGCGTGGTGTAACCCGGTTGAAAAACCGTCGCGAATTTTGAGCGCGGGATACCTTTGCCGGTATCGGTAACATCGATAAATACTTGTTTTTTGGCGTGGTTCTGGCCGATCTCGATATGGATAGTTCCGGTTTCGTCGATGGCATTGATAGCGTTCTTCAATAAATTTTCGAGCACCCAGGCAAACAATGGTACGTTTAAGGCAGCCTGTAAATGCGGGTCGCCGGCAACTTCGAAGTGGATCTTGTTGCTTACACGAAACTTAAAATAATCTACATAATCCTTCACCACCTCGTAAACGGGATGATTTTCGAGCTTAGGTTTAGAACCGATCTTGGAGAAACGATCGGCAACAATTTCAAGCCGTTTAACATCGTTTTCCATTTCGGCTATCAGCGGGTCGTCTTCGGCGTTAAACTTATCTTTCATCAACTCTATCCAGGCCATCAGCGATGAAATTGGCGTACCTAACTGGTGCGCGGTTTCTTTAGCCAAACCAACCCAAACCTGGTTTTGCTCCGACTTGCGCGAAGAACTGAAAGCGGTGTATGCTACCAGTAAGAACACGGCGATAACGGTTAGCTGGATGTATGGGAATATTTTTAATTGGGTAAGCAAAGCCGAATCCTGGTAATAAACCAGCCAGTACTGCCCGCTAAACAAGTTGATGCGGATCGGATCGTGCTGGCTTTTCATATACTCCAGTTGCAATTTAAAATATTGCGGATCGTATCTGAGCGATTTTTTATCCGGTTTAACGCCCACGGCGGGCTGTATAAAGGTGCGGGTAGAATCCAGGCCGCGGGCGAAAAGGATCTCGCTCTTGTCGTCGACAACAATTGCCGGTACAGCCAAACTATCGCGCACAATGGTGATGTAGTTGAACGAATCGTTATCATCAGCGGCAAGCAACTGTTTCATGCTGAGCGCCCATATCTGCGCGCGGGTACGCTCGCTTTTGGCAATACCCTTAACCAGGTAACGGGTATAGAGTAACGAGCCTATGGCAATAACCACGGCAAAGGCAAGTAACAGGTATTTCCAGCGGCGCTTACGTTCGTATGGGTTCATCTTTGAATGTCCAAATTAGTTATTTATTTCGGATGTCGGATTTGGGATTTCGAATTTAATATTTCAGATTGCACAAACTGATCTTATTTCGCATTTAAAAACGTTTAAATTTCTAATTTAATTATCACAAGATGAGAAATCCGAAATTGAAAATTCGAATTCCGAAATCAGAAAAACTATCTTTGCGGCATGTCTGATTCAAAAGTTCGTGTTCGTTTTGCACCCAGCCCCACCGGTGGCTTACACTTAGGTGGTGTGCGTACTGTATTGTTCAATTACCTGTTTGCCAAAAAAAATAATGGCACGTTTGTTTTGCGTATTGAAGATACCGACCAAAGCCGCTATGTTGAAGGGGCCGAACAATACATTTTGGATTGCTTAAAATGGTGCGGTTTAAACCCGGATGAAGGCCCGGGTATAGGCGGCCAGTATGCGCCATACCGCCAGAGTGAGCGCAAAGCGCTTTACCGCGAATATGCCGAGCGCCTGGTAGCGCAGGGGCATGCTTATTATGCTTTTGATACGCCAGAAGAACTGGATAAGAACCGCAAAGAGATCCCTAACTTTCAATACGGGCATGTATACCGCAGTCAGTTGCGCAACTCATTGAGCTTAAGCGAGCACGATGTTGACCTGATGCTGGACAATGGCACGCCTCATGTTATCCGCATCAAAATGCCGGCTGACGAAAGCGTACGCTTTAACGATATGATCCGCGGTGATGTAAGTTTTGATACCAACCAGGTTGACGATAAAGTATTGCTGAAAGCAGACGGTATGCCTACCTACCATTTAGCCGTTGTGGTGGATGACTACCTGATGAAGATAACCCACGCCTTCCGCGGCGAAGAATGGCTGCCATCGGCACCGGTACACCTGCTGTTATGGAAATATTTGGGATGGGAAGCGCACATGCCGCAATGGGCGCATTTACCGTTGATTTTAAAACCCGATGGGCACGGTAAACTCAGTAAACGGGATGGGGCCAAGTTTGGTTTCCCGGTTTATGCGATGGACTGGTTTGACGAAAAGAGCGGCGAATTGACCCCGGGTTTTCGCGAGATAGGTTTTTTACCAGAAGCTTTTTTAAACCTGCTTGCCATGTTGGGCTGGAACAGCGGTACCGAGCAGGAGATATTTGCACTGGACGAACTGATCGCTAATTTTTCGATAGAACGCGTTAGTAAAGCCGGGGCCAAGTTTGACTTTGAGAAAGCCAAATGGTATAATGCAGAGTGGATCAAAAAGCTCGAAGCTTCAAGCCTTAAGCTGCAAGTTAAAGAAGTTTTAGACCGCCATGCTATTACTGTTAAGGATGATGGTTACCTGTTAAAAGTAATAGCCGCGGTTAAAGACCGCTGTACTTTACTGAATGATTTTTACGCGCAAAGCGTATACTTTTTTGAGGCCCCTGCGCATTACGATCTGGCCGCGGTTAAACCAAAATGGACCGACGAAAAGACCTTGTTTTTTAGCGAACTGATGACTCGCTTTGACGATGCCGAAGTTTGGGAACCCATGCAATTGGAGATCTTATTTAAATACCTTACGGACGAAAAAGGCTTTAAAATTGGCGACGTAATGCTACCCTTCCGCATTATGCTGGTAGGCGGTAAGTTTGGCCCGCATGTGTTTGATATTGCGGCGTTGCTGGGCAAGCAGGAAACGGTTGCCAGGATAGAAAAGGCATTGACAGCGTTTAATGCTTAGTTAAGCCATTTTTTTAAAATAGATAGCTGGCGGCAAATGTCCGAAAACATATTCGGTTACTTCGCAAAGCCACATTTCCTGGTTCAAAAACTCGGAGTTGTAACTTTCGAGCAGATACATCCCACCGCCGATATCATCCGACAAGTCTTTAGTGAGCTTAAGGACGGAAGCGTTTTCAAACGGTGTTTCGGACAGTAAAAGTTCGACACGACTATTACCCTGACCGACATAGTCGAGCATGGTGTCGGCGCCTTCTACCATTTCCAACTCGGCCTTGCTGCCAGTCCAGTCGGGCAGGTCGATATACCAGCGGCCGGTATCTTCTTTAATAAAAGTATAATGTTCGGAGTGTGATTCCATAACAGCTAAATTAGGTTTTTGCCGGAAATATATGCTGAATTTTTTGTATATTGCTTTTGTAATGAAACAAAGGCTTGAGGTTTATTATAGGTGGATGAAGAGGAATAGCGCGAAAATTTCTTACAATATCCCCCCTGTTTGAGCCGGAACAGGAGGTGAAAAGTTTCTTTAAAATACCGAAGAATACCTATGTCGAACATTAACCTGATCATCGAAGAGCGGCCGAGAAACATCGGTAATTTTATGGTTGGCCGTTTGCTGCCTTTCCAAAGCAAGCGCATGGTTGGCCCTTTTATTTTTATCGACCATATGGGGCCGGCAAGTATGCCCGCCGGGCAAAACTTTGATATCCCACCACACCCGCATATCGGCTTGTCAACACTTACCTTTTTGTTTGATGGTAATGTGATGCACAAAGACAGCCTGGGTACCGAAATGGAAATCACGCCAGGACAGGTTAACTGGATGACGGCCGGAAAAGGCATAGTTCATTCTGAGCGGACTCCGGCCCGTTTGCACGATAGCGAGAAGAGCTTGCATGGTTTACAGATATGGGTTGCACTGCCCAAAGAGTTTGAAGAAATGGAGCCTACGTTTTTTCATGCCGGAGCAGAAGACCTGCCTTATTGGGAAACCGATGGCATAGCCTACCGGCTCATCGCAGGCGAGATGATGGGTAAAAAATCGCCCGTTCCGGTTTACAGCAAGCTGTATTTTTTAGAATTGAAAAGTACATCGCGACAAGTGGTAAAAATTGGTAGCGAGCTATATGGCGAAGCCGGCCTGTACATTTTAGAGGGCAGTATTGAAAGCGATGGCACAACATACGAGCCCAAAGAGCTATTGGTAGCTAAAGACAACGCCCTTTGCGAATTTACCATGAATGCTAACACCACCGTTTATTTTTTTGGCGGCGAACCTTTTGTGGAAGAGCGTTTTATTTACTGGAACTTTGTAGCATCCGATCACGAAAAAATTGAGCGCGCCAAGCTACTTTGGAAGGAACAGAAATTTCCGTATGTGCCAGGAGAAACCGATTTTGTACCGCTACCTGCCGAGAG
>Ga0209026_1000295_pt1 | contig 55297 bp, 54 predicted proteins | sample AraplaCL_Col_mCL_FD_184262 | JGI IMG/M metagenome (GOLD analysis project Ga0209026, IMG submission 184262) | Arabidopsis root microbial communities from the University of North Carolina, USA - plate scrape CL_Col_mCL (SPAdes) (version 2) | ecosystem: Host-associated > Plants > Roots >... | reverse complement strand
TTCCTGAGGTGCGCCAGCTGACCATCGGCCCAACAGGTGCCGCCACCCTGCCCATTACGATGCGGACCAACGACGTCGTGCTCGTCGTCGTGAAAAAGACACCGCTTCAACGCTAAAGCGGTGGGGAGACACCGGGCCGCCAGGCATAGCGCCCGGGTCTCCCACGGAGGCGTTTATCGAATGGACGGAGATGAGGCGTCGGTTGCATGGCGAAGCAATCGCGAATCGATCCATTCGTTTGAGCGCGGCCTGCCAACGCGCCTATGCGTATCAGTTCCATGCGCGCTCGGCCCCAACTGCCACGCCGCTCCACTCTTCCGAGCTTTCGAGGCGCTCTGCCGCAAGTGTGAACGTTAGGCCGGGACTTTGGCTTGCAGTCAGCTGGCGCTACTGGCTGGCTCGCCAAAGACGAAGCGGGCACATCAGTCGATTGAGACCCCGTTGGGGAAAGTACTCAATGCCACGCCCAACCATCGACTGGAACGCACACGGCTCACAAGTACACACTGACCTCCCGAAAGCAGCCGTTCGCGACCGACAGCAATGGGTCGCACAGCGACCGTCAAGCAATACTCATCAACCGACGAATCCGCGAACGGTGATCAACGGTCGCTCACCGGCCAAAAACGGTCGGTCGAGCTCTTCAAATGCGCGCCGTAAAGCGACCACTCGCGAAACGTTGAGCGCTGTAGCAGAACGCTGGTCCTGACCAGAGGCGTATTCGCTCCAAGATCATCGCAACAACACCGCTTTTGGGTCGGCCAAAAGTGGCGGGTTGCCATCATCGCTTCAATGAGGCGACGGGTACTCGGGTAGCTGCAACTTGCCTGATTGCACACGGGCCAGAATGTTCTTCAACCCCGCTTGTTCGTCCGGCTCCTTCGAGCCTTTCAGTAAATCGTTGAGAATAGTGACGTAAGCAGTTTCCATGGCCGAACTCGCCGGTACGGCCACATCCGGCTTCACGCCCACATGTTCCCAGTTGGTTTTGGTGATCGGGTTGATGGCACGTGCCATGGGGATGAAAGCCATGAAGCCATGTCCGAGCGGAATCCAGCCACCTGGATTGGCGCCACCGACTGTTGTTTCACCGACTAGCGTGGCGCGCTTCTGGGTTTGCAGGTCGTAAGCACATTCCTCGGCGGCCGAGCCCGTATGGTGCGAGGTGAGCACGTAGATAGGGCCGGTGAAGCGGGGCATCGCGGACGGAATCGTCCAGAATTGGTGTGTGCTGTTGTCGGCGCGGTAGTAAATATCGTTGAGGTGCCTGGCATCGCCTTCAGCGAAAAAGTGACTAAGCAGATAGGCCACGCCATCCGGTTCGCCGCCGTTATTCTTCCGCAAGTCGATTACCAGCGCTTTGGTTCCAGCCACTAATGACATGGCCGCGTCGTACGCGGCGCCGACGATTTCCGGATGGCCGAAGTTCCGGAGGTCGATGTAGCTGACGTCGCCGGGCAGCAATTGCACTCGGCTGATGCCATAGCTCTCGCGAGTCGAAGCGGAGCGCATCTGTGCGATCATTTGCGCGATCTCTTCGGCGGTCGGGCCCTTGTCATCCGCTGTTTTGTCATCGTTTGGCGGCGGCTGAGATAAGTCCGGCGCGAATTTAACGGCAAGATGCATGTCGTTGCCGATGAACCTCAAGTCCGTGGACAGCGCCTTGGCAAATGCCGTCGTGGTCGTGGCATCGCTGTAATCATCGTGCGCAGCCTTGGCCGAGAGTGCGGTGGCTGTCTTGGCAGCGACGTCGGGGAAAACATATTGAGACTTCAACTGCTGATCAAGGGTCTCGATGACCGCGTTCTGTTCAGCAGCGGTGATCGGTGTGGGTAATGGCGGTGATGTCTGGGCCAGTGCTGCGGAACTGCCGATCAGACCCAGCAGTGACAGGGCGAGTACTTGGCGCAGATGCATGGGTGTTTCCTTGAGTTAATTGCCAATCAATCAGTAGTTGCGAAATACCCGCACGCAGCATGCAAGTTGGCGTCTGTCTTGGCCGGTCCGATCCGCCCGAATCCATAGATACGCGAAGACTGCCGGCGGTTGCACTCGGCACTTGCAGTCACAAGGTCGCCGCCAAATTTCCCGAACAGAGCCCCTTGTCACCCCGGACGTTCTAACGGCGCAATTCGTATTGTTGGTCAATGGTGCGTTCGTCAGCTCGGGACTGTTTGCGACTGTGAACTCGCCAGCAAGCCCAAACCATCGCGGATGGCGTCCAGCGCGCGCTCGGTCGTGGTCCAGTCGCCATCCTCACGTACCAAGGCAAAGTCATACTCGTTGGAGATCGGCCAACGCCTCCCCCGTGAAGCGGATCTTGAACGTCATACCGAGACTTTCTTTGCCATGGCCAATCGCGCTTCGAGCTTTTTCAGCACCGCACCCGATGAAAAGTACACCCCCGTACTCTTCGCCTGATCCCTCGAAGCCAGTCCACGGGAGATGAAGGCGGTCTGCTGCTGGCGCTGCTGAATCTGCGCCCGCAACGCGGACTCGACAAAGCCGGACAGACTTTCTCCGTCACGCAAGAGCTGTTCTGCAGCCTCGCGCAGAGCCGGTTCCACACGCAACGAGGGGATAGTCGCGGTCTTCATGAAACCTCCTGGTGCGATGCCATTGCGATACATAGTGGCGCATTCAGCGACAGGGGCCAATCGCACTGGCCCGGCATGGTATGGGTATGTGGCCGCTCCTCGCCCACGCCGGTTTGCGAACCGCGCGCCTGTCGAGATCGGAGTCAGGTTCACTTTCTCACGGCAGTAGGCGAACCCGACCCTGCTTTAGCCCGCAGTCGGCAAAAACAATTTCCACTGGCCTTCGGAAACGACTTGAACGGCACCGTGATTCACGGCGATGGCGGTCTGATCATCGATGGCATAGACCGGCGCCGGTATTTTGGCGGCCCATTTTTCGGCGTTCTCCAAGGAGGCATCCAGGTGATTCGGGTTATCGAGGTGGGGGATCAATGCAAAGTCGACCCACCCTGCTCCGTGGGCCGTGACCAGAAGGCTGGCGATCTCGCCCTCTGCGGTGGCGAACGAGAAGTTCTCAGACGTCAGCGCATCGCGATGACTGCTGGGCGGCTGGGTGTAGTTTTCTGAAAATGTCGAAGACACCGCCATGCTCCCGGCGCTCACACCCACGTAAACCCATTCATGTCGCAATGAAGGCAGTAGCTCGGCGAGGCCGGATCGACGCATCCAGTCAGCCAGATAGACAGGATCACCGCCCCACACCAGCAAGGCATCCGTCTCCTCCACCAGGGGAACCCAATCTTCTTTGGCGAGGCTCGGCAAGGTGGTGAGTTCCAGAACGCCCAGCGACTTCCAGCCCAGTTCGCACAAAGGGCTTCGCGCTTTTCCAGCGAACGCCTGCCACGCCATGGCGGCATGGCGCGGATAGGCATACATGGCGGTGGGAATGAAGAGCGCGTTGCACTCGGCGATGGGCTTGCCCAACAGCTCGACCAGCGCGGCGTAGATGCTGGCGTTGGTGATGCCGCCAGAGGTCAGAAGAAATTTCATGCGGTTTCCCTTGTTTCGCTGAGCGTGTTCAGCAACTCATAGGTCGACGAACGGCGTCTGCCATATTCGACAAAGGGTCCGTTCTCTTTTTCGGAAACCGGGGTCGGCGCGGTACCCAGGGGAGGTGACGTACCGCACCACCGGGTAGGCGCGCAGTTCTTTAACGCGACACTGGCCCCGATTTTAGGAGCGCACTGCGGTCATGGGCATCGCCATCGTAAAGCCCCTCGATGCGCAGTCCCGACGTCCAGAAGCTTGGCAGGTTCTCGTATGCAAAGACCGGTGTCGGGCTCACTTTCTCACGGCAGCAAGTGAACCTGACCCCGGTAGCCACTGCTCGCAGTGATGCCGCAGATGGGAAATAAATCAGAGTCTCCCTGGCGATAGTGGCAATAACGTAATTAGACTTAATATATCCATCATGATCACTTCAGAGATCTGGCCATGTCGGCTTCCGTTGGTCCACTTAGGCGGGTCACGCCATTTTTTCTCCTGACGTTTTTCTTGCTACCTCACGCCGTTGGATCCACCGAGCTGCAGATATCCGTGCCCCGAACGCAGGCCGGCGTCATGGTGGACGGGGTGCTATCTGCGGACGAATGGAAAAAGGCGGCGCGCGTCACCGTGCCTGGCAAGGTCAATCTTTATTTCCAGGAGTCCGGTGAGTTCGTCGATATCGCGGTCGAGTACACCGGTGCCCCGTCCGGCATGGTCGATATGTATCTATCGCCGCGCAAAGGAGACATCTACGACCTGCATGCGTCTGCAAAACTCGGAGAGCGCGCCATGAGCGAGCACGGCTTTCCGGATTGGCGCTGGTGGAACAATCAAGACTGGACCGCCAATGTGTCCCGGGTTGATTCCTTCGATACGAAAACGTTTCTTCCAACCCGCGTTCGAGAATTTCAGATTCGACGATCCCGCTTTGGAACGATGACGTGGCGCGTTCGATTTGAGCTAACGGCCCAGAACGCCCACAACGACACCCCATGGGTCATAGACTTTCCGGAGGGAACGACCGCCTCGTCTACCGATGGCTGGCTGCGCTTGAATTTGAACCAATGAAGCATGAGCCGTTTGTGGAAAAGCGATCATTGACCCGGGCAAATTTCTTACTGAAGCGGTAGTCGTTTGGTGGCAGCCAAACCTTGCCGCTCTTCGAGAGCTTAGGGATGCTCCGATCTATTGAATCTCACACGGCCGTCCAGACGGCCGTGCGGTATTTCGATCCATTGGGCCAATCGAAACCGGGGTCGAGTGCACTTTTTTTAGCGCAGTTCTTTAAGGCGACACTGACCCCGGTTTTGGAGCGCTAGTCAGCAAACGGGGCTATTTCTTGCTCAGCTGTTCCGCGAGCTTGGTTCCAAAATCGACCATGTGCGCGACCTGATCGGGAGTGAAGCGGTATGCATCCTTGCAGATGCGAAGCTCGATTGACTTACTGCGTAGAAACCCGGCCAGCTGATCTGGCGTCAATGATCCCTGCCAGCGCTCTAGCACCTTTTTCGTCATCCGGACTTCATCGTAATAGAAGGGCGTCAGCTGCACGATCTCGCCGTCGACGAGCCAACGGGAGTCGTTGCATCGCAGATATCGCCAATGGTCACTTTTGAGCAGGATCTCCATATCGATGCGATGGACTTGCCCGTACTCTACCCTGGCATTCCAGAGTATCAGTGGACCGCCCATGGCCAGCACATCAATAGACATTCGATCGCTTTCAACAAAGACCCTGCCAGGATCGAGCGTTAAGACCCGTACGGTCGGCTGCCTCGCGATTGCCGCGAACGAGATGCTGAGCAAGATAGCCGCGAGAATGCTGGATAGCTTCATGCCTATTTCCCCTGTGAGTTGTCCAGGGGCGCACATTAATGGAAGCCGGGGTCGGAGTGCGCCGTTCTTTAAGGCAACACTGACCCCGGTTTTGTCGGACGCCTGCTTCTCGTCGTGATGGACCCGCTATTGGTAGGTAGGCAACTGCCGCGCGACATGCGACGCGCGGCCCACGGGCAAACACGCTCGCCCGACATGGTAGGTGGCCCGCTCTTCGCCCACGCCGGTTTGCGAACCGCGCGCCTGCCCTAGCCTCTGCGATCCCACCTGGCGCATGATCGCGCGCACCGTCCTCGCGTCGTTGAAGATGGCATCGCCCAGCACCGACAGTGTGTGGTCGGCGAACTCGGCCTCACCACTGGCGATCACCACATCGCCATGGGCCACGATGATGTCGATCAGCCGGTTGAGCGTGTCGATCTGCTCCATGGTCATGCCGACACCTTTTCGGCCATGTAACCAAGAGGCGCCACGAGCCCATACATGTCGGACACGCGACCGTTTGAATCCGCCGTCGACCTCTGCCCGTCGCAGCCTGCCTGGGCGCCACCTGGATCGCAAGGGCAACCATCGGCCAAGAGCAGCCGGTCGCGGCCTCAATCTAGCTGCCGAATAGCGGCCACTCAACGCGCGCTCTGTTGGTGCTGGCGGCACCGAGCGGAAGCCCGACGATGGCGTCATCTGGGTCCGGCTATACCACATATGACTAGCCGGACCGAGCGCGGCGAAGTTGCTTCAGAATCATGGCTTTGCGCTACCTTAGGGATTACGCAACGCAAGATGTGTAACCGGACCTACGGGTCCGCATATTCAATAGTTAGGCAGCAGGATGCAGCTCCAATGCAGCTACACATCATCTACACCGAAACAGACATGCTACTTTCAAAGCGGCGCTACGCATCATGGCGTGACATCCAAGATGAGTATCAAAGCTTCAAGACTTCGCTTGGCCCTTGGGAGCAGGACGAAATTGCTGAGTACTTAGCTGCCGAGTACCCCGATCTGTCACCGTCAGCCCAAGAACAAATTGCTGCGTTGCTATCCGCGTCAAACGAGACAATAGAGCTTACTTTTCGCGGGCAGCGGCCAGCTGCCTAACTATTCGTTCAAGGCGGACGCCTCCGGCGCCGCTTAACTCCAGCGTTAGACCTACGGAGCCTGCATGAATCTTCAAGAATTCATTAAAACCGCGCTAACGGACATTGTTGCTGGAGTCGCCGAGGCAAGTGTGGCTGCGCAGGCCCACGGTGCATCGGTCGGCTCAATGAAGATGTACGGCTATGTCAAAGAGAATAAGGTGATGACCACCGAGAACGATCGCCCAATCGCTACCGTTGAGTTCGACATTGCCCTGGCTGAGGCAAATTCCAAGGACACGAAAGGCGGAATCGGCGTGTACTTGGGGGCTGTCGGCCTCGGCTCGCAAGGCGCATCGCATGGTGAGGCATCTACTCACTCTCGTATCAAGTTCACGATTCCCATCGTCCTGCCTGCCGCGAAGCTCTAACTATTCGTTCGAGGCGGGCGGCTACGCCGCCGCTCAACTCTAGACAGCAGGAACTCAGATGCCAAAGACCCTTCCCGTTCTCCCGGTTTGGACGCGTTGGAAAGAACTAACTCAGTTCCTTGCGCTCTCGGACCACGTGCTCATTTCACAGCAAGAGCAGTGGCAAGCGCTTCCCATACCCGACAAGCACTCGGTGAAAATTTTGAGGCAAGACGGTCCGTACAAGTTCGAGACTGACGGTGCGACATATGAGGCAATTCTGTCTGACCGACATGTCCTCGCCTCCGTGGTCCTGCTGAACTCATATGCTTTAGTCGAATCTGCCGTGCGTCAGGTGTATGACGTTCTTGCTCCGGACACAACGGTAGCCACACCTTTCCTCAGTCAGATTCGGGCGGGTACCACGTCAATTGGTGACATCCTCAAGAATGGTGGCATCGAAACGTGGGGTACCCAAGTCCTCGCAGATCTGAATCGAAACTGGTCCTACGTCGAGACCCAGAAAGCAGGCCTCGTGGAGGTTGCTATTGTGCGCAACGCAATAGCTCATGGTGAAGTTGACGTCACTCACTCCATGGTGAATCGTGCAACTGCCTCGGGCGCGACCCTATTCTGGGCCATTGGCGTTCCAATCCGCCTCGACATAGCGCGTATAAAAGAGTATCGGCATCGGCTTCGCTCATTCGCTCGGGTTGTCGAACATGGTGCAGAAGAGCTGTATCCGTGAGCGCAAGAGTAGCAGCGTGGTCTAACAATTCGTTCGAGGCGGACGGCTGCGCCACCGCTCAACTCCAGCGCCAGCCGTCCCGAAAGCTGACGTTCGCGACCGGCTCAGATGGGTCGGAAGCAGACCTTAAAGACTTTGCTCGGGATTCTGACTGACCCAAAGCGACGAGCCTTCAACGCCGTCCAACCTATCCAGTTGGTCACCGACAAGGATGCCCAGCGTTGTCGCTTCGGTGAAGCACTTGGTGAACGGCTCTATCCCCAATGCGGTCAACCTGTGCCGTTCGCCTGTCGCCAGGATGAGCTCAAAGACATCACCAGCGCGAAGCGCGGCTTCTGTTTCCTCGGTACGACCAACAAGCACTGTGCCCCGACCAGGGACATCGACGGCATAACCGATATCGAGCAGCTTATGCATCGCATTACCTCTCACCCCATGGATATGAAGCGCCCGCTTCGGGTCGGCAGCAGACGTTCTGCAGGATACATCTCATGCAAAGCCGTCAATCGGCTTGGTAGCGCTCCAGTCCGCAGTGTGGGCAGCTGCGTCCATTGGTCAAGCGAAGTGCGGTGGTGATATGAAACCGGCGACCGCAGTTTGGGCATCGAAAGAAAACAAAGTGCATGACCGCCCAAATCGTCGCGCACATTAGGGCGGCCGCCGGCACTACAACCAGGCTATCGGAGGCGGTCACTCGTTCGACCCCCAGCCCTATCAGGAAGGCCAACGGAAGAAATCCGATAAATAGCAGCCCTGCGAGCCACTGTCGGCGTCGATAGTCTGCCCAACTGCGCGCGAGACGCTGAATCCTTTGGTCTGAGCTCACCGTACTGTCCAACGCTGTCTCCTTTATGCCTTGCGAAAGGTCTGCTTCGGGTGGACAAGCGACCCTCGGTCGGATGGTCAAACGGTTGGCGAGGCCGATCAAGTTATGCGGCGAACCTGGTCAGCTGCGCTGGCAATGATTCGTCAACAAGCTGGCGTACTGCCACAGGCAAACGCGCTGGCCCGGCATGATAGACGGCCCGCTCTTCGCCCACGCCGGTTTGCGAACGGCGCGCCTGCCCTAGCCTCTGCGATTCCACCTGGCGGATGATCTCGCGCACCGTCCTCGCGTCGTTGAAGATGGCATCCCCCAGCGACGACAGCGTGTGGTCGGCGAACTCGGCCTCATGACTGGCCGTCACCACATCGCCATGGGCCGAAATCATATCGATCAGCCGGTTGAGCGTGTCGACCTGTTCCAAGGTCATGCCGAAGACGTAGCGCTCACCTGAATGGTCAGGCACCTCCTCCGCGGCTTCAGGCTCCGCGTTGGCACCGAGCGCAGCCTCGCTTTCGGACCGGTAGGCCGGCCATGAGAGTTCGTCCAGCACCTGCCCGATCTGCTCCTCCAGCAACTCCAGGCAGATCGCCGCTTCGCCCGGGCGAATCTCCGCATAGCACTCCTTTTCCTCGACCGACGTGCGCGGTCGCGCGAGGTTGGCCAGAAACTCCACATACTCGCGGAGCTTCTTCAGCCGCAGCTGGCTGTCCTCCGGCAGGAAATAGCCCATCGTTTCCAGATCATCCGAATCGAACTTAGACATGGTCGCCTCCTAAATCCATAGAAGTGCCCGTCCACGGCATGACGACGGACGGGGGGTGTCGGGAGGTTCGAAACCGCACAGAGCCGGCGGGCGTATTCCCCTTGCGGGTGTTGTATTAGCCGCCCTCCCGACGCAGGAATCACGTCGGCTTGCACCTGCGAACAGGTACAAAAAACCCACCGGTTTGTCGGAGGTGGGTACCGCTCTGTGTGGAGTTTCGACGCTCCTTGAGATGGAGTCTGCTATTGCAGATGGATAGTGTCAACAGCTGCGCTTCGGCCGCTGCGCTGCGCACCCGACGCACAGAAGTGGGCACTCGGCCATGTGCAAACGCCTGAACTAAGCCGCGCAGCGAAGCGGCGACGGCTTGTGCATATTCCACTCGAAAGCCGGCCAGTATGATTAGTCTCTGCCGACACCAACCGGCAGAAGCGGACCCGAAGCAGACATGCAAAGAATCAGAGGCCAGGAGTGAAGAATGCCGCAAGCAAATCAGCTTCAACAAAAAAGCTTTGTTTTCTCATGGTGCTTTCCCGTCATTTCAGGCCTCGGGGCGACGGCGCTATGCCTCGGCATAGTGACTCTGTTTACTGCGCGAAAAGACCCAGTTATCAGCGTGCTGCCTCATCTCGCGATTCAGTCGACGGATTGGCTTTTCTTCACCGCAGGCATCTTCCTATTGCTTGCCTCGAGCGTAATTTTGGGTGTCACATTGCACCGGAATCGAATGGTCCGGCTTGCGTGGGTGAGGGTTGACGGGGCAGCCATTGAGCCGCGAACTCGGGAATCGACGATACTGAAGCCATCGAGTTCCAAGATTCTGGCCGTCCTCCTGAATTTTGTTCTACTTGGAATTGGGTTGCCTGCTTTGGCAGTTGTAACGTTCCTGGTGAAGCCGAGCGCGCCCATGATTTTTGCTGTCTTTTTCTTCTTCTCAACCGGATTCATCATCCTGACGAATGCGGCGGACTCACTATCGTGCCGCGTCCAAATTCTTGATGGAAAAATCCAGTTTTGGAGCTGGTTTCGTGCAAAAGCATTCCCTGCTTTAGAGATTCGATCAGCAAAATACAGTCGTTACAGAGGTACCACATCGCTGACTGTTTTGGGCGACAGATCATGGTTCACGGTGTCGAGCGGTAGCTTCGATTCAGGCCAACTGGACGCCATTCGCAAGTTTTGTGACCAAGCGGCCTGCCTATATCCCAACTGGTCTTCTTAGGCGGAAGCCGGCACGCGCAAACGGCTGCTTCCGACGGGTTCTACCCCGCTAACGCGAACACTACCAAGATGGCCTTGAGGCAAAATCACGTCTCTTCGAACGATTGCTCTTGGCCGGCCGATCACGGCCCTTGCGGGCGCGAGGCCACCCGGGCAAGCTGCGATGGGCAGAGATCACCCGTAGCAGACCTTAGAGAAATCAAGTTCAGGGGGATTGGCATGTCGGTGGAAGATGAGTTCGATGCGCTAAGACTGGCGGTGATTCGAGCCGATGACGAGCACCTGGGCGACGTGCGCCCCATGGAACCACTGCTAGTCCAAATGCTTGGACTTGTTCGAAACCACCCTACAGAGCAGAAGTACTTTGAGGGGCAGTTCGTTCGTATGGCCACGTGGGACCTTTTATCACCACCTGAGCTGGTTCCGTTTTGCATGCGGGAACTTAGGTGGCCAGAAATCCTTCGGGCAGTCCGGGCAAGATTTGACCTACTGCATTCGACCAACAGCCACGCCCGGTATATGAACTACTGCAGTCACGTAACCAGGGCCTATAGCGATTTCGTTTGGGAGGATGCAGGCATGTGGGACTACTACCGTGCCAAGGAGCTTGTGCCCTCAGTCGTGCCAGCCCTGGTTCAACATCTGACCTCCGATAGTGCTCATGTGATCTTCAATGCGTTATTTGCGCTTGAAGAAATCGGCCCTCCCGCAAAAGAGGCAGGCCCCGCCATTAGGGAGTTCATCAGAACCTGGAAAGGCCAGATAGACCTCACGGCCAGGGCGCGCTTGGCCTTCAAGGCAATAACAGGCAGAGAGGCAAGTACGGTCTAATAGGCTCGTCGTAACGTCCGCTTTCGACAGTGCATTCAACTGATCGATGCAGCCGCATTGTCGACAACACACTTTGCCTAAGCGCAGTCTGACCTGGGCTTCGTTCCCTTTCCCATAGAGACACCTACTTTTTGACTATGAGAGAAGGCGCACCCGCCTTAGTAATTCCGTGCCGCTGGGTAAGCGTGTTAGTTTTTTCGTCGAGGATCCATTGACTCAGACGTCTAGCCGGCTCAGTTTGCTCCATTGGCTCTATTTGTTGGTCGAGCTGATAGAGAATGATCGCCGCGTCGGAGGATCTAGCATTGCCATACGCGTCCATTGCTCTTTTAAGGATCAAATCGCGGTTCGGATGCGCTGTCTCAACCGCCGATTTTGCGTAGTAGGCAAGGCAGTTTGTTTCCATCTTTAGCTCACCGCGCGACCTGAATCGCGAGATTGCCTCTTGATAGAGTTCGTCGCCAACATCATACGCACCTCGTTTCATTGCTATTAGCCCGCTAGTCGCGAGAACGATAGGGTCGTAATCGGTGATGGCGGTTCGGACCAGTCGACGCAAGAAGGTCTCGGCAAGCTCCAACTTTCCCGAGTTTGCCAGAAGGTAGCTCAGGTTGGCCAAGAGAGCTGAGTCCTTCGGGTCGGCGATTAGGCCGCGATGCGCGAGATTGATACCGTGTTCGTATTTTTTTTGAACGGCGTAGAGCGTAGTCAAAAACTGTAAAGGTCGGCTTGAGAAAGGCTCTTCAGAATGCCATGCAAGTGCATGCAACTCTGCTTGACTGGTATTTAATGTCTCCCATGCGAGGAGGGTCTGTGCCTCTGATGCGTTCAGTGCTACCCTCCGCTGCTCTGGTTGATTCAAATCTATCGCCAGCAAGCGTTGGTGGGTAATTGCTTGCGCGATGACGTTATCGTTAGGAGATCTCAGCGCCACCCGAAACATATCTCGGGCTCGTTTCACGTTGCCATTAACGAGCTCTATTCCTGCCAGCGCTCCGGCGAGCTCGGATAAGTCTGCGTATTGAGCACCTTTATCCCGGATTAGACGCTGCCCTTTGCTCGCGAAATGCGGTGATGTTTCAGCAATTTCGGCGAGCGCGATCTCCGAGGCCATAAGCCATGGATCTCCCGGAGTCCTCGCATGTCTACTAAGAAGACGATGCGCCTCATCGTGCCTTCTCATATGAACGTAGAAGCGCGCCAAAGTCCTCAATGCTAGTCGGCTATTTGGAGAAAGGCTTAAGGCCGTTAGTAGAGATCGCTCTGCTTGTCTGTGCTTCCCCGCAGAGATTTGAAATTGCGCTGCGTCTAGAAGAACGAGCGGGTTGGATGGATTGACCTTGAGAACACGGCGAAGCTCCGACACCTCACGGCGCGTAGCTGGGTTACAAATTCCAAAGTTGCCCTGTTCCTGTGGTGTGGTCTCTCGTTCATCCAATATGGACGAAATGATCGCTTGCTGTGCCAACGTAATTGGCTGTGATTTCTTCAAAGCTTCACGAGCCACAGTCGCGATGTCTTCTCTTAGGCTGGAATCAACAGAGAAGGCAAGCACATCACCAAGATGGCCTGCAGTGGGAGTTTCGCGCCAGTCAGCTATCGATTTCGCAAACAAATCTTGATCCAGCGCAAATACGCGGACCGAGGCCTCAGCAGAAAATGATGCTTCTGGTAGATCCAGTGTCGAAGCGGTGCGCCTCCAGCGCGGAATTAACCGGCGAGGTGGCAACGAGGCGGTCATGCATTTACCCTTCGCTCTTCAAGCGCCACACGCTCAGAAATCCGGAGAAGCTTCTGGTGGTAGCGATCAATGCCAATCATGCCTTGGGCACGAGCGAGCCGATTTCCCCGTTTCGAGGGGTTGGGATTAGTAAGTTCGGTAATGATCGCTAGAAGTTCATCTTTGGAGCTGACAGGTAGCTGATCTTCAACGTGAAGAGCTATTGCCTTCGCCTGTGCTTGAGTCAGCACATCTATGAGTTGATCGTCAAAATTGCCCCTATAGATTCCAGGCCGGAATGCGTCAGCGACCTCATTGACGAGCAATGCGTTCATTGGAACGCCTGAAAAGAGATACACGGCGAGGCTACCAAGGAGGTATGCATCCGCTGACTCACGTTCATCGTTCCATTGCGCCGACTGGTACCCATACCACTTCTCTGGAGGAGCATATGTCAGGTCGCCTGGCCAGAGCGCGGTGTCAAAGGGCCCCGAACGCCCCTTTCTCACGGACCTGCCTAGATCTCCCAGTTTCATTGCCTCATGCCTATCCGCCAGCTCTCCTACCAATATGACGTTAGAAGGCTTGACATCAAGGTGGGCCACACCTCGGCGATGGAGTTGGTCTAGTGCTAGCGCTACATCTCTGAGTACGCGTAGGCGCCAAGATTTCTTCGGAGCCTGCGTAAGATCAAAATGGCGGCGAAGATCGCCTTTGCCCACCTCGAAGACAAGGCAGCATATTTTTTTGGTTTGATCGTTACCGTCTTCCGGAAGGATAAGGTCTTCGTAGTCGAGAAGTCGGACTATTCGTGACATGCCGTGGGAACGGCAGAACTCCATGAGCTCTTTTTCCCAGAGAACGTGACTTGTCAGTTGGTTAAGTGCAGTTATGAAGTCGGCTTCGTGAAAAGCGCGTCTGAAGTCGAGAGCTTTCACAAACGCAGTTTCATCGCCGCGTATCGCAAAATAACAGACCCCGAAATGTCCGCCAGTTTCACCAGCCTGTTTTACGAAGCGCTTTTGAATTTCCCAACCAGACGCAAGAGTCACGCCCTCGAGTTTGTCGGCTGGTGATGAGACGGTCGACATAGCTCCCCCTCCGCAGATATTTTTAGCTTCGTGTCCCAAACCTCTGATTGACATTACTTTAGCACGCGCACGTAATTTCCCATGAACCATTACGTCACCAGGTCAGTAATGCACCGACTCTTTAATCTATTGTGAAAACCTATGCTGAAACCTGGCTATGAAACCCGGGTTAGAGTGCACTTTCAAAACCCGGGTCAGAGTGAACTATAGAAAGTCGTAAACAGTAGTCACCAAAGCTATGTAACTTCAGTGACTACGAAGCACCCTCACCCCTCCAAACAATCAAACCTCCGATCCGCCTCCACCTCAACCTCATAATCCACATCCGCCCGATCAAACCCGAACAGCTGCAAAAACTCGTGCTTGTAGCCGGCGTAGTCGGTGATCTGCTTGAGGTTTTCGGTGGTGACGGTGGGCCACAGGGTTTTGCAGGGGATCTGCACGTCGTCGCGCAGCTCCCAATCGTCCAGCCGCAGGCGGCCTTCGTCGTCGGTGGGTGCCGCTTTGCCATCAGCACGATAGAGGCGGTCGTGGAACAGGCGGTTGGCCTGTTCGATGGGGCCTTCGTGGATGCCCTTCTCTTTCATGATCTTGAAGGCGATGGACACGTACAGCGGGATCACCGGGATCGCGGCGCTGGCCTGGGTGACGACGGACTTCATTACGCCGACGTAGGCCTCGAGGCCGGGGTGGCGGCTGCGCAGTTGCTTGGCGGTATTGTCCAGGTGCTGCTTGGCCTGGCCCAGGGTGCCGTGCCAGTACATCGGCCAGGTGATCTCGGTGCCGATGTAGCTGTAGGCGACGGTCTTGGCGTGCTCGGCCAGTACGCCGGCGGCGCTCAGCGCGTCGATCCACAGCGCCCAGTCCTCGCCGCCCATCACGGTGACGGTGTCCTTGATTTCCTGCTCGGTGGCCGGCTCGATGGTGGCCTCGATCACGGTGTCCTTGTTGGTGTCCACCGAGGTGTTGGTGAACGGCTTGCCGATGGTCTTGAGCGCCGAGCGCACCACTTCGCCGGTGTCCGGCAGCTTGCGCACGGGCGAGGCCAGCGAATAGACCACCAGGTCGATCTGGCCGCCCATCTCGTTCTTGATGATCTCGATCGCGCGGGCGCGGGTTTCGTTGGCGAATGCGTCGCCGTTGATGGACTTGCTGTACAGGCCGGCCTGCTTGGCGGCCTTGTCGAACGCGGCGGAGTTGTACCAGCCGGCGGTGCCGGTCTTCTCCGGGCTGCTGGGCTTCTCGAAGAACACGCCCAGCGTGGCCGCGCCGTAGCCGAACGCGGCGGTGATGCGCGAGGCCAGGCCGTAGCCGGTGGACGCGCCGATCACCAGCACGCGCTTGGGACCCTTCGCCGCATCGTGGCCCGCGGCCTGGGTGACCTTGATCTGGTCGAGCACGTTGTGCTCGCAACCGACCGGGTGGGCGGTGATGCAGATGAATCCGCGGACTTTGGGCTTGATGATCACTCGATGGCTCCTGCTGCTGTTCGGCAATCCGTCATATTAACCAAGCCGGGGGGCCATGCGCTGCCGTAGGGAGTATCGGGTGGCTTATCCCCTAGTTCGTGATCCCGGCGAAGGCGGGATGGTCAGGCGCCGTCATGCGGAAGCGGAACGAGGAAGTCCGCTACCGGCTCGAGGATGATTTCCGGCAGGCTTTCGGCAATGGCTCCACGCAGTTGGGCCCAGGCCTCGGGATCGACCGAGGGACGGGCCAGACCTTCCGCCTTGGCCTCGGCCGATGGCCACTGGGTGTAGCTGTACCAAATGTCGTCGGGCCCACGATGCAGACGCGAGCCCAGCGAGCCCCGTTCGCTCACCAGCAATGGAGTGACCCGCGACCAGGCCTCGACAAAGGCTTGCTCGGCCCCCGGGTGCAGGCGCCAGCGGTAGAGGGCGCAGAAAACAGCATGGGTGTTGCTCATGGACTCTCACTCTGTTGAAGGCGGCGCATGCGGTTCGCAGCGCCAAACGCTGGACTCGAGCGGCGGCGTAGCCGCCCACCTTACGAGGTGTCAGGCATTTGGCCCGGTCAGAGTGCTATTGCTTGCACTCTGCTGCCACTACGGGCTCGAGATAGGCAGGGAGCGACCCGTCTGCTTCTTTGGCCAGAAGCTCATCGAATCGAGGAATGCGGGCCTTGGGATCGCTGGCGAGGAGTACCTGATAGACCTTGAGCATGCTGCGCATGCCCGCCAGTTGGCTTGGTTGAAGCGCGCCCTTTTGCGAGGGATTTGCAATTTGAAAGGCAGCGCTGCCAAAAATGAACTGCGCCAGCAATTCCGGTCCGTTCGGCACGCCGTCATTTGGCACAGGTGCCAAAACGCCGGGGCACACGTAGTCCACCACGTCTTTTGTCTTGCCTTCCCAGTCGAGCATCAATGCGCGAATAGGTGGTGCTTGCTCGTTGCGAGGTTGCTCCTCCAGGAATCTGGTAAGACCGACAATTTGCGACGTGCTTACCTTGAGGTCACTTTCGCTGGCGGCAAGCGCAGAAATCGAAAAGACGGCAGCCGCTGCAGCGACGATCAGAATTGCAAAACGCATTGAACTATCCCCTGGGACTAACGCCGGAATCAAGCAGCGCCGAAGGTGTCCGCCTTGAACCAATCGTCAGGCCGCATGATCTCGTATTTGAATCACGCGGGTCACTTCTATTCCGGCATGGCGTTTACGTGGAAGAGTCCCCAGCCGTGGCCGTCCGGGTCGACAAAGCTGTGCGAGTACATGAAGCCCAGATCTTCCGGCTTGTCGTAGGTCGAACCGCCTGCGGCGAGCGCTTTGGCAACGAGGCTATCGACTTCATCGCGACTCTCGCACTGGAGGTTGAGCAAGACTTCGACGGCCTTGCTCGTGTCGCAGATGGCTTTGGGCGTGAACTCCTGAAACCTGGCGTGCGTAGTCAGCATCACGGAAATCGTGTCGCTGATGACGATGCACCCGCCAGTCTCATCGCCGAGCTGCGGGTTCCGTGAAAAACCGAGTGCCTCGAAGAAGGCCAGTGACTTCGGGAGGTCGGCGACCGGGAGGTTGACGAATATTTGCTTGCTCACGGCGCTGTCCTCCGGGTTGATGGTTGTGTGGATGTCCGCTGCGGTCTGACGCTGAAGTTGAGCTGCGACGTGGCCGTCCGCTTGGACGATTGGTTAGCGCTTACCTTTGAGGGCGGCGCGAAAAAACTGCTCATAGTGCTCGCCGGCATCATGTGCGCGAATGGTCCCGCCGCTGCTGAAAACTACAACCCGTTCATTTATGTCGGGCACAGAGATGCCGCAGCCGGTGTACGCATCGAAGTCGAGGTCGGTAGGTGCTTGGCCTTTCAGAATAGACACGCGGTGCACGCTGACCAAGTAGCGATTGACAATGAAGTCTCCGCCTTGCGCAATGGGATTGTCCTTAGATGCCTTCACGGAAGTCACAGTGCCAATGAATGCCGTATCCGCAGTCGAGGCATCCAGCTTCCCGTCACGCTTCGGATCAGGCACGAGTGGCTTACACGCAAAGACTGGCGTACATGCCAAAAAGCATGTCAGACCCATCCAAAGAACAGGGTGATTTCTCATAGGTGCTAACGCCAAGTAAATTTCGAAATGAAGTCTAATCTCTGCAGCCTGTCTCGGAAGAGCAAGTTCGCTTGCGGACTTCGTTCTCAAAGCATCCCTAGTCTGGTTGCCTTGTTGCAGGCTGGACATGCCAACCCATCCCACAGCAAGTCAGGGTGATGCAGCCGCGGCATTCAAAGCCGCGACAAGGCCTCGTATCTGCTCGACATCACTGCGCAACTCCCTACCCTGGTAGCCGGAGGCGCGGAGGCGACGCGTTGCGGCAGCCCTTCGACTTCGCCGCTGTGCGGCTACGCTCAGGGTGAACGGGTCGAACATCGTGCTTATGTAGAACCGATCAATGGGATGCTGCCGGAGGTGGGATGGCTTGAAGCGCCATCATCAGCGCACGCACCTGTTCCACATCGCTGCCCAGGTTGAGCGGCGACGTGGCGGTCCGCTTGGCCGACTCGTCAGGAGGAAATGGCCTCAACGCTGGGTGCTTTGCTCGCCTTGTATAAAGCGAAGGCCATGAGGCCGAGTGCCATTGCACGAAAAATAATATGTACGAAAAGGGCCCTGTTGGGATTTGTGCCAAGTTCGGTGCCAAGGAACATATGTGAGTTGTAGGCTAGAGCTGCGAGTTGGAACAACGACAACACGACGACAGGAGCGGCACCGGGCTTTGCAAGAAGCCATAAGACGCCCACCAAAAGAATGGCAGGATCCATGATCGTATTGACTTGACCCGAGATGGCGAGGCCAACGATGAACCAGATTGCATGCCCTACCTGGACAGAAATTGCGCCGAACCAAATGGATTTTTGTGCAGGCGCGAAACGCTTTAGCGCATAGAACGCGATAGCGGCACCTGCCAGCGGAATAAGCAAATTTATCCCGGCGTATCTACCGGCAAGCATGCCGATGATGCCAGCTGCCCACATGACTGGGCCGTACTTCGTTTTACTGTCGGTTGTACCGGTACCCATGCCTTCCCCCTGACGCTGGAGTTAAGCGGCGGCGAAGCCGTCCGCCTTGAACAAGACGCTAGGCGCTACTCCGCCTGTGCAGTGACAATTTGCTGAATGACCAACAAGGAAAACATCCCCATATGCCCGTAACCCATCCAAAAAGTGCCTCCAGGAAGAGTTCGCTTTTCGCCAGAGAAATATCTCCCGATGATTGTCACCCTAGCGCTTCCGTAGCCTACTTTACGAAGAGTTAGCGATTGAAAATTATGGAAGGCCTTATCTTGCAGAATAGTAGTCTCGACTCCTTCAACTACGAGAGATTCTGTTCTCTTCGGCTCTGCCGTGACGCCACAGCAATACATGACTTGTGACCCGATGCGGCCACCGATCTCAAGCCATATGCCAAAGCTCCGATTTTTGCACCCTTTGTCAGTAAGCGTGAATCCCTCAAATCCCCTGGAGACGTCGCCGCTAACCTCTATCAACTTGTGATTGTAAACCGCAGGATCACTAAGAACTTCGCATACGGCGACTTTAACTGGCTCCTCGGCCGAGCAAATTTTCGGCAGAAGAAGAAAGAGAAAAGTAGCAAAGGCCGCTTTTAGAAAATAATTCATAGTGATCCTGATGGGTAGCGCCTCACGCCAAGTAGATTTCGAAATGAAGTCTAATCTCTGCTGCCTTTCTCAGAAGAACCAATTCCCTCGCGGACTTCGTTCTCAAAGAATCCATAGCCTGGTTGCCTTGTTGCAGCCTGAACCCGCCAACCCGTCCCGTAGCAAGTCGGGGTGATGCGGCCGCGGCATTCAAAGCCGCGACCATGCCTCGTATCTGCTCGACATCACTGCGCAACTCCCTACCCTGGTAGCGCCGGAGGCGCGGAGGCGACGCGTTGCGGCAGCCCTTCGACTTCGCCGCTGTGCGGCTACGCTCAGGGTGAACGGATCGAACATCGTGCTTATGTAGAACCGATCAATGGGATGCCGCCGGAGGTGGGATGGCTTGAAGCGCCATCATCAGCGCACGTACCTGCTCCACATCGCTGCCCAGCTCGCCGCCTTCCATGTCGCTCAGCAGCGGGCGCCGATGATGCATGCCTGAGGGCAGTTGGTGTTTCGCGGAGGCGTGGAATTCATGCGCGCCGGTGGCGGCGGCCAGCGCGGCGATGTTCTGCGCGGTGACGCCGGCGCCGGGCATCACGACAAGACGTCCCGCGGCCTGCACCACCAACTCGCGGATCAGCGCCGCGCCATCCGGCGCGCTGGCTTGTGCGCCCGAGGTGAGGATGCGTTCGCAGCCGAGCGCCACGATATCTTCCAGCGCTTGCGCCGGTTCGCGGCTGAGATCGAACGCGCGGTGAAAGGTGATGCCCATGCCGTTGGCCGCGGCGATCAGCGTACGGCAACGCGCCACATCCACGCCGCCATCGGCATCGAGCGCGCCGATCACCACGCCATCGCAGCCCAGTGCTCCGCAGACTTCGATGTCGCGCCGCATGGTCTCGCATTCCAGTTCGCTGTAGAGGAAGTCGCCCGCGCGCGGGCGTATCAGCACGTACAGCGGAATATGCAGGTGCTCGCGGGCCAGCGCGATCTGCGCCCGCGAAGGGGTCAGCCCGCCCAGCTCCAGTGCGGTGCAGAGTTCGACCCGCCCTGCTCCGCCTTCCTGGGCGGCCAGCGCGGAGGCGACCGAGTTCGCGGCGATTTCGAGGATCATGAGTAGTTCGTCGTGTAGACGCTCTGCGCGGGGATCAGGCCGTCCTGCTTCTTCGCATCGCACACGGCGTAGGAGAAGCCGCGCTGGATGGCATACGCGCCGACCTCGCCCGCGCGGTTCATCGCCAGGAAACCGACTTGCAGCGTCTTCGATGCCTCCGGGCGGCGACGGACGATGCGCATCACCGCCTCCTTGCATGCTTCCTGCGGCGAGCGGCCCTGGCGCATCAGCTCGACCACCAGGAAGCTGCCGGCATTGCGTATCACTTCCTCGCCGACGCCGGTGGAGGTGGCGCCGCCGATCTCGCCGTCCACGTACAACCCGGCGCCGATGATCGGGCTGTCGCCGACACGGCCGCGCATTTTCCACGCCATGCCGCTGGTGGTGCAGGCGCCGGCCAGGCGGCCTTGCGCGTCGATCGCCAGCATGCCGATGGTGTCGTGGTTGTGGGCGCCGCCGGGCATGCCAGCCTTGCCGTAGTCATGCACCTCGCTGTTGATCGAGGGCTGGTACTTGGCCGTCTTCTGCCACTCGTGCCAGGCCTTTTCGGATTCCGGCGTGAGCAGTTCTTCTTTCTTGAAGCCTTGTTCCAGCGCGAACTGCAAGGCGCCCTCGCCGACCAGCAGCACGTGCGGCGTGCGCTCCATCACCCGTCGCGCCACCGAGATCGGATGGGCGATGTGTTCGATAGCGGCGACCGCGCCGCAATTGCCGTCGGCGTCCATGATGCTGGCGTCGAGGCTGACGTGGCCATCGCGATCGGGATAGCCGGCCCTGCCGACGCTGTGATTCTTCAGGTCGGACTCGGGCACCTGCACGCCGGTCTCGACCGCGTCCAGCGCATGGCCGCCCTTGCCGAGGATCGCCCAGGCCGCCTGGTTCGCGGCGATGCCGAAGTCCCAGGTGGAGATCACCCGCGCGGTCGTCGATGGCGGCGTGCGAGGCGCGGGGCCGGCGGCTGGCTTGCCGCTTTGATCTATCGGGCGGGCGGCCAGCTTGCCGCCCCAGGCCAGCATCGAAGCGGAGGCTCCCAGTAGGGAAGCCTTGAGGAAACGTCGGCGATCAGTCATCACTTTCTCCAGGTCACAAAGCAAAAACCCCGCACAGGATGCGGGGTTTCCTTCTTGCTGTACAAGGTTGCCTGGCTGATCAGGCCGCTTCGACCGCCGAAGCCTGGGCGCCCTTCGGCCCCTGGGTGATGTCGAACTTCACGCGCTGACCTTCCTGCAGGCTGCGGAAGCCCTTGCTGGTGATCGCCGAAAAATGGACGAAAACGTCCGCCCCTCCGTCCTCAGGCGAGATGAAACCGAAACCCTTGGCGTCGTTGAACCATTTGACCGTACCAAAACTCATTGCGCGAACCTCTGGATCCATGAATGGGTGTGCCAGGCTCCGCGCTGAACCACCTATTTCCCCCGGTTCGCCGCCCTGGCTGGCGAAAAGTAGCAACATGTGAAGGCCGAGCGCAATACGAGAAATGCCCGGGAGGCGCAAAGGCGGACGCCGTACTCAGCTTTTCGGCATGGCGGTAGGGATGCTCTGATCCATTCTACGTAGGCGTCACCGTGACTGTCTGTTCGCAGGCCACAGGGCCGTCGGCGAGGGCAGACTGGCCGTCTGTCGAGACGGCGGACCGAAGGCATGCGGACAGACAGTCACGGCCCCAACGCATTGAATTTAAATGATGGGGTGATGTCCAGAAGGCGCGCAGGCTGCGCCGCGCAGCTTGGCAAGACGGCCAGTCTTCCCTGCGCCGCGCAACACACCCCGCGCGCCTTCTGAACATCATGCCGCCTACGTAGAATTGATCAGAGCATCCCCAGGATGCGCGGCACCTCGGCGGTGGCCGCCGCCAGGTGCGCGAAGATTTCCTCGATGCTGATTTCCGCCTCGTCGCCGCAACCGGCAGCGAAGTTCGCGACCAGTGCCAGACACGCGTAGTCGAGCATCAGCTCGCGCGCCAGCGCGGCCTCGGGCATGCCGGTCATGCCGACCAGGTCGCAGCCGTCGCGCTTCATGCGGGCGATCTCGGCGCGCGTTTCCAGCCGCGGCCCCTGCGTGGCGCCGTAGCAGCCGCCGCCGACCACCGCGATGTCCGCCGCACGCGCCGCCGCCAACAGTTGCAGGCGCAGCGACTCGGTATACGGTTCGCTGAAGTCGATGTGCTTCACCTCGGCGCCGTCGACATCGCAGTAACTGGTGTAGCGGCCGTGGGTGTAGTCGATGAGTTGATCCGGCACCACGATCACCCGCGGCCCCAGGTCGCCGCGGATGCCGCCCACAGCGTTGACGCCGATCACCCGGCGCACGCCGAGACTGTGCAGCGCCCACAGATTGGCGCGGTAGTTGACCCGATGCGGCGGCAAGGTATGGCTCTCGCCGTGGCGGGCCAGAAACGCCAGGCGCTTGCCGGCGAAATCGCCGATCACCACGTCGCCCGAGGCCGCGCCGTAAGGCGTGTCCACGCTGTGGCGCGACGCGTTCTCCAGGCCGGGCAAGTTGTACAAGCCGCTGCCGCCGATGACGGCCAGATCGATGTTCACGGGTCAGTCCTGCTCTCGGTGGATCGTGGGTTCGGAGATGGTGCGCTCAGCCGCGCAGCGCGGCGAGCCGGGTCGCATAGCTTTGCAGATGGCGGGCCAGCGCGTCACGGGTGCGCTCGTCGGTCAGGCGGCCCTCGACGATCTTGGTATGCGCCTGAAACACCAGCACTTCGCCTTGCGGCTCCGTCTGCGCACCGGCGCGGCGCAGGACCAGGCGCAACTGGTCTTGCGCACGCACCGTGCCGGTGATGCCGGGGCTGGCACCGGCGATGCAGACGATCTTGCCGGCCAGCACTGCCGTGTGGCGGTCCCTGCCCGATCGCGAGGCCCAGTCGATGGCGTTCTTGAGCACGCCGGTGATGCCGCCGTTGTATTCAGGGCAGGCCAGCAGCAAGCCATCGGCCTGATCAATCGCCTGCTTCAGGGCGGCGACGGGTTCGGGATCGCCTTGATCCTCGACGTCCTGATCGAACAACGGCAGGTCATGCAGTCGATGGATGGCGATGGACATGCCGGCCGGCGCCAGTTCCTGCGCGGCATGCAACAAGGCGGTGTTGAAGGAGGCCGCGCGCAGGCTGCCGGAGATGCCGAGGATGTTCATGCACGATGGTCCTGTTCTGTTCGCACGATGGGGCGTCGCGGGAGGAGCTACCTCAGCGCGTAGATACCCGGCAGATTGCGTCCCTGTTCGTAGTAGTCCATGCCAAAGCCGAACACGTAGCGATCCGGCAGCTCGACGCCGTTGAAATCGGAGGCGATGCCTTCGACCAGGCGGTCGTGCCGCTTGGTGCACAGGCTGACGATTAGCACCTTTTTCGCGCCGCGCACATAGCAGTCCTCGCGCACCGCCTTCAGCGTGTGGCCTTCGTCGAGGATGTCGTCGACCAGCAGCACCACGCGACCGGCCAGCGGCACATGCGGCTCACGCAGCCAGTGCAGCTCGCTGCCGGAGGTGGCGCCGCGGTAGCGCGTGGCATGCACGTAATCGAATTCCAGATCGGTGCGGATGGACAGCGCCAGCTGGCCGGCGAAGATCAACGCGCCGTTCATTACGGTGAGGAAGACCGCGCGCTCGCCGTCCAGCGCGGCGTCGATGCGCCGGCCCATGTCGGCGATCACGGTGTCCAATTCGCTGCGCCCGTGCAGAAGATCCGACTGTGCCAGCGCATCGGCAAGCGAAGGTATGGGGGTATTCATGCGATTCCTTGAACGGTGTGCAAGGCCGTGATGCGCGCGACGAAACGGTCGCGCTGCGGATTATTCGTGAGGCTGTCCCAGCTCGCGCCCAATGCGCCACGCAAGGCTGCCAGTCGTGCCGGCATCGGCGATGCATCGCCTTGCATCGCGGCGATCGCCTCGTCCACCACCTCGGGGAAGCAGGCCAGCACCAGATCGCAACCGGCATCCAGATGCGCCCGCACACGCTCGCCCACGCTGCCGGCGGCACCGGCGGCAGCCATGCTGATGTCGTCGCTGATCACCGCGCCAGCAAAGCCCAGCTCGCCGAGCAGGATCTGTCCTATCCACACTTTCGAATAGCCGGCCGGCTGGCTGTCCACCGCCGGATAGGTCACGTGCGCCATCATCACCGCCTCGACCCGCGCCTCGATGCACTCGGCGAACGGCCGCAAGTCATCGCGGCGGATCTCGTCCAGGCCGCGCGGATCGATCGCCTGCGCCTTGTGCGTATCGGTGGCGACCGACCCGTGTCCCGGGAAATGCTTGAGCACCGCCGCCATGCCGCCCAGATGCATGCCGCGCACGTAAGCCTGGGCCAGCTCGGCGGTCACCGCCGGATCGGCGTGGAACGCGCGCAGGCCGATCGCCGCATTGCCGCGGGCCAGGTCGACCACCGGCGCGAAACTGAAATCGACGCCGCTGGCGCGCAGCTCGCTGGCCATCACCCAGGCGTGCTCTTCGGCCAGCCGCACCGCTTCGGTCGGGTCGCGCGCGTAGACCGCGCCGATCGCCGCCAGCGGCGGCAGCCGGGTGAAGCCGTCGCGGAAGCGCTGCACCGGACCGCCTTCCTGATCGACCGCGATCAACAACTCCTCGCCGCCGGCTTCGCGGATCGCATCGCACAGCGCGATCAGCTGCTCGCGCGATTGATAATTGCGCGCAAACAGCAGCACGCCGGCCACGCCCGGTGCAGTAAGCCAGCGCTTCTCGTGTTCGGCCAGTTGCAGTCCGGCCACGCCGATCATCAACATGCGGCATCCTCGGCAGCGCGCTCGGCCGGCGACCACTGCCGGTAGGGATGCGCGATCAGGTTGACGTTGTAGTAGCGCGTCAGCGTGCTCACCTCACGGCCCAGCCATGCCGGGCGTGGAAACGGCGCATCGACCGCCGGCAATTCGATCTCGGCGACGATCAGCCCGTGGTTGTCGCCCTCGAACTCGTCGACCTCGAACAGCATGCCGTCGACCCGCACATGATGGCGCACTTTCTCCAGCACGCCATCGCACAAGCTGTCCAGCAAGGTCCTGGCATCGGCCACCGGTATCGGGTACTCGAACTCGGCGCGCGCGATGCCCGGCGTGGCCGCCTTGATGTTCAGCCACGCCCGCTCACCGGCGAGGCGGGCGCGTACCGAGGCCCGCGTATGGCCGTCGCGCAGCGCCTGCGCACCGACCAGGTAGCCCTGCGCGATGGGCTCGCTGTGTTCCACGGCTGCACGCCAGGCGTCGCTGGCCAACAGGAATTTTCGTTCGATCTCGATGGGCATGGAGGTCAGGAGTGAGTGCAGAGAAGTGAGGAGTGCGAGAGGGCAAAGGCAGGAGCGTCAGGCGCACCCTGCCCCGCCCGAATCGACATGGCGACGGCGAACAGTGGCACGCGTTGGCTTTCTCTCACTGCTCACTCCTCTCCACTCGTTCCTCGCTCTTCAGCGTTCGAACAGCGCGATCGACTCGACGTGCGCGGTATGCGGAAACATATCCATTACGCCGGCCGACTTCAGCTTGAAGCCATGCTGGTTGACCAGAATGCCGGCATCGCGCGCCAGCGAGGCCGGATGGCAGGAAACGTAGACGATGCGGTGCGTCTGCTTGTGCGGCAAATACTCCAGTACCTTGTCGGCGCCGGCGCGCGGCGGATCGAGCAGCAGCTTGTCCCACGGCTGGCGTGCCCAGTCCGCGGCGCGCTGATCCTCGAACAGGTTCGCCACGTGGAAGCGTGCGTTGTCGATGCCGTTGCGCGCGGCGTTATGCGCGGCGCGTTCGACCAGGCCGTGCTCGCCTTCCACGCCCACCACTTCGGCGACACGGCGCGCGATCGGCAAGGTGAAGTTGCCCAGACCGCAGAACAGGTCCAGCACGCGATCGGTCGGCTGCGGATCGAGCAGCTCCAGCGTGCGCGCCATCATGCGCTGGTTCATGTCGGCGTTGACCTGCACGAAGTCCAGCGGCTGGAACTCCAGTTCGACGTCGGCGACGGCGGCGTCGCCACTGGCGATGCGGAACGCCAGCCGCGGGTTCTCGGGCCACAGCGGATGCACGCTGCTGTTGCCGCCCGGCTGCAGATAGATTGCCAGCCCATGTTGCTGGCCAAACGCGGTCAGCGCCGCCAGATCGCGCTCGCTCAGCGGCTGCATGTGGCGGAACACCAGCGCCATCAGCTCGTCGCCGGCGGCGAACTCGATCTGCGGGATGGTGTCGACCGCGTCCATCCCGCTGAGCAGGTCGGCGAGCAGGCCCACCTTGGGGCCCAGCGCCGGATGCATGACCTCGCACTGCTGGATCTCGGCGACGAAGCGCGGGTTCTGCTCTTCGCGGAAACCCACCAGCACGCGGCCCTTCTTCATTACATTGCGCACCGACAGGCGGCCTTTGCGCCGGTAACCCCACGGCTCGCCGGTGAGCGGCGGCAGCCACAGCTGCGGGCTGACCTTGCCGATGCGTTCGAAGTTTTCCGACAGCACGCGCTGCTTGGCCGCGATCTGCGATTCGGCATCCAGATGCTGCAGCGAGCAGCCGCTGCAATGCGCGAAATGCCGGCAGCGCGGTTCGACCCGATGCGGCGACGGCACGATCACGTCGACCACGTCGGCCTCATCGAAGTGGCGATGGCGCTTGCGCAGGCGGGCCATGACCTGTTCGCCCAGCAGCCCGCCACTGACGAACACCGTCTTGCCGTCGATGCGGGCCACGCCGCGGCCGTCATGGCTGAGGTCGGTGATGTGGGCTTCGAACGGAGTCGACGGAACGGAGTTGGATCGGGACATGAGGCTCGGATGGATAAGGCCGCTAGGGCTGGCCGCCGATTATCCCAGATCGGCCCGGATGACGCCTGGCGTCATCCGGGGCCCGCATGGAGCCCCTTTTTGTAGGAGCCCGCGTGCGGGCGATGCTCTTCGCATATTCACCAAAAGCATCGCCCGCACGCGGGCTCCTACACAGGAGCAGCGCGCGACCGCGCGCTTATTTCTTCTGCCAGGCCCCGGCGGCGTTCTGGTAGTACCAGCCGGCGCGGGCCTTCTCGATCCAGGTCTTGGCGAAGGTGGCGCGGATCTGCGGTGCCCACTCGGGGTGATTGTTGGCGTTGGCGATCTCGCCGTACAGCGCGGTGCGGTCGCGGTTTTCGTCGGCCACCGTGGCACTGGCCTGCGCGCGCTGGCTCAACGGCACCTTGGCCGCATCGCGCATGGCGACCATGCCGTCATTGGTGAAACCGACCGCGCCGCTGTCCAGCAGATCGCCCAGCGGGCCCTGGAAGCGATCGTGCATGCGTCCGCGAATCGCCTCGGTGGCAGGGGTCTGGATACGGATGTTCGGCGTGTCGGCGGCGTAAGCGGCCGGCATCAGCAGGTCGAGCAGCATCGCCGAGGGGGGCTGGGCATCGCTCTTCGCCGCCGGCTTCTGCTCTTTCGGCGCCGGTGTGGTGGCGGGACTAGCCGACTCCAGCACGTTGCCGATGAACTGATCGGCGGCTTTCTGCGCCGCCGCCTCGGGGAAATACACGTTGATGGTGACGCAGCCGACCAACGCCACGGCCAGCGAGGTCAGGATGACGTAGACGAGCTTGCGCATGACAGACTCCAGCGGTTTGGAATACGGAAAGAACAGACGACCCGTCGATCAGCGGATTTGCGGGGCAGAGCCATTGATGGCTTCGCGCAACCGTCGCACCAGCGTCGGCCAGTCGACCTGAGTCTGATGGCCGATCACTTGCAACCGCGGCAAGCCACTGCCTTCGACGATAGTGTAGCCGTCGCCGGTGGTCTGCAGACCGCTCATCTGGCAGACCGTGCCCTGCAACGTGCAATTGAGGCCGATCTGTTTGTAGCCGAAGGTCTTGAACAGTTTCAGCATGGCGCCTTGCAAGCCGGCGGCGATGCCCCCGCCACCGACGGCGGTGAGGTTGTTCACCGCGCGCTGGCTGATCCGTCCCCCGCTGCCGGCGAGCAGGCTCGCCTTGAACGCGGCCGGACTCCAGTCGACCAGCCGCAGGTCGTCGATCGAGCCGTCCATCCGTCCGGTGATGCCGCCGAAATCGAACACGCTGGTGATCGCCGCCAGATCCAGCTGCTTCATGGCGATGTCGCCGTTCAATACCGGGTTGGGCCCGAACGGCTGCTGCAGCGAAAGCCGGGTGACGTCGACGAAGCCGCCGAACAAGCTGGCCGACAGTCCGCCCTGCAATTCGAAGCGGTCATCGACCCAGCGCAGCGAGGGAATCGCGCCGCCCAGCGTGCCGGGAAATGCCGGCCAGCCCATCGCCTGGCTGAACGCCGTCATGTCCACGCCGGTCAGCACTGCCGACGTCGACAGTCGCTGCCCTTTCGCCGCCGCCGGACGCCAGTCCAGATCGCCGATGCGCAGGCGTCCCTTCAACACCGGTACCTCGAGCGGTTGCTGCAGGCTGAGCGTGCCGGCATGACTGCGCCACTGCGACTGCGCGGCCCCGTTGAGCACCCGATAGAACTGCACGCTGCGCCAGGCCAGCGTGGTCGCCGGCCGTTCGCCCTGACTCGCCCAGTCCAGTCCACCGCGCAAGTTGTCGATCGCCAGTCGCCCATCGGCGTCCGCCAGATTCAGCCCATCGGTCGTGAACGCGAAGCCATGCGGACCATCCGCGCGCAGATCCACGCTGCCGCCGAGCTGACCGACGATATGCATGTCGCGCAGGCCCAATGTGGCCAGCCAGGCCTGGCCGTAGCGCTGGTAGGCTGCCGGGAAACTCGCGTGCAGGCGATCAAGCTTGAGCATTTTCAGCTCGCCTTTCGCACCGAATGCCAGCGCGCCGTCGAGCTGCAGCGCATCGGCATCATTCACCCGCAACCGGCTCAATTCGATCGCGCCGTTCTGCGCATCGGCATGCAGGCCAAGCTGCACCGGATGATCCGGCAACTTGGCGTAAAGCGGGCCCAGCAGCAACTCGCCGCCATGCAGGCTGGCATCCAGATCGATCCGGGCCGGCCCACCGGTGCTATCGAGGCTGAACCGGCCCGTGCCGTTCAGCCCCTGCCCGGCCAAGGTCCCGGTCGGGGTGTCGAAGCCCGCGCCATTGAGCGTGAATTGGCCGGAGGATTGCAGTCCGGTATCGCGCAGATCCAGCGCCAGTTCGGCATCCACCCGGCCGCTGGTAGGACGGCCTGACCACACCGTGCTCAGCAGTCCTTGCAGCCATCCCGCGGGAAGATCGTTCAAGTGGATCTGCGCGTGCGTGGTTTGATCCAGCGGCAATGCGGCGCTCGCGTGCGTCTTGCCCTGCAGGATATCGATCAGCAAGGTATTGGCCGACGTGCTGAGCTGGACGTTCACATGGGCATCGCTCAGCGCCCCGCCCGGGGCGCCGGCCACACGTGCCGTGCCGTCGAGAGTCCAGAGCAGGTGCTGGTCCCGTTTCAGGTTGCCATCGAGGTTCAGGCCCAACCGCCGCCAGCCCATCGCCGGCACGTCCGCCTGGCCGGCACGCAGCTGCAGCTGAAGTCCGCCGGCAGTGTCCTCACCGAGCCTGACGGTCACCGTCTGCAAATGCACGCCAGGCAAGGTGATCGACTTCGCCGTCAGCAGCACGTCCGCCCGTGCGGGCAGCATCCAGCCCAGCCCCAACAGGAGGCAGCAACACAGCAAAAGATGGCTTGATGTCGGACGCATGTCGCGCCATTCTGCCAAATTAAGCTGAACGACATGGATTTCGTCATGACCAGCCATCCCGCCAGGCCCAATTTCGCCCCTACCGATGCCACCGGTCCACGCGTACTGGTGGCCGACGACGACCCCGGCAGCTGCCGTTTCCTGTGCGACGGGCTGCGTTCGCTGGGTGCCCGGGTGGAAACCTGCACGGATGGACGGGCGGCATGGGAACGCGCCCGCACCGAGGCGTTCGACCTGTTGTTGCTGGACTGCCGCATGCCCGGCGCCGGCGCCTTGTGGATTCTCGACTCGCTGCGGGGCGATGCGCAGGCGCGGTCGACTGACAGCGTGGCGGTGGCCACCACCGCCGAGCTGGACCCGGTCGACCGCCAGTCGCTGCTTGCGGCCGGCTTCAGCGAGATTCTGATCAAGCCCTGCGGACTGGGCGAGCTGCAACGCGTGCTGGCGCTGGTGCAGCCCGAGCAGCCCGATGCCTCTGTACTCGACAACCATGCCGCGCTGACCGCCACCGGCGACGCCACCACCATGCAGGCGCTGCGGCTGCTGTTGCGCGAAGAGCTGGCCCTGCTCCATCAGGAACTGGACTCGCTGAGCCAGAACCATGCCGGCTTCAGCGAACGACTGCACCGGCTGCGCTCGTCCTGCGGCTTCTGCGGCGCTACCGCGCTGTCGTCGCAAACCATCCTGCTTCAGCAACAGCTGTCGCAACACGGCGCAACCCCGGCCGCACTGGCAAGATTCCGCAAGGCGCTGCTGGAGACGCTGCAGGCACTCGATAGCTGAGGATGCTCTGATCAACCTCTATTTTCGTCATTCCCGCGAAAGCGGGAACCCAGTGTCTTTCATGTAATACGTGGATACACAAAGGACTGGATCCCGGATATCGCTTCGCGATTCCGGGATGACGAGCAAAATCAGACGTTCCCTAACGGTTCGTCGGTTGCCGCGAAACCGCCATCGCCAGCACGCGCCAGGCGCGCAATTCGCCGCCGCCCAGATGAAATCGAATGACGTCGCGCATCATGTCGCGCAGCGCTTTCAAGCCGATGTTGTCGGGCATCTCGTCCTGCTCCAGCGCCAGCAGGTCGCTGCCGCGCAGGGCGTGCGCGCTGCCGGGAGCACAACGCACGGCACCTTGCTCGACCACATAACGATAGGACGCCTCGGGCACCAGGGCTTCGCCGGTGGCCGAGTCGTATTGCAGCTGCAGGCCGTAACCGATCGCCTCCAGCAGGTCGCGCTCGAACCGGCGCAGGCTCCACGCCAGCGATTCGCCGGCGGCCAGCCGCGCCAGTGTCTGCGCATAAGCGTCGAACAGCAGCGGGAACGGGTCCTGCCGCTCGGTCAGGCGCACTACCAGTTCGTTGAGATACAGCCCGGCCAGACCGGCGTCGCCGGACAGGCGCACGGGGGCTCCCACCACCTCGACCGCAGTCAGCGTGGCCATCTCCCCACGCAACAGCAGATCCATTGCCAGCGGCTGGAACGGTTCCAGCTGGGCGCGGCGCAGGCGCGCGCGTTCGCCACGCACGCCCCGGGCCACCACCCCGAGCCGGCCATGTTCGCGGGTCAGGCATTCCAGCAACAGCGACGTCTCGCGATAAGGCCGCGCATGCAGGACGTAGGCGGGGTGCTGTTCAAGGCGCATGGGGTTTTTCCGGGAATCGAGAATGGGGAATCGTCAGAGAACAGCCTCGCTTTTCCGATTCTCCATTCCCTCTTCCCGATTTTCGGCCTTAGTCGGTATACCCGAATTTCTTCAACATGTTCTCGTCGTCGACCCAGCCCTCGCGCACCTTCACCCAGAGCTTGAGGAATACCTTGCGCTCGAACATGCGCTCCATGTGGCGCCGGGCGCTGGTACCGATGGCCTTGAGCTGGGCGCCGCCGTTCCCGATCACGATCGCTTTCTGGCCGTCGCGCTCGACCCAGATGATGGCGTGGATTTCGGCAATGCCGTCGGGGCGGTCGTTGAATTGTTCGATCTCCACCGTGGTCGCGTACGGCAGCTCCTGGTCGAGCCGCAGCATCAGCTGCTCGCGCACCATTTCGGCGGCGAGGAAGCGCTCGCTGCGATCGGTGACTTCGTCCTCGCCGTACACCGGCGGCTGCACCGGCAGGCGCTTCAGGATGGCCTGTTCCAGTTCCTTCAGGCCTTGCTCCTTGAGCGCGCTGACGTAATGGATTTCGTCGTAGCTGTGTTTCGCCACCAGATCGGCCACGAACGGCAGCATCACCGTCTTGTCCTTGTTCAGATCGACCTTGTTGATCACCAGCAGGCGCGGCGACGATTGTTCGACCAGCGCGGCGTACAGCGCCTCGTCCTCGTCGGTGAAACGGCCGGCTTCGATCACCTGTACCACCAGGTCGACATCGCTGATCGCCGAACGCGCGGCACGGTTGAGGCTGCGGTTCATCGCCCGCTTGGCGCCACGGTGCAGGCCGGGCGTGTCGACATACATGATCTGGCCGGCTTCGGTGGTGTTGATGCCGAGGATGCGATGGCGGGTGGTCTGCGGCCGCGGGCTGATGATCGACAGGCGATATCCGATCAGTGCGTTGAGCAGCGTGGACTTGCCCACGTTGGGACGGCCGGCCAAGGCGACCGTGCCGCAGCGGAAATTCTCATGCGGCAAGGTGCCGGCGGCTGGATCCAGTTCGTGGTTCATGACGTGATGTGCTCGACAAGTCGGATGGCAAGTGTAGTGCTTCGCCGGAAGCGGCATGCTGCCGACGGGCGCGCATGCCGCGGCGGACGGCGGCGCAAAGCGCGCCAGCTGGCGCGTGGGTGAAAACGGAGGCGTCCGGACCCCAGGCAGCGATCCGGATCAGGGTTTGCGCGGCTGCTCCAGCAACCGGTTCAGCACGATCTCGGCCGCGTCCTGCTCGGCGGCGCGGCGGCTGCTGCCGCGGGCCTCGGCCGCCAGCGGCAACGGCTCGCCGATCGCGCAGCTGACATCGAATGTCTTGGCATGATCATCGCCATGAGTGGCGGTCAGCTCGTATTGCGGCAGCGGCCAGCCACCGGCCTGCAGATACTCCTGCAGCCGTGTCTTGGCATCCTTGGAGGATCGCCGCAACGCCGCGATACGCTCGCCGAACAGCCCGCGCACGACATCGCGGCAGGCGTCGAAACCGCCATCCAGATACACCGCGGCGACCAGCGCCTCGAACGCGTCGGCCAGGATCGAATCGCGCCGGAAACCGCCGGTCTTCAGCTCGCCGGGACCGAGTTTCAACTCGTCGCCCAGCTCGAGTTCGCGGGCGATCACCGCCAGCGCCTGACCGTTGACCAGCTGCGCGCGCAGCCGCGACAGTTCACCTTCGTTGGACTTGGGATGAACCTCGAACAGCAACTCGGCGATGATGGCGCCCAGCAGCGCGTCGCCGAGAAATTCCAGACGTTCGTTGTTCGGCTTGCCGATGCTGCGGTGGGTGAGCGCCAGCAGCGCCAGCGCCGGATCGCGAAAACGATAATTGAGCTTCAAAAGTTACTGACTCACATTGCCCTGCAACGGCACGCTCTTGTTGAAGTGCAGCAGGAAGTCGATGTTGTACATGAACGGAATTTCCTTGTCGTAGGACACCTGCAGCTGGCTGGCACCACCGGCATCGCGCTTGATGGTGATGTCGGCGGGCTTGATGGTGGCGTCGTCGACGTACTGGAAGCCCATCTTGAACATCAGGCCACGGCGGATATCGTCCAGCGTCTTGCCATTGGTACCTTCGCTGGCGACCTGGTTCATCGCCTTGACCACACCCATGTACTCGGAATACGACGGCAGCAACTTCATCGCCATGTAACCGAGAAAGGCCACGATGGCCATGATGAAGAGAAACCCGATCAGGGTGACGCCCGACTGCTTCGATTTCATAGTCCCCTCGCTATGCCGCATGGTGCGGCGTGCCCGTTGTCTGTGGATGAACAGGAGCCTGTCGTCCGCCCGATCCGCCTGTCGTGCCGATTATGCCAGCGGATTCTCGCACTGTTGGCGACCCCGCGTACGGGACGTTTCGATCCCGTCACGCTTTGGCCCATCGACAGCTCAATGGATCACCGTGCCCATCCGCGAGAAATCCACGCCACCGGTGCCCCAACCCTTCCAGCTCATCCAGATCAGGAATGCCTTGCCGGCCAGGTTCTGTTCCGGCATGCAGCCCCACCAGCGGCTGTCGAGGCTGTCGTTGCGGTTGTCGCCCATCACCAGGTAGCAACCCGCCGGCACCTTCGAAGGCACCCGGTCGTTCGGAATCGAGTTGGGCGTGGTGTAGGCCGGCATCTGCGCCGTGGTGTGGTTGACCACGCTGCCGTCCTCACGATGGAGGTGCTCGTTCCAGACCGTGGCCCCCATATTCAGCATGATCTCGTCGACGCTGCGCTGCGGATTGCCCTGATACGGGCCGACTTCGTCCGCTTTCACGGGCTCGCCGTTGATCAGCAGGTCGGCGCCATGCACTTCGATGCGGTCTCCGGGCAGGCCGATCACCCGCTTGATCCAGTTCTGCTGCTGTACCGGCGCATGCGGATCGTTGCAGCTCATGTCGCCGCTGCGCACCAGCGCGCCGCCGTCATGGCACAGATAGCCGGGAAAGCGGAATACCACCACGTCGCCGCGCTTGGGTTCGCCGAGATCGACGAACTTGTTGTTGAACGCCGGCAGGCGCAGGCCATAGGCAAACTTGTTGACCAGGATGAAGTCGCCCACGTCCAGCGTCGGCATCATCGAACCGGATGGAATCCGAAAGGGTTCGGCTACGAACGAGCGCAGCAGCAACACCACCAGCACCACCGGGAACAGCGAACGGGCCCAGTCCACCGGCATCGGATCGCGATACTCGGCACGCGCCGCGTCGAGGCGGGCCTTGCGCTTCTTGTACAGGAACAGGCGATCCAGACCCCAGACCACGCCGAACAGCACGGTGAGGCCAAGCAGAATCGCCGAAAAATCAAATTCCATGCCTTAACTCCAGGTTGCCAGGCAGATCATCGCTGATCACGCTTCTTATTTAGACCGGGCTTATTTATCCACTCGCAGTACGGCGAGGAAGGCTTCCTGCGGAATCTCCACCCGGCCGACCTGCTTCATGCGTTTCTTGCCTTCTTTCTGCTTTTCCAGCAACTTCTTTTTGCGGCTGACGTCGCCGCCGTAGCATTTGGCCAGCACATTCTTGCGCAGCGCTTTCACGGTGGAACGCGCGATGATCTGCGCGCCGATCGCGGCCTGGATCGCCACGTCGAACTGCTGGCGCGGGATCAGGTCCTTCATCCGGTCGACCAGCTCGCGACCGCGCCGCTCGGCGTGCGTGCGGTGCATGATCAGGCTGAGCGCGTCGACCCGATCGCCATTGATCAGCACGTCGGTGCGCACGAACGGACCCGCCTCGAAACGATCGAAGTGGTAGTCCATCGAGGCGTAACCGCGCGAGACGGATTTGAGCCGGTCGAAGAAATCCATCACCACTTCCGCCAGCGGCATCTCGTAGCTGATCTGCACCTGCGTCGCCAGATACTGGATCGAACGCTGCACGCCGCGCTTCTCCTCGCACAAGGTGATCACGTTGCCGATGTAATCCGGCGGCGTGAGGATATTGGCGATGATGATGGGTTCGCGGATCTCCTGCACCTGCGGCGATGGCGGCAGCTTGGCCGGGTTGTCCAGCATCATCGTCGAGCCGTCGCTTTTCAGGATTTCATAGACCACGGTCGGCGCGGTGGTGATCAGGTTCAGATCGTATTCGCGCTCCAGCCGCTCCTGCACGATCTCCATGTGCAGCATGCCCAGAAAGCCGCAGCGGAAGCCGAAGCCCATCGCTTCGGACGACTCAGGCTCGAAGAACAGCGCGGCATCGTTCAGGCGCAGCTTGTCCAGCGCCTCGCGCATCGCCGGATAGTCGTCCGAGGACACCGGGAACAGGCCCGCGAACACGCGCGGCTGCATGGTCTGGAAACCGGGCAACGCCTTGTCGGCGGGCTTGCCGGCGTGGGTCAACGTATCGCCGACCGGCGCGCCGTGCACGTCCTTGATCGAGGCGTTGATCCAGCCCACCTCGCCGGCGCCGAGCTTGTCCAGCTTCTTGCGCTTGGGCGTGAATACGCCGACGTCGCCGACTTCGTGGGTCCGTCCGGTGGACATCACCAGCAGCTTGTCGCCCGGCTTGATCTCGCCCTGCATGATGCGCACCAGCGACACCACGCCAAGATAGTTGTCGAACCAGGAGTCGATGATCAGCGCCTGCAGCCGGTCGGTATCGCGCGGCTTCGGCGGCGGGATGCGGGCGACGATCGCCTCCAGCACCTCGACCACGTTCTGCCCGGTCTTGGCGCTGATCGGCACCGCGTCGGTGGCATCGACGCCGATCACCGCCTCGATCTCGAGTTTGACTTTCTCGACATCGGCGGTGGGCAGGTCGATCTTGTTGATCACCGGCACCACTTCCAGGCCTTGCTCCACCGCGGTATAGCAGTTCGCTACCGACTGCGCCTCGACGCCTTGCGCCGCGTCCACCACCAGCAGCGCACCTTCGCAGGCGGCCAGCGAACGGCTGACTTCATAGGAAAAGTCGACATGCCCGGGGGTGTCGATGAAGTTGAGCTGATAGGTCTTGCCGTCGCGTGCGGTATACGGCAGCGACACCGACTGCGCCTTGATGGTGATGCCGCGCTCGCGCTCGATCGGATTGGTATCCAGCACCTGCGCTTCCATCTCGCGATCGGCCAGGCCGCCACAAAGCTGGATGATGCGATCGGCCAGCGTGGATTTGCCGTGATCGATATGGGCAATGATGGAGAAGTTGCGGATCAATTCCATGGAGCGCTGGCGGCCTGTCGGGCTTGGGTTTCACTGCCGCGCACCATGCGCAGCAACACATCACCTGAGAATGATGCTAACCCGGCATTATCGCATGGAACCCGCCCCGCCACCGCACCGCGGGGATGCGGCAGGGTAGCCATCCAACGGACGCGGATGGCTACCCTGCCGCTCGTCGCTACAGCGGTCGATTACTTGTTGTCCGGTACCGTCAGGCCGATAAAGCTGCTCTGCTCGCCACGACGCACCAGCAACAGCACCGTGCTGCCTGGCTTCACTTCCTTGGTCGCCGCCTGGAACTCGGCGACGCTGCCGACCTTCTGCTGGTTGACCATCAGGATCACGTCGCCAGCCTGCAAACCCGCCTGCGCCGCCACCGGGCCGGTGATGTCGCCAATCACCACGCCCTGCTCCGACTTCAGTCCCAGCTGCTTGCGGGTGTCGTTGTCCAACGGCTGCACGGTCAAGCCCAATGCCGTCGAACCGCTTCGGCCCGAGGGTGGCATGACACCTTTGTTGTTCACCGCATTCTGATCGCGCGACGCCTCATTGACGGTGACCTCGAGCGTCTGCTTCTTGCCGTTGCGCAGGATCTCCATGGGAACCTTGCTGCCCGGCTTGGTCATGCCGACCAGCGGCGGCAGGTCCGCAGCCTGCTGCAACGGCTGACCGTTGTAGGACAGGATGATGTCGCCAGCCTGGATGCCCGCCTTGGCGGCCCCGCTGCCCGGGGTGACATCGACCACTGCGGCCCCAGCGCCGTTGTCGAGCTTGAACGCCTTGACGATATCGTCACTGACCGGCTGCATCGTCACGCCGAGTTGGCCGCGCGACACGTAGCCCTTGCTCTTGATCTGCTGCACCGCATTCATCGCCACGTCGATCGGGATCGAGAACGACACGCCCATGTAATCGCCGGTGTTGGAATAGATCTGCGAATTGACGCCGACTACGCGGCCCTGCAGATCGAACAGAGGACCGCCGGAATTGCCGCGATTGATCGGCACGTCGGTCTGGATGAACGAGGTATACGGCTGGTCCTGCTGGCCGAGGTTGCGCCCCACCGCGCTGACGATGCCCTGCGTCACGGTGTAGTCGAAACCGAATGGCGAGCCGATCGCCAACACCCACTGGCCCGGCTTCAGGCTGCGCGAATCGCCAAGGCTCACCGCCGGCAGGCTGCCGCCGGCATCGACTTTGAGCACGGCGATGTCATAGGTGGGATCGGTGCCGATCACCTTGGCGGTCAGCGTGCGCCTATCTTGCAGGCGCACGGTAACCACGTCCGCATGATCGACCACATGGTTGTTGGTGAGGATGTAGCCGTCGCTGGAGATGATGAAGCCCGAGCCCAGCGAGGTGCGCTTCTGCTCCTGCGGCGACGGCATCATCGGCATGCCGAAGAAACGCCGGAACATCTCGGCTTGCGGATCGTCCGGCACGCCCTGCCCGGGCATCGAATCGCCGCCGGTACTGCGGTTCGCGCCTTGTTTCTCGCCGCTGTACTTGGCCTCGACATGCACTACCGCGGGTGCATTTTTCTGCACGATGCCGGTGAAATCCGGCAACGCTGCCGAGACCGTCGTCTGCGCCTGCACCACGCCGACGCTGGCAAGACCCAGCAGTGCGCAGCACGTCAGCGTGCGCATGATGGAATGTTTCATGACTCCTCCTTGGTTGACTTCAATCGGGAAGACTTCAGGCTGATTGCCTCAGGCTGGTTGGATGACTTCAACGGCTGCGCGCCGCGGCGGATCCGGGCGCACGCCCGGCCACCCGCTGGTGCGGGTGGAGGGAGGCGAAACCATTGGAGGTGAGCGAGTGCGGGCAATCACACGCGAACTCGCTTTGTTGCCTACTGCGCGACAGCCTGGCGCGAGGTGCCCGGTCCAGCCTGTTGCCCAGCCTGTTGCTCGGGATCGAGCAACAGAAGATAGCTACCGTCCTTGTTGTCGAGCGTGCGGTAGCGCGGCATCGACGGATAGGTCGACAGACGACGCGCATATGCCGGCTGGTTCTGACCGAAAGGCGCACCCAGCGTGGCCGAAGCCTGCTGGCTGAGCAGTCCGGCGGAATTGCCGCTCAGCCAGGGCGGCACGGCGGCAGGAGCGGTCGGCATGCTGATCGGCCGCGCGGCGGCGACCGTGTTGGTCTGCCGCGTGGTCGATGCGGTCAGGCGCTCGGCATCGCCGGTAGGCTGGCCGATCATCAGGGCGGCGGCGGCCACACTGGCGGCAATCGCGCCACCGGTCGACCAGCGTAGCCAATGGCTGCGCCTGGATATCGCCGCAACCGGCGCCGACTCCTGCTCGATCGCCCGCATCACCCGCGCCGCAAACCCGGCCGAAGCCATGGGTGGCAACTGCCGGCGCAGACTGTCACGGGCAATATGGTATCGAGCCCAGCTCCGCTGCAGCGACGGATCGTGATCGAGCCGACGCAGCAAGAAGCGCAGCTGCTCCTTCGACAACTCACCATCGATACCGGCGGAAAGGCTTTCCGAGGCATCTGGATTCAAGTCTTCTGGATTCATGCCTGCCTGATTCATGTCTGATCCTCAGCGGTCCGACAACAGGGGCCGCAGCTTTTCGTCGATCGCTTCACGTGCCCGGAAGATGCGCGAACGCACCGTACCGATCGGGCAGCCCATCGCTTCGGCGATTTCATCGTAGCTGAGGCCATCCACTTCACGTAGCGTAATGGCTGTCCGCAGCTCTTCGGGCAAGGCTTGGACAGTGGAAAATACGGATTGTTCAATTTCCTGGCGCATCATCTCGCGCTCGGGTGTGGCGCTGTCGTGCATGCGCTCGGCGCCGGCCATGAACTCGGCGTCGTCGGCATCGATGTCTCCTGCCGGCGGACGCCGGCCCATCGCCACCAGGTGGTTCTTGGCGGTGTTCACCGCAATCTTGTACAGCCAGGTATAGAAAGCGCTGTCACCGCGAAACGAGCCGATCGCCCGCCATGCGCGGATGAACGATTCCTGCGCGATGTCCTCGCACTCGGCATGGCTTCTTACATAGCGCGACACCAGCCCGATCACCTTGTGCTGGTATTTGCGCACCAGCAGGTCGAAGGCCCGCTTGTCTCCTTGCTGGACACGCTCGACCAGCGCGCGATCCAGTTCGTTTTCGCCCATCCGGGCCGTATCCGTCGTCAATGCCGTCATCCGCTGCGGAGCTTGTTTTGAACTGAACGCGGCGCTCAGACCACAGTCGGGCGCCCGAGTTCAGCATGCGTGGGTATCGCCTCCACCATAACGCACCGCCTGTTGGCTGGTTGTCATGTGCGGCCAGGCTCATCCCCCGGGCCCATCACGGACCCACATCCGCTGTTATGGGGACTCCGATCTCCGGCTCAAGCCGGCTCGGCCACGCGTCCTTCCAGCAGGCGCTGCCGCTCGGCCAGCAACTTGTCGAAGCTGATCGGCTGCAGCGGCCGGCAGAACAGGTAACCCTGCAGCTCATCGCAGCCATGGGTGCGCAGGAACTCCATGTGTTGCTCGATCTCCACGCCTTCAGCCACCACGGCGCGCTTCAGCCGATGGGCCATTTCGATGGTGGCGCGCACGATCGCTTCGTCGTCGGGGTCGACGCCGATATTGCGTACGAAGCTCTGGTCGATCTTGATCCGGTCGGCCGGCAGGCGGCGCAAGTAATCCAGCGAGGCCGCACCGGTGCCGAAATCGTCGATCGCGATGTGGCAGCCCAGCTTGTGCAGCGCGTGCAGATTCTCCACCAGATTGGGGGCAGCCTTGATGCTGATGCTTTCGGTGACCTCCATCTCCAGCAAGGTGGGATCCAGGCCGGTTTCGCGCAGCACCTTAGCGACGGTATCCAGCAGTTGCGGTTCCATCAGCTGGACCGCGGACAGGTTCACGCCCAGGCGCAGCCGCAATCCGTAGCGCTGCTCCCATTCCTTCGCCTGGCGGCAGGCCGTACGCATCACCCATTCGCCGATCGACACGATCAGCCCGGTTTCCTCCGCCAGCGGGATGAACACCGCCGGGCTGATCATGCCAAGCTCGGGATGCTCCCAGCGTATCAATGCCTCCATCCCGACGATGTCTTCGGTCTCGGTGTTGACCTGGGGCTGGTAGACCACGCGCAGTTCACCGTTGCCCTCGGCATGGCGCAGGCGGCTTTTCAACGCCATGCCATGTTCCCGCGCGTATTCCGGGCTGACTTCGTAGATCTGGAAATTGTTGCGGCCGAGATGCTTGGCCGCATACATCGCCTCGTCGGCATGCTTGAGCAGAGTCTGCGCATCGCCGGCATCGTCGGGGAAGAAGCTCAGACCCATCGATGCAGTCACCTGCAATTCGGTGCCGTCCTCGAGATACAGCGGCGCCTCCATCACCTGCACGATCTTCTCGGCCACGCGCAACACGTCGTCGTTCTTCACGATATGCCGCAGCACGATGGTGAATTCGTCGCCGGCATAGCGGGCCACGGTGTCCGATGCACGTATGCTGCCGCACAGGCGCTCGGTGACTGTCCGCAGCACCTGGTCGCCGGCAGCGTGGCCGTAGGTGTCGTTGACGGCCTTGAAGCGGTCGAGATCGACGAACAACACGGCGAAGCACTCGCCGTTGCGGATCGCCTCGCGGATGATCGTTTCCAGCCGGTCGTTGAACAACAGCCGGTTCGGCAAACCGGTCAACGCGTCGACCAGACCCTCGGCACGGCCCTGCTCGCGCGTGCGCCCCAGCTCCAGCACCTGGGCGAAACGAGCCGCAGCACAACGCAACACCGGTTCGATGATGCCCATCTCGCCGAAGCCCTTGCGGCTACCCGCCAGCATCGCACCGAGCACGGTATGGCGCTCGTCGTACAGCGGCAAACCGGCAAAGCCGGCCAGGTCGAGATGCTGCAGCAAGGGGTCGACCGGCGCCAGCCGTTTCGCATCGGACCGATACAGAATCGGCTTGCCGCCCAGCACCAATTGCAGGGAGCTTTGCAATTGGGCTGGCGGCCATACCGGGTCGTCGCCGTTCCACAATTGCAGCGTCTGGGTCGGCGCATCGGCGCCGTCCTGACGCGCCGACCAGACGGCGAGATAATCCAACCCCAGTTCGTCGAACAGCAGACGTCCGGCGGCAATCTGCGCATCGACGCCGCTGGTCGAGGCAAACATCCGCGACAGCAGCGACAAGGCGGCCTCGGCGCGCAGGTCGGCGCGATCGCTGCGGAACATCAGCGCCAGCGCATCGCGCCCGGCATGCCGTATGCGCCGCACACTGGCCTGGCCGGTATCGGCCCCCTGTGCCGACCTGCGCTGACAGGGATGCCAGCTGCGGTCGGCCTCGGCCAGCACCTGCGCGATGGGAATGCCTTCGAAGCGCAGCACACCGGTCAATGGCAGGCCTTCCCACTGACTGGCGTGCAGACGGCTATGCCGGGCCAGCGTCGGGCTGACCTCGAGCAGGCGATGGGTTTGCGCATCGGCAATCAGCCACTCGCTGTCGCCTTCTTCAAAGACATAGCGGTAATCCTCGGGCGCCCCATCAGCTGCCGCAGCGGCAGTCGGGCGCAGGCCCGGATCGCCACTTTGCGAGCGGCGCCAGCGTGCCACGAGTTCGGTGTCGATCCGTGTGGCAGAAAGCCAGTCCGCGATCCCTGCCGGCAGATCGGCCGGGCTGAGCGAGGCCTCCTCTGCGAGTACGGCAATCAGTGGCGTATCTGCCCCGCCCGGCAGGCGCCGCAATTGCTCGCAGCTGTTGCGAGCCTGCCGTTCGTCGCCTGCCAGCACCATCACCATCAGTTGCAACGGCGGTACCGGCGGCCGCCCCTCCAGCAGGATCGCCGCATGAGCCACATCACGTGCGCTGTAGATCTGCGGGTAACCCGCGTGATCCAGCGCATCGAACAGACTGCGACGCAACTCGCGCTGTGCAGCGACTACCAGAATGCCGGAGTTCATGCGCGGGTATGCCTCAAAAGTATCCGGCCTCAAAAGTGTCCGGTCTCAAACCAGCCAACGGCCGTCGCGCAGGCGAAGACGCCGCGGCAGGCTGTCTTCACTGCTCAGGTGTACCGCCGCGTCCCCCAAATGTTCGGCCAGCGCCGCCGGCGCATCGATCAATACGACGCGGCGCAGGTATTCCTTCGGTGCACGAGCCAGCTGGCGCAGCAACGTGGCATCCATCGCCGACAGCGGCAACTCCAGCCCCAGCAGGAAATAAACGCCGAAGTGCATGCTCTGCCGCATGTAGCGCAACGCATTGCCCAACCGTTGGCAGTCCGGTACCCGTACATGGGCGTCGCGCAGGCTGCTCAGGCCGGTATCGGGCTGCCACAGATATACCGCCTGCCCGGTATGCCGGGCGATCGCACGGACCTGGTCGATCAAGGCGTGGACGTCCTTGCTGTCCAGCACAACCAGACCACTGGGAGCCGCCAGAATCCGCCCGAAAATCTCGGTGCCGGCTTGCGGTGGAACGGAGGCCATTGCGGAAGTCATTGCGTCCCCGTCCCGTAGCGTCAGCAGTGCCATGATGAATCGTCAGGCCAGCAATGGAACGTGTGACCTGTCGGGCATGGCCCGGCCGTTGCACGCTGCCCATTGAACCACGATGAGTCGCCGTTCAGCATGTGCGGCTCTTGCCGCAACCCCATGCCCCGCCCAGCCGGCCTTGACAGGCCATCCGACGGTTACCGGATTTCACACCGGCGCCACAGCGTGGTCAAGCGAGCCCGTCACAACTCGCAATCAAGACCGCAGAAAGGTATGGTTCAGACCTCCTCCACCATGCCTTTATCCCCATGTTCGAAGGATTGCGCTTCAACCACTGGAAGACCGGCGAAAGCGACGACGGCGTTGTCACACTGACGCTGGACCGCGCCAACAGCAGCGTCAATGCGATCTCGCGTGCGGTACTGGATGAGCTGGAGCAGATCGTCGAGCGGCTGGCGATCGAAAAGCCGGCCGGCGTCATCATCCATTCGGCCAAGCCATCGGGGTTTGCGGTGGGTGCCGACATCAAGGCATTCGTCGAATACGCCAGGCACGACACCGTGCTGGAGAACATCGAGCACGGCCAGCGCGTCTATGAATCGCTGGCGCGGCTGTCCTGCCCCACGGTGGCCGCCGTCCATGGCGCCTGCATGGGCGGCGGCACCGAGCTGATCCTGGCCTGTCGCCAGCGTATCGCCGCTGACGACGACAAGACCCGGATCGGGCTGCCCGAGGTGATGCTCGGCATTCATCCCGGCTGGGGCGGTACCGCCCGCCTGCCTCGTCTGATCGGCGCGACCGAAGCACTGCCGCTGATGCTGACCGGCAAATCGCTGTCGGCCAAGCGCGCGCTGGCGTTGGGTGTGATCGATCGTATGGCGCGCCCCGAGGAACTGCTGGTCGAGGCGCGCTTGTTGCTCCGCCACCCGCAATCTCGTCCCTTCGCCCGGCGCGCCATGGCCTGGCTCAGCAATACCTGGCTGGCACGGCAGATCCTCGCGCCGATGGTGTTCAACCAAACCGCCGCGAAAGTACGCAAGGAGCATTACCCCGCACCGTTCGCGATGATCGACGTGTGGAAGCGTGGCGGCTCGGACATCCGGCAGCGGCTGAAGATCGAAGCACGCTCGGTGGCGAAGCTGGCGAAAACACCGACCGCGCAGAACCTGATCCGCATCTTCTTTCTGCAGGAGCGGCTGAAGGGTCAGGCTGGCGATACGGATCCGGGCATCAAGCACGTGCATGTCGTCGGTGCCGGGGTGATGGGCGGCGACATTGCCGCCTGGGCCGCGTTCAAGGGCTTCGACGTGACCTTGCAGGACCGCGAGATGAAATACATCCAGCCTGCGCTGGATCGCGCCCGTCAGCTGTACGAGAAGAAGCTGCATGCGCCCGAGAAAGTCGAGGCCACCGTCCGCCGTCTGCGCGCCGACGTCGACGGCAGCGGCATCGCTTCGGCCGATCTGGCGATCGAGGCGATCTACGAAAACGCCGCAGCCAAACGTGAGCTGTATGGAAAGATCGAGCCGCAGTTCCGGGCCGACGAGATCCTCGCCACCAACACGTCCAGCATTCCGCTGGATCAGCTGCGCGAGGGCCTCGATGCACCGCAGCGCTTTCTCGGCCTGCATTTCTTCAATCCGGTGGCGCAGATGCCGCTGGTCGAAGTGGTACGCCATGACCGGCTCGACCCGGCCATCGAGAAACGCGCATTGGCCTTCTGCAAGGCGATCGGCAAACTGCCGGTGGCGGTCAAGGGCACGCCGGGCTTCCTGGTCAACCGCATCCTGATGCCGTATCTGCTCGAGGCGATACGCCTGTACAGCGAGGGCGTGCCGGGCGCGGTGCTGGACCGCGAAGCGAGGAAATTCGGCATGCCGATGGGCCCGATCGAACTTGCCGACACCGTAGGGCTGGACGTCTGCGTATCGGTTGGCAAGGAGCTCGCGCCGTTCCTCGGACTGGAAGTGCCGCTGGGCCTGGACGACAAAATCGAAGCCGGCAAGCGCGGCAAGAAAGACGGCCAGGGCCTGTATGTCTGGCAGGACGGCAAACCGGAGAAACCCGAAGTCGACAAGGACTACACGATGCCGCCGGACTTGCAGGAACGCATGATCCTGCCGATGGTCAACGAGGCCGTCGCCTGCCTTGCCGATCGTGTGGTCGACGATGCCGACCTGCTCGATGCCGGCGTGATCTTCGGCACCGGCTTTGCGCCGTTCCGCGGCGGCCCGATCCAGTACGCGCGCAGCGAAGGCGTCGACAAGCTCAAGGCCAGGCTGGAACAGTTGGCCCAGCGTTACGGCGAACGCTTCAGCCCGAAGAACGGCTGGGATAACCCGGCATTGGCACCTGACAGCGAGCCATGAGTGCGCAGGAGTGAGAAGCGAGTGAGCGCGGCATGCTTCCCACTCGTTTCTCACTCCTCTTCACTCACTCCTCGTCCATCACCACATCAGATCGTCAGGCACGCCGTCGTCACCCACGCCACCCGCGTTCGGATCGACCAGCAGCGCCACCAGATGCGCATCGATGGCCCGCACCTGTTCGGCGATCTCGCGACTGATCAGCAGATAACGACCACCCTGCTGCACCACACCCAGCTCGCCGGCATTGAGCGCCACCAGTTGCGCCGCATCGACATGGACCCGACGGATCTTGCCGCCGTACTCGAAATTGCGCACCTGGTCGGCGTCGGCCTTGTTCAATGCCTTGCCGTCGAGCAATTGTTGAATCTGCAATTTGCGCTCGCGCCGCAGCCTGGCCTGTTCGGCGGCTTCCTGCTCTACCCGCTTGCGTTCGTTCGCTTCGGTCTGCGCGCGTATCGCATAGGCCTTGGCCAGATCGATTTCTTCCCGGCTCTGGGCCGACGGCCGTGCCGGGTGTGACTGCGCGTGCGGCTTGCCGCCTTTGCGTGCAGGCTTGCTGGACGGCGGCGGGCGCTTCGGTTCGCGCATCCGGTCTTGTTGAACCCGGTCCTGTTGAACTTGTTTCACGATGCCGCTCTTGAGCAGTTGATCGCGCAGGGAATCGGCCATGCTGATGTTCCGTGATCGGTGTGAGTATCAGTAGTGCGGCGGCGGTGGCTCGTTGTGCGGATCATCCGCCGGCCCCGTGCGCATCGACGAGAGTTCACCGCGCAGGTCGCGCAACGCACGCTCCAGCGCGGCAATGCGTTGCGACTGGTCGGCATCCGCCGCCGTCAACGCCTGCACCGCGTCGTCGATGAAGGTCAGCTTGACCTCCATCTCGTCGAGTCGCTGTTCGATCGTCTCGTCGTGACCATTCATCGACGCATCTGCAGGCTGCGGCCACGACCGATGCCGTAGTAGGCCAGACCTGCCTCCTCTACCGTGGCCGGCTCATACAGATTGCGTCCGTCGAAGATGGCCGGCTCGGCCAGCGCGGCGCGGATACCCGCAAAATCCGGGCTGCGAAACGCCTTCCATTCGGTGACCACTGCCAGTACGTCGGCACCTTGCAGAGCGTCGTTGGCGTGCTCGCACAGCACCAGGTCATCGCGATCGCCGTACAGTCGATGGGTCTCTTCGCGCGCTTCCGGATCGAACGCACGCACTTTCGCGCCGGCATTCCACAATGCCTCCATCAACTGTCGGCTGGAGGCTTCGCGCATGTCGTCGGTATTCGGCTTGAACGCCAGGCCCCACAGCGCGATCGTCTTGCCCGCCAGTTCGCCGTTGAAGTGGTGCGAGATCAATTCGAACAGCTTGGTCTTCTGTTGCCGGTTGACCGCCTCGACCGCACCGAGCAGGCGCGCTTCGTAGCCGTAACTGTGCGCGGTGCGCTCCAGTGCCTGCACATCCTTGGGAAAACACGAACCGCCGTAGCCGGCACCGGGGTAAATGAAGTGATAGCCGATCCGCGGATCCGAACCGATGCCCTGACGTACCAGCTCCACATCGGCACCAACCCGTTCGGCGATGTTCGCGATCTCGTTCATGAAACTGATCTTGGTCGCCAGCATCGCATTGGCGGCGTACTTGGTCAGCTCGGCGGAGCGCTCGTCCATCACCACCATGCGATCGTGGTTGCGATTGAACGGCGCATACAGCTTGCGCAACACCGCTACCGCGCGCGCACTGGAGGCGCCCACGATGATGCGGTCCGGCCGCAGGCAATCGTCCACCGCCGCGCCTTCCTTCAGGAATTCCGGGTTGGATACGACGTCGAACTCGACGGTCGCATGGCGCGCAACCAGCTCCGCGGCCACCGCTTCACGCACGCGATCGGCGGTACCGACCGGCACGGTCGACTTGTTCACCACCACGGCGTAACGATCCAGATGCCGGCCAATGGCCTTGGCCACCGCCAGCACGTACTGCAGGTCCGCGCTGCCATCCTCGTCCGGCGGCGTACCGACAGCGATGAAGATCAGCTCGCCATGCGCAATCGCCGGCGCGGCATCGGTGGTGAAATCCAGTCGCCCACTGGCATGGTTGCGCCGGACGATCGCCTCCAGACCGGGTTCGAAGATGGGAATCTCTCCGCGCTTCAGACGCTCGACCTTGGCTGTATCGATATCGACGCAAACCACGTGATTGCCCATTTCGGCCAGGCAGGCACCGGTGACCAACCCGACATAGCCGGTACCGAAAATCGTGACTCTCATCATCGTCGTGGCGACTCCATCGAAAACCAGCCGTCTATTCTAACCGTGTAGCACCGAGCAAAGACTGCAGACGGTCCCTACAAAAGCAGAAGGGCGCGAATCGCTTCGCGCCCTTCTGGTTCGCACGGTCGTGAAACCGTGACTGATCTATTACTTGCCGCCCGGAGCAGGACCGGCCGCGGTCGGACCCGTGCTGACCAAGGTCACGTCGAAGATCAACGTGGCATTCGGCGGCATCGGCGGCTGCGGCTCGGCACCGTAGGCCAGCGACGACGGAATGAACAGCTTGTAATGACCGCCGACCTGCATCAGCTGCAGACCTTCGCGGAAGCCCGGAATCACGCCAGCCAGCGGGATCTTGGCCGCACCCGGCGGATTGTGCTTAGCCGAGGCGTCAAACACGGTACCGTCGACGAAGGTGCCGGTGTAGTTGATCTCGACCGTATCGTTCGGACCCGGACGAGCGCCCGTACCCTGGTTGATCACCTGGTACTGCAGGCCCGACGCGGTGCTCTTCACGCCCGCTGCGGACTTGTTCTTGGCCAGGAAAGCGTCGCCTTCGGCCTTGTTCTTGGCCCCGAGCTTGGTCATCTCAACCTGATACTTGGCCTGGATCTTCGCCATGAAGGCGTCATGCACCTGCTTGGCTTCGGCATCGCTCATGGTGGGCTTCTGGCCGGACAGGGCGGCCTTGACCGCATTCGCCACGGCATTCGGGTCCAGTTCGTCGCGCATGATCGGCGGAACCTGGGAAGCAATTTCCCAACCCACTACGTAGCTGGCCTTGGCTTTGTCGACGGTACCGGCGGCGGCGCCGGCCGTCTGGGCGGATACGCCCGCCGTCATGCCCAGCGCAACGGCCATCGCGACCGCCGTCAGCGTGGGACGCAGAAAATGCTTCATTCGTAACTCCCTCAGGTTTGGATATGCCGGCATTGCCGACCGGAGCGCCCCCCCTATGGAGGCAGGCCTCGCATTGTGCGGTGCTTGTCCGGTCTTGGCAACGATTCAGGGTTCTGACCGTCATCCGGCAGAAAGGTTCACCTCCCGTCATCGCGACCTGATCGGTCAACCGGTGCCGTGTCCGGGAGGCCCCGGCTTGTCCAGCGTTTCCTTCAACGCAGCCTGCAAACGCGCGTGCATCTTCACCAGGCTACGCCACAATATGACAGCCAGCACCACGCCGAGCACTACCAGTGACAACGCGATACCGCGCGGCGGCAAGATCGCCGAGCCCAGTGCGCTGACAAGCAACGCCAGTGCCAGCAAGGTGACCAGCGGGATGATGCGGGCCAGCACGTTGCGGATGGCCTGGGTGTACGAACCGGCAAACCGTTCGCGTATGCCGATCTCGGCCAGCAACATGCCCAGCGCTTCGGCCTTGCGATATATCGCGATCAGCATCGGCAGCGACAGGAACAGCGCACATGCCCAGATCAGCGTGTGGCGCAGATCGCGATTGATGCCGAAAATCGAGAACCAGCTCCAGTTGTGTGCATTGACGTAGGCGCCGATCGTGAACAACGTCACCACCAGCAGGATGTTGATCGCGATATGCCACAGCAGTCGCCGGAAAATGGCAGCGATCGCCGCGTTCTCGTTGACCGGCTTGAGGTTTTCCAGCCAGCCGCTGTAGCTGCCCGCGAGCAACTTCACCGAACGCGGCGTCACCCGGCTCAGGCCATTCGCGAGTCCGCCAGCCGAGCGGGTCAGATACGGCGATGCCGCCATGCACAGCACCGACACCGCTACCGCGATCGGATAGATAAAAGGACTGATGACGTGGAGCGACAGCCCCAGCGTGGCGATCACGAACGAGAATTCACCGATCTGCGCCATGCCCAAACCCGAGCGCAACGCGGTGCGTGCGTCGTGACCGACCACGAAGATGCCCAGACTGCACACCAGCGTCTTGCCGGCGATGACCACCGCCGCGACGAGCAACGCCGGCAGCGCGTATTGCAGCAGCATGGCGGGATCGATCTTCAAGCCGATGGCCACGAAGAACAGTGCCGCGAACATGTCGCGCAATGGCTCGACCAGATGCAGCACGCGCCCTACGCTGCGCGATTCGGCTACTACCGCCCCCGCCAGGAAAGCGCCCAGTGCCACGCTGAAACCCATCCAGGCCGCCAGCAGACTGGCGCCGAAACAGATGCCCAACACGCTGACCAGCAGTGTTTCGTCGCGATCGAAACCGGCCACGTAATCGACCAGCCGCGGCAGCAGGAGCAGACCGAGAATCATCCCGACGACCACAAAAAGCCCTAGATGACCGATCAGCGTGAACGCCGCTTCCGCCTGCACCGAGCCGCCGATCGCCACGGCGGTAAGCAGCGTGAGCATGAGGATGGCCAGCACGTCCTCGGCGACCAGCAACCCCACCACCAGATGGGCAAACGGCTGCCGCCGCTGCCCTCCCTCGGTCAGCGTGCGAGTGGCCACCATGGTCGAGGACAGCGAGATGATCGCGCCCAGAAACAGCGCATCCATGCCGGTCCAGCCAAAAAGCCCGCCGAGGCCGTAGCCGATCCACAACATCAAGCCGACCTCGCCCACCGCCACGACCAGCACGCCGACGCCAACCTGGCGCAGCTTGCGTAGGCTGAACTCCAGGCCCAGCGTGAACATCAGCAGCACGACACCAAGATTGGAGATGTCGTCGATCGCACGCGGATCATCCACCAGCATGCCCGGCGCATGCGGCCCGATCAGCACACCGGCAAGGATGTAACCCAGCAGTACCGGTTGGCGCAGGCGCTGGAACAGGATCGTGGTGGCGCCGGCCACGATCATCACCACCGCCAGATCGCGGATGAAACCGATTTCGTGCATGCACCGACTCTTCATCTACGCAAGTCACTGCAGCTTAAACGAACCACGGACAACTGCCGCCGGATGATGACTTGGTGCCACGAACCGGGATCGATTCCTTGTGTCATCCACCGTGAAAAAAAGCTTGACGGATATCGGGTCCGACCCTATTCTTCTCGGCTTCCAGCGGCGGGGCCATAGCTCAGCTGGGAGAGCGCCTGCATGGCATGCAGGAGGTCGGCGGTTCGATCCCGCCTGGCTCCACCAACTTGAATTGTCCCCATCGTCTAGAGGCCTAGGACATCACCCTTTCACGGTGGCGACCGGGGTTCGAATCCCCGTGGGGACGCCAAGTTGGCTCGCAAAGCTGGAAAAGAAATGTGGAGCGGTAGTTCAGTTGGTTAGAATGCTGGCCTGTCACGCCGGAGGTCGCGGGTTCGAGTCCCGTCCGCTCCGCCACTACGAAACGGAAAGCCCGCCCTGTGCGGGTTTTTTGTTGCCTGTCGTTTCGTCATCGTCCATGCGGCAAACAGGTCAATCCTCGCGCTCCAGCGTACCGATGGAGTGCCCCTGCTCGACCAGATACTCCAGCCAGCGCGACAGAAATCCGTTCATGCGCAGGCGATGCTGGAACACGGTATGGGCCGGCGGAAACGGCCCCAGCACCTGCCACAGGTGTCGTCCGGGATGACAATGCAGTGCCTCGGCCACATGCGCGTCGGTGTACATGCGCAACTGCGCCGACGGCGCGCGCCGACCCGTGTGCGCATCGACGAAGTCGTAGGTGAGTTCCAGCTCCAGCGTGTACGGATGGCATTCCTGCACGTGCAGATGCACCGACAGCCCATCATCGACATCCGAAACGTAGCGGCCCGGAGCGAGCTGCTGTGGCGCGAACAGCCGAGTCAGCCGGTGATAGTTCTCCGCATACAGTCCCATCAGGAACTCGAAGCGTCCCGGCAGCAGGCTGTTGCGATTGTCCAGTACGGCACTCATGGAAGGTATGGCGACTCCAGTGGGTAATCAGAACATGGTCCGCTCGATGCCGAAGCGGTCGAAGATCTTGCTGGCGATCTCCTCGATCGACACATGCGTGGTGTTGAGGCTGGGAATACCGGCCTGGCGCATCAGCCGATCGGCCTGTTCCAGCTCCCAGCGGCATTGTTGCAAGGTCGCATAGCGGCTGCCGGCACGGCGCTGTTCGCGAATCTGCGCCAGCCGCTGCGGATCGATGGTCAACCCGAACAGCCGATCCCGGTACGGGCGCAGACGTGCAGGCAGTTCGAGTTTCTCGAGGTCATCGTCGGTCAGCGGATAGTTGGCGGCACTGACGCCGTAATGCAAGGCCATGTAGAGGCAGGTAGGCGTCTTGCCCGAACGCGACACGCCGACCAGGATCAAGTCGGCATCAGCGTAATTCACGTCGATGCCGTCGTCGTGCGATAGCGCGTAATTGGTCGCGTTGATGCGCGCCTCGTACTTGTCGAAGTCCACCATGCCATGCGAACGATTGACCGCACCGGAACGCTTGGCGCCCAGCTCGTCTTCCAGCGGACCGATGAACGGTGCGAACACATCCAGCATCAACGCCCCGCTGCTGGCCACGATCTCGCACAGCGCACGCTCGGCCATGGTGTTGACGACGATGGGCCGCTGGGCGCTTTGCGCGTAGTGCGTCTTGATGCGCAACGCGGCCGCCTCGGCCTTCTGCGCGTTATCGGTGAACGGCAGCCGGTGCTTGTCGAACTGCACGCCCTCGAATTGCGCCAGGATGCTGTTGCCGATCGTCTCCGCGGTAATACCAGTGGAGTCTGAGATGAAGAAAACCGTGCGCTGCATACCGTATCCCGATCGCGTAGGTGCGTTTGTTGGCACCTTAACCCAAGCGGAAAACGCTGTCGCCGATTGACTGCCGGCTGACTGGTATGACGTTGGAATGTCATCCCGGGTCAATGGTCTTCTTGTGCTGCGCACCATCGGCAGCGGACAATACCAGTCCTTTGCAGCCCGCTTCCGGCCTGCCTGCCGCACCCATACCGTTATCCCACTGAATGCTCTTGAGGAGACACCCTTGAACGATCTGGTGCTTTGGCTCGACCAACTGCGCATGACTGACCTGGGCAAGGTTGGCGGCAAGAACGCCTCGCTCGGCGAAATGATCGGCAACCTCGCCAAGCTTGGTGTGTCCGTGCCGGGCGGCTTCGCCACCACCGCCGATGCGTTCCAGCAATACCTGGAAAAGAGCGGCCTGGCCAAGCGCATCCAGGAACGCCTGGCTTCGCTCGACGTCGATGACGTCGATACGCTGGTGGCGGCAGGCAAGCAGATCCGTGGCTGGATCGTCGACACCGCCCTGCCCGACGAACTCGAGCAGGCGATCCGCGCGGCCTATATCAAGCTGTGCAAGGACGCCGGTGCCGATGACATCGCCGTCGCCGTGCGCTCGTCGGCCACCGCCGAGGATCTTCCGGACGCATCGTTCGCCGGCCAGCAGGAAACGTTCCTCAACGTGGTCGGCATCGACGACGTGCTGCACAAGGTAAAGGAAGTCTTCGCCTCGCTGTACAACGATCGCGCGATCGCCTATCGCGTGCATCAGGGCTTCAAGCACGAGGATGTATTCCTCTCCGCCGGCGTGCAGTTGATGGTGCGCTCGGACGTGGGTGCGTCGGGCGTGCTGTTCACGCTGGACACCGAGTCGGGCTTCCGCGACGTGGTCTTCGTGACCGGCAGTTACGGCCTGGGCGAAATGGTTGTGCAAGGTGCGGTGAATCCTGACGAGTTCTACGTATTCAAGCCCACCTTGAACGCCGGCAAGCCCGCCGTACTGCGCCGCAACCTCGGCGCCAAGCAACTGCGCATGGTCTATTCCAGCGCTCCCGGCGAACGCGTCAAGACCGAGGACACTCCGGCCGCATTGCGCAACCGCTTCTGCATCAACGACGAGGACGTGCAGGAGCTGGCGCGCCAGTCGCTGATCATCGAAAAGCATTACGACCGCCCGATGGACATCGAGTGGGCGAAAGATGGCCATACCGGCAAGATCTACATCGTGCAGGCGCGCCCGGAGACGGTGAAATCGCGCTCGCATACCACCCAGCTCGAACGCTTCCACCTCAGCGAGAAAGGCAAGGTGCTGGCCGAGGGGCGTTCGATCGGCCAGAAGATCGGTGCCGGCAAAGCCCGCGTGATCCGCTCGCTGAGCGACATGAACAAGGTGCAGCCGGGCGACGTGCTGATCGCCGACATGACCGATCCCGACTGGGAGCCCGTGATGAAGCGTGCTTCGGCGATCGTCACCAACCGCGGCGGCCGCACCTGCCATGCGGCGATCATCGCGCGCGAGCTGGGCGTCCCTGCCGTGGTCGGCACCGGCAATGCGCTGGAGCTGATCCCCGATGGCGCCGAGGTCACCGTTTCCTGCGCCGAAGGCGACACCGGCACGATCTACGAAGGCATTCTCAAGTTCGAGCGCGTCACCGCCGATCTGGGCGACATGCCCGAGGCGCCGCTGAAGATCATGATGAATGTGGCGAACCCGGAGCGCGCGTTCGACTTCGGCATGCTGCCGAACGCCGGCATCGGCCTGGCCCGCCTGGAGATGATCATCGCCAGCCACATCGGCGTGCATCCGAAGGCATTGCTCGAGTACGCCAAGCAGGACGCCGAGACCAAGGCGAAGATCGACGAGCGCATCGCCGGCTATGCCGATCCGGTGAGCTTCTATGTGGATCGCCTCGCCGAAGGCATCGCCACCATCGCCGCCTCGGTCTACCCGAAGCCGGTGATCGTGCGCTTGTCGGATTTCAAGTCGAACGAATACGCCGGCCTGCTGGGCGGCTCGCGCTACGAACCGCACGAAGAAAACCCGATGATCGGCTTCCGTGGCGCCAGCCGCTACGTCGACCCGAGCTTCGCCGAGGCGTTCGGACTGGAGTGCAAGGCGGTCAAGCACGTACGCGAAGTGATGGGCCTGGACAATGTCTGGGTGATGATCCCGTTCGTGCGCACCCTGGGTGAAGGCCGCAAAGTGATCGAGGTGCTGGCGAAGAACGGACTCAAGCAGGGCGAACACGACCTGAAGGTCATCATGATGTGCGAGGTGCCCTCGAACGCCTTGCTCGCCGATGAGTTCCTCGACATTTTCGACGGCTTCTCGATCGGGTCGAACGACCTGACCCAGCTCACTCTCGGTCTCGACCGCGACTCCAGCATCGTCGCCGGCCTGTTCGACGAGCGCGATCCGGCAGTGAAAAAGCTGCTGTCGATGGCGATCAAGACCGCTCGTGCCAAGGGCAAGTACATCGGCATCTGCGGCCAGGGTCCGTCCGATCACCCCGATCTGGCCGAATGGTTGATGGATCAAGGCATCGAGTCGGTGTCGCTGAACCCGGATACCGTCGTCGACACCTGGCTGCGGCTGGCCAAGAAAAAGGCCGGATGAGCCGCCCATCCGGTCGAAGCTGGCGTATGTCCTCCATGCTTGTCACGACCGGAAGCACCGCGTAAACTTGCCGGCTCGCGCTGACCATGCGAACGCCTTCGGAGAGGTGGCAGAGTGGTCGAATGTACCTGACTCGAAATCAGGCGTACGTGTAAGCGTACCGTGGGTTCGAATCCCACCCTCTCCGCCAGAAAAGCAAAACGCCCCCTCGCGGGGCGTTTTGCTTT